>Ga0182030_10017681_pt1 | contig 13735 bp, 12 predicted proteins | sample 812S3MmetaG_FD_121299 | JGI IMG/M metagenome (GOLD analysis project Ga0182030, IMG submission 121299) | Permafrost microbial communities from Stordalen Mire, Sweden - 812S3M metaG (Illumina Assembly) | ecosystem: Environmental > Terrestrial > Soil > Wetlands > Permafrost | place: Sweden... | reverse complement strand
GTTCCGCTACGGCGTGCAGGTCAACTCGCTCGGCCTGACCGAGCAGCAGCCGGAGAACAACGCCTATCGCATCCTGATCGAGATGCTGTCGGTGGTGCTGTCGAAGGGCGCGCGCGCCCGCGCGGTGCAATTGCCGGCGTGGAACGAGGCGCTCGGCCTGCCGCGGCCGTTCGATCAGCAATGGTCGCTGAGGCTGCAGCAGATCATGGCGTTCGAGACCGACCTGCTCGAATACGGCGACATTTTCGACGGCAGCGTCGAAGTCGAGCGGCGGGTCGAGACGTTGATCGCCGAGGCGAAGGCCGAGCTCGAAGCGATCGCGGGCATGGGCGGCATGATCGCGGCGATCGAATCGGGCGAATTGAAGCGGCGGCTGGTCGAATCCAACGCGCGGCGGATCGAAGCGATCGAGCGCGGCGAGCTCAAGGTGGTCGGCGTCAATTGCTTCACCGCCAGCGAGCCCTCGCCGTTGACCGCCGGCGACGGCGCGATCCACGTCTCCTCGCCCGAGGCCGAGCGGGAGCAGATCGAACGTCTCGGCGTCTGGCGCGCCGAGCGTAACGCGGCGCAGGTCGAGCGCGCGCTCGCGGCTTTGCGCGCGGCGGCCAAGAGCGGGGCGAACATCATGCCGGCGTCGATCGAGGCGGCCAAAGCCGGCGCGACGACGGGCGAATGGGGCGCGGCGCTGCGGGCCGAATTCGGCGAATATCGTGCGCCGACCGGCGTCAGCAGCCGCGCCCGCCAGCAATCCGGCGATCTCGATCCGCTGCGCGGCGAAGTCGAGCGCGTGTCGATCAAGCTCGGCCATCGGCTGAAGCTGCTGGTCGGCAAGCCCGGCCTCGACGGCCATTCCAACGGCGCCGAGCAGATCGCGACGCGCGCGCTCGACGCCGGCCTCGACGTCGTCTACGACGGCATCCGCCTGACGCCGCAGGACATCGTCGCGCGCGCTCACGACGGCGTCGATTGCATCGGCCTGTCGATCCTGTCGGGCTCGCATCTGGCGATGACGCGCGAAGTGCTGGCGCTGATGAAGGCGGCGGGCTTATCGCGGGTGCCGGTGGTCGTCGGCGGCATCATCCCGCCCGGCGACGCCAAGACGTTGCGCGCCGAGGGCGTCGCCGCGATCTACACGCCGAAGGATTTCGCCCTCAACGCGATCATCGGCGATATTGTAGGCCATGTGGAGCAGGCGTTCGACGGAAGCGCGCTGGGGGCGGGAGGAGGGCGGGCTTGAGTCGCGGCGACGCGGGGTCGACCGGGGAACCGCAGGATTCGCTTCACGGCGCTGAGGGCTGAGAGCGGGGCAAGCGCCTCGCGGCGGAAGCGGCGAGGGCCGACCAAGGGCGGCGCCATTTTCGGGCGCGATGGTTTGTTTTCAGCCGCTTGCGCGACAATTTTCCGCCGCGCCGACGCGTTGAGGGGCCGAGTAAGCTGCTACCGTAACCCGTGTCATCAAGAGTCGCGCGATTCTATGGATGAAGGTTCTCCCAGCGATCTACGTCCAGCTGACCATCCTTTTTGACGAAGTGGATTGGTCTGGCCGAAAATAGCTCAAAACCGGCGATCGAATCCTGTGATGGATCGTCGCCCGGATTGGGGCCGTCAAAGATCACGCCTGCCGCGATCCATCCTCGAATGCTTCCTCGCTCGGCCAAAGCGACGACTGGCCCCCCGCTCATTCCGCCGAAGTTGTAATTCTCTGCAAGCTCCCCTTTTCCGAGGCAACGATACATCTGGTCTCTTTCAACCAGCATTTTGATACAGGATTCGTGCGAGCTCGATACATTCGATCCGAGCGCAACGCGACCGAACATAAGGGTCCTCGGGGCAATGAGTTTGCGGCTCAGGCCGGGATAGCCGCAGAACGCGACGGCGTAGTCAACTTGGGAGAGCGGGGGAGGCCAAGAAAGTTGTATGCCTGCGAGCACGGAACAACCGATCCCGACTACTTCTTCTCGCGTGACCCTCATTGTGGCGAGGTCAATTTTTGGATGCTTGTCGATGAGCCTGTCTTCGAGCCGGAAGTAAAGCGTCGTTCCGTCTCCTCCTATCATGCACTGAACGAAGCCCGGCAATTTCGCATCAGCCAAGCATTCGTCAATGACATGGCAGGCGGTGACTGCAAAAACACTGGAGCCGGTATCTACGAAGGAGACCGTGCCATTCTTGAAGTGATCAACATTGTCGCCGTCTCGGACCACCCAGAAGAAGGGGGCCGAGAGAGAGCCAGCGAAGTTCAAATCCTCCGCCGGAATATCGGAGTGGGGCCGACCATCTGGAGGAGTCATTGGAACGACTCGGTTACAAGGACATGATACACGTTACGATATCCCTGACCCGAGCCAATCGCTTGGCGGCAGAGCGTCGACCCTCTCCGCCACACACCGCGCCGTCGACGGCATCATCAGCGCGCGCGTCGAACGCGAGTTCGACGCGTCGACTCACTGGGTGCGCATCGTCATGCGCGGGCTTGACCCGCGCATCCAGGATGGGGGCGGAAGTGGCGACCCACAACCGTCGCCGCCTGGGCGCCCGGATCAATCCCCGGATCAAGTCCGGGGACGGGCGTGACGCAGAACGAGAGAGACGCTGGCGTTTCCCTCACGCCATATATTGCCCGCCGTTGGCGGTCAGGGTCGAACCGGTGATGAAGCCGGACTCCTCGGAAGCGAGGAACACCACGCAGCGGGCGATCTCCTCGGGCTGGCCGAGGCGGCGCACCGGAATCTGCGGCAGGATCGCCTTCTCCAGCACGTCTTTGGGCACCGCCATCACCATCTCGGTGGCGATGTAGCCGGGGCAGATCGCGTTGACGGTGATGCCCTTGTTGGCGTTCTCCTGGGCGAGCGCCTTGGTGAAGCCGAGATCGCCGGCCTTGGTCGCCGAATAATTGACTTGGCCCATCTGGCCCTTCTGGCCGTTGATCGAGGAGATGTTGACGATGCGGCCGAAGCCGCGCTCGCGCATGCCTTCGATCACCGGGCGGCACATATTGAACAGCGAGTTGAGATTGGTGTCGATGACGGCGCGCCATTGGTCGAGCGTCATCTTGTGGAACATGCCGTCGCGGGTGATGCCGGCGTTGTTGACCAGGACGTCGACCGGCCCGAGATCGGCGGCGACCTTGGCGAGGCCGGCGACGCAGGCTTCGTAATTGCCGACGTCCCACTTGTAGACCCCGACGCTGGTCTCGGCGTGAAAGCGGGCCGCGGCTTCGTCGTTGCCGTGATAGACGGCCGCGACGCTGTAGCCGGAGGCCGCCAGCGCCTTGGAAATCGCCGCGCCGATGCCGCGCGTGCCACCGGTGACGACTGCGACTTTACTCATGACATCCTTCCCCTGTTGGCCCCCTTGGGCCGCGGGCGCCGCCCGCTCGGCGGCGCTCTTTTCGCCTATTCTCGTCGCGACGGCGGCGCTCGGCTCAGCGCTCGACCGTCATCGCAATGCCCATCCCGCCGCCGATGCACAACGTGGCGAGGCCCTTCTTGGCGTCGCGGCGCGCCATCTCGTAGAGCAGCGTCACCAGCACCCGCGCGCCGGAGGCGCCGATCGGATGGCCGATCGCGATCGCGCCGCCGTTGACGTTGACGATCGCCGGATCCCAGCCGAGGTCCTTGTTGACGGCGATCGCCTGGGCGGCGAACGCTTCGTTGGCCTCGACGAGATTGAGATCCTTGACCGACCAGCCGGCGCGCTCGAGCGCCTTGCGCGAGGCGGGGATCGGCCCGCTGCCCATGATCGCCGGGTCGACGCCGGCGGTCGCCCAGGAGACGATGCGCGCCAGCGGCGTAATATTGCGGCGCTTCGCTTCGGCGGCCGTCATCACCACCAGCGCCGCCGCGCCGTCGTTGACGCCCGAGGCGTTGGCGGCCGTCACCGTGCCTTCCTTGGAGAACGCCGGCCGCAGCTTGGCGACGGAATCGTAGGTCGCGCCGGCGCGGATGTATTCGTCGTCGGCGACGACGACGTCGCCCTTGCGGCTCGGCACGGTGACCGGAGCGATCTCGTCCTTGAAGCGGCCGGCCTTCTGCGCCGCTTCCGCTTTGTTCTGCGAAGCGACGGCGAAGTGATCCTGCTCCTCGCGGCTGATCTGCCACTTGGCGGCGATGTTCTCGGCGGTGATCCCCATGTGATAGCCCTGGAAGGCGTCGATCAGTCCGTCCTTGAGCATGGTGTCGAGGAACTTCATCTCGCCCATCTTCACGCCGGCGCGCAGATAGGCGGCGTGCGGCGCGAGCGACATCGATTCCTGGCCGCCGGCGACGACGATCTGAGCGTCGCCGTTGACGATCTGCTGCAGGCCGAGCGCGACGGCGCGCAGGCCGCTGCCGCACAATTGGTTGACGCCGAAAGCGGTTTTTTCCTGAGGGATTCCGGCTTTCATCGCCGCCTGGCGCGCCGGGTTCTGGCCTTGCGCGGCGGAGAGGATCTGGCCGAGGATCACCTCGTCGACCTCGGCCGGGTCGAGCCGCGCCGCTTCGATCGCCGCCTTGAGGGCGGTCGCGCCGAGATCGTGGGCGGGCGTGTTGGCGAAAGCGCCGTTGAACGAACCGACGGCGGTGCGCTTGGCGCTGGCGATGACGATATCGAAAGCCGACATGGCGAGGTGCTCCCTGGGACGCGACCCGGCGCCTCCGTCGCCGAAACACGGAGCGCCGCTCGCTGATCTTCTATCTCACGCGGACGGATGCGCCGGAAGCGGCAAGGCTCTCGGCAATTGGTCCGAGCGATCCGCCGACCGCCTGCGCTTCACCAGCGCGCGGAGCGCGCGCCGATGATTTCGGGCATGGCCAGCGCAGTCGTCAAATCGGCGTCCCCTGTATGCGAAGGAATGACGCCATAGGCGCAGCTATGAAGACCAAATTGAATGTGAACAGAAGCCATACAATCTCAAATTAAATGTGGCGCGCATACATAAAGACAGGCAGAAATCGCTCGCTCAGGCGGAGCTCCGGCCGAGGCTGATCGGCCCCCCGGCGGCGAGCATGACGTCAAGGCGGTCGACGACGACGAACCCGGGCGCGCCGGGCGCGATCGAGAAATACGCGAAGCGCCGCCGCTGCAACATGGCGTGCGGCGCCGACGCGGCGCGCGGCGCTCTCGCCGGGACGGTCAAAACCGGCGAGGATCTCGCCGCCGCCGACGGCAAGACGAACACGGGCGTCACCCGCGCGGCTCCAGCCCGCATCATCTTCGCGCTGAGCGGCCGCTCCGTCGAAACGCGACGGCCGCCCAAGGCGGACAAAGGGGCAAAGACGCGCCTGTTCGCCTTTCGGACGACGCGTTGCAGTGCAAAAAACTGTTCCGGCAGCGCAAAAAATGGCCTATCGTGACGGCGCCCGAGCCATAGGCGAGCGTAGCGTCGAGACGGTCACCGATGACGAATTCCAGCGCACCGATCACGATCAAGAAATACGCCAACCGCCGCCTCTACAACACCGCGTCAAGCGCCTACGTGACGCTCGCCGATCTCGCCAAGATGGTCAAAACCGGCGAGGATTTCGTCGTCTACGACGCCAAGACGAACGAGGACATCACCCGCTCGGTCCTCACCCAGATCATCTTCGAGCAGGAGGGGATCGAGGGCCAATCGTTGCTGCCGATCACCTTTCTGCGCCAGCTCATCCGCTTCTACGGCGACAGCGTGCAGGCGTTCCTGCCGAGCTATCTCGAATATTCGATCGACCAGTTTCGCGGCGAGACCCAGGCGATGCGCGAGGCGGCGACGCGCGCCTTCGGCCAGGGGCCGTTCGCGCCCACCTCCTTCAACGCGCTGCAGGAGATGACGCGCAAGAACCTCGCCGCCTTCCACCAGGCGCTCGGGATGTTCTCGCCCTTCGCCGGCGCGAAGACGGCGCCGCCGAACGGCGCGGCGGCCGAGCCGGCCAAGGGCGAGGCTGCGGCGGCCAAACCCGACATCGACGAATTGCGCGCGCAGCTGATGGAGATGCGCCGCCGGCTCGACAGCCTGAGCGACAAGCCGGAAGGCTGACGGCTCAGCCGGCGGCGAGCGAGCGCGGCGCGGTCGTCGCGGCGCCGCCGGGCTCGTAGAGCTCCGGACGGCCGAGCAGCCGGCCCTGCAGCAGGTCGACGCCCCAATCGCGCAGCAACCGGCGCGCTTCCTCGTCCTCGACCCATTCGGCGACCGTCGTCAGGCCGAGATGGCGCGCGAGATCGGCGAGGCTGCGGACGAAGACGCGGTCGTCGAGCGAGCAGGCGACGTTCTGAACGAAGGCGCCGTCGATCTTGACGATGTCGATCCCCAGCCGGCGCAGGTTGCGGAACGACGTGTGGCCGGCGCCGAAGTCGTCCATCGCGATCTTCAAGCCCAGCGACTTCATCGCTGCGAGCAGGCGCTCGATTTCCTCGACCGGTTCGAGCGCCAACGTCTCGATGATCTCGACGATCAGCCGCGAGGCCGCGCCCGGATGCGCGCCGAGCAGGACTTTGAGCCGCTCGAGCCAGCCCGGCGCGCGCAAGGTCGCGACCGAGACATTGACCGAGACGCGCAAGCCCGGTTCGGCGACGAGGCGATCGAGCGCGAGCTCCAGCACGCGCTGATCGAGCTGATCGACCAGCCCGACTTTCTCGGCGACCGGGAGATACGCCGACGGGCCGACGATTTCGCCGTCCTCCTGCTTGACCCTGAGCAGCGCCTCATAAAACGCGACGCGCCCGTCGGCGGCCGCGACCACTGGTTGGTAGGCGACCAGGACGCGGCGCTGGTTCAGCGCGGCGAGGATCTCGTCGGCGATCGCCGCTTCGCGGCGACGCGCGTCGCTGATCGCCTGGCCGGGCGTGTAGACGGCGAAGCGGCGCGGCTCGCCGGCCGCCGTTTCGAAGGCTTCTTCGGCGTGCTGCAACAGGCGGCAGGCGCTGCGCCCGTGGCGCGGCGCCAGGACCGCGCCGACGCGCACGCAAACGCGCAGCGGTCCGGCCGATGTGGCGATCGGCTCTGCCGAGACGCGCTGCATCAGGCGCGCGGCGGCGATCGCCAAGGACTCTTCTGCGCCCGCCGACAGCAGCGCGGCGAACTTGCCGCCGGCCAAATGAGCGACGATGTCGATCGCGCGAACGTTGGCGGCGAGGCGGCGTCCGACCGTCGCGATCGCCTCGTCGGCCGCTTCGTAGCCGTAACGGCGGTTGAGCTCGCCGAGATTCTCGACGCCGAAAATCGCCGCCGAAAAGCCCGCGTCGCCGGGCCGCGCCTCGCTGAGGCGCGCTTCGAGCGCGCGGGCGAACGCGCGCCGCTCCGACAGGCCGGCGGCGTCGCCGACGCTCGGCGTTTCGTCGTTGGCGACCAGCCGCATCAGCCCGTGGGCGCGCGCCGGGCGGCCGCTCGCGCCGGCGGTCCAGCGGCCGAGATCCTCGATCGTGAAGACGCCGCCGCCGCGCGCGGCCAGCCGGTAGACGGCGCGATAGGGCGCGCCGTCGCCGCCGTCGCCGCCGCTCGATTCCCGGATCGCGCGATCGCGCGACGACGGCGAGTCGGCGGTGACGAGTTCGGCGAAACCGGCGCCGGTCGCCAACGCGCTGGCTGGAAACGCGGCGAGCGTCTCGGCGGCGTTGGGGCCCCACGACAATCGATCGCTGGCGATGTCCCAATCGTAGACGACCGCGCGCAGGCGGTTGAGGGTCGAGCGCGGATCAAGCGCGAATGCGTCGGCGACGCCCGCTTCGATCGATTCGTTCGCCGCGCGCGCCGACGCCTCGCTCGCGCCTGCGCCGTCCGAGCCGTTGTGCCGATCCATCGCCCGCCGATCTCCGCCGCGCCGACGAAATCTAGCGACGATCGGTTAAGGCGAGGTTTCCGTTTAACGATTCGGCAACCAAACCGGGCCGGCGGCAACCGTCTGCTTTTTGGCGCGTTCTGCAACGTCCTTCGACTCGCCCGCTTTCGCGGGCGGCTCAGGATGAGGGCGGTTGGGTGGGCGGGCCGAGATGAGGGCTGTGGGAGATTAGAACTCGATCCCCCTCATCGTGAGGAGCGCCGCGCCAGCGGCGCGTCTCGAACGACGAGGGGAAGCGCCTGACGCCCCCGCCCTTGTCCTTCGACTCGCCGGCTTCGGCCGGCGGCTCGGGTCAGGATGAGGGCGGCGGGAAACAATTCCAGCCAAGCGCCGATCGTCCTAGAAGCGATCCTTGCGGGCGCGGATCTCGGCGAAGGCCGCCGCCGGATCGGCGCCCGTCATGCCGATCGCCGCCTGCACGCTCGGCTCCTCGGCGCGCAGGAACGGATTGGTCGCCAGTTCGGCGGCGATGGTGGTCGGCAGGGTCGGCCGGCCGGCGGCGCGCAGCGTCGCGACTTCGCCGGCGCGCGCCTTGAGCACGGAATTGTCGGCCTCGATCGTCAGGGCGAAGCGCGCGTTGGCCTCGGTGTATTCGTGACCGCAGTAGATCTGGGTCGAGCCGGGCAGCGCCGCAAGCTTCAACAGCGATTCCCACATCACCGCCGGCGGCGCCTCGAACACCCGGCCGCAGCCGAGCGCGAACAAAGTGTCGCCGACGAAGGCGATCTCTTCTTCTTCGAACCAATAGACGATATGGCCGGCGGTGTGGCCGGGCGTCTCGACGACCTTGGCGGCGAGCCGGCCGACGCGCGCGTAGTCGCCTTCGGAAAGCGGTCGATCGACGCCGCCGATGCGCGCCGCTTCCTTGGCCGGAGCGGCAACTTTGAGCTTGGGATAGCGCGCGCGCAGCGCCGGCAGGCCCTGGACGTGGTCGGCGTGGTGATGGGTGATCAGCGCGTCGGTGAGCGTCCAGCCCTCGGCCGCGGCTGCGGCGATGACCGCCTCGCCGTCCGGAGCGTCGATCGCCGCCGTCGCGCCGGTGTCGGAATCGTGCACCAGCACGCCGTAATTGTCCTTCAGGCAGAGGAACTGACGTACGTGGGTGGTCATGGCCGCCTCGTTGATTTCCGCCGCGAGGCGGCGTTTGCGCCACGGCTTTGAAAGGTCCACATTCGCCGCGCTTCGCCGACAGGCCTTGCCAAACATGCCGCTCGACGTCAACGACCTCGTCGCTTTCTATGCTTCGCCGCTGGGCGACGTCACGCGGCGGCTGATCGGCCGGGTGCTGCGCGCACGTTGGGACGATTGCCGCGGCTTGTCGATCCTCGGCCTCGGTTTCGCCGGGCCGCTGCTGGAACGATTTCGCGACCAGGCGCAGCGCACGCTCGCGCTCATGCCGGCCGAAGTCGGCGTTGCGCGCTGGCCGGCGCAGGGACGCGCCGCCGCGGCGCTGGTCGAGCTCGACATGCTGCCGCTGCCCGACGCCTCGATCGACCGCGCGCTGGTCGTTCATGGATTGGAGACCGCCGAGCATCCCAGCGGCGTGCTGGAAGAAGTCGGGCGCGTGCTGGCGCCGGGCGGCCGGGCGATGTTCGTCGTGCCGTCGCGGCGCGGCGTTTGGGCGCGGGTCGACGGCAACCCGTTCGGCCAGGGCCAGCCCTATTCGCGCACGCAGTTGCGCGACCTGATGCGCGAGGCGCTGTTCTCGCCGATCTTCTGGGGCGAAGCGCTTTATGCGCCGCCGTTCCGCCGCCGCTTCTTCCTCAATTCCGCGCCGGCGATCGAGCGGATCGGCGCGGCGATCGGCCTGCCTTTCGCCGGGGTGCTGATCGTCGAGGCGACCAAGCAGCTTTACCGCCCGGTCGGCGTGCGGCGGCTGGCGCGGCGCGAGGCGATGGCGCTGCCGCCCGGCCTGGCGCCGGTCGCCCATCGCCAGCCGGCGGGAAGCCGTTGAGCCGGCGCAATGCGGACGCCGGTTTTTTGCGATTGTCCAAGGCGGCGGATCGTGCTTTGAACCCCGCGCCCCGCCTTGGAGACTGAACTCATGCCGCAATCGGAACGCCTGCTCGTGCTGCTGCGCCACGGCCAAAGCGAGTGGAACCTCAAGAACCTGTTCACCGGCTGGCGCGATCCCGACCTGACGCCGCTCGGCGTCGAAGAGGCGATAAATGCGGGACGGCGGCTGAAGGCGCGGGGCCTGCAGTTCGACGTCGCCTTCACCTCGGCGCTGACCCGCGCCCAGCACACGCTGGCGCTGACGCTCGCCGAGCTCGGCCAGACCGGCCTGCCGGAGACGCGCGACCAGGCGCTCAACGAGCGCGACTACGGCGACCTCTGCGGGCTCAACAAGGACGACGCGCGCAAGAAGTGGGGCGAAGAGCAGGTCCATCTGTGGCGGCGCAGTTATGACGTGCCGCCACCCGGCGGCGAGAGCCTCAAGGACACGGTGGCGCGCGCGCTGCCCTACTACTGCCAGAACATCCTGCCGGCGGTGCTGGGCGGCAAGCGGGTGCTGGTCGCCGCGCACGGCAACAGCCTGCGCGCGCTGGTGATGGTGCTCGACCGCCTGACCCCGAAGACGATCCCGTCGATGGAGCTGGCGACCGGGGTGCCGCTGGTCTACCGCCTCAACCCCGATTCGACCGTCGCGACGAAGGACGTGCTGACGGCCTGACGCGCCTCGATCCCCCTCGTCCTTCGACTCGCCTGCTTGCGCAGGCGGCTCAGGATGAGGGCGGCGGGAAATCCGAGAACTCGATCCCCCTCATCGTGAGGAGCGCCGCGTCCGCGGCGCGTCTCGAACGACGCGGGGGATCGGCGCGCTCCGGGCCATCCTTCGACTCGCCTGCTTACGCAGGCGGCTCAGGATGAGGGCGGTGGAAAGACCCGGAAGAAGGGCGGCGAGCAGGGGGAGGCGCGAACGTTTCGCCGGGCTCGGCGCAGCGGCGATTCCCTCGCATCGCGGCTCACTCTACACTTGCGCCGGTGATTCGCTTCTGAGCGCGAGGTCCGGCGATGCGACGCTTGCTCTTCCTTCTTGCCGCCCTCGTCGTGGCGACCGGCGGCGCCGTGGCGGCGCCGCAGTTCGAATTTCTCGCCGCGCCGCAGATCAACCTGTCGCTGGTCTATCGGCTCGACAAGCTGACCGGCGACGTCATCGCCTGCCAATACGCCCACAATCCGGGCAAGACCGACATCGAGCCGGGCGCGTTCGGGATCACGGTGTGCTACCGCAGCGGCGACGGCGCGACCAAGCAGGAGCCGGGCGACTACGGCCTCGTTGCAACGCGCCACGAACAGGAAGGCGGCGTGTTCCGCGTCGATTACCGCACCGGCGCGCTGAGCATCTGCTATCTCTATTTCCAGCGTGAGAAGCAGGGCGACCGCGACGTCATCACCGACCAGTACGTCGTCTGCACGCCGCCCTACAAGTGAGCGAAGCGCAGGCCGCTCAGGCGCGATCGGTCAACCCCGGAATGTCCGGTCCGAGCGGAACGATTCCGTTCGGGTTGAGCGACTTGATCGCGTAATAGCCGCGCTTGATGTGGTCGATCGACACCGTCTCGCGAATCCCGTTTCCGTCGAGAACGCGCAGCAAGTAAGCCTGCAGCGCCGGGTAATCGACGATGCGCCTGCGGTTGCATTTGAACACGCCGTGATAGGCGACGTCGAAGCGCACGAGCGTGACGAAGGCGCGGATGTCGCTCTCGGTGAAACGATCGCCGAACAGGAAGCGGCGTCCGTCGGCGAGCCGCGCCTCAAGCGCGTCGAGCGTCGCGAACACCTGTTTGAACGCGTCTTCGTAGGCGACCTGCGTCGTCGCGAAGCCGGCGCGATAGACGCCGTTGTTGAGCCCGCCATACATCTGGTCGTTGAGCGAATTTATTTCTGCAGCGATATCAGATGGATAGAGGTCAAGCGGCGATTCCGCGAGCGCGCCGAAGCCGGCGTTGAACATCTTGACGATGTCGGCCGATTCGTTGTTGACGATCGTCCGCTTGGCCCGGTCCCAAAGTACGGGCACCGTCGCGCGGCCGCTGTAGTGCGGGTCGGCGCGGGTGTAGATCTCGTGCAGATAGGTCGCGCCGTTGACGAGATCAGGGCCCGAACCGGGGTAGTCGCCGAAGCGCCAGCCCTGCCCGGTCATCACCGGCTCGACCACGGTGACGGCGATGGCGCCCTCGAGCCCTTTCAGCCGGCGCGCGATCAGCGTGCGCGACGCCCACGGGCAGATCAGCGCGACGTAAAGATGGTAGCGGCCCGGTTCGGCGGCGAATCCGCCTTCGCCGGTCGGGCCCGGGCGGCCGTCCGGGGTCACCCAATTGCGGAACGACGATTCCTGGCGAACGAAGCCGCCCTTGGCGTCCTTGGCCTGCACCGGCTGCCAATCGCCGTTCCATTTTCCGTCGACCAGCATCGGGCTCCCTCCCGCCAATGGCGTTCCGGGCATTTGGGGAGATTGCCGGAACAACGCAATCGGCGGCGACGCAATTCGCCGTGTGCATTATAGAAGGCGCCGCCGCGCCGCTTCGGCGCGCAGAGGATTTCGCGGTCATGGCCGGCGCGCCTTTCCTTCCCGCTTCGCGCGACACGATCTTCGCTCCCGCCTCCGGCGCGGGACGCGCGGCGATCGCCGTCATCCGCGTTTCCGGCCCGCGTTGCGCGGCGGCGCTGGCGGCGCTGGCGCCGGGCAAGGCGTTCCCGGACCGCGTCGCGACGCTGGCGCGTCTGCGCGATCCCGCCAGCGGCGAAACCCTCGACCACGCGCTGGTGGTCCGTTTCGTCGCGCCGAAGAGCTTCACCGGCGAAGAGATGGCCGAGCTGCAGGCGACCGGCGGCCGCGCGACGGTCGCCGGAATCGTCGCCGCGCTGGCGCGCCTGCCCGGTCTGCGTCCGGCGGAGGCGGGCGAATTCGCCTGGCGCGCGTTCGAGAACGGCAAGCTCGATCTGTCCGAGGTCGAGGGCCTCGCCGATCTGGTCGACGCCGAGACCGAGGCGCAGAGGCGGCAGGCGCTGCGGATCGCCGGCGGCGCGCTCAGCCGCGACGCCGAGGCGATCCGCGCGTCGCTCGCCGAGGCGATGGCGCTGATCGAAGCGCAGATCGACTTTTCCGACGTCGAGGATTCCGACGCGCTTTCGCTCGACCAGGCGCGCGTCATCGCGGCGGCCGCGGCGGCGCGAACGCTCGCCGCGCTCGCCGGCGCCGAAGCGGGAGAGCGCCTGCGCGAGGGCTTCACCGTCGTCATCGCCGGCCCGCCCAACGTCGGCAAGTCGACGCTGATGAACGCGCTGGCGCGGCGCGAAGTGTCGATCGTTTCGCCGATCCCCGGCACGACCCGCGACCTCATCGAAGCCTCGCTTGAACTCAGAGGTTTCCCGGTCACGCTGGTCGACACCGCGGGCTTGCGCGAATCCGACGATCCGATCGAGCGCGAGGGGGTCGCGCGCGCGCGACGACGGGCCGAGCGCGCCGACCTGACCTTGTGGCTGACCGATTCGACCGCCTACGACGCGCCGCCCTTCACCGGTCCGGGGGCCGCGATCACGGTGGCGACCAAGGCCGACCTCGGCGCTTGGGCGGAGGCGGAGGCAATCCGGGTCTCCGCCGTCACCGGCGAGGGAATCGAACAATTGCTTGACGCGATCGCCGATGTCGCGGCAGAGCAAATGACTGGGCCGACGCCAGCGCTGATCACGCTGGAGCGGCACCGGATCGCCTACACGGACGCGCTTGCGGCGCTCGAGCGGGCGCTCGACCCGGCGCAAAGCGAGCTGGAGCTGGTCGCGGAGGACCTGCGGCTCGCCGCCCGGGCGCTGGAGCGGATCGCCGGCCGGATCGACGCCGAAGACGTGCTCGGCGAAATCTTCAAGCGGCTGTGCGTAGGGAAATGAGGACTGTTTCACGTGAAACAGCGCATCCCCGTCATGGCCGGGCTTGACCC
>Ga0182030_10017680_pt1 | contig 13736 bp, 11 predicted proteins | sample 812S3MmetaG_FD_121299 | JGI IMG/M metagenome (GOLD analysis project Ga0182030, IMG submission 121299) | Permafrost microbial communities from Stordalen Mire, Sweden - 812S3M metaG (Illumina Assembly) | ecosystem: Environmental > Terrestrial > Soil > Wetlands > Permafrost | place: Sweden... | reverse complement strand
GTTCGATGTCGGGCCTGAACAGCGTGAGAAATCTATGCAAACTGCACTGCGTGCCGCCGGTGCCCTGCACGCCGCCTGAGTCGGCGATCATTCTCCAGCCCAGAGTGTGTGGATGACTGCCCTCTTCTCTCTATAACCCTGCAACATCTGGAGCCGGTGATTCAAATGCAGGAGGATTGAAGCAGCTGGCGATTCTCTCAATATCCGAGGTGCCTACATCGCGGGCTGAGAATTTGGCGCGCCACTGCTCTCGAACGACTTGCTGAACCTCATTGATAACTTGATTGGCCTGGTCCCGGGTGAGCTGAAATATCTGCGCGCGGGAGAGCAGATTCTCCCTGATCGCCAGCGCGCCGAATTCGCCGATCACCAGCGCGAGATAGTGTTTCTGCGTGGCGCCGGGCGTTGGCACCAGGTCAAATGCGAGGGAGAGGCGAAAATGGTCCTGCTCGGCGACCAGGGCATGATTGCGCTCGTGGTCATCCGTCGCCGAGGTCAGCGCGTTGAATGCGATCCGCCTGAACAGCTCACGGCGATCCTGATCGCCGGTTACCGTCCAGCGTGCGAGTTCGCGCGAAAGCTGCGGATAGGAGCCGGTGTATGAGTATTGTGCTGCTGCTTCGTTTGCCTGAAACACCGTGCCTGCGCTGACCATGCGGTAACGCAGAACTCCCGATGCCGTGACGGCGCGATCGAATCGTTTAACGAGGAGCACGTCCTGATGATGGATCCGCTGCACCTCGTGCTCCGGCACGGAAATGCCACAGGCTGCGGCAAGATCCAACATTCCCGCCTCCACCCGTACTTCGTTGAACCGGTCGCCCTGTCGGTTCAGTTTGGCAAGCCACACGGCGTTATCCTTGCGCACCGTGAACTTTGGTCGCGCGCCGCCGGCGGAGGTGCCTGCACCAAACACGATGGCAACATTCTGTTCCGCGGGTGTCAACGGAACGTCGCGATCAAGTTTTTGAATCGCCTCGAGGTATGCGGTGCCCTGGATATCTTGCCAGCTGAGCAGTGGCTTCTCGTCAACGGGACGCTGAACCGTCCTTCCGAATACGAGGGCGCCGATACGATCTGCGGTGGGCAACCAAAGATAGTCGAACAAGGACCGAAACTGGTCGCCGTACAGCTTGGTTGCGACGTGACGCCCCCAATCATCGGGAATCGCGTCGCGGAATACGCCGAAGAAACCCGAGTTTAACGTGGTCTTGAATAGCTGTGCCCTTAACGGAAGGGCGATCGGATCCAGCGGCAACGCCGCCGGGTTAGCCAGGTACGATTCACCGTAAACGAATTGTCCGACGGCTGGTGAGCCCTCCAGATCGAATCGGCCTGCAACCGTGGGTTGGAGTTGACCGGGTAGATAGATGAATACAAATGCGGCGTCGGCCATTGTGGCTTTCCGCCTCAGAACTTGTTGTTGAGCTGTTGGCGTAGACGTACACGCTTGTCGGATGCGGAGAATGAGAGCGCTTGCCCATCTCGATCAAGCCCTGGATCGGCGACCAGTTCAAGCTCTTGCAAAAGACCCAATGCCCACAGTGCGGCGATATAGGCCCCAATCTCCGTAGTTGGCGAACCCTTCTCTATGGCCACGACCGTGGGACGCGTGCGACCAATCTGTTTAGCCAGGTCTTCCTGGCGTAGTTTCCGGCGAATGCGCGCAAGGCGAATTCGGGAACCCAGACGGATTAAGGATTGTGCGGGGATATCATCGGGCAGAGATGATCTGGGGGAAGTCATGGTTCTTATAGTTTACGCTAGACGCCTTAATGTCAATTATGACTTACATAGACTTGAATAAACTCATAACGTCGGGCAGTTTAAATAAGGTAGAAAAGGGCATTACACAACTCGTCTATCCATACGCAAGCGATGATAACCAATTGATTATAATGAATTATTTTACAGTATGATTTTCAGCGCGTTGCCGGCGGGGGAGACCCAGTCGCGGCGTCCAGGCGGAGAACTTTGGGGCTTTTGGCACTGGATTTGGCACTAGCCACCGGTGGCGACGCGCCAAGTGCTCGAAATCTCGGAAGTTAACTGGCGGAGAGAGAGGGAGTATAAACCACATCCCTACAAACAATGAGTTATATAAATAATATGCCAGACGGTGTACCTGTTTGGTGTACCTAGTGTTGGCTTCATGCTAAACGCGCCGCAGCCGCAAAGCCGAAGCGCGGGCTTTTGGCCACCAACCCCCCCCCGCCCTGCCCCACCCCCGGGGCCAGACCAATTTCGAGTAAGCCCGCGCCGGCCACGCCCTCTCACGTGCATGGAGCTAGAGCGGGTAACCACGTCCTTACCCTATAGACGGTATTCTGCTGGCAGGTGCCGGGACGCGGTTGACGGTCCAGGAGAGGTCCGTATTTGCGTGGGCGCCTTGGGCCGAAGGTCCCACGACGTGAGACCCGCGGTGATCGACATGTGCGGTTGCTTAACCAAGGTAGCAGGACAGAAATTCTCGTGCCGAAATCAACTTCCACGCCGACCCCAACGCCTACCGCAACTTCCAAGCCAACCCCAACCGTGGCTGTACCTTCGGCACTTGAGCAAGCGCCGGCGCCCACGCCAGCAAGCTCGGGTGGCGTCAGGGTCATACAGGTCAGGGTGTCCGAGTTCCGCTCGCTTTCAGAGATTGAGATCAACCTCAACGAACTCACCGTGCTTGTCGGGGCAAACAATGCAGGCAAATCTAGTTTGCTCGATGCCATGCAATTTTCTATTGGCGCAAACCGTCGCATCCTCGGCAAAGAAGACATCAGGTTAGAGAAGGACGAAACAGACGTTCCGAAGGATCGTCGAGCAGTTGTTGATATTTTGGTGCGACCAATTGATGCGTCTGGGTCAATTGTAGATGTCTTTCCTGAGGGGAGCTTCTGGGTTGGCCTGTGGGGCACTGGTATAGCGCAAGATGAAGATCAAAATGACATGGTCGCGATAAGAAGTGTTCTGGAATGGAGTGACATACACGGCGACTATAGAACGACACGAAACTTTTTGCGGGAGTGGCGAGCCTTTGCAGACTGGCATGAAGCGGAGGTTGGAGACTCTGTCGGACCCGCGCAGATTGAACCCATAGCCCTGCACTATATTGACGCGAAGCGCGATCTTGAGGACGACTTGCGCACGCGCGGATCATTTTGGAGGCGGCTTACGGACGACCTGGGTCTGAGCGAAAGCGATACCGAGGAACTAGAGGCCGCCCTCTCGGAGATCAATAAGACACTCGTTGAAAAAAGCGAAGTTCTAATTCATCTGCGAGACCACTTGCTTGAATTGAAGAAAGTGATCGCATTTGAAAAAGCCGGGATTGATATTGCGCCAGTGCCGCGACATCTTAGAGATTTGTCCCGTGGCGTCGATGTCTCACTGACTTCGGGAGGCGCATCCGCATTTCCGCTTACTCGCCACGGTATGGGCACACGTAGTCTGGCATCGCTCTTAGTGTTCAGAGCTTTCGCTTCCTGGCGGCGAGCACGCGCCGAGAAAGGCGGCGACGAAGTTCATTCGCTTTTGGCTCTCGAAGAACCAGAAGCGCATTTACATCCACATGCGCAGCGGGCGCTATTGGCGCAAATTCGCGATATTCCGGGCCAAAGAATTGTAAGCACGCACTCGCCGTATTTCGTTGCTCAAACCCGGTTAGAAGACATCCGCTTACTCTCTAAGGGATCGTCCGGTTCTGTCGTGACAGAACTGGATACTTCCAGTCTATCTGCGGACGACCGCCGCAAGGTCGAGCGAGAGGTTCTGTCGAGCAGGGGAGATCTGCTTTTCTCCCGAGCGCTCATCCTTTTCGAGGGCGAAACGGAAGAGCAGGCATTGCCGATCTTTGCCGAATGCTATTGGGGCGCAACAGCGCACGAAAATGGATTTAGCTTTATCGGTTGTGGTGGCGCCAACTACAAGCCATTTGTTTGGTTGGCCAATAGTCTCGGCATCAAATGGTACATCTTGAGTGACGGTGAAGATAAGGTCATCACCAAAGTCAATGCCCTGCTTGAGAAGCTCGGCCTCGAAGAGATTACGAAACTCAAGAATTGCTCGGTCATCGGCAGCAAGACAAACTATGAAGGCCACCTCCTTAAGGAGGGATACCTTACCGCTATAGAAACCGGTCTCGATGCTGTACTTGGGCCCAATTCTCTCGATAGATACATCGACGAGCATCACGCCACGGACGGGAAAAAAGTCGATGGCGTTCAAACAAAACGGGACTACAAATCGGCTGGTGGGCGAGAGCGTGCAGCAGCCGATCTTATGGATCAACAAAAGACAAGATGCTGCGCATCCATCGCGGCTGCCATCGTCGATCTTCCTGATGCAGCAAGAAGAGTACCGACCGCAATTCTAAAGCTATTCGACGCGATTTCGGCAGATCTTCAAGAAGACTGAAATGACAAAACCACCAGAAATTCGCCTCTCCTCGACACAACGGCAGGTGGTCGAATTTGGAGAGGGCCCGCTGCTCGTTGTGGCCGGCCCAGGGACGGGGAAGACGCGCGTTCTGACCGAGCGAGTTAGAAGGCTTCTATCTATTCCAAAAGAGCATTTCAGGGTTTTGGCGCTGACATTTACAAACAAGGCGGCGCGAGAAATGGAGGAGCGCCTCGTTGATTTAGGCGAGCTTGGTTCGAGAGCCTTCATCGGGACGTTGCACGGTTTCTGCCTTCAAATGCTCTCCGAGCGAGGAAAGCCGGTGGGCATAACGTCCACCCCACAAATCTTTGAGCAGTTTTCTGACCGAAAGCAGATTTTAGCCGAAGCTGTGGCGTTGGATCCGGTCTTGAAATCCGAGTTGATGTCGACGCCAGACGCGAAAAGCCGAAATCAGAAACTCGATCAATGGCTGCGAGCAATCTCGCAGGTGAAGAACAAGCCAATCACTATGGCAGAATTTGCCGATCCGCTAGAGCGCAGGGTGTACGACGCATACAACCAGGGCTTGCAGGCAAGCGGCGCGCACGATTTTGATGATCTCTTGCTCCTCGCATATCGTTTGCTGACCGAAAATGAAAAGATCGCTTCCTTCTATCGCCGATTGTACCGCTACATTTGTATCGACGAAGCACAAGACTTGAATGAAGCTCAGTTTTCAGTGATCCGAGCTCTTTGCGGGTCAGACTTTAACAACGTTATGATGGTCGGGGATCCAAATCAGTCGATATACGGGTTCACAACCTCGAGCCCGAAATATATGGAACAGTTTGTACGGCTGTACAGCGCCACAAGGATCGAACTCGGCGACAATTTTCGATCGTCGCAGGTCGTCGTCAACATTGCGCGCGCATTGGAGCCCACCTATTCAGTCAGCGGACATCTTCCGATCCCTGGCCACGCGGAACTATTGGTGGGAGAAGATGAAGAGGAAGAAGCGAAGCTTGTCGCGGACGAAATCGAGAGGCTTTGTAGGGAAGGGCATCCGGATATTGAAGGTCCCATAACGCCTGCTAGTTGTGCGGTCCTAGGACGAACGCGCTATACATTGTTGGCCGTTGAGAAGGAACTTAACGCGAGGGATATTCTCTGCTTTAAGCGCGTCACGTCACTACATGAGAATGAGTCCAATCTCGTTGAGGACTTCCAACTGGCTATGCGTACTTTGGCAAATCCGCGAGACCAGCTGCACTTAGCCGCCCTGTTCAAACGCTGGGCCCTTGAACCTCCCGACGAGGTCCTAACCGAGCCTTCGCAGGTTATCGCTCTCCTTGGTAAATCCGCTGATGCAACTCCATCGCCTCGAAGCAACGCTGTTTACAGCGCTATAAAGTTGTTGAGTGACGTTGGTTCTCACTTGAAGCTGAAGCCTGCGATTGACGTGCTTCGAGCACAAGCCGACAAATTTGAGGAAGGTGAGAAGGCCGCTATCTATGACGATACGGAGGTGATGCTTCGGGAATGGGACCAATACCTTCGAGGCGGGTCGTCCAAGTCACACACACTTGCAGGCTTTTTGAGCAGCATGGCGCTTGGGACCTCGCAGCAACTCAATTCGGACGGTGTTGCCTTGCTCACTGTGCATTCATCAAAGGGACTGGAGTTTGAGGTCGTTTTTCTGATCGGAATGGCGGAAGGCGTTTTTCCCGACTATCGCGCCCAGGGAAGATCCACGGAAATGGCTGAAGAGAGGCGGAACGCATTTGTAGCAGTGACCCGCTCACGGCGCTTACTCTATTTCTCATACCCGAAGCGACGGATGATGCCCTGGGGGGATGTTCGCGTAAGCAAACCGTCCCCGTTCTTGGGGCAAATCAGCAGCCTGATTTGAGTTTCGGATTGGCGCATCTTCTGCGGGCGCCATAGTCGCCCTAACCACAGGCTGCGAGCATCAATGTTCATACATTGAATAAATCCCCCAGCGCACCAACTTTTTCCGTCAGCAATCAGTGCTGTCGATGACGTCATCGAAGCCTCAATCGTCGATCCTTTCTGGTGATGTCATCAGTCCCCTGTGATCACGTTGCACGGCAAACCTGTCCGGCAGCGGGATGAGCGACTTTATCCAGGTGGATCGGGGACGTCTGGCATTCCTGCCGACTTTAAATTGCCCTTCATCGAAGTCATCAAGAATGACATCGTCAGGGGTAGTGGTGATGTCATCAGGCCCCCTGGGACCACGTTGCGCGGCAAGCCTGCCCGGCAGCGGGATAACCGACTTTATCCGACTGGGTTGCTCGGAAGGCTGCGGTGTTGGGGGCAATCTGCCGGCTAACGTGGCCTTTTCAGTGGGTCTTCATCGAGGTCATCGCATGAGACATCGTCAGGGGCTACTGGTGATGTCATCAGCCCGCTGGGACCACGTTGCACGGGAAAAGCCGGGCCGGCAGAGGAACGACCGCCCTAATAGAAGAAATAATCCTCTCAAATAGGCAAGGTACAGCTCAGCGGCAGCGACCGAAGAATGGCCATAGGGGAGAAAAGACGGAGGCGCCCAACGTTGGAGCGGCGGTAAGGGGAAGATGATCTTCTAGGGTGATCGGTTCATTGCAGGGCTTTGAAGGAACGGCCCCAGGGGGTCGAGCGTTGGCCTTGCTGGCCACAATAGGAGCCCCCTGGAGCGTATATTGTTGTCAGCCCCTCGCCCAGGTGGCGATACGCTTGGCGACCTCTATAAAGCGTTGTAGCCACGTTGTTGGCCCAGCATTGGGTTTATCAGGAGCCTCGGCCACGGCCAGGACACTGGTGGGCACCGGCAAGCCGTTCCGTTTGAGATAGGCAATTTTAGCCTGGTTTAATTTCGGCGTTACCGTGAGCTGCTTTTCAGCTATGCGCCAGCCCTCCACCAATTTGTGTTCAAGCAGAACATCTAAAGCCGCCCTGAGGAGCCGCTCAAACTCGCCGCTCCGCGCCGCAACGCCAAGTAAATCCCGCAAGCGGTCCAGCGGGTAGGAGTATTCCGTGCTGTGAGTGGAATACATCGCGTGCAACCCCGCGGCTAGTCGGTGCTTGCGCAGCAACTTGCGATGATGGATGTCAAACCATGTGTAATCGTCGCGGATAAACCATGACAACTTTGGATCGAGGCTAATTCGAAGTCGTTCGCGGGTGCCGCCTGTGCTGGTGGGCGCTCGAACGCATTCAAACGTCTCGAACAACTCGCCAGACCACCGCCGCTTTTCTGGCATGGTCTTGTATCGGATGGACGCTTCTATGTGGCAATCGTGTAGGCGTCGGCAGGACGCCTTAAGCATGTCGATGTCGCGCGTCGACGTCCCACGCTGCATGCTGCCCAGCAACTCACGAGGAGTTACGTCGAGCGCGTTGCCGTCCTTACAGGCATCAAGTACGCTCATGAAAACATCGAGGTCCCATTGATTTAAGCGCGGTCCCGTCGCCTTGATGTGCGTATGAATGAGCGAAGCTACGTAGCCAGGGGGGTAATCGCACAGCGCGGCTTTACTCGAAGAAAACAATGCAGTTCGTATAAAAATATTTGGACCGCCCCAGTAACCACTTGGCCACCTATGTTTTAAACGAAAGGGCTCTACGGGTTTATCCGGCAGTCCTTCTGTGGGCTCTCCGGTTTTGGTCGGCTCATCGTCACCAGCGTCGCAGCGGTCGCGATCGTCGGTGTCATCGTTGAATGTCATAACAAGAACTCCTTAGATAGTTAGAAGGTCCTGTCTTGTATCCACCGTAGTTTATCCGGCACTTGCCCGAGCACATCGGGAAGCAAAACTCCGCGATACAACCGGCCCGTAGGCCGGCGTATCACGGAGGGGTGTACGAACCCTGCGAATGAAAATGCGTACGGTTGCCCACTATCGCCAGGCGTGAACATGGCAAGGCGTCGATGTCCACTACGTATAGGCAACACGCTTCAAATTTCGAGGGCGTTCATCTTCCACTCGCCAAACACGAGGGATGGTTTGAGATCGACCGAAGCAAGGCGCACGTATTTTGCAAAGCGAGCCCGCTCGGTGGCGCCCCAAATCGACTGAGCGACGCGCGCTATGCGACTTTCGTGCGCTTGATTGCTGTCAAAGACGAATACGACGCCAGTAAGCTGGTGCCCACGAACGCAAACGCCGTTGCAGGCACGCTCCGCTAGCCGCAAACATCGGGCAAGAGAGATGGTTCCCTTTTTTGCCTGTTCCACTTCCACGGCCTCAATGTGCCCGCGCAATGCGTTTGGTCCCGTTTCTTTGCCGGGTGTGTACAGAATGGCATCAGGGAGCTTGCCGCAAAGGGCATGCACTTCTTTCTGTAACAGCACTGCCTGCCCCAGCCCAATTGCGTATTCAGACCACGCGGACACACCAAGCAGCTCCTGTCTTTGACAGAAGCGAGCGGTCATCGCGTGATGACGAAAGGTAGGACCCGTCACTGAGGCTAGGTCCATACCGTGATGTGCGTGCGTGCCATGCAGCTCCAGAAACGCCACGCCCCCGCGCCGCAATACGAGGCTACGTTGGCCAAGCGCGTTTTGGCGTTCGGCGAGCAGTCCTGGCGAGCGGTCGATTAAGCGCCTCGCGAGGCGTTGGGCACTCTGTATAGAGCACTTTCCCCTCGGATATAAAAAAGCCGCGAGGTCAGATACGGTGCTGTGCCCGTATTTTCCCACCATCCTGAGCGCTGCAAGCTCGGCCTGGCGACGGACCTCGCTGCTAGACAAGCGCCGCGCGCGTGGCCGCAGCAATGCTGCGAGATCACCGGTTTCGAACAGTCGCATACACACCCCATGTTGTTGCTGTGTGTAGCGACCGCGGCAGACGCTTGTAGCGTCTGCGACAACGTCTGTTGCTCGCAGATGCTCGATACAGACGGTGAAGACCGGTCGCCGCTCGCAGCTTAGCGCCTTGGGGCGCTGCTGCGGCTGTGCGCTCTGGACGTGCGCACGCGACCTCCGGAGGCGCCGCTTCCTGCTCGTCCGCCACGGCGTCCAGCGCAGGCAGCCAAAGCCGCGCAGGCCCCCCACACGACCAGCCGTGTGGCGGGTGCTCGACTTTGGCTGCCTGGACGGCAGCGGCGGGACCTTCGTCCCCACTTTGCCTGCGCCCCGTGGGCGGGGCGGCTTCGGCAAAGCGGCCCCCCTGGAGGAGCTTCGGCCCGTCCGCTGGGGCGGAAAGCGTGGCCTCGCCTAGATCAAGCGCAACGGGCCCACGGGATATGCAAGAAGTATGCGTACCGCGGGGTGCCCTCGCTCTGACATGCCGAAGCGTCCTCAGGGGTTCCTTTTCTTGAGAACCCCTGAGGACGCTTCACATGACTATCGCAATAATCCCCGAACCAACCACAATTCGCATGGAAATAGACGTGAGCCAAGCGCTCTTGAAAGCTTTGCAGAAACTGCCCGTCGACGGCGCGCTAACAAGCGAGGAGCGCTTTGAGATTGCCTGCCTCATTTTTCTGACGGCCCGCGCCTTGCGCCAACAAACGCGGCCTGGCTAGCTGCCGCTTTCTCAGTCACGTTTATTGCGATACCTGCTTCGCAACCAAAACCGGGAATTTATACGAAGAAGGCGCAAATGGGATTGCCCTTCGCCAATCTACATTGACCTGGGTGTTTCGCGCGTCTATTATCCTTACCTACTTTAAAGCCGCGCTCGTCGCGGCCTTTTCGTATTCGCACCAAGAACGGCGCCGCCGCTGGTTCGCTCTTTTTGTCGCCTGTAAATGGGCATCAAACTAGGAGCGGTTCATGCTTGGTCATTCCCGGCTACAAACGATCATTTTGACTTCTCGCATTGTAGAGGCGGAGCGGTTCTATAGCGAAGTGCTGGGGCTAACGCTGCGTCGGCATTCCAATGGCCACTTGATCTTCGATGTAGGTGGCTCGGATCTCATGCTAGGCCGCGTGCCATCAACCCAGCCTTCGGAACATACCGTGCTGGGATTTGCGGTAGATGACCTCGATGCGGTGATCGAACAGCTGAGTAGTCGCGGGCTCTCTTGGGCCCGCTTCGACGGTTTCCCTCACGATGACCGTGCCGTCGTCGTCACGCCGGACGGCGATCGGGTCATTTGGTTCCGAGATCCAGACGGAAACATCATCTCAATCGTCCAATTCTCAAACTGAGCCAAACCGGCAGCGCCTTCCGCTACCAAATGAAACTGAGGGAAGGCGCTGCCACACCGGGCACGGTTGGCGAAAAGGTTGCCAATTCGTTTCACTAAATACCCAGCTATCCATATCGGCCAGCAGAGAGACTGTAAGCGTCCGCGGAACACGGGTCACTCATGGTGCGCGATAGAGTTGGGTGTTTCGCGGCGTGCTCTATGCCTAGTTCCGCAGCCAGCCACCCAGAACCCCAATCACCAGCGCCACGCCGAAGATGAAGCGATACCAAACGAAGATCCACGTACTGCGCTTCTCCAAATAGTGCATCAGTCCGTAAATCGCGAGAAACGCCGTGACGCTGGCCGCTACCAATCCGATCAGCAGCGTGATCCAGCCTTGCGAGCTGAGCCCAGCCTTTGCGAGAACGTACAACTCGTAAAATCCCGCCAGCGTGATCGCCGGTAGCCCCAGCAGGAAAGAAAATCGAGCCGCCGTCTCCCGTTCCATGCCGCGGAAGAGAGCCGCGGTTAGGGTGGCTCCGGAGCGGGAGACCCCCGGAATGAGTGCCAAACCCTGAGCAAGACCCACCCACAATCCATCGGAGAGTGTCAGTTGCGAGAAAGAGCGCGTGTGACGTGCCGCGCGCTCCGCAATCGCAAGCAGCACCGACATCGCGATTGATGCAATCCCGATGACCATGAGCCCCCGTAGAGGCGAGTGGCAGCCATTGAGGGTAGACCGCAGCAGAACTCCTGCTACGACCAGTGGCAGAGTGCCAACAACGATGCCGAGCATCAAGCGAAAGTCCGGCGAGAGATAGTCTCGCCTGGCTAGCGCATCAAGGCTGCTGCCAGCGAGCTTGCGTATGTCCGACCAAAAATACGTGACGACTGCGGCGAAGCTAGCAAGCTGCATAGCCGCGGAAAATGCCGACCCCGGATCTTGCCAGCCTAGCAATCCTGGTATGACACGGAGATGCGCCGTACTGCTAATGGGAAGCAGCTCAGTGATGCCTTGAACGATGCCGAGCACCAACACCTGGAGCACGGTTAGTTCCGCAAATCCGAGGTCGATGGCGTGGGCGTCCGTGCAAGGTGTATCTGCGCTTGGGTTTTCCATGGAATGGTTTGGGCTCTCGTTGTTGTGCGCGACGCTAGCTTATCAAATCGTTGAGCCTGGCTAACGCCCCTGCGTGTACTCCCGGGCAGCGCCGCTATTCAGAGCGGATCTTCTATCTACTACTGACCGCTTCAGCGTCGCCACTTCTTGCGGGGCCGCTGCTCTTATAAAGGTGGCGCATGTCCAGTCCATCAATCTTAAATTTCCGCATGGCTCTGAACAACGGCTTTAGCGGATAAAGCTCCGAGCCGTATTTTGCTCCGGCTGTGGCGTCTCGGTGCCCGACAATCGCATCTATCAGGGCTGGATCCATGTCGCTGTCCCGTGCGGCGTCTTTCCAAGAATGCCGAAATGAATGAAATGTCCGGGTCGGGTCTTTGATCTTTAAGCTCTTCCGGAGGTACCGCATAAAGCCTTTACCGAACGAAGATGACCTCCGTCCATACCGGTCAGACTTCATCTCGTTAAAGAGCCATTCATGATGCAGCTGCTGTTGCTTGTCGACAAAATCGAGGAAACCACACCTGATCAGTTCTGAATGTACCGGCACTCGACGACGCGATCCTTCGTTCTTTAGCTTCTGCTCTTTGTGTTCGTCCGTAATCCATAGATACGTTCCATGACGTGTGTCCTTCTTAACGTCCTCAACTCTGAGCTGGGCGATCTCTTCCTCTCGCGCGCCAGTCCAACAAGCAATTAGAGGAAGCCAGTAGTAGGCCTCTCCACCCTTTCCACGCGGCCTCCATCCATGTCGAAAAATTGGCGAGTCAAAAATTTTCTGCATTTCCTCCACGGTGAACGGCAGGCGCGGCTTTTTCTGTGGGAGATCTATCCTCATGGCGATCAGCGGATGCGGTGAAGGCACCTTCCCTTCTTTTGCTGCCACGTTGAATATGGTACGAACAGTCCCCAGCTTGCGCCTGGCAGTTCTTGCCTTCTGCTTTCCACTCAACAGGTGGGCGGAGTACTCCCGCCAATCATCCGTTGTGACTTCTTCCACCCATTTTTTTTCCCGTTCATAAAGGAACGTATCAAATTCCTTCAGGTCTGCCAGATAGGTATCAGCTGTTTTCTTGGGGCGTTCCTTAGAGCGCAGCCAGACAGCGTAGAGGTCTCGAAGTGTAGTGCCAGAGGCGCGCTCCTCTTGCATAGCAGTACGTGCCATCGGCGCGATCGTCTCTGCGACGACAGCGTTTCCCTGGTCGCGCTGCCGCAGGTACTGGTCCGCAATTAGGTAGGCTTGCACGACACCGAAGGCGAGGCGCTCAATGCCCTCTGCGTTCGCTGCGACTTTGTAGTGATAGATCCCAGCTTCGATGCGAGCGGCGTCATGGAACGGCTCGGTGATGCCGGTCGAAATGCACTGCTGCCATGCCTGAATACTCGGCCCGCGCTGCTCGTCCGCGATCGCGAGGAAAGCCCGCCGATCGGGATCTAGTCTGTCTTCTTCGTCTTCGTCCAGCAGTCGCCGCAGTACGCTGTAATGAACCCTATCTACGATCCCCCGCGTAACCACCTTGACGTCATGCATGCGCTGCCGCCTCCTTGCAGTGGCGGTTGCCAGCTGGCCGCGGACTTCGCCCTCGTCGGCCCGCTTAATGCCGAGGGCCTCCAAATCAGCCCCGCGTTGCGCCTGACGCTTGTCCCGAAACTCGAGGTTCGTGATCTTGCTCAATCCCGCCGCCTCGACTTTCGCTTCGTCCAGCTCGCGCGCCTCGAGCCTCTTGACGACCTCACGACGAACCCCGCCTGGATAGTCGGGATCGTCCGCGGGGCGACGGTAAGCCTCAATCAGATCCTTAGGGATCTTCACCCGAAGGTAGAAGCGCCCGCCGCGCCGTTGCAGCCGGGGCAGGTCCGTCTTCGTACGGTGCTGCTGAAACGCGCGCTTTCGATTTTGAGTTGTCACAGAAGCCTCTACCGGCACCGTGGCGTACCAACCAGGTGTACCAAGCAGAGTATAGACACGCTGAAAAATCAGCTACTTCTGCAGATCTAGCACTTCTCTGTAATGTGGCGGAGAGAGAGGGATTCGAACCCTCGAAGGGCTTTTGACCCTTACACCCTTAGCAGGGGTGCGCCTTCGACCACTCGGCCATCTCTCCGC
>Ga0182030_10017679_pt1 | contig 13736 bp, 11 predicted proteins | sample 812S3MmetaG_FD_121299 | JGI IMG/M metagenome (GOLD analysis project Ga0182030, IMG submission 121299) | Permafrost microbial communities from Stordalen Mire, Sweden - 812S3M metaG (Illumina Assembly) | ecosystem: Environmental > Terrestrial > Soil > Wetlands > Permafrost | place: Sweden... | reverse complement strand
GTAATGAAGAAGCTGATTGAGATTCGCGGACGCGTGAGGAAATGATTTTTTAACCACGGATGGACACGGATGAACACGGATAAAACAACTACAATGCCAACAAAGATTAAATTTGCTTTGTTGCTTGGCGCATTGGTTGTTTTTCCAACGATGGCGTTTTGTAATTACTCAAATTTCATCAAAACGATTGACTACAAGCCATTGCCCGGCTATTCGGCTTTTCAACTCAACCACGATCCGGGAGACGATCCATTTTCTTTGGATGGACCGGGCTTTCAATTTTTGGGTAATGATCAATGCAGTTCCGTAATCTTCCAAATTGGATTGGTGCGTGCTTATGTCGGGCAAGGCAAAATCATTCATTATTTGCCCGCAACGCCAGATGATTTGAAACTAGAATTGGAAAAGAAACTGGGAGAAAAATTCACAAATGCCAGTCCAGCGGTGATTGGCAATCTCGGAGGACTGACGTCCGTTAGTCTGGCAGCGGTAAAAACAAATGGAATGTCATATTTGTTCTCTTGGGTTCAGCTTGAAACAAATATTGTCCTTAAGATTACCGCTGTTTCATGTGACGCAGAAAAATTCAAGGCACTCACGAACTCGTTGCAATCACTCAAATTGGACAAAAAGCAAGTGCTGGAATCGCTTGAACCTACGAAGCCAGACATTAAAACGAGTCGCTTGAACAAGATTGAATATGGATTTATTCAAGTGCAGAAACAGCCAGTCGCAACTTTTGTTTTCTACGCCAACGATAGGATTCTTTCCTGCTCGTCTTTTGGTGATGGAAATTATGATAGGACACTTAAAGCACCATTGGGGTCATTTGCAAAATTACGGGATTTGTCCAACCAGCCAAACGCTCTCCGAATGGCGATTGTGGACATTGGAATGGATCAAAGTTCTCCAGGTGAAGGTCAAAAGAGTTGCAGCTTTGTAGCAGAAACTAACGCAGCGGCTATTTCGCAGATAAAAGCGGGCGACTATCGGTTGCCAATGGAGATTTATGTTTGGAAGATTTGGGACAAAGTGCCAGAAGGTTTTCAGAAACTCGGTGAATACAAGGTGAACGCGGTTCTTTTTGTTCGCAAAGAAGAATATTGAATTTATCCGTGTCCATCTGTGTTTATCCGTGGTTATATTTTTGAATTATGTTGGAAAAATTAAAAGCGGAAGTTTGCCAGGCGAATTTGGACCTGGTGGCCGAAGGGTTGGTCATCCAGACGTGGGGCAACGCCAGCGCGGTGGACCGCGAGCGCGGCGTCATCGTCATCAAGCCGAGCGGCGTGCCCTACGCGGAGATGAAACCGGAACACATGGTCGTCGTCTCGCTCGCCGACGGCAAGGTGGTGGAAGGCAAATTGAAGCCGAGTTCGGACACGCCGACGCATCGGGTGTTATACCGCGCGTTTGCGGGCATCGGTGGCGTGGTGCATACGCACAGCCTGTTCGCGACGGCGTGGGCGCAGGCGTGCCGGCCGTTGCCGGCCTATGGCACGACGCAGGCGGATTACTGGTATGGCGACGTGCCCTGCACGCGCAAGCTGTCGGCGGCGGAAATCAAAAACGATTACGAGGCGAACACGGGCGAGGTCATCGTGGAGACGTTCAAAAAAATGAAGCTTGATGCGTTGCAGCATCCCGCCGTGCTGGTGGCAAGCCATGGGCCGTTCACCTGGGGTGCGGACGTTCACGACGCGGTTCACAACGCGAGCGTGCTGGAATTCATATCCAGGCTTGCAAGTGAGACGTTGCTGATTAATCCTAGATTGAAACCGATGCAGGCCATGTTGCTCGACAAACATTTTCTTCGGAAACACGGGCCGAAGGCATATTACGGACAGAAGTGAAAAAAGTGATGAAACATCGAACATCCAACATTGAACATCCAACATCGAACTACCCGTTTCGGCTGGCGGTTCGTTCGGTGTCCGGCGTTCCATGTTCAGTGTCCGATGTTGTTCGCTGGCAAGTCGTCGCGGTAGTTCTGTTCATCGCATTTGTTTTCATGGCTTCGGCGGCGGACACGAACAGCGTTTTTTTGTTTTCTTTTTTCCGCGAGCCGGATGGCCAGGCCGGTTTGTTCCTGACCACGAGCCGGGACGGCCTGAAATGGACGGAACTGAAAGCGCCGAACGGCAAGTCGTTTCTGGAGCCGCAGGTTGGCGGCAAGCTGATGCGCGACCCGTGTCTGCGGCAAGGGCCGGATGGCGTGTTTCACCTGGTTTGGACAACGAGCTGGGGACGCCCGCCGGTGTTCGGCTACGCGAGTTCCACCGATCTGATCCATTGGTCGGAAGAGCGCGCGATTCCGGTGATGGAAAATGATCCGACGGCGGTCAATGTCTGGGCGCCGGAATTGTTTTACGACGCGGAGAAGCAGCAGTGGCTCGTTTTTTGGGCGACGACGATTCCCGGAAAATTTCCAGAGACGGACGATGCCGGCGACCAAAACCAGCAGATTCATTACAATCACCGGATTTATTACGTCACGACCCGTGACTTTACGAATTTTTCGCCGACGAAGCTGCTCTATGACGGCGGCTTCAACGTGATTGACGCCACCATGCTGGCGGACGGCGGCAAGTATTATCTGATCGTCAAGGACGAAACGAAAATCCCCGCGAAGAAAGACTTGCACATTTCGGTGGGCGATTCTGCGGAGGGGCCGTTTGGACCGGCCAGCCCGGCAATTTCGACCAACTGGGTGGAAGGGCCGTCGGCAATAAAAATCGGCGGCGAGTATTACATCTACTTTGACCATTACACCGATCCCAAATACTATGGCGCCATTGAATCCGCCGACATGAAAACCTGGCATGACATTTCGCCGGAGGTGTCGTTCCCGGAAGGCATCCGGCATGGAACCGTTTTGAAGGTTCCGGAAAACCCCGTGCAACAAATTCAAAATCCCTGATAACAAAAAACATATGAACCACCACATCACACAAGCAATGACGGCTGGACTGCTGGCGGCATTTCTGGCAGGCTGCGCGTCCATGTCCACGTCCAACTCGTCATCCACCATCACCAAGGCCGCCTTCGGCAAAACCAAAGACGGCACGCCCGTTGAAATTTACACTTTGCGCAACCGCAAGGGAATGGAAGCGCGCATCATGACCTACGGCGGCACTGTCACGTCCCTCAAGGTGCCGGACAAGAACGGCAAACTCGGCGACGTCGTGCTGGGCTTCAACAATGTGGATGGCTATTTAAGCCCGGCCTATCTGAAGTCCAACCCGTATTTTGGCGCGCTCATTGGCCGCTACGGGAACCGCATTGCCAGGGGCAAATTCACGCTCGACGGCGCCACCTACACGCTGGCCACCAACAATGTTCCCAACCATTTGCACGGCGGCAACCAGGGCTTTGACAAGGTGGTTTGGACGGCGGCCAAGGCCGATGTCGGCCCCGACGGCCCGCAATTGACGCTGACCTACATGAGCAAGGACGGCGAGGAAGGTTATCCGGGAAATCTTTCGGTGACGGCCATTTATACCATCACCGAAGACAACGCCCTGGAAGTGCAATTCACGGCGACCACGGACAAGGACACGCTCTGCAATCTCACGCATCATTCCTACTTCAACCTGCGGGGCAGCGGCGACAACCTTGGCCACGTGGTCTATATCAACGCGGACAAATTCACGCCGGTGGACAGCGCGCTGATTCCGACCGGCGAATTGCGTCCGGTGGCCGGCACGCCGTTTGATTTCCTCACGCCGACGGCCGTCGGCGCCCGCATCAACAACACGAACGACGAGCAGATTGCCTTTGCAAACGGCTACGACGACAATTGGGTTTTGAACAAGCGGGGCAACGAGCTTTCGCTGGCCGCGCGCGTTTCCGAACCCACCAGCGGCCGCGTGATGGAAGTGTGGACCACCGCGCCGGGCATGCAGTTTTACACCGGGAATTTCCTCGACGGCTCCCTCACCGGCAAAGGCGGCCGGGTCTATAAGTTCCGCGACGCCCTGGCCATGGAGCCGCAGGGCTTCCCGGATTCGCCCAATCATCCGAGTTTTCCGACGACTGAATTGAAACCCGGCGAGACCTACCACAACACAATCATTTACAAATTCTCAACGGAGTAAGCCTGCTGAAACCATTCAACCAAATCCAACCATGAAAAAAATCCAACTCCCGATTCTCGCGCTGTGCGTCGCGGCGATACTCGCCGGCTGCGGCAAAAGTGACAATGCAACTCCCACTCCAAACGGCGGCAACACCGCGCCGCCCACCAAGCGGCTGAAGCTCGCGTTCGTGTCCAACAACGCGGCAAACTTCTGGTCATTCGCCCGCGCGGGCTGCAATGCCGCCGCCAAGGAACTCGGCGACGTGGACGTTGATTTTCGCATCACGCAGGACGGCAGTTCCGCCACGCAACGGCAGATTCTCGACGATCTCGCCGCCAAGGGCACCGACGGCATCGCCGTCAGCGTCAACGATCCGGACAACCAGACGGACTTCCTGAACAAAATCGCCGGCGAGGCGCTTTTGATTTGTTGCGACAGCGACGCCGCTTCGAGCAAACGCGTTGCCTACATCGGCACGGATAACGAAGCGGCGGGCGAAGAAGCCGGGAAAATGATCAAGGAATGCCTGCCCAACGGCGGCAAAATCATGTTGTTTGTCGGCCATAGCGATTCGCAAAACGCGGTGGAACGCTCCGGCGGCATCAAAAAGGCGCTGGCCGGTTCCAACATCCAGATCATTGACATCCGCACCGATGACACCGACGCCGTGCGCGCTCAAAAGAACGCCGAGGACACGCTGGTGAAATATCCCGACATCGCATGCCTGGTTGGCCTGTGGAATTACAATGGCCCGGCAATTCTCAATGCCGTTCGCGGCGCGGGCAAAACCGGCGCGGTGAAAATCGTCTGCTTCGACGACGAAGCCGACACCCTCGCGGGCATTGCCGCCGGCGACATTTACGGCACCGTCGTCCAAAATCCCTTTGAGTTCGGCAGACAGTCCGTCACCCGCATGGACAAATATCTTCGCGGCGACCATTCGCAATTGGCCGGCAAAATGTTCATTCCCACGCGCGACATCAAAAAGGACAACGTTGCCGCTTATCAGGCCGATTTGAAAAAAATTCTCGGTCAGTAACATGACCGCCGCGCCGCTACTTGAGATGCGCGGGATTTCCAAGCGATTTCCCGGCGTGGTCGCCTTGGACGCCGTGGATTTTCACATCGCTCGCGGCGAAGTCGTCGCGCTCGTCGGCGAAAACGGCGCGGGCAAATCCACGCTCATGAAAATCCTCGGCGGTGTCCGCCAGCCCGACGCCGGCGAAATCAAGATTGACGGCCAGTCGGTCAAAATCCACAACGTCAATGACGCCATCCGCCTCGGCATCGCGTTCATCCACCAGGAACTCAACGTGCTGGACAATCTGGACGTGGCGGCAAACGTATTTCTGGGGCGCGAGCCGCGCAACGCGCTCCGTTTGATTGACCGGAAAAAAATCCACGCCGACACCGCTCCCCTGCTCCAGCGGCTCGGCTTGACGGTTTCCACGCGCACGCGGCTGGATCGTTTGTCCATCGCGCAACAGCAGATGGTGGAAATCGCCAAGGCGCTTTCCTTGAACGCGCGCCTCATCATCATGGACGAGCCAACCTCCAGCCTCACATTGTCCGAAACGAGCCGCCTGCTGGAACTTGTCTGCGAACTCGGCGAGCAGGGCGTGAGCATCATCTACATCTCGCACCGCCTCGGCGAAATTGACGAGTGCGCCGACCGCGTCATCGTTCTGCGCGACGGAAGGAACGCCGGCGAACTGACGCACGAGGAATCCTCCCACGACAAACTCGTGAGCCTGATGGTGGGACGCGAAATCAAAAATTTCTACGTCCCGCCGGACGCGCCCAAAGCGCCGGGATTCTTCAAGGCGCGGAACATTTCATCCTCGCTGCATCCCGGCAAGACGGTTTCCTTCGACGCCGCGCGCGGGGAGATTCTCGGCCTGGCCGGCCTCGTCGGCGCCGGGCGCTCGGAAATGGCCAAGTCGCTGGTCGGACTGGATCGTTCGCCGGCCAGGGAAATCTTTTTGGATGGCAAAGACATTTCCATCAACACGCCGCGCGACGCGATTGACCACGGCATTTATCTCGTTCCAGAAAACCGCCGCACGGAAGGCCTCGTCGTCGAGATGTCCATCCGCGAAAATGTCAGCCTGCCGTCACTGGGAAATTTTTCCCGTTTCGGACTCATCAACCGCAAACACGAACGCCAAATGGCGGAGCAGCAGGTGGATTCACTGCAAATCAAAGCGCCGACGGTTGAGACGCTCGTCCTGAATTTGAGCGGCGGCAACCAGCAGAAGGTCATTCTGGGCAAATGGCTGGCGATGACGCCCCGGGTGATGATCATGGACGAGCCGACGCGCGGCATTGACGTGGGCGCGAAGGCGGAGATTTACCGGCTCATGCGCGCGCTCGCCGCGCGGGGCAGCGTAATTTTAATGATCAGCAGCGACATGGAGGAAGTCTTGAACGTGAGCGACCGTATTGCCGTGATGCACGAGGGTGAAATCAGCGGCGTGCTCGACCGCGCCGATTGCAATGAGGAAAACGTGATGCAGCTCGCCATCGGCAAAAAGATTCCCGCCGCGAAACCGGCGTTTGAAAACTGAACCGCTAATCTGCGCTAATAATCACTAATCTATGAGAGCTGAAATCTATAAAGACGAAGGCTACAAATTCATGAGCGCGGCATTTGAGGTATACAACGAACAAGGTTACGGCCTGGCTGAAGAGATTTACCAGGAAAGTCTGGAGATGGAATTGGAATTGCGTGGAATCGCCTTTCGGGCAAAGCAGGAACTGGCCTGCCATTACAAAAATCGCGAACTAAAGAAGCGTTATATCCCTGACCTGTTTGTATTTGGTTGTCTCGTCGTCGAATTGAAATCCGTCTCGCAACTCGCTCCGGAACACGAGGCGCAACTCCTCAACTACATGCGAATCGCCAGACAGGCGGTCGGCTATCTTGTTAATTTCGGCCACAAGGACACGCTTGAATGGAAGCGATTCATCTTGTCTGAATTCATTATGGAAGGGGAAAAATTAGCGTCCATTAGCGCAAATTAGCGGTTCAACTAAAATGAAAAAAGAAATCGGAATTTTTGCCCTGCTCGTCGTCATGTGCGCCGTCACCGGGTTTGAGAACCACGCGTTCTTCTCGGAGGCCAACCTCTCGAACACCGCCAACCTCATCGGGCTTTACGGAATCTTCAGCATCGGCGTCGGCATGGTCATCATCACCGGCGGCATTGATCTGTCCATCGGCTCGATGATCGCGCTCAACGGCATGTTGCTCGTGCTGGCGCTGACGGAATGGCACTGGCCGTGGCCGCTGGCGGCGCTGTTCGCGCTCGCGGTGCCGATGCTGCTCGGCCTTGCACATGGCGTCCTCATCACGCGGTTCAAGATGCAGCCGTTCATTGTGACGCTGTGTGGACTGCTGCTCTATCGCGGCATCGCACGCTTCATTGCAAACGATACGACCAAGGGCTTCGGCGAAGCGGAAGGTTTCAAAACGCTGCAAAGCCTGGCCAGCGGCAAATGTCTCGGCCTGCCGATGCCGTTCGTTTTTCTCATCGTGATTTCAATCATCATGTGGGTTGTGCTGCATCGTTCGGTTTATGGCCGTTATCTTTTCGCGGTCGGCCGCAACGAGGAGGCGACGCGCTTCTCCGGCATCAACACCCGCTGGATCGTCACCAGCACCTATGTCCTGGCGGGGTTGCTGACGGGCATTTCGGGAATTCTGTTCGCGTTCTACACCAATTCCGTTTCGCCGTCCAACCACGGAAATTTTTACGAGCTTTACGGCATCGCGGCGGCGGTGCTGGGCGGCTGCAGCCTGCGCGGCGGCGAAGGCTCGATCATTGGCATCCTCATCGGCACGGCGCTGCTGCTGGTGCTGCAAAATCTCGTGAACCTGCTCGGCATTCCCAGCTCGCTCAACTTCGCCGTCATGGGCGCGGTGGTGCTCGTCGGCGTGCTCGCCGACCAGCTCTTCCAGAACCGCGCCGCGAAGAAAACCATGCACCAGGCGAAATAATAAAGGCCGGAACGGTTTCCCGTCCCGGCTTGATTTATCAGCCTGCTGGCTGTGGTAGGGTCATCGCGCTGCGATGACCGGACGCCGCAGCGCGGCGTCCCTACCTTTAGTCCACGATGCTGGAGCCGGGCATGGACCAGTCGCTTTGACCGGTGCTGCCGCCCAGCGCCCGGGCACGCAATTGCACCACCGTGCCGGTCGTTTGACCCGTCAGGATGATGGTGCGCGCCTGCGTCGAGAACTTGACCGTCGTCCATGCGGCCGTGCCGATGCACGTCTGCACCTCGTAACCAACCGCGTTGGCTATGGGGGGAGAGATGCACCGCCAGTTGCATGGAGATGTCATTGTCTATGCCCGTGACGGACGGCGTGTCCAGTTGTGACTGGCCATGATTGTTGCTCGCGGCCTGATAGCCGGACGTGAGGAACATTGGCAGGTCATAACGGGCCGTCGTCTGGCAATAGAATGCATTGGCATCCAATCCATCCAGCGCAAACTGCAAGGCGGCATTTCTCGCCGACGTGAGCACGGTCCCGCCGTCCAGGGCGGCCGAGATGGCCGCGTCCAGGGACGCTTTGCGGGTGGTCATGTCCACGGGCACCGTCGGGTCGGGCGGCACCGGGGGCACGATCGGCACCGGCGGTTTGGGAAACGCCGTGTTGCCGGTCATGCACGAGATGTTCCATCCCATGAAAGCGGACGCCATTTGCACTGGCACAGATTTATAGGTCTGGCTGGCCCTTACTACATTTTTGTTATTCATAAGTTTTTAACTGTTTATGATTTAAGAAATGGGGGGCATCTGGAGGGAGCCAATCCGGCTTCGCGCTTAACCCGGTGAAACTACACCCGCTACCACAGCATTAAGCGTTCCATAAAAATAAGATTATCTTTATCTGATGATTAATATGAAAAAGCATTTATCAAGGCAATTGGCGGCATCCCCTGCACCGGGTGCAAAACACCGGATTATGTGCTCCCAAGCCCGCCGGACCCTGTTTTTGGCATTTTCCGCCTAAAATGGGTCGTGACAAGGGGTGGTCCGTCTCTGATTGCTCTTTGTCCGTGTCCGACCAGTGCTGGTCCGCCTCCGACCAGTGCTCTTCGATATCCGACCAGCGCTTCCCCGTCATTAACCAGCGATCTTCGGGCTTGATCAGGCCCAATCCGTCTCTGACCAGCGCTTCCCTGTGTCCGACCAGCCCTCTTTTACCTTCGACCAGCGCTGGTCCGCCTTTGACCGGCGCTTCTCAAGCTCCGACCATCCCCAATCAGCCTCTGACCAGCGCTTCCCCGTCACTGATCAGTGCTGGTCAGACATGGACAATAAGCAGTTGGTCACTGATAAGGAGCAGTCAGAGGCCGATTTTATGCTGGTTATGGGACAGTGCGTATGAATATGGGACAGGACAGGAAACTAACTTTCCGGCAGGTGCAAACGTTGCGCAGGCGTTTGGCCATGACGCACCGGCATGGGCGAAATATCAATGCCCATGGACGACCTCGCCCTGCAATTCGACGGCACGGACGCCGGCAAACGATTTATTGAAGCGTGGAAACGCGCCCGCATCATCGTGGATTCCGGCGGCGGCCACAGTGGCACACCGCACGCGACACCGACACCGCACGCGACACCGGGCAAATAAAATCAATCCCCGCAAAAGCAAAGCGGCCTTCGGAAGCGAAGGCCGTTTTTTTTGTTATCTGAATTGCTGCCTGCCCAATTTTCAGCTTAATTATTCCCCATGCCGAACACCGCCAGCTTTGAATCTTTCGAGAAAGAGTTGCGGCGTCTCGTCGCCAAGTTCGAGCAGGGCATCAATGAGTTCAAGAACCCCCGCTATCTGGAAGCACAGGTGCGTGATGATTTTCTAAATCCATTTTTCTCGGCGCTGGGCTGGGATTTGGAAAACAATGCGGGGCTTATTCAAAAACACCGTGAGGTTGAAATTGAAAGCCGCACGGGCGATGGACGCGCTGATTATCTTTTTCGCCCCGAACGCAAACCGCGTTTCGTGTGCGAAGCCAAGAAGCCTGCCGAGGAGCTTCACGGGGATAATGCCATGCAAGCCAAACGATATGCGTGGACAATTGGCCTCCGGCTCGCGGTATTGTCAGATTTCGAGGAGTTAAAAATTTACATCGTCACCGGCAATCCCGATAAAGGCGAACCGGACGAAGGTCTTTGGCGCAGCTACCATCATACTGAATACGTTGCCAAGGCGCGTGAACTTTGGGATTTACTGGCGCGTGACAATGTGGCGGGCGGCAGCGTTGAACGCCTGCTTGAATCTCTGCCGAAAAAATTACGGCCTGATCGCACGCGCGATTTCGACGAGGAGTTTCTCGCGTTTCTGGACGGACATCGCCGTGCGCTGGCGTCCGATCTCATTCGCCATAACGACCGCGAAGATTTGCTTGAGGGCACAAAGCTCAACGAAGCTGTGCAATGTATTCTTGACCGCCTCCTGTTCATTCGCATTTCGGAGGCGCGCGGTATTGACATGGGGACAAAGCTCCAGTCATTGCTCGAAACTTGGAAAGCTCGACAAGAAAAATCCGACCGGCTGCGCGAAGAACCGCCCACGCATTGGGGCGGCAGCGGTTTGGGCGCGTCGCGCGGCACGCTGTGGAATTCCATCGTGCGGCATATCCGCGCGCTGGATCGTCGCCCGCCATCGCACGTCCCATATTTCAACGGCAATCTTTTCAAGATTCATTTCAGCGAAGAGCTTGTCGTGGGCGACGTTTGGCTTTCGGAATTTCTTGAATCCATCAGCGGCGAGAACTCACCTTACAAATTCGGTTATGTTGCGGTTGAAATCCTCGGCACAATTTACGAACGGTTTCTCGGCAAGATTGTCCGCCCGCACGGACGTGGCGCGGTCATCGAGGAAAAGCCGGAAGTTCGCAAAGCAGGCGGCGTTTATTACACGCCGCGCTATATCGTCGAATACATCGTTGAGCAAACCGTCGGCAAGCTGCTCGACGGAAAGAAGCCGGAGGAAACGCTCAAACTCCGTTTTCTTGACCCCGCTTGCGGTTCGGGTTCTTTTCTTATCTGCGTGTTCGAGCGCGTGTGTGAACACTGGCAGCAATGGCTCGTGGACAATCCGAACAAGCGAAAAAAAAATTGGTGCTGGCTGGATGCCAAAACCAACACGCTGCACCTGACCGTGCGGAGCAAGCGGCGGATTTTGCGCGAAACGATTCACGGCGTTGACATCGACCCGCAGGCCGTGGAAGTGACGCAACTCTCGCTTTACCTGAAAATGCTGGAAGGTGAAACCGCAGAGACGTTGCAGCGCGAACAGGATTTCTTTGGCGGAGACGAGCCGATACTCCCGCCGTTGGAGGACAATATCAAGTGTGGCAACTCGCTCATCGCCTCCGATTTCTCGATGATGCCCGAAGACCTCCTGCGCGTTCACGCCTTCGATTGGACGGTGCAATTCGCGCCCATCCTGAAAGCTGGCGGCTTTGATGCCGTTATCGGCAATCCCCCTTGGGGTGCCCTCCTTGATGAATCTGAACTGGAATATCTTCGAGATCATCATCGCGAAATCATTGTTCGGATGATTGACTCGTTCATGTATTTCACACACGCCAATGTTGAACGATTAAAAAAAGACGGCGCGTTCGGAATGATTTTGCCAGACGTGATGCTTTATCAAACCGACACGCAAAAGCTACGTCAGTATTTAACAGACAAAACATCACTTACTCATATCTGTAACATGGGGGATGTCTTTGACCAAGTTACTCGTCCCGCTTGCATTGTGGTTTGCTTAAAGACGACAAATCCAAACTGGAAAGTTCTCGTTGCCGATTTCGCGCCAATCCCAAAAGAAGAAAAGCCAAAACAGATTGTCGAGGTAAAGAACTTTACGGAGGTAGAGCAGAATCGCATTTCCAGAGTTCCAGGATGCTTATTCACGACTTCAGGCTTTGGCAACTATGCGCTTTGGGAACGCGTGAGTTCTTGTCCGTCGGACAAGCTGTCTGATGTGGTTGATGCCGACGGAATCCAGCGCGGCGTAAGTCCCGACCTAAAAGAAGCATTCCTCGTAAGCAGCAAGATCGCGAAGGAGTGGAAGCTCGAAAAACAGAACCTCCGCCCCGCATTGACTGGCGGCAAACAGGTAAAGCGTTACGACATTGACCGGCCTGATTTGCTTTTGATTTACACAGGGCGCGAAGATTATTTTAGACGCCTTCCGAACATCTGTTCCTATATTGACCAGTTCAAAAAACAGATTACTTGCAAAGAGGTTCAACAGAAAAAACATTCGATCTATTCGCTTCATCGCGCCCGTGAGGAGCAAATCTTCCTGAAGCCACAGAAACTTTTGGGTGTTATTACCGAAGACGAAATTGTTCTGGCTTTGGACGACGAAAATACTTTTGCGACAGATGGACTTTATTTGTTTGGCGTAAAGCCTTCCGTTGACATCCGCTATGTCATGGCTGTTTTGAATTCGCGATTATTCGTTTCAATTTACCGGCTTTTGTCGCTTGAAGAAGGCCGCGCACTCGCACAAGTGAAACCGACTGTGCTGGCAAATCTTCCAATTCGGAAAATAGATTTCAAAAAGACCGCCGACAAATCACGGCACGACAGGCTGGTGTTGCTGGCGGACAAGCTGTTGGGTTTGATGCCCAAGCTGCGCGCGGCCACGTCAGAACGGGAGCGCGATACGCTCCAAAACGCCGTCACCGCCGCCGATCAGGAAATTGACTCGCTGGTCTATGATCTTTACGGTCTGACCGAAAAAGAAATCAAACTCGTGGACGAAGCGAAGTAAAAGATGTTATGTCAGAAGGAACGTCACCAAAACAGGAAGTAATGTTCTGGGCGGGAGATAGGCCAATTTATGCTGACCAAGTCCGTCAACTAGCTGACGTAGCTACGGAGCATAATTCGCAGACATGGAAACCTGCGAACGTCCCGGCTCAAAAATTATTTCGTTGTGTGGAGAGCCTGCGTGACCTCGAACTGCTACTTTAGACTGCCGGGCGGTCAAAGAGCAAAGTCAAACAGCGTCGAAAGTTAAAAATCCTGCATACACCCTTGCATTCTTTGGTTGAAGCAATTCGAGATTTAGCGAATGACCTGGAGAATAATCCTGACACAGTTTGTCGGCTGCCGGAAAACGCTCGTCAACTTGTCCCGCAAATCCGCTCGCAATTGTTGCAGATCTCAACAATTGAGAAAGGTGGATTATTGTCAACGACGCGCGACAAAATCTCCGCACATATCGACAGGGAACTTTCAGCAGATGAAATGCAAATGCTATTAAGCCAAGCCGACTCGTCTCAAGTTGGCTTATGGCTGCATACATGCGTTACTGTGCTGGCAGATTTTATAAAGCTGCCCGTTTATTTCTGGTCATGCCAACCGAACGGTGAGGGTAGTTTGCGAATTATGTTCAAAGAACCGTTTGTGGTAACGCTCGGTTTGGATTCGACTGGGAAAGCAAATCGTCTGCTCGATGTTCATATGATTCCCACCCCACCGCGTTATGACGTGTTGCAATTATTGAGACGTGTGGTTAAAAATTCCAAATGGATGTTTGGGGCAAATAGTATTCGCATTACGAATTTTGTTGAGGACAAGCCAGACGATTCTTGGGCAAAGTCATTAAAGTGGCTTCCT
>Ga0182030_10017677_pt1 | contig 13738 bp, 12 predicted proteins | sample 812S3MmetaG_FD_121299 | JGI IMG/M metagenome (GOLD analysis project Ga0182030, IMG submission 121299) | Permafrost microbial communities from Stordalen Mire, Sweden - 812S3M metaG (Illumina Assembly) | ecosystem: Environmental > Terrestrial > Soil > Wetlands > Permafrost | place: Sweden... | reverse complement strand
GATGACTGCCTGCGGGGCAGCCGGAATGACGTAGTCCGCGCTCATAGGAATTTCGCCTTTGTGATTGTCGGGATCGAAAGTTGGCCATCCGGTATCGCATTATCCGGACTTGAACAAGCCGGAAAACAAACCCGCGTTTACGCAGGTGTTGCCAATGCAGCGACCGGTGGCGCGGGCTCCTGCTCCTTGAGCTGGAGCCGGTAGAAAGCGGCATAACGGCCGTTCTTGCCCAGCAATTCGTCGTGCCGGCCGGACTCGGTTGCCCGGCCATCCTCAACCACATAGATGCGGTCGGCATGTGAAACCGTATGCAGCCGGTGCGCGATCGCCAGCGTCGTGCGGCCCTGACAGAGCCGCTCCATGGCCTCGCGTACCTGCAATTCGGATTCAGAATCGAGGGCTGCGGTCGCCTCATCGAGTAAAATGATGGGCGCATTCTTGATCAGCGCGCGGGCAATGGCCACGCGCTGACGCTGGCCGCCGGAGAGTTGCAGCCCGTGCTCGCCCACCGGCGTGTCGTAGCCGCGCGGAAACGAAAGGATGAAGTCATGCGCATAGGCGGCTTTCGCCGCCGCCACGATCTCGTCCTCGCCGGCGCCCGGTTTGCCGAAGGCGATGTTCTCGCGCACCGTGCCGCGGAACAGGAATACGTCTTGCCCGACATAGGCGATGTGCTGGCGCAGCGAGCGGCGCGACACCTGGCTGATGTCCTGGCCGTCGATGACGATCTGGCCGCGCTCGACATCGTAGAAACGCAACAGCAGATTGAACACGGTCGACTTGCCGCCGCCGGACGGTCCGACCAGCGCGGTTAGTTTGCCAGGCTCGGCCACGAAAGACATGCCGCGCAATACCGATTCATCGCTACGGTAGGCGAAGTCGACCGCCTCGAATTCCAGCCGCGCGGCATCGACCTGCAGGTCCTGCCTGCCGAAATCGGATGGCTCGCTCGGCGGACTGTCGATCACTTCGAATAAAATGCGCACGCCCACCAGCGCGTTGTTGAGCTCGATGTTGAGGCGGGCCAGACGCTTGGCCGGCTCATAAGCCAAAAGGAAGGCGGCGATGAAAGAGAAAAACTGTCCCGGCGTCGCGCCGGTGTCGATCACGCGATAGCCGCCATAGATGATGGCGATGGCGATGGCGCAGCCGCCCAGCGTTTCCATCAGCGGGCTGGCGCGGCCGGATATCCGGGCCATCTTGTTGGCCTCGTGCTCGACCGCCGCGACATTGCGGTCGAAGCGCTCACGCATGATGTCTTCGAGCGTGAATGCCTTGACGATGCGGATGCCTTGCAGCGTCTCCTGCAGCGTTTCGATGATGCGGGTGCCGCCTTGGAACTGGCTGCGTGCGATTTTATAGACGCGGCGGATCAACTTGCGCAGGATCAAAAATGCCGGCGGCGCGACCACGAAACTGAAGAACGACATCAGCGGGTCTTGTACGATCATCACGGTCAAGAGCCCGAGCAGCGACAACAGATCGCGCCCCAGCGACGTGATCAGTAGGTTGATCACCTGGGTGCAGGCGGCGGCACCGGTGGTGAGCCGCGCGATGAATTCGGTCGAATGCCGGTCGGAGAAGAAACTCAGGCCTTCGTTGAGCAGCTTGGCAAATACCGCGCGCTGGTTATCGGCAACGATCCGGTTGCCGATATGCGACAGCAACACAGTCTGGCCGTAAGTCGCGAGGCCTTTGGCGGCAAACAGCGCGGCCGTGACGGAGCCGAGAATAATCACGCCGGTGAGGTTGTGATTGACGTAAGTCTGATTGATGACGTCGCCGATGAGATAGGCGCTTAATGCCGTGCAGGCGGCGGAGATCGCCATGAACACGAAGGCGACCGCGTATTTGCGCCAATGCGCGAAGCCCTGTTCCGTCAGCAGGCGCCGGATCAAGGCAAACGGGCGATAGCGCTCGTCGTCGGTCAAATTCAATTTGAGATCGTCCATCCACCCTCTGTCGGGCTAATTATATGACGTGGGGCAGGTGCGGTCGATTCCTTGCCCGTTAGGGAAGAGGATTTCAAGCCAAAACATGCATAAAAAGTTGCGCGAAGGCCGGTTTCGTGCGCGATCAGCCCGCGGCGGTTTCGCGCTTGCCGGGCAGGCGGCGTTCCCAGGCAAAAGCGTGGCCGACGATGGTGTCGAGGTCCTGGAACTGTGGCCGCCAATCGAGCGTGGCGCGAATACGGTCGGCATTAGCCACCAAAGCGGCTGGATCGCCGGGACGCCTTGCACTTATTTGGACCGGAAAATCCCGTCCGCTGACGCGCCGCGCTGAGTCGATCACTTCGAGCACCGACGCGCCGCGGCCGTAACCGCAATTGAGCGTTACGCTCTCGCGCCCTTGTCGAAGATAAGCGAGCGCGGCCGAATGCGCGCGCGCCAGATCGCTGACATGGACATAGTCGCGAATGCAGGTGCCGTCCGGCGTCGGATAATCCGTGCCGTAAATATCGATGCGCGGCCGTTTTCCGAGCGCGGCTTCGCAGGCGACCTTGATCAGATGGGTGGCGCCCGCCGTCGATTGTCCGGTGCGCATTTTCGGATCGGCGCCTGCGACGTTGAAATAGCGCAGCACCACAAAGCGCAAGCCGTGCGCCCGGCCGGCATCGTGCAGCATGATCTCGGACATCAGCTTCGACGTGCCGTAGGGCGAGATCGGCGAGGTGACGGCATCCTCGCGTACGGGGTTATGGTCGGCATTGCCGTAGACTGCGGCGGTCGATGAGAAGATCACCTGCTTCACGCCGGCCTCGATGGCCGCATCGAGCAAAGTGCAGGTGTTCATCGTGTTGTTACGGTAATAGCCGAGCGGATCGGTGATCGAGTCCGGCACCACGATCGATGCCGCGAAATGAATGATGGATGTGACGTTGTAACGGCGGATGGTGTTTGCAACCAGTTCCCGGTCGCCGGTCGAGCCGGCGACGAAGGGAACCGCGTTGGGCAGCAGAAAACGAAAGCCCGTCGACAGGTTATCGAGCACGACCACCGGCTCGCCCGCGTCGGCCAGTTCATGCACCATGTGGCTGCCGATATAACCGGCGCCGCCGGTCACCAGGATCGTCATAACGAATGCCCCTCAAATACTCGCAAATTTGTAACGGACCGCGGTGAATCGGCCTTTAGGCCGCGCGGCGGGTGGTCATGGTTATGGCGGGCATGCTTAATGGTCGGTATACGAGCCCCGCGCATGATCCCGAAAAGCATGCGCATTCGCCAATAAGACCCGACATGGCCGACATCCTTTTCATCAAAACCTCTTCGCTGGGCGACGTGATCCATCAGATGCCGGCCTTGACCGAGGCGCGGGTCCGGCGTCCCGACGCCGGTTTCGCGTGGCTGGTTGAGGAGGCCTATGCCCCTTTGGTGCGCCTGCATCCGGCGGTGAACGAGGTCATCGCGGTGGCCTGGCGGCGCTGGCGCAAGTCGCTGTTGTGTCCGGCGACGCTGCGGGAAATTGTTGGCAGTCTGCGCGCCATTGGCGCCGGGCGCTTTGACGACATCGTGGACAGCCAGGGGCTGCTGCGGTCCGCCGTGATCGGGCGGTTCGCGAATGGGCGGCGGCACGGTTACGATTTCCGCAGCATCCGCGAGCCGCTGGCCACGCCATTTTACGATATTCGCCATAGCGTGAGCCGCGAACGCCATGCGGTTGAGCGCAACCGGGCACTTACCGGGCTCGCGCTCGGTTATGAGCCGCAAGGCGCGCCCGACTTCGGATTGGTTCGCGCGCGTCTGGCCGGCGAGGGCGCCCGCTACGCCGTTTTGCTGCATGCCACGGCGCGGCCGGGAAAGGAATGGCCGGAGGAAAATTGGATCGCGCTCGGCAACATGCTTGCGCGCGATGGACTGGAGCTTGTGCTGCCGTGGGGCACGCCGTCGGAGCAGGCTGCCGCACAACGCATTGCCGCCTCGGTTCCTAATGCGCGGGTACCTGAACGCGCCCCGCTCGATCAAGTCGCGCGGCTTATCGCCGGCGCGCAATTCGTGGTGGGCGTGGACACTGGAATTTTGCATCTGGCCGCGGCGCTCGGCGTGCCATTGGTCGCGATTTTTTCCGGCAGTCAGCCGCGGCTCACCGGCCCGGTCGGCAGTGGGCCTCTCACCATACTCGGTACGCAGGGCGCGCCGCCGGCGGTTGAAGAGGTGAATGAAGCGGTGGATCGTCTCGGGCGCTGACTTGGCGCTCGCACAAATTCTGGCAGCGGCCAATGCAAAAGACACGACTGGAGACGTTTAGCGATGGCGTGCTGGCCATCATCATCACGATCATGGTGCTCGAACTCAGAGTACCGCATGGCGAAGACTTTGCCGCTTTGCAGCCCTTGTTGCCCGTGTTCTTGAGCTACGTATTGAGCTTTTTGTATATCGGCATTTATTGGAACAATCATCACCACATGCTGCATGCCACCAAACATGTCAGCGGCGGTGTGCTCTGGGCCAATCTGCATTTATTGTTCTGGTTGTCGCTTTTCCCGTTTGTCACCAGTTGGATGGGCGAGAACCATTTTGCCCCGGTGCCGACCGCGCTTTACGGCGCGGTGCTGATGATGGCCGGCATCGCCTATTGGATTCTTTCCAGCACGATCATCGCCGTGGATGGTCAAGACTCGCTTTTGGCAAAGGCGATCGGCAGGGACCTCAAGGGAAAGCTATCGGTCGTATTTTATGCCTGCGCTATTCCGCTGTCGTTTTTAAATCAGTGGGTGGCGCAAGGGATATATATTATCGTCGCGTTGATGTGGCTGGTGCCGGACAAACGTATCGAGCGGGTGCTTACGCCGTCGGCCTAAAACGCGCCGCTCAGGCCGCGCCCGCGCGCAACAGATCATGCACGTGAATAACGCCCACCGGCTTGCCGGCCTCGACCGCAAATAGCGCGGTCACTTTCAACGAGTTGAGAATGTCGAGCGTCTCGCTGATGAGCTGATCGGGCCGCACGGTCTTGGGCGCGCGCGTCATGACGTCATCGACGCGCGCATCGAGCAGATTGTTGCGCATATGTCGGCGCAAGTCGCCGTCGGTGATGATGCCGACCAGCATGCCACGCGTGTCCGTAATGCCGATACAGCCGAAACCTTTGGCCGACATTTCAAGAATGGCGTCCGACATGGCGGTGCCGAGCGGCGCCAGTGGCACCGCGGCATCCGAATGCATGAGGTCGCGCACTGTCTTAAGTAGCGCGCCGAGCTTGCCGCCCGGATGCAACATGCCGAAATCGACCGCGGTGAACCCATGGCCTTCCAGCAAGGCAATCGCCAGCGCATCGCCCAGCGCAAGCTGCATCAAGGCAGAGGTGGTCGGCGCCAGATTATGCGGGCAGGCTTCCGCGGCTTGCGGCATGGCCAGCACGACGTCGGCGGCCTTGGCCAAAGTCGAGTCCGAGCTGGCGGTCATCGCAATCAAACCGATACTGTGGCGGCGCGAGTAATCCGTGAGATTTTTCAGTTCGGCGGTTTCGCCCGACCATGACAGCGCCAGGATTACGTCGCTTTTGGTGATCATGCCGAGATCGCCGTGGCTGGCTTCGGCCGGATGCACGAACAAAGCCGGCGTGCCGGTGGAGGCGAAGGTCGATGCGATCTTGTGCCCGACATGGCCGGATTTGCCCATGCCGGTGACAATGACGCGGCCTTGCGCGGCGCGGATCATCTCGATCGCGGCGGCAAAGGAAGTGCCGAGCCCATCGCGCAAAGCGGCGGCCAGCGCGTCGATGCCGCTGCCTTCCGAATCAAGCGTACGCAGCGCGGAGGCGATCGCCGCTTGCGCGCGATCGCTGTTCATGTCGGCTGGCTTCGGCTTAGCCATTGCGTCGTCTCGATCCTGGATTATTCGTGCGTTTGATAGCACGGAAAAAGCTTTTCGTCAGGCTTGCGCGCCGTCAAACGTTAACGCCGGTCCGTCGCGGCCGTTAAAGGGTTTTTGAGCGGCCAAATTGAGCGCCAAATTAAGGGCTAAGAGCGTCTTGAACGGCGGCCAGGACAGAAGCGGGTGCGACATCGTCCGTCCGGCGATGCGCTACGGCGTCATTGCCCTCGGTGCGCGCGCGTTGCGCCGCCGCCTGGTCGCCGGGCGGTTCCAGGATGGCGGCGATTGGGTTGAGCGGCCTTTGGTGCCACGGACTGGTAGGCCCGAATATAGCGACGGTCGGCGTGCCGATGGCGGCCGAGACATGCATCAAACCTGAATCGTTGGTGACGGAAACATTCGCGGCGGCGAGCGCCAGGATGGCGTTGCGCAAATCATTGCCGGTGAGATCGTGAACGCCGCTGCCGGCAGCGTTCGCGATTTGCTTGGCGATCGGCGTTTCATTCGGGCCGCCCAGAACCCAGACCGATGCGCCTTCATTCGTCAGGGCGCGCGCGAGCGTCGCGTAATGTAAGACCGGCCACGCTTTTCCGGCGCCGACCGCGCCTGGAGAAAGCGCGATGATCGGCTTGCTCTGTTCCGGTAGTCCGTTGTTCGCGCGCCAGCGTGTTATTTCTTCTGGCGGTATATTCAATTCTGGCAGCGGCCAATCCGCCGGCAACGTAGAGCCGCGCGCCAGTGCAAGTGCACCCATCTGGTCGATCATGCGCGCGAGCTTGCGCTCGCCAAAGCGCATATCGTTGAGCAAACCGAAACGCAGTTCGCCGGCAAAGCCGGTGCGCTTGGGAACGCCGGCAAACCATGGCGCCAATGCTGCTTTCCATTTGCGCGACATCACCAGCGCTTGGCTGTAATGGCCATCCGCAATCCGGCCGGCAAGTTGGCGCTGCAACGCCAGCCCCAAGCGGCGGCGCGGGAAATCAACGACGATGGTTTGCCGCACGCCCGGCATGTAGTCGGCCAAGGGCGCACACAGCGTGCTGCTGACCATATCGACCGGCCGCTCCGGCGCGGCCAAGCGCAACAGCTTCACCACCGAATGGCAGCGGACAAAATCCCCGATCCAGACATAGGGGACGATCAGGACCGGTTTTTGGCCGGCTGGCAGGCTGGAATTCTGGTCCATTAGCTGGCGGTCGCCCGTCGGTCCGGCATGTTTTCCGGCCTTGTGTGAACAGGCGTTACCGCGGGCGCCCTAAGACTGTCCAGCCGCAATTTTTACCGTGTCCTGAGCCATTTGCGCGGCATTAGGCCCTAATATTTGCGCCAATCAGCGGACTAAGGCAAAGGATGGCCATGTTTTTGGTCACCGGCGGGGCCGGCTTCATCGGTTCGAACGTGGTCGCTAGCCTCAACGAGGCGGGGGCGACCGACATCGCGGTCAGCGACCTGATCGGGCATGGCGACGCCAAATGGCGCAATCTCGCCAAGCACTCGGTGGCCGACCTAGTGCCGCCAGCCGAACTGATGGCTTGGCTGGACGGGCGCAAACTCGACGCCGTCATCCATATGGGGGCGATTTCCGACACCACCGCCACCGATGGCGACCTGGTGATGGAAAATAATTTCCGCACCTCGCTGCGCCTGCTCGACTGGTGCACGCAAACCCGCACGCCGTTTATCTACGCTTCTTCGGCCGCGACCTATGGCGACGGCAAGCAAGGCTTCGACGACGACTGGTCGCCGGAGGCGCTACGCAAATTGCAGCCGATGAATCTTTATGGCTGGAGCAAGCATCTGTTCGATCTGGCGCTGGTCGGTCGTTATGTCAAAAAAGAGAAATTGCCGCCGCGCTGGGTCGGTTTGAAATTTTTCAACGTCTATGGCCCGAACGAATATCATAAGGGTCACATGGTGAGCGTGCTGGCGAAAGTGTTCGACGGCGCCAAGGCCGGCAATCCGGTCAAACTGTTCAAGTCGCATCGCGACGGCATCGCCGACGGTGAGCAGCGCCGCGATTTCATTTATGTCGACGATGCTGTCGCGGTATTGCGCTGGCTGCTGGATACATCGTCGGTCAACGGCATTTTCAATGTCGGCACCGGCCACGCCGAGAGCTTCCGCGATATGATCGGCGCCATGTTCAAGGCGCTGGGGCGGCCCGCCAATATTGAATATATCGAAATGCCCGACGCAATCCGCAATCAATATCAATATTTTACGCAAGCCAAGGTCGATAATCTGCGCGGCGCAGGCTATAACGCCGGCTTCACGCCGCTAGAGCACGCCGTCGGCAACTATGTCACCGGCTATCTCGATCGCGCCGACAGGTATCGCTAACGCGCATGATTCGGAAAAGTGGGAACCGGTTTTCCGATTAGATCATGCGCAAAAGGTAACGTATGTTCGATTTTGACAAACATCTGAGCGATCTGGCCGGGCAGACCGTGCTCTGCGTCGGCGATCTGATGCTCGACGAATTCGTCTATGGCGACGTGTCGCGCATCTCGCCGGAAGCGCCGACGCCGGTGATTGCGGTCAAGCGCAGCGAAGTCATGATCGGCGGCGCCGGCAATGTGGCACGCAACTTGGTTTCGCTGGGCACGCGCTGCATCTTCGTCGGCGTCGTAGGCGACGACGACGGCGGCGCCGAACTTAAAGCGCAACTGGCAAAAATTCCCGGCATCGACGCGCATCTCGTCATCGACCTTAGACGTCGCACCACCCGCAAGGTACGTTTTGTGTCCGAGCATCATTCCGCGCATTTGTTGCGCGCCGATTGGGAACTCGATGCGCCGGTCAATGGCAAGGTCGAGGATGCGCTGATCGACTTTGCCACCAACGCGATGCCGAAAGCCGGCGCCGTGGTGCTCTCCGATTATGCCAAGGGCGCGCTGACGCCGCGCGTCATCCGCGCCGTGATCGACGCCGCCAACAAGCTCGGCACGCCGGTGTTGGTCGATCCCAAAGGCCGCGATTACAGCATTTACAAGGGCGCGACGCTGATCACGCCGAACCGGCACGAGCTTGCCGACGCCACGCATCGCGTGGCGCAAAGCGACGAAGAAGTCGCTTCCGCAGCGACCGAGCTGCGCGTTGCCTTGGGCGCGAAGGCCGTTCTAGTGACCCGCAGCGAAGCCGGCATGACGCTGGTCGGCGAGGGCGGTGTCGTCCATGTGCCGGCCTATCCGGTGCGCGTGCGCGATGTGTCGGGCGCCGGCGATACGGTGGTCGCGGTCTTGGCCGCGATGCTGGCGATGAAGGCGGATCTTGAATCGGCCATGCGGGCCGCCAATGCCGCCGCGGCGGTGGTGGTTGGCAAACGCGGCACTGCGACTTTGTCGGCGGCCGAACTGCGCTCGCGCATCCTGCCGGCGGCGACACTCGCGCCGGAAGAAAAAATCGTGTTCGACTGGGCGCTGCTCGATGAGCATATGGCAGAGTGGCGCAAAATGGGGTTGCGCGTCGGCTTTACCAATGGCTGCTTCGATTTGCTCCACCCCGGCCACGTCAAGCTTCTGGCCGGCGCGCGCGCGGCTTGCGACCGGCTGGTGGTGGGCTTGAACGGCGATGCTTCGGTGACGCGGCTCAAGGGTGCCGGCCGCCCCGTGCAGCCCGTGCAATCGCGCGCCGAACTGCTTGCCGCGCTCGAGGCCGTCGATCTGGTCGTGGTGTTCGACGAAGCCACGCCGGAAAAATTGATCGCACGCGTTAAGCCGACGGTTCTGGTCAAAGGCAGCGACTATAAGCGCGAGGATGTGGTCGGCCACGCCATCGTCGAAGCGCTGGGCGGCGAAGTCATCTTGATCGAACTTGTGCCCGGCCAATCGACCAGCGCCATGGTGGAGCGCTCGCGCGCTCCGAAGACCAAGACTTAGAGAGGCTACGATTGTAGCGCGCTTCCGATTACGAGATGCAGTTGGTTGCCGAATTTTTTGGCGACGCCATAGGATACTTCGTCGAGGTCGGCGCCAACGACCCGCGCGAGCGTTCGCAAACTTGGCACCTCGAACAAAACGGCTGGACCGGAATTTTGATCGAGCCGCAACCCGATCTTGTCGACAAGTTGCGCGAAATGCGCAAAGCCAAAGTGTTCGAAGTCGCTTGTTCTTTACCGTCCAATGCCGGGCAGATGTTGCCTTTGCATTTTGCCGGCGCGCTGTCATCGCTCGACCGTGGCCGCATGGCTCCAGGTGCGACGCCTGAAGGCGTCATTCAAGTTCCCATCCGAACGCTCGATAGTGTTCTTGATCAGGCCGGATCTCCGGCTCAGTTGGATTTTGTATCGATCGACGTGGAGGGTCACGAACTGGAGGTGTTACTCGGGTTCGATTTAGGACGCTGGCAGCCGCGCCTCATTCTGCTGGAACATCACGTGGTCGATCTGTCGAAGCATCACTATTTGCTCGCAGCTGGATATCGCATCGTGCGGCGCTACGAAAATAACGGCTGGTATGTGCCGAATAACTCTGTTGTGCGAATTAGCGGCACAGATTGGTGGGAAATCTTGCGGAAATACTATTTGGCGCTCCCAATTCGCTGGCTGCGCAATCTTTCGCGCCGCCTACGCGGCAAATAAGCGCTATTTCGTCGTCTCGCGTTTGATTGGCTTAGCCGGCGGCGTCTGCCAGCCCTGCGTCTCTTCGTAGCGCTTGGCGTAGCGGTAGAACGTGCCCTCGAAATTTCCCAACGCAATCACGAAGCCGGCCCAGCCGTCCAAGAATCCGCGCTTGAGGATATAATGCTTGAGGAACGACCACAGGCCGTGGCCGAGCGCGCTCGCCATCGACACACGCTTGCCAGCAAGCTTCGGCACGCCCAATGACGAGTAGCGGTTCATCTTCTTGATGACTTCTTCCAGATTGCGGAAGGGAAATTGCCACACGGCATTCGCCAGCGTTCCGAGCGGTTTGCCACTCAGGTTCTCATAGCCTTCATGCACTGGCTCAAGCGTGTAGCGCATGCTGCCTTTGCGGAACAATTGCGGTTGGCGGAAATTCGGATACCAGCCGGAGCCGCGGATCCAGCGGCCCATCATGTAGCTGCGTCGCGGCACCAGATAGACATCGTGCGCCGGCGAGCTTGCGATAAGCTTGAGGATTTCATCGCGCACCTCTTCGGTGCAACGCTCATCGGCATCCAGGCTGAATATCCATTCGTAGCGGCAGGCTTCGAGGGCGCGGTTGCGCAATTCGCCAAAGCCTGTGAAGGCCACATCGACCACGCGCGCGCCGAGCGCGGCTGCGATCTCGGCGGTGCGGTCAGTGCTTGAGGAATCGATCACCACCACCTCATCCGCCCAAAGCACGCTGGAAACCGCGGCTTCGATCTTTTCGGCTTCGTTATAAGTGAGGATATAGGCTGAAATCTTCTGCATGGTCGTTCTGTCGCCGGTGGGGGCCCAGATGGCGCCGGCAAACTACCATTGCCGGGCGGGCCGGCCCTAGGGATTTGTCGGGGCGCGCCTCATCGGGTAAAGCCTACATCTTGCTGGATACGCCCGTTGCAAAGGACGCCCGTGGACGAGCTGATTTCCGTCATCGTCACGACTTATAACCGCGTGGACGCGCTTGACGCGGTTCTGCGCTCGCTCGCGCGCCAGACCGATGCGAATTTCGAGGTCGTGGTGGCCGACGATGGTTCGGGACCGGCGACGGCCACTATGATCGAAGCGTGGGCGCCGAAATTCGGCCACCAGCTTGAACATGTCTGGCATGAGGATCGCGGTTTCCGCGCGGCCGAAATTCGCAACCGCGCGCTGCTGGCGTCGCGCGGGAAATATTGCATTTTCCTTGACGGCGATTGCGTGGTTCGGCCGGATTTTGTCGCGACCCATCGCCGGCTTGCCGAACTCGGCCATTTCGTAACCGGCAATCGCATTTTGCTCTCGCAGGGCCTGACCGCGAAAGTGCTGGCGGAGAAACTGGCACCGGAAGACTGGAGTTTTACCCGCTGGATCGGCGAGCGCCTGCGCGGCGGCGTCAACCGCCTCTCGGCGCTGCTGCATTTGCCGCTTGGGCCATTGCGCGGACTGCGCTCCGGTGTCTGGCAAGGCGCGCGGTCGTGCAATTTGGCGATCTGGCGCGCCGACCTCGACCGCGTCGACGGCTTTGAAGCGGACTATAGTGGCTGGGGCAAGGAAGATTCCGACATCATTGTGCGGTTGCTGCATGCCGGCCTGCGGCGCAAGGATGGCGTGTTCGCCACTGGCGTCATTCATCTCTGGCATGCGGAAGCCGACCGCGCGCAACTGGCGGCAAATGAAGGCAAGCTCGCCCGGGTCGTTGCCGGACAAAGCGTGCGCGCGCAACGCGGGCTGTCGGCACTGGCGCCGAACGACGCGGCAAACCGGATCGCGGGTTAGGCCATGGCGTGGGTTTTGACATCATACCCCATCGACCGAACGCGGCTGGTGCGCATCGCCGATTGTCTGGCGATTGCAGTCGCGGTTTCGTTGCCGTGGTCCACCTCCGCCACCGGCATCCTTCTGGTCGCCTGGCTGCTGGTGCTCGTCCCGACTCTGCGTTGGACGGATGTGCGCGGCGAATTCATGACGGCGGCGGGCGGCCTGCCAGTCCTACTGGTTGCGCTTGGCCTGGCCGGAATGCTGTGGGCCGATGTGTCCTGGGATGAGCGATTCGGCGGCATCGGTTCGTTTTTTAAACTGCTGGCGATCCCGTTACTGTTCTTGCAATTCCGCCGCTCTGATAGGGGAGTGTGGGTATTCGGCGGCTATGTTGCATCGTGTCTTGTGCTCTTAGTTGTATCGACGCTGGCCCAGTTCATGCCGGGCTTTTCGTTCAATCCGTTGCACCCGGACCATGTATTAGTCAAAAACGCCGCCACCCAAAGCGGCGAATTCGTCACCTGCATTTTCGGCCTGCTTTATCTGGCGATCGACGCCTTCGAGCGCCGGTGCTGGATCTGGGCGGCAGGACTGCTGGTATCCGTGCTCGCAATGCTGGCGAATATTTTCTATGTCGCCACTGGCCGCACGGCGCTCGCCATCATTCCGGTGTTGCTGGTCATTCTCGCGCTCAAGAAGCTCAACGTCAGGGCCATGATGGTTTTTTTCGCCGCGGCGATCTTGGTCGCCTGCATTGGATGGTTTTCGTCGCCTTACTTGCGCGACCGCACCATCCAGCTCTGGACCGATTTTCAAAGCTATGAGGCGAGCGATGCGCGAAATTCGTCCGGCGAGCGGCTGGAATTCTGGAAAAAGGCCGCCGGCTTCGTGCACCAAGCGCCGATTTTCGGACACGGAACCGGATCGATCCATGCCTTATATTCAAGATCGGCGGTAGGCCAAACCGGCGCTGCCGGCTCGCCGACGTCCAATCCGCACAATCAAACCTTCGCGGTCGCTATCCAGCTCGGGCTCGTCGGCGCTTTCGTATTGTGGGCCATGTGGATTGCGCATTTGCTGGTATTCCGCAGCACCGGCCTGGCCGAGTGGGTCGGCCTTGTCATCGTGGTGCAAAATATTGTTGGCTCGATGTTTAATTCGCATCTGTTCGATTTCGGGCAGGGCTGGGTCTATGTACTTGGTGTTGGCGTTGCCGGGGGCATGGTGTTCGGGCGACGAACCGCCGCGTAAGTACCGTTAATTTTGTCGAAGTTGCTGTCGTCATCGACGTAAGCCGCGATCCCATAGCTACTCGGCGGTTTGATGATTTCATAGCTGAAGCAAACTTTATCATCGAACCGGTCACGCAAGCCCAGGCAAATATTGCAAGAGATGCCTACCGAGACTTTGGAAGAGGAAGCGGGCATCCGGCAAAGCTGAATTTTGGCGATTGTTTTTCTTATGCGCTTGCCAAAGCGTTTGGCGAACCGCTGTTGTTCAAAGGTGGCGATTTCGCCCATACGGATATTGTCGTTGCCGTGCTTGCCGAATATTGATGAGCACGCCAAACCAATTT
>Ga0182030_10017676_pt1 | contig 13739 bp, 12 predicted proteins | sample 812S3MmetaG_FD_121299 | JGI IMG/M metagenome (GOLD analysis project Ga0182030, IMG submission 121299) | Permafrost microbial communities from Stordalen Mire, Sweden - 812S3M metaG (Illumina Assembly) | ecosystem: Environmental > Terrestrial > Soil > Wetlands > Permafrost | place: Sweden... | reverse complement strand
TTCTTCGGGGTGCGCTGGTATTCGAACTCGGAGTGACCCGCACGGCCGCACTGCGTCCTCCCAACTGCCGGATTTCGTCAGGGGTGAGATGGCGCCATTTGCCGATCTCCAGGCTGCCGATGCGGATGGGGCCGATGGCCGTGCGCACCAGCTTCGACACCTTGCTGTCCACCGCTTCGAGCATACGCCGCACCTGCCGGTTCCGGCCCTCGGCGATGGTGATTTCGAGGTGCGTGTGCTTCGGCCCGTCGCGCAGGCGTTTCACTTCCGCCGGCCGCGTGGGCCCGTCGCCGAGTTCCACGCCGCGCCGCAAGGTATCGAGTTGTTCGTCACGCAGCAGGGTGGCGGCTTTCACCTGGTACGTTTTGGGCACTTTGTGGTCCGGGTTGGTGACGCGTTCGGCGAAAGCCGTATCGTTAGTGAGCAGCAGCAGCCCGCTGGTATCCAGATCGAGCCGTCCCACCGGGGAGAGCCACGTCCCGGCATCGGCCGCCAGGTCGTAGATGGTGGGCCGGCCCTCGGGGTCGCGCCAGGTGGTGAGAAATCCTTTGGGTTTGTACAGCAGAATGTAGGTGGGGGCGGCGGCCTCGATGGGCTTGCCGTCCAGGGTGACGCGGTCTTTCTCCAGATCCACCCAATGATCCGGGTTCTCCACCACTTTTCCGTTGACGCGAACCCGGCCGGCGCCGATCCAACCGCGGGCATCGGTGCGCGATCCCAATCCTGCCTTGGAAAACACTCTCTCCAGCGTTTTGAGCGGCCGCATGGCAGTCCCAATGTTACAGTGAGACCATCGTTCCCGCAATTCTGATCCGCTCCGCGCGACAGTTGCTGACTCTGCGCGGTCCGCAAGGTCCGCGGCGGGGTCTGGCCATGCGAGAACTCGCCATCATACCCGATGGCGCCCTATTGCTGCGCGACGGTTTGATCCAGGAAGTCGGGCCGACGCGGCGGCTGGAAAGTCTGGCCGCGTCGCGCGGCGCGGACGTCATCGACGCCACCGGCAAGGTGGTGATGCCCGGTCTGGTCGACGGCCACACCCATCTGCTGTTTCCCCTGCCGCAGTCCGGAGACGCGAGTCCCAACGCCGAAATCGATATCGACCACGCCGCGCGAACGGTGGTATCGGCTACCGCGCAGCGGATGGCCGGCCGCGCCCGGCCCTGGTTGCAGGCCATGGCGCGTCACGGCACCACCACCCTGGAGGCCAAGACGGGATGCGGCCCCCAACCAGAGCGCCGAGCTCAAGGTGCTGCGCGTGCTCCACGCGCTGAATAGGGGCGCCCTGGACATCGTACCCACGTTTCTCTTCCGGCTGGGGGCGCCGGCCGAGGACCGTCCGCGTCACGACGCGGCCGCCGCCGACCGGATCTTCCGCGACCTGATGTTCACCATCCGCCGGCGCCGGCTGGCGCGTTTTGCCGATCTACAATGGGATACCGATATGACACGCCGCCCGTTGCTGATCCGCTTCCTGGAGGCGGCCCTCAGCCTGGGCTTCGCGCGCAAAATCCATGCCGACCAGCGGAGCTGCGCGGGCGCGGTCTCGCTCGCCGTGGAATACGGCGTCACCAGCATCGACCACCTGGAATACGCGACTCTGGAGCAAGCCCGCGTGCTGGCCGCCAGCACCACGATCGCCACTCTGCTGCCCTGCGCTTCCTTCCTTCACGGCCACCCCGCCCCCGCGCGGACCCTGATCGACGAGGGAGTAGCCGTCGCGCTGGGAAGCAATTTCAACCCGTGCCATACGCCATCGCTCAACATGCAGACCGTCATCTCGCTGGCCGCCATACAGCTCGCGATGAGCCCCGCGGAGGCGATTGCCGCCGCCACCATTAACTCCGCCCATGCTCTCCATGCCGCCGCTCGCGTGGGCTCGCTCGAATCGGGCAAGCTGGCCGACGTCTTGATCCTGCAGACGTCCGACTACCGCGACCTGGCGTACCAGTTGGGAACCAATCTGGTGGACACCACCATCAAGCGCGGCGAAATCGTAAGCACGCTGCGGGGGTGACGGCCGGCCGGCGATCAGCCAAGCTATTTGATTTTGCGGCTAAAGTGCCAGAACCAGGCGCAGCGATTCTTCCAGCTCTGCCATTCGCGAATCGGGCAGCGCGCCAGCGATCTTGGGCGCTCCCGTACGCGCATCGAGAAAGCGGACGGGATCCAACGAGCGCAACTGAAAGCAGAGAAATACGGTGTCCTTCGGCAAACCTGTTTCGCCGGCAGTCACGCGGATATTCGTGGGATAGTCCCGAGGGACGTTCGCAGCATCGGTCCCTACCGCCACGGTCACTACCAGGGGCTGCCGGTTAATGGCATCCGAGGACACGACCCGCACAGGCCGGCGGTGCGGGCAAACCATCGAACGCGGCGCACTCGAATTCATCGGCGATCCGGGCGTTTTCCCGTCGGATCTCCGGATCGGCCGCCATGCGGACCATAGCTTCCTCGAACGCCGCGGCTTTGCGCCGCACCACGAACTCCTCGAGTGACACTACGACCAGGCGATTGAGGTTGTGGCGAAGTTCGCGCGGCGCCACCCGCGTTGCGGCCTCCACCAATTCCTGCGGCAAGGCAACGCTGCGCCTGACCCGGGTTAGTCTCCGCGGTTTCACGTTGTGCACACTCCTTAGCACCTATCATTTCACATCGGAAGTGTGACACTGCGGCACCGAGTATGCCGGACCAATGGGCACCCCCAAACCTATCCAGTTTCTGTCGCAAAACTCGGCTTCTTGTGGAATTAACCGCTCCCTGACGGTCGCGGCTCAGTAACAAGTCTCCTGGAATCAACGCAGTGTTACCGAGCCGCGCGCGTCAGCAAGCGGCCTTTGTCATTTGACTTGAGTTTCGCGACAGAACCTATCTAACCTAAAAGTGGAACCTGATCGAGGCCTGCAGCGCTCGCGGACCGCCGGTCTGCAGCGCCGGAGCGAGGCCGCTGCCCGGGCTGCCGGTCCCCAATTCCATATTCAGCAGAGAGGTCGAACGGCCGAACAGGGGGCTGTCCAGGAACTTCACCGGATCGCCGAAATTGGGGTGATTGAGCGCGTTGAAACCGTCGAGGCGCAACTGGATGCCGCAGCATTCCGCCACCCGGAATTCCCGCCGCAGCGCCAGGTCGAGTTGCCACATGCCGAATCCGGCGGGCAGGTTGCGGCCCAGGTTCCCTTGCGCCCCGACGGTCCCCAGCGGCGCCGGCAGCGCCACGAAAGCCGCGGGGTTCAGCGTCTTGCCGCCGGGAGCGGAGCGGTCGGCGATCCACAGCGGCTGGCCGTAGACCCAGTCCGGCCGGAAGGCGTTCGCCAAGCCGAGCCCGGTGGTATCCTGGGCGTCCAGTACGGTGATGGGAAAACCGCTGCGCGCGTGCAGGATGGCGTCGATGCCCCATCCGCCCAGCAGACGCCGGACGGCGGTGCGGGCGGCGCTCCGTGGGAACTCGTAGCCGAGGGCCGTGGTGAACGCCTGGCGCACGTCGAAGTCCGACGAAGCGTGATCGCCATGCGCGGAAGCGCCTTCGCCCGACCACGACAGGAACGCGTCGCTCGAATCGTTGTCCAGCGAATGGGACCACGCGTAGGACGCCGTGGCATCCAGGCCCACGGCGACGTGCCGCCGGTATTGCATCTGCAGCGCGTCATAGTCGGAGCCGGCCCGATTGGTGCTCAGCACGGCGTAGTCGTGCAGGTTGGCGGTATCGCTCATTTCGCGCCGCAGCAGATGGTTCCCGGTGGACCCCAGGTAGCCCAGCGAGACCACGTCGTGCTCCCCGAAGCCGTGCTCCAGCGAAACGTTCCACTGGATCACCTGGGGCAACTGGAGTTTGGGGGCGTACCCGTAAGTGATATTGCCGAGGCCGAAAAGACTGCTCCCGGTGCTGGAAAGACTGGCTCCGTTGAGCGGGCCGCTATTGATGACGTCGTTGGCCAGGCTCACGCTGGAGTCGTAGTACAGGCCCGCGCCGGCGCGCAGAACGGTGCGGCCGGCCTTGTCGAGGCGCAACGCCAGACCCAGGCGCGGCGCGAAATCGCCATAGGCGACGGGCCACAAAGTCTTGTTGGCGTCGGGAACCAGGGCGCCGCTGGCGATATCCAGGAAGTTTTGCGGAGCGCCCAGCGGTGGCGGCGGACTGAATTCCCAGCGCAGACCGCCGGCAACCGTCAGGCGGCTGCCCACCTGCCAGGTGTCCTGCGCCCAGAGGGAAAGCTCCTGTACCGCCACCGACTGAGCGGTGCTGGGCGCAAGCTGCGACACCCACCAATTCTGCGTGTTGTAGAGGTCGCTGATGCCATTGGCGGTGAGGCCCACGCTATCGGCGGCATCGCGGCGGATAGCCAGCATCCGGCGATAATCCAGCCCGAACTTGAGCGCGTGGTGGCCGCGTTCGAGCGTGGCCGTCTGGACAATCTGAAACTGGCGCTGGCGGCGCTCGCCTTCGTTGCCCGAGATGACCTGCCCGACGCCGTTGATGGTAAACCGCAGCAGAAAATCGCACGACAGCGCGTTGTCCCGGAGGATGGCGGACACCAGGGGCTGCAGCACACAGCTCGGGGTGGTGGATTGCGTGCTGTCGGTCCACACCGAATCGGCGGTCGATTGGGATTCGTTGACGCGAAAGTCCAGCACGCTGCGGGCGGTGAGGCGGGCGTTGATTCCCAGGGTCAGACTCTGCGACCGCAGGTCCAGGTGATTCACCTCGGGCGTTCCGAATTCATTGTGCGAGGGGGAATCGCTGTACCGGCCGAAGAGGGTGACGCGGGGCGTGATGGCCTGGTCGATGCGCGCGCTGCCGGAAGTCAGTCCGGCCGGCCGGTTGATTACCCCGAGCCAATCGGCATACCCGGTCGCGCCGAAAAGCGGCCCGTTGGGCAGCGGGAATAGGTTCACCAGGGGTTGCACGGTGGAGAGCAGCGACACGCGCGTCGCCACCGAGGGCACGGGCTGCTCCCACACGTAGGGCTGATTGAGCCAGATCCGTTCGAAAGCCAGGAAGAAAAACGTGTGGTGCCGCTTGATGGGGCCGCCGGCCGACTGCGCCAGGTCGCGATACTCCAGCGGCGGGCGGCCGACGCCCTGGCGGTTGGCGAACCAGTCGTTGGCGGTGAACTCATAGTTGCGCAGCCGCACCGCCATGGCCCCGTGAAACTGCTCCGACCCGGCGCGGCTGCTGACCGCGATGCTGGCGCCGGGCATGCGTCCGAACTCGGCCACGGTGGTGGAAGTCTGCACGCGGAACTCCTGCATCGCCTCCATGGGGATGATCGAGTCCAGGCTGCCGAAAGCGCTGAGCGCCGGCATCGCGCCGCCGGTGGATTGCGCCGGCAGACCGCCCGCGCTCACGCCGACATTGGCGCTCACGCCGTCCACCGTGAAGTAATTGGTGTTGGCGCGCATCCCGTTGGTGCTGAACTGGCCGGCGTCGCCGCGGGTGGCGGGCACCACGCTCGTCCCGGGAATCAGTTCGAGCAAGGTAAGGACGCCGCGGCCGTTGAGCGGCAGGGAGGCGAGGGTGTCGAGATCGAATTGGCCGCCGGTGGAGGCATCCTGGCGATCAAGGGCGGGGGCGATGCCGACCACCGTAATGCTGTCGGTGAAGTTGCTTACCGGCAGGCTGAAATCCTCGCGCGTGGGGGCGACGCTGGTGAGCTTAACGCCGAATTCGGCGACCGCCCCGAAGCCCTCTTTGCGCACCGTAATCTTGTAGCTGCCAGGGGCCAGCGAGCCGACCACGTATCTGCCGCCGGCCTCGGACAGTACCTGGCGCCGGAAGCCGGTGTCCTCATCGACGACGGTAACCACGGCACCGGCGATGCCCGCTTCGGAGGAATCGACGATCTGGCCGAAGAGCTCGGCGTAGCGCTGCGCCCGGGCTGGCGTCAGAGACACCCAGCAGAGCACTAACAGGGCTACCAGCCGGCCGGGGAGCATTTCCTATACTATAGCGTGCGGCTCGAAACCGGCCATGCTATCGAATGACGGTTGGGGGCCGGAATTTCCGCAGCCATCGACGCGGTTCGGCGGTTTCCGGGACGGCCAGCCCGCGGGCCGAACTGACGGTCTCGATCCGGGATCGAAAAGCGGCCGTCACTGGGGCGGACGTTGGCGGGTCTCGATGTTCAGCACACGTTCTTCCAGGGCGGCGATCCGGATGCCCATATCTTGAGTGGTGATCTCGGCCGTGTGGAGGCGCGCAGTCTGGCCCTTGGCATGGCCGTGGAACGCAGCGAGCAGGTTGGTTTCGATGCCCCGCGCGAATTCCTGGGCGCGCTCTTCGGCGCCTTTCATTTCGGCGCGCACCGCGGTGGCGATGGCTTCGACGGTCTCATTCTTGGCGGCGGTGACCGCGGCGGCGATCGCGGCGGCGATAAATTCCTTGTCTTCGCCGGTAAGGCTCATTGGTCTTTCTTCCTCCACAGCGTGGCGGCGGCTTTCTTGGCGATAGCCGCCCGACGTTCCGGACTGAGCTTGAGAGCGCGGGCCGCTCCGCCCTTGCTCGCGCCCATGGCTGAAACTTGCCTCCACCGTTCGGGCGAGAGTCCTTGTTTCACTTCTGCAAGTATAACTTAGCTTGCAGAAGCTACCGATACCTCCATTCTCACAAAAAGCGCCAAGGTCTTAACGCAGGGAGAAGTCCTGGAAAAAGGCAACAACCCCTTCGGCGTGAAATGGGGAGTCACGCAGGTTCGCTATGGGCGAAGCCGAGATCGGCGATGCCCGCCCCCTACCGCACCAGCGCATTAAAAAACATCTTGAACGTGAGGTAGCTCTGCGCGCGATACTGGGGGCGCATGCCGAACAGCACCACGTGGCCGGAGCCCATGGGCGCATCGATGACGGAGGCGCGGCCGGCGATCACCTTCTCGCCCAACAGCCAGCCGGAGGCTAGCACGCCGCTTTCCGGATAGCGGGCCACCACCGGCAATGAAGTGTCCCACGCGGGGCTGTGCTCGCTCCACGCTTCGATCTCCGCCGGGACCCCGTAGGCCAGCGGACTGTGCGTGTCCACGCGCATGTGGAGCAGCGAACCGGGCGAGTAATAGACATCGGCCTGCTCGCGCATCGGCGTGACCGTGTGGGCGTCGACGCCCAGGCGCGCGATGGCGTACTCCGAGGCGTCGTTCAGGAACACCAGGCTACCGCCCGCGTTGGCGAATTCCCTGAGCGCCGCCGCGCCCGCCGCCTCCAGGCCGCCGGTATACTCTTCCGGCATAGCCGTGCGGCTATAGCCGTTCTCGATGCTGTTGGGCGACTGGCCGGCGAAAACGATCGCATCGAATCTCTGCCGCAGGCCGCCGCGCTGGATGTCTGCGTTGCGCAGGCCGGTGTAGGCGAAGCCGAAATTTTCCAGCAGCCAGCGCGTCCAACCTTCGTCCATGTTCGGCTGCCACGGCTGGTAGAGGCCTATGCGCGGCTGCTTATGCTCGCTCCAGCCGGGGCGCGCTGCGAGCGAAAAATCGCCGGTGGCGGGGTCGCGCCAGACGGACCGCCCGGCCTTCCACGCGGCGTTGACGGCAAACCAGATGTCCGTGTCGGCGGCCGGCAGGGTTGGCCCGGTCACCGGTGCGGCGGCCTGCCATTCGCCGGAAAACGGCGCCGGTTCATCCACCGCGCGCACGTCCACGCCCATCAGCATGGGCAGGGTGTTGGCGGTGACGTCGTAGGGCTGCTTGGGCGGACCGCCGGGATACAGGCGGTCTTCCGGATAGTGCTGCACTTCGAGCAGCGTCTTGGCCCACCCCGCGTACGGCTGGTGCATGGGAATCACGCCGCTGCCATCGGCGCCGCGGTCCACTTCCACCATGCCGAAGCGCAGCGTATCCACCAGCTTGCGCGTGGCGCCCGGGTCGCGCTGCTGGGCGGAGATGACGAAGCCCCAGGGCTTGCCGCGCCCGGTTTGCCGCTGCTCCACGCGATAGAAATTGCGCAGCAGGTCCTCGCGATGGACTGCGGCGTTATACAGCAGCGAGTCCCAGGCGATCATCTCGTAATCGACGATGTCCTTCAGGCGCCACGTGCCGCCGGTCCACGGCTCCAGGTAATTCCACGAGCGTTCGCGCGGATTGTAGCCCAGGGCGGTGGTGGCAATCTGGTCGGGCGTGAGCGTGATGGGCGACGCGATGCGCACGCTGGCCGCCTCGGTGAGGATGCGCAGACCGCCGTGGAATGCCTGGTAGTGGCGCGAGGGCGTCCAGAAATCGTAGATCGCATGGATGGCGATCCCGGTCTTGCCGGCGGCGGTGAGGTCGCTGGCAATCGCGGTCCCGTACATGTTCATCTCCTGCATCAGGATGGGGTCGATATTCGGCTCGCTGGGGTCGAGCCACGGCGGCACGTAGAGGCGCGAAGCGTCCGGGCCCTGCTGGTGCACGTCGTAGACGATTTCGGGATGCCAGACATTGTGCAGCTTGGCGACGGTGAGGCGGGTTTCCACCTGCGAGAAGATGTACCAGTCGCGATTATTGTCGTGGCCCACGTAGTGTTGGTACAACTCGGGCGGCGACGTGCCCTCGAACGGCGTGCCCAGGGTCTTGCGGTACCAGCGCGTCACGATGTCCACGCCGTCGGGATTGAGCGAGGGCACCAGCAGCACGATGGTGTTCTTGAGGATGGCGCGGTAGTGCGGGGTGTCCTCGGTGAGGATGCGGTAGGCGAATTCCACGGCAGTGTGGGTGGCGCCGATTTCGGTGGCGTGGATGGAGCAGGTGACCAGCACCACGGCCTTGCCTTCGAGGAACAGCTTCTCGGCTTCGGCCGGCGGGGTGATGCGCGGGTCGGCCAGCTTCTGCTGAATGGCTATGTAGCGGTCCAGGTGCTTGAGGGTCTCGGGATCGGCGATGGTGGCGGCGATGAACGGCCGGCCTTCGGTGCTTTTGCCCAGTTCTTCGACGCGGATGCGGTCGCTCGATTTTTGTAGAGCCTGGAAGTAGCCCACCACCTTGTTCCAGTCGAGCACGGTGCGGTCCTCGCCCATTTCGTGGCCGAAGTAGCTCTTCGGGGTGGGTACGGCGGCGGTTGCGCACCAGGCAAGCAGCGCCAAGGGGGCGAGGATGCGACGAAGCATCCGTTCATTCTATGGCGGAGCGGGCAAAGGGGCAAGCGGGATGCGAGTCGAGTCAAAAACATGAATAGCCACGAATGAACACGAATAAACACGAATAAGAAGAGTCTTTGTTTTATCCGTGTTTATTCGTGTTCATACGTGGCTACGGCAATTCCGCCAGCAGCCGATCGATATCGGAAGGCGGAATGTAAAAATGCGGCGAGGTGCGGACCCATCCGGCCCTGGGGGCGGCGCTGATTCCGGCGGCGCTCAACTTGCGGACGATCTCCGCCGCCGCGATTCCCGGCTTGCGGAAGCTGACGATTCCCGCGCCCGTTTCGGGCGTTCGCGCGCCCAGCAATTCGTAACCTTTATCAACGACACCCTCGGCAATGCGGTCGCCGAGATTTTGGACAAGCGGGCCGATTTTTCCGAGCCCCACCTCAAGTAATAGTTCGATAGATGCCCGTAAGCCAAAGCATCCAATAGTGTTTAACGTGCCGCATTCATACCGGCCCGCATCCCGCCGGAGGGCCATGTCGCGAGAAGCGTAGTCGTTGTACCCGGCGACGTTCGTCCAGCCGAATTCCACCGGCTCGACGCGGTCCTGAAGCGCCTGATTTATGTATAAGATACCGCAACCTTCCGGACCCAGCAGCCACTTGTGCCCATCGGCCGCCAAAGCGTCGATATGGCAGGCTTTCACATCGAGGGGAAACGCGCCGAGGCCCTGGATCGCATCTACCATAAAAATGCAGTGATTACCATGGCATATCTCACCAATTGCTTGAATAGGGGCGCGATACCCGCTGAGGAATTGCACGAAGCTGATGGCCAGCAATTTGGCGCCGCGAGCGGCGTTGGCGATCTTTTCGAGGGGGTCCGCAACCGATAGCCACGTAACGCTAACCCCTTTCTCTTCCAATCGCTTCCAGGGGTAATAGTTGGCTGGAAACTCCTCCCGGAAGCCCACCATCCGGTCGCCCGGCTTCCAGTCGAGGCCCAAGGCCACGGTGGCGATTCCCTCCGAGGTGTTCTTCACCAGCGCGATCTCCGAGCGGCCGGCGCCAATCAGGCGGGCGGCCGCTACACGCAGCCCCTCGTAGGCGTCCAGCCATTCCTGGTAGTGCCGGCTGCCGAATTGCATGCAATCGTCCGCCAGGTGTTTCATGGCGTCGGCGGCCGGCTTGCACAACGGCGCTACAGCGGCGTGATTGAGGTAGATCAGGCGCTCGCGAACCGGGAATTGATGGGCGTATTGATCCCAAATGGCTACCGGGGAAGCGAGATTTTCGTTGGCAGTGAGGCCCATTCCCTTTACAATACGTTATACGGGGCCTCGGAGCCACTGATGAGACTGCTATCCACCGCCATTTTGTCGATCGTCTTGGCTGCCGGCGCATCTGCCGCCGATCAGAAGAACAAGAAGGACGACCCCAACCAGATCGGCGACCGCGATGTCGGCAAGTGCCTCAATTTCTACTCCATCGACAAGGAAATGGCGTTGGGCAAGCAACTGGCCGACGAAGTCGGGCGGGAATCGAAGATCGATGACGATCCGGTTCTCTCCGAGTACGTCAACCGCGTGGGCCAGAATCTGGCGCGCAACTCGGACGCTAAGGTGCCGTTCATATTCCGCGTGATCGATGGCGACGAAATGAACGCCTTCGCGCTTCCCGGCGGCTACGTGTTCGTATATACCGGGCTGATCAAACTGGCCAGCGAAGAGGACGAATTCGCGGGGGCGCTGGCGCACGAGATTGCCCACGTAGCGGCGCGCCACATGACGTGCACAGCGTCCAAAGAGCAGGTGGCCGAAGTGGCCAGCGCGATTCCGGGCATTTTCCTCGGTGGATTGGGCGGATTAGCCGCGCGGCAGGCCTCCCGCGCCGCGGTCCCGATGATGTCTTCCGGTTTCAGCCGCCACGACGAAGCCGAAGCCGACTACCTGGGCGTGCAGTACATGTATGCCGCGGGTTACGATCCCACGGGCGCGGTGAACATACTGGAGAAACTGGCAGCGCTGCAGAAAACCCAGCCGGGCGCGGTCGCCAAGGTATTCGCCACCCACCCCATGAGTTCCGACCGGATCGCCAAAACGGAGCAGGAGATCCAGCGGATTCTGCCAGCCAAGGCGGAATATGTGGTGACTACTTCGGAATACCGCGACGTGCGCGAGCGGTTGATCGCTCAGGACAGCCTCCGCAAGACGGACGGCAAGGATGGCCGCCCGGTATTGCGCGGCAAGCCCGCCGACGGCAAGGTCGAAGACGATCCCAACGCCAAGCCCGGCGACCGTCCCACCCTCAAGCGCCACGATTGGATCGACTGACGCTACGTGCCTTCCGGCGGCCCCAGCCGCAACACAAGTGGGTTACGCTGAAAACGTGGGCACCGCAACATCCAGTTTTCGAATGAGTAAGGAACTGCAAAGGAAGCTGTCGGAAGCGGAGGCGCGAACCGGCAAGGGGAAGAACGCCATTATCGTCGAAGCGCTGGAAAAGCATCTGCATACCATCGAACAGGAATCGCTTGCCGCCGAGGCGAGGCGTCAATCGGAGCGCGTTTCCAGGCACGAGCACGAGACTGGCTGGTATGCGCTGGCGGACACGTCCGGATGGAGATAAGGCGCGGGCGGTTTGCGCGGCGCCAGGGGACTACGGCAAGCCCAGACCGGCGGTGGTGGTGCTGTCGAATCTCTTCAACGGCACTCACGCCAGCGTCGCAGTATGTCTGATTACCAGTCATTCGGAGGATGCGCCCCTTTTCCGCATTCCGGTTCCTGCCGGGAAGACGACCGGTCTGAACCGGGACTCGCAGGTGATGGTTGACAAGGTTCTCGCGATTCCAAGGGACAAGATCGCCGGGCGGCCCGGCATGCTTTCTGTGGGCGCACTGAAGGAAGTCGACCGGGCGCTCCGGCTTTGGCTGGATCTCCCCTAATCGCCGGACGGCGCGCAGAGGCGCGGACTGCCGCGGCCCCGCGCGCCCCGTGATCCGCAAGTTGAATTCGCGTCCATTTCCTATTAAGATCGCTGTATCCCGTATTTGTGGAGGTTCCATCCATGAGCCGCAAGACTCTGCTCGCCGCCGTCATTCTGCTGGCGCCCGTGCTCGCGCCGGCGCAAGTCAAGATGCTTCGCCATCCCACCTATTCCAAAGGCAAAATCGCCTTCAGCTACCTGGGCGACATCTGGATCGCCAACGAGAACGGCAGCGACGCGCAGCGCCTCACCGACAACCAGGCGCGCGATCAGTTCCCGCGCTTCTCGCCCGATGGCCAATGGATCGCGTTCTCCTCGAATCGCGAAGGGAATTACGACGTCTACGTGGTGCCCGCCGCCGGCGGAGATCCTCGCCAGCTCACTTTCAATACCGCCAACGACGATACGGTGGGCTGGTCGCCCGATGGCAAGCGAATTATCTTTTCCTCGGTGCGCGGCAACGGCGCGTTTCCCACCGTGGCGACGCTCTGGGAAATCCCCGCCGAGGGCGGCATAGAGCGGCCCGTGAATACCGACTGGGGCGCCTACGCCAGCTATTCTCCCGATGGCGCCAAGCTGGCCTTCACCCGCCACCCTAGCGTATGGTCGCGCAAACATTATCGCGGCAGCTACGCGGCCGACCTCTGGGTGGAAGACCTGGCGACCCAGAGATTCACCAAGCTCGGCGACGATGCCTATACAGGCAACCTGCTGTGGCCCATGTATGGCCGCGACGGCTACATCTACTTCGTCTCCAACGAGCTGCCCAACGAGCCGGTTAAGCCCGGCAGTCCGGAAGTGATGAAGAGCGTCAACAACATCTGGAAGATCTCCGATAAGGGCGGCAAGCCCGTCCGGGTGACCAACCACACCGACGGCAACCTGTTCTTCCCCAGCATTTCGGCCGATGGCAAAACCATCGTGTACGAGGACAACTTCGGCCTCTGGAAGCTCGATATCGCCACCGGCAAGAGCAGCGAAATCCGCGTGGATATCAAGTCCGACTTCAAGGAGAACAAGACCGATCTGGTCACCGTCACCAATGAAGCCGAGGGTTACAGCATCTCGCCCTCCAGCCGCCGCGCCGCCGTCGCGGTGCATGGCGAGATCTTCAGCATCCCCACCGGCACGGGCGAAATCCAGCAGGTGACCGAGACGCCCTGGAAGGAGCAAAGCCCGCACTGGTCGCCCAACGGCAAGTGGATCGCGTTCATATCCGACCGCACCGGGCGCGAAGAGATTTACATCTCCGACGAGCTCGGCAAGACGGTCAAGAAGCTCACCGACGCCGATTGCGACAAGAACGCCATCGTGTGGGCGGCCGATTCCAAGAGCTTCCTATGGACCGGCACGGACCACAAGCTGCATCGCATGGACGTGGATTCCGGCAACGACGAAGTCGTCGTTTCGAGCGACGCCGGCAACATCGGCGATCCGCAATTCTCGCCCGACGGCAAGTGGCTGTCGTACTCCAAGCTGGACGATCTTTCGCGCTCGCACGTGTAGCTGCGCGAGCTGGCCACCGGCAAAGAGACCATGATCTCCTCCGACCAGTTCCTGACCTCGCGCGGCGCGCGTTGGACGCCCGATGGCAAGAAGTTGCTGCTGGTCGGCGGCGAGGGCGGCAGCGCCGGCATCGCTTCCACCGGCGGACGCGGCTCGTCGATGCTCTATAGCGTGGCGTTTGCCCCCATCGAGAAAGACCCCAC
>Ga0182030_10017674_pt1 | contig 13739 bp, 8 predicted proteins | sample 812S3MmetaG_FD_121299 | JGI IMG/M metagenome (GOLD analysis project Ga0182030, IMG submission 121299) | Permafrost microbial communities from Stordalen Mire, Sweden - 812S3M metaG (Illumina Assembly) | ecosystem: Environmental > Terrestrial > Soil > Wetlands > Permafrost | place: Sweden... | reverse complement strand
CTTCACGGCTTTGACGTCGGCTCCACTCACCAACCGTTTGATCATGCGCTTAGCTATGGCAACCTTTGGGCGGCCGACATCAGCCTTGAGCGCGCCCACAACCCGGTTAAGATTGGTCACGTCCAGATTATCCGGATCAATCAGAAGAAAGCAACGGATGCCGAGATGGGCTAATTGTTGTGCCACGACCGAGCCCGTGCCTCCCAGCCCGATGATCGCGATGCGGAGGGCCTGGATGGCGCGTTGGCCGCGTTCGCCAAAAGCCAGGACCTGACGGTGGTGTTCATCGCCAATGCTCAGCGTATCCATCGGAAAGTGTCGCGTGCATTGACGCCCAATTTCAAATACATCGACCGCCCCGCCACAACCAAGCTCGCGCGCCCGGTAACCCTCAGCGCCGATCAGCAGAGCAATGTGGGGAACGTTCCCTACCCGGCGCCGTGAATAGTCGGCGAGGGGGATCTCAGTCTCATCATCAATCCCGGAAAACTCGGGGATTCCGGTTTGTCGAGGATGACTATGACAATAAATGAGTGACAATCCCTGCTGCATCGCACGCTTCTCGACCAAGAGGCGGAACGCTGCGCTCGGGTGTACCGCCGTCTCTGTCCTATCGTTATAGGCATCCGGAGCGGGAATGTGGATTGACTCGACCAATAATCTGGTGCCTCGCGATGATGTCTCGGCCGGCCGCGCAAGAATGAACGCGAAGCTTTCCAGCGACTGTTGCCGGAATCCGGCAGCCAGCAATGAAAGCTCTCGGTCGGGAAACACCAGCTTGATCATTCGCGGACCTGGAGCCTCTTGAAACACAGGGCAAGCCAGGTCTGCAGATCATGCACATTTGGAGACCACCGGCCTCCTTCGACGTGCCAGGAAAACCAATGCGCCGCGATGCCTGTTTCAGGAATCTGGTTGTTTTGGCCGCTATTTTTCGGGACGGATTGATTGGTCAGATATAGGTTTGGCTCAACCCAAAAGTTATCGGGCGATGCAACGGAATACCCGTTCGGTGCAATAAATCTGATTGTGGCCTCGGGCACCAGCCACGCCGGAAGTGCGCATTTTGGCACGGTGATGAGTGCGGCACCGTTGGCCAAGGGGCTCAGAGTGGCGTTTGGGTAGCGCTCCTTCAGCCGAACGAAGTGCTGCTCGATGACAGGCGACACCATGGGCATTACCCAAAATTGGCCGGAGGCTGATCGTAGAAGTGCGGGATCTCACAAATATGCACTTCGTCGTTATCGCCAAGGGGTCGGTCAGGGCGGTCGCCACGCTCCTCAAGCACGAGCGTGTTGGTGGCATTGAAGCCTTGGACGTGAGCACCAATAAATTCCTTGAGGGCACTCACCTTGATCCGCTCATGCGGTGCCGTGAGGCGGTGCGTGCTAAAGAAGAAAATCTTCGCGTCTTTGTGGTGATGCCCGTCGTGGGCTTCGTGATTCGTGTTGGTCATGGCGAACTCCATAGGGGTGACTTGGACGCGGAGACGATATCACGACATGTGCGATTTGCACACCTATTTATGATGTTTGTTATACAAACACGTTTCTAATATTGACACTCCCCTGGTGTTGCCTATAATACATCGTGCATGAGCAGCCCACCGCAGCACACCGCCTTCTATCGGGAGGTTGGGGAAAATATACGAAAATGGCGGACCAAACGCTCCTTATCTCAGGATGCGCTCGCAAAGCTCATTGGGCTCACTCGCACTTCACTGACCAATATCGAGAAGGGGCGCCAGCATCCTCCTCTGCACACCTTTTGCGAAATCGTCGAGAAATTGAAGATTGAGATCGCGGATCTACTTCCTGCACGTTCAATTCCAACATCCGAGCCCGTCGACTTTAAGAAACTAGTCGGTCAACAGGTTCGGGGCGAGAGCGAACTGACATTCATAACCACAGCAATCGGACTGAAAGGGGAAGGGACCAGTCATGGCCATTCGAAGAAATAAGATCGAGAAGATCGTTGAGGGGCTCCTTGCCGACAACGGGATCACCGAAGCACCTGTGCCATTACCCCGCATAGCGAAAGCACGCGGAGCGCGAATCGTGGTGGATTCGCTGGATGGCGACTTATCAGGATTTCTCTATCGCGATAAGCACGAAGCGCTCATCGGAGTTAACACGCATCACGTCCCCGCGCGGCAGAACTTTACGATAGCGCATGAACTAGGTCACTTATTGTTGCACGATCAGGAACAACTTCACGTTGACCATGAATTCCGCGTGCGGCTTCGTAACGACGTTTCAAGTAAGGGAACTGATGACGCGGAACGCGAGGCCAATTTCTTTGCCGCTTCGCTCCTCATGCCGAAGGACTTCCTGGAAGATGATTTAAAGGACGAAGAATTTGTTGATCTATTTGACGATGATTTTTTACGCGGCTTAGCGCGTAAATATGGGGTCAGCACGCAGGCACTCGTAAATCGGCTTAAGAATCTAGGTTACATACAGGAATGAAGGCGGCTTCCTATACGGTTCTTAGCGTCGTCGGCAATTACGCTGAGGCGGCGAGCCTAGTCCTGAACCCCGGCGATTGCACCGTTGTCGATCGCGGCGGCGTAAAGCGCCAACTTGTCCTCCGCTGTCCCGATGGATGCGGTGAAGTGCTATCGATAAACCTCGACGGTCGCAGCGGCCCCGCGTGGTCGCTATATCAAAGGCGCGGTACGTGGTCGCTATATCCTTCAATTGATAAGCCAAGCGGATGTAAGAGTCATTTTATTTTGTGGCGCGGCCGCGTTCTCTGGTGCGATGGCTTCGATGTAGACGACGAAGCACCGGATGCAAAACTCATTTCTCGCATTCGGGATCTTTTCTCCACGCGCGATTCGGCACATTACAGCGACCTATCAGGAGAATTGGACGAAATCCCCTGGGAAGTTCTTGCCGCTTGTAGGAGCCTCGTGAAACAAGGTCGACTCCATGAAGGAGAGAATAAACAAAAAGGCACGTTTTTTGCCACAACGTCGTGAAGTAAAATGGAAAAGAAATTTGTCTGCGCGATCGGACCATCAGGCGGGCCTCGGAATCGCAAGCGGCGCCTGCGGTGAATAAGCAGCTGATCGTGCTTTATTGGAGCATCGGCCGGCGACTCGCGCAATTACCAAAAGGAATGCATGGATGAGATCGATTTTTCCCGTATCGGCGATGCTGTCATTGACGCCCCACATAGCTGCAAAATGAAACTTGAAGATCTACAGGGCAGCGTTGTTCTGCGAGGCATTGTGCCCGATGCATTGGTAACAGTGGTGACAGTGCAGTGGTTCGGCTCCGAAGCACTGGAACTCACTTACAAAGTAGCGTCGGGAAAGGTAGCCAATGAACTGCTGTACCGACACGATGAAATCCGTCTCGAGATAGTCGAGCAGGGCAGGCCATGGAGTTTCGACGGCGACGGGGGGCTATTTCGACTGGTTTCCGAAGCACAGCGAATCCGTCTTGCGCACCTGTTTGACCCAGTACTTGCGGTGCATACATCCGTCGTCGATCCATTGCCGCACCAAATCACCGCGGTCTATGAATCGATGCTGCCGCGGCAGCCGCTGCGATTTCTCCTGGCCGACGATCCAGGCGCCGGCAAAACGATTATGGCAGGCCTGCTCATCAAAGAGCTGATTGCCCGTGGGGACCTGCAGCGGTGCCTCATTGTCTGTCCCGGCAGCTTGGCCGAGCAATGGCAGGACGAGCTGTGGCAGCGCTTCCATCTTCCGTTTGAGATCCTCACCAATGACAAGCTCGACGTAGCACGCACCGGAAACTGGTTTCTTGAAACGAACTTGGTGATTGCACGCCTAGACAAGCTTGCACGTAACGAGGACGTGCAGCAGAAGCTGCAGGCTCCCGACTGCCGCTGGGATCTGGTTGTATGCGATGAAGCGCACAAGATGTCGGCGACGGTATTTGGCGGCGAAACGAAATTCACGCAGCGGTACCGGCTAGGCCAGTTGCTCTCAACCCTCACCCGGCATTTTCTCTTGATGTCGGCGACGCCGCACAACGGCAAGGAAGCGGATTTCCAGTTGTTTATGGCTCTTCTGGATGGCGACCGCTTCGAAGGGCGATTTCGCGATGGGGTTCATACCTCCGACGTATCAGACCTGATGCGTCGTATGGTGAAAGAGAAATTGCTCAAATTCGATGGCACTCCACTGTTTCCGCAACGGATTGCTCACACGCTGCCTTTCAAACTGTCCGACCTTGAAAGCCAGCTCTATGCCTCCGTTACCGACTATGTCCGCGAAGAATTCAATCGCGCCGAGGCACTAGAAAACGACAAGCGCGCAGGCACGGTTGGATTCGCACTCACCATTCTACAGCGGCGACTCGCGTCATCACCCGAAGCCATTTATCAATCCTTGCACCGGCGGCGTGAGCGCCTCGAGGGGCGGCTGCGCGAATTAGAAGTCATGCATCGAGGAGGACAGTCTGCACCGATCCTTGCAGCCTCTATGCCGGCGCTTGATGCCGATGACGTTGAAGACTTGGAAGAGGCGCCCGAGAACGAAATTGAGGCAGCCGAAGAGGAGTTTCTCGACCAAGCGACTGCCGCTCGCTCGATCGCCGAACTGCGGATCGAAATTGAGACTTTGAAGGTATTGGAGTCCAGAGCCCAGGACGTGCGGCGGAGCGGTCTCGATACAAAGTGGCGCGAATTGGATGGCTTGTTAGGAGAGATCTTTACCTCTGGCTCGGCGCCAAGCACGCCTGTAACCTCAGGAGCGATGGCGGGCGAATCCGTACCTTCAATAAAACCTTCACCAAAACAAAAGTTGGTCATCTTCACAGAGCACCGAGACACGCTCAACTACCTGCAACGACGAATAACCGACCGGCTTGGACGACCGGAGGCCGTGGTGGTTATTCACGGCGGCATCGGACGGGAAGAGAGATTGACAGTGCAAGGGCTGTTTCGAAACGACCCGGAAGTCCAAGTTCTTCTGGCCACGGACGCGGCAGGAGAGGGCATCAACCTACAGCGCGCGCACCTAATGGTTAATTACGATTTGCCATGGAATCCGAACCGCCTGGAACAGCGTTTTGGTCGTATTCACCGCATCGGGCAAACTGAAGTCTGTCACCTATGGAACCTTGTCGCTGAATCGACGCGAGAGGGAGACGTTTATCGCAAGCTGCTAGAAAAACTGGAACAGGCGAGGGCGTCCCTCGGTGGCCAGGTGTTTGACGTACTCGGCAAGCTGCAGTTTGAAGGCAAGTCGCTGCGAGATCTTCTCATCGAAGCCGTCCGTTACGGCGAGCAACCCGAGGTGAGGGCCTATTTGACTACTGTGCTAGACGCCGCACTAGATCGCAGTCATTTACAGGGGCTGCTCGATGAAGGCGCGTTAGTGCCCGATGCGATGGATGTGAGCAAGGTACAGCGGGTACGTGAAACGATGGAGCGCGCTGACGCGCGGCGCTTACAACCGCATTACATCGAGTCCTTCTTCATAGAAGCATTTAAGCGACTTGGGGGAGCAGCCAAGCAGCGGGAATCTCGGCGGTTCGAGATAACCAATGTGCCTTCTCCAATCCGAAACCGAGATCGACTCATCGGCATTCGGGAACCTGTACTTCCGCGCTACGAGCGCATAGCGTTCGACAAAACGCTGATCGCGCCGCAAGGGCAGCCGCGCGCGGAGTTTGTTTGCCCAGGACATCCACTTCTTGATGCAGTGCTCGATCTGACGCTTGAGCGAAATAGCGACCTGCTCAAACGCGGGACTGTTCTCGTGGATGAACGGGACACTGGAACCCAACCGCGAGTGTTGTTCTACCTTGAGCACGTCATTCAAGACGCCGGGATAGCTCGATCGGGGGCACGTCGGATCGTTTCCAAACAAGTCTTGTATGTCGAAATGGATTCCGCTGGAAGTGCTCGACACGTAAACTACGCACCGTATCTCGATTATCGCCCGTTGATTGCCGATGAACCGACTGTCGCCCAGATCCTTGACCGGGCAGAGTGTGGCTGGATAAATCGGGAGCTCGAGCACAAAGCCATGGGATATGCAGTGGCCAACGTAGTGCCAGAGCATCTGCGTGAGGTGCGCGGGCAAAAGCTTGGGTTGATAGCCAAGACGGAAGCGGCGGTTAAAGAGCGCCTCACGAAAGAAATCACTTATTGGGATCACCGCGCGGAGGAGCTGAAGCTACAAGAACACGCTGGCAAACCCAATGCGAAACTCAATTCGGGCGAAGCTCGCAAGCGTGCAGACCTTCTGCACGGGAGACTGCAAAAGCGTCTTGAAGACCTGAAGTTGGAGGCGCAGCTATCGCCGTTACCTCCGGTTGTGCTCGGTGGGTTGTTGGTAGTCCCAATCGGTATGCTAAGCAATATGGCGGGGCAGGCGAGACCAGTGTCGACGAGCACAGCAGACACTCAACTTAGCGCCGCGCGCGCGCGCGCGGTCATCATGGAAATAGAGCTCGGGCTTGGCTTTGAGCCGACGGATCGGGAACTCGAGAAACTCGGATATGACATCGAAAGCCGCGTTCCCGGAACGGGCAAGCTGCGCTTTATTGAGGTTAAGGGGCGCGCCGCCGGCGCGTCGACAATTACCGTTACGCGTAACGAGATTCTTTACTCACTCAACAAGCCGGACGATTTCATTCTCGCGATTGTCGAATTTACTGGTGACGACTCGCACAATCTGCACTACCTGCGCCAACCATTTAAGCGCGAACCCGATTTTGGCGTGACTAGCGTGAATTACGACTTTGCCGAGCTGATAGAGCGCTCCGAAATGCCCCGATAGGAATCTTCTGGCTGAAAACATTCCAGATGCGGCCGGCAGCGGTCGCTTGCGTCGGCAATTCTTTTGCCATTGAGGCGAAGGCGCAATGTGTTGGTAGAAAAAAGCGAATTGAATGACCATGCAAAAAAAACTGATTGAGGTAGCGCTTCCTTTAGAAGCAATAAACGAAGAAGCCTCGCGCAGGAAGAGAAAGGCACCGGGCGGCTACCCTACTAGCCTGCATAAATGGTGGGCGCAACGGCCGGTTGCAGCGGCTCGCGCAGTATTGTTTTCTCAAATGGTTGATGACCCTTCGGCTCACCCGGACATTTTCAGAACGGTAAAGGCTCAAGAAAAAGAGCGCTTGCGGCTTTTTGGAATTATCGAAGAGTTGGTGCAATGGGATAACACCGGCAATCAAGCGGTTCTGCAAAAGGCACAAGACGAGATTTGGCAAAGTTGGCGAGCAGCTTGCGCAATGAACGCGGGGGATTCGCGCGCGAACAGACTTTTCAATCGCTACGAGCTTCCCCCGTTTCATGATCCGTTTTCTGGCAGCGGAGCGCTGCCTCTTGAGGCGCAACGCCTCGGCCTCGAAACGCTTGCCGCGGATTTGAACCCGGTGGCGGTATTGATCTCCAAAGCAATGATTGAGATTCCGCCCAAATTTGCTGGTAAGCCGCCAGTTAGCCTCCAAGGTAGCGAGCAAATCAATCTCTTAAGCCGAAAGTGGGTTGGAGCCGAAGGACTGGCCACGGATGTACGATTTTACGGTCAATGGATGCGAGAGGAGGCAAAGAGACGCATCGGAGATCTATATCCGAGCATAAAGATACGCTCCGAGGACGCAAAGTCGAGACCGGACCTAAAGGCATATGTAGGCAGAACATTGGAGGTCGTGGCATGGATATGGACTCGCACCGTTAGAAGCCCCAATCCGGCATTTTCTCAAACCGCTGTGCCGCTGGCATCGACGTTTTGGCTTTCCAAACTTAATAGTAAGGAAGCGTATGTGGAGCCGGTGGTTAAAGGCGAGGAATATCAATTCACGATTAGAATCGGCAAACCGGAAAATCCCGCAGCGGTAAACAAAGGCACGAAGCTCGAGCGTGCCAATTTCAGATGCTTGATGTCTGGAGTTCCCATAACAGGTGAATACATCAAGGCTGAGGGAAAGGCCGGACGCATGGGGGTCCGGATGATGGCCATTGTCGTAAAGGCGGATCGCGGGCGCCTATATCTCGCGCCTACTTCGGAGCAAGAGGCCGCCGCGAAAGAGGCGAAGCCCACATGGAAGCCCGATGTTCCCATTTCTGGCAGCACTCAGTACGTGGGAGTCACGCCCTATGGTATGGCTGACTTTTCCGATTTATTTACTGATCGTCAACTCGTCACCCTGACGACGTTTTCAGACTTAGTTCCCGACGTGCAAGCGGAGATTAAGAAAGCCGCCATAACCGCGGGATTCAGCGACGACGGCATAAAATTGTCGGACATGGGGACCGGCGCGACTGCATATGCGGAGGCCGTTTCAGTCTATCTAACTTTCGTTATGAGTCGAGTCCTGCACTACGGCAGTACCCTGTGTACGTGGCTGATAAAGGATGCTGCGGTGTGCCGGACATTTCCGAAGCAGGCGTTCCAAATGACATGGGACTTTGTCGAGGGCAGCGTCTTCGGTAGTTCAAGTTCCGAATGGACTCAGTGCTGCAAGACGGTCTCTAACTGCATAGAGAAATTACCTGCTTCTGTTCCCGGTTCTTGTCTAATATCTGACGCGGCAGTCGGGCGAGACTCTGATTCGCGGTTGGTGGTCTCTACAGATCCACCGTACTACGACAATGTGCCGTATGCAGATCTTTCAGACTACTTTTACGTGTGGCTTCGCTATGCCCTTCGGTCAGTCTACCCAGAGCTGTTCACTACCGTCGCTGTGCCAAAAAATGACGAACTAGTGGCTTTTGCGTACCGACACAACGGAAAAGAGGGGGCAGAGGCCTTTTTTTTAAAAGGAATGACTCAGGCGATGCATCGACTTTCGGAGCAAGCGCATCCGGCGTTCCCCGTAACCATTTACTATGCGTTTAAGCAATCCGAACATGATGAAGAGGCCGGCACTGCATCTACGGGCTGGGATACATTTCTCGCTGCCGTAATTGCGGCAGGGTTTGGCATCACTGGAACGTGGCCGCTAAGAACCGAAGGCGACAATCGGCAAAGAGGTGTTGGGTCGAACGCATTAGCCTCAAGCATTGTCCTTGTTTGTCGACCTCGCGAGGCTAATGCTCCGACAGCGACTCGCCGAGAGTTTGTTACCGCGCTAAAGGCTGAACTACCGCCCGCCCTTGTACATCTGCAACGCGGCAATATCGCCCCTGTGGACCTCGCACAGGCGGCAATCGGACCAGGAATGGCCGTCTATACGCGCTACGGCAAGGTGCTTGACGCTGATGGATTAGCGTTGCCAGTTCGCGCTGCCCTTGCGCTTATCAACCAAACGTTGGACGAGTGCTTGGCAACGCAGGAAAGCGACTTTGACCCTAAAAGCCGATGGGCGCTCACATGGTTCGACCAAATGGGCTTCGGGGAAGGCGATTTCGGCGCAGCAGATCAACTGTCGAAATCCAAAAATATATCGGTAGCGGGATTAGCCAACGCAGGTATCCTTATTTCGAAGTCCGGCAAAGTGCGTTTGCTTAAGCCGGCGGAATTGCAGAAGGATTGGAATCCGTCGGCTGACATCGACTTACCCGCGTGGGAAATCGTTCATCAACTAATTCGCGTTCTAGAATCTGGCGGAGAAAGCGCTGCTGGTAAATTAGTAGCTGGCCTGGGCGATAAAGCGGAGATCGCGCGGGAATTCTGCTATCGGTTATACACGCTTTGTGAACGCAAGAAGCGGCCGACGGAAGCCATGGCATACAATGGCTTAGTCCAAAGTTGGCCCGAAATCCTGCGGCTAGCCAGCGGCACGGCCATTTCTCCTGTCCCCCGGAATGACGACCTTTTTGACGAGGAATGAAGCCTATGGCAATCACAAACCACGAGCGTGTCGGCAAAGGTCTGGATCTTCTGAAGTCCGGCTTAGGACCATTCGTCGAACGAGAGTTCAGGACCACATACGGCGAGGGCTGGGCTTTCGAAGTAAAAGACTTATTGTCCGATACCCGACTAGGGACTGGCAAATCGGAGTCTTTGAGCGACGTCGCCGCCATGCTGGTCGTCATGGATCGCAAGTGGGGCGAAGTCTTTCGCCAAATTCTGGGCAAGGCAGAACGTAGTCTGGTCAACGAGATTCTCTCCATTCGCAACAACTGGGCACATCAGCAACCATTTTCAAGTGATGACGCTTACCGTGCACTCGATTCGGTAGGACGGTTGCTTTCCTCGATTTCTGCTGCGGAGGCGGAAGAAGTAGAGAAAATGAAAATGGAATTGCTTCGTGTGCGCTTTGACGAACAAGCACGAGGGGAAAAGCGAAAATCCGCTGGTATTGCTATCGAGAGTGGCGTAGCGGGCACTCTGAAACCATGGCGAGAAGTAGTTACACCGCATGAGGACGTTGCGAGTGGCAGATATCAGCAAGCGGAATTTGCAGCGGACCTGTGGCAGGTACATCTCGGTGAAGGCACCGACGAATATCGAGATCCTACCGAGTTCTTTCGACGTACCTATTTGACAAACAGTCTTTCCAAAATGCTAGTAGGCGCGGTGCAGCGCCTAACCTTGGGTGGCGGGGATCCGGTGGTGCAGCTCCAAACGAATTTCGGTGGCGGAAAAACGCACTCGATGTTAGCGCTTTATCACTTATTTTCTGGAATTGATCCAGCCGAACTTACTGGTGCCGACGGGGTGATAGCGGCCGCAGGTGCGACCAAGATTCCGAAAGTTCGCCGCGTAGTGCTGGTCGGCAATAAGATTTCTCCTGGAAATCCATCAACTAAATCGGACGGCACAGTTGTTCGCACCCTGTGGGGCGAACTCGCCTGGCAGTTAGGTGGCAAAAAAGCATTTGATCGCATTCGAGCCGACGACGAAAAGGCTACCAGCCCCGGTGACGTCTTGAGGGAACTCTTTAACGAATATGGTCCGTGCCTGATATTGATTGATGAATGGGTCGCTTACGCGCGGCAACTCCACGACCAGAGCGATTTGCCGGCAGGTGGCTTTGAGACTCAATTCACATTCGCACAGGTCCTGACTGAGTCAGCCAAACTAGCCAAGAATTGTTTGCTAGTGATCAGTTTGCCAGCATCTGACACGTCCGGTTCGCCGCACACACAGGCCAATGATGTGGAGGTCGGCGGAACCCGCGGCCGCGAAGCCCTTGATCGATTGCGCAATGTAGTGGGGCGTGTGGAATCATCGTGGCGTCCCGCCACTGCGGAGGAAGGATTCGAAATCGTACGCCGGCGATTATTCAAACCCATTTCCGACCCGGCGCAGTTTAAAGATCGAGACGTAGTCGCGCGAGCGTTCGCGGATTTCTATCGCACACAGCAATCGGAATTCCCTCCAGAGTGCCGCGAATCCGATTATGAGCAACGCATCAAAATGGCGTATCCGATTCACCCGGAGATCTTCGACCGGCTCTACACTGATTGGTCTACCCTCGTAAAATTCCAACGCACGCGAGGTGTTCTGCGACTCATGGCGGCTGTGATCCACAGCCTCTGGGAAAAGGGCGACCGCAACCCTCTCATATTGCCGGCCAACGTATCAATCGATGACCCGCGCGTGCAATCGGAGTTAACGCGTTATCTATCGGACAATTGGGTCCCGGTCATAGAGAAGGACGTGGACGGTTCGAACTCCTTGCCGCTGAAATTGGATGGAGAGCTGCCGAACCTCGGCAAGTATTCAGCCTGTCGGCGTGTTGCACGTGCCATCTACTTGGGATCTGCGCCGACGACCGCAGCGGCTCACAAGGGAATCGAGGATCGACGAGTTAAACTCGGCTGCGTGATGCCCGGCGAATCGGCGCAGGTGTTCGGTGATGCCTTGCGGCGTCTTGCTGGGGCGGCAACGTACCTGTACCAGGACGGCCCGCACTACTGGTATTCGACTCAACCGACAGTCACAAAGTTAGCTGAGGATCGTGCTGAGCAATTGAAACGCGAGCCGGATAAGGTCGCTGGTGAGCTCGAGAAGCGCTTGCGCAAGGACTTGAGCAACAAAGGTGACTTTAGTCGGATCCACCCTATGCCTCACAGCGGTGCAGATGTGCCGGACGATATGGACGGCCGTCTCGTTGTGCTTGGGATCAATAGTCCCTACGCCAAAGACGGTAACAGTCCGGCCGAGATCGCGGCAAAGGCCATTCTTGAGTCACGCGGGAATACGCCTCGCCTATATCGCAACACAATGGCGTTTTTGGCGGCGGACAAATCCCGCCTACAAGATCTAGACGAAGCAGCGCGAAAGGTTATCGCGTGGGAGTCGATTCTCGAGGAGCGTGAGAACCTTAATCTCTCGCCGTTTCAAGTGACACAGGCCGAGAACCAAAAGGTGGCTGCCGAGAGCGCCGTTACAGCTAGGCTACCCGAGACCTATCAATGGCTGTTGGTGCCAGTGCAGGCGTCTCCCCAGGCCTCTCCGGGTTGGGAAGTGCTTCGCTTGTCCGGAACCGATGCGCTTGCGGCACGTGCCAGTAAGAAACTTCGAACTGACGAGTTGTACTTAACCAGCTTCGCGCCAACCCGATTGCGTATGGAATTGGATCGCGTTCCCCTTTGGCGTGGCGATCACGTTTCTGTGAAGCAACTGGTCGAGGATGTTGCACGCTATCTTTATTTGCCACGGTTGAAAGACTCCAGCGTCCTCCTGAACGCGATCACGGATGGCACCGCGATCACTACTTGGTTTCAGGATACGTTTGCCTTCGCCGATGCGTACGATGAAGTCGCCCGCCGCTACAAAGGTCTGCGCGGCGGTAAGCTCGTGTCCGTGGTTGATTCACATTCGACAGCTTTGCTAGTGAAACCCGGAGTTGCTCAACTTCAGATGGACGCCGAGAGCGCCGACACAGCAGTAACAGGAACCTACACGGCGCTTAACCAAGCGTCGATAAAGGCCGCAGATGGTGGAGCGGGAACTCGCGCGAATACGCCGACAACCCTGCGGCGGTTCCACGGCACGGTGCAGCTCGATGCGGCGCGCGTTGGCCGCGACGCAAGTCGCATCGCCGATGAAGTCATCGCGCATTTGGCAGGACAAGTAGGAGTGGAAGTTACCGTCACTTTCGATATAGAGGCGAAGCTTCCCAATGGCGCGACTGACCAGATTGTTCGGACAGTGACGGAAAATAGCAGGACGCTAAAATTCACCAGTCACGGATTCGAAGGTGACTAAGTACCCGCAATGGCCGCCGCAGCCGGATAGTCGATATAGAGTGCACCGTTCGCTGATATGAACCTACTAGCTAGGCCCACTAAATTCCTAATACGGCACTTTCGACAGTGATTGCACGGGGAGGCCAATTCGTGAGTTCGCCCATCTCAATTAATGAAGGGGCGCGCTATTGAGGTCCCCGGTTAGTCGTCGAAAGGCCGCATCAAATTTCTGTGGATACGCGGGATCAGAGTAGCGGTGCCGCAGGGTAATGCAATGTTCTGTCCGCGACAGGCGCTTCTGCTCCCACAATAGGTCTTGTAACTCTTTTTCCGCAAGGCGCTCAACGGCCGCAAACGCGTCCGCAATCTGAAACATGCAGCATTCGATTGCGTCTCGATCCGCGCCCGCGCGGAATCGCAGAGTTACCAGCAGAATCTCATCTGCGGCGATGATGGAGATGGCAAACGGAGTCTTGATGGATGTCCTTGGCCAATCCAGGTATGTGAGCGCTTAGGTTAGATTCGGTAGCGCCGTGTCAGAGTGTGAGTGCATCATCGTCAACTACTGTTCGTGGTCCTTTCGAGGCTTGATTCCGTAATCCTCAAGCCATTGGTGTAGACGCTGATCGCCGCCAGTGAGGTGGCGATGCACCTCTCGCTTG
>Ga0182030_10017673_pt1 | contig 13740 bp, 12 predicted proteins | sample 812S3MmetaG_FD_121299 | JGI IMG/M metagenome (GOLD analysis project Ga0182030, IMG submission 121299) | Permafrost microbial communities from Stordalen Mire, Sweden - 812S3M metaG (Illumina Assembly) | ecosystem: Environmental > Terrestrial > Soil > Wetlands > Permafrost | place: Sweden... | reverse complement strand
TCGATCGAGGCGCAGGAGCGCCACGAGCGGATGGAGCGGGTGCACCGCGACGACTGAGGGTGGCCCGTCTCGCCGCCAGGGCAACGGCGGCGCAGTCACCGTTAATTGCGCTACGACAAGCTCCCCCGTCGGGCGCGCGGATCGTTCGGCAGCCGACTTTCGCACGCTGCATCCCGCCTCTATGCTGGCGGCTCGGTCCGGTTCGCCGGACCCCAATCTGACGAGGGGAAACACCATGATACGTCGCCGTCGCCTGTTGCAGGCGTCGACTGCCCTGCTTGCCGCACCTGCGATCGTGGCGCGCGCCAATGCCCAGTCGAAGTTCGACTGGCAGCAATTCAAGGGCCAGCACATCGAGGTCAATTACCAGCTCTCGCCGCGCGGCGACGTGGCGAAGGCGAACATGAAGAAATTCGAGGAGCTGACCGGCATTTCGGTCGGCTTCGAGCAGATCCCCGAGCAGCAGCAGCGCCCCAAGGTAGCGATGGAGATGGCAACCGGCCGTCCCAGCTTCGACGTGGTGAATGTCGGGATGCACGTGCAGAAGCGGCTGATCGAGAAGGCGAAATGGATGGAGGATTTGCGTCCCTTCATCGCCGACGGCAGCCTGACCAACCCCGACTTCGACATGGCTGATTTCAGCAAGCCATCGATGCAGGTGGCGACCGGTGCCGATGGCAAGCTGAATGTATTGCCGCTGAACCAGGACCTGTTCATCCTGTTCTGGAACAAGGCGCTGTTCAAGGAAAAGGGCCTGAACGGTCCGCCGCAGACCCTGGATGAGATGATGACAATGGCGCATCAGCTCACCGACACATCGAAAGGTGTCTACGGGTTTGTCGGGCGCGGCCTGAAGAACGCCAATATGGTTCTGTTCGACGACATCCTGCTGAAATGGGACCAGGAAACCGTTACCGCCGATGGCAAGAAGTTGCTGACCGACACGCCGGCGGCGGTCGAGGCGGGCCAATGGTACCAGAAGATCATGCGCGAATGCGCCCCGTCGGGCGTCATCGGTTACAACTGGAACGAGTGCCAGACGACCTTCATGCAGAGCCGCGCGGCGATGTGGTGGGACGGCATCGGCTTCTCCGCGCCGTTGCTCGACCCTACCAAGTCGAAGGTCACCGCATCGGTGGGCTTCGCTCCCGACGCCGGGGGCAAGGTACGCAACTGCGCCACCTTCATCGACGGCATTGGCATCCCGGCGACCGCCAAGAACAAGAAGGCCGCCTGGCTGTTCCTGCAATGGGTCACCGGCAAGGAAATGCTGGGCGAGGTGCTACGCACCGGGTCCGGCACGCCCGCCCGGCTGTCGGTCTACAGCCGTCAGGACATCATCAAGAGCAGCAAGTTCCCGCAGGAATGGTTCGACACGACGGGGGCCAGCCTAAAAATGGCCCGCTCGGGACTGCCGGTGATCGTACCGGTGACCGAGTTCCGCGATACCATCGGCGTTGGCGTGACGAATATCGTATCCGGTGCAGATGTGGCAACGGAGCTGAAACGGGTGACCGCGCAGTTCCAGCCGATCCTGGACAAGGCCAACGAGACGTAGGAGCCCGACGGCCGATCGTATCCCAAAGCGCGCGACCCACGCTCACCATGTCAAACGGCAGTGAGCGTGGGGCGTCGCGAATTGACCTCGGGTGGGTTTCGCCCAACCCAGGTGTGGGTCACACCGCCGATATGGTATACGATTGTAAATCAGCTCGTTGGATCGAATGCCGTATCAGCTTCTTACCGCGTCAGGCCTCGAATACGTGCAGGTCGGCGCGGCCGGTGAGATCCGGCAGTACAGTGCCCACGCGCCGGCCCTGCTCGGCTCTGACCCCGCGAACTTCGATCCCGCCACTTGGCTGACTGACCCAAACAATCTGCGCGACCTGCAGGCAGGCGCTATGGTGCTAGAACTACGCGACGGCACCACGCTCTACGTGCTGCAAGGCGCCGCGCGGCCGCACGACGAGCTGGAAACGTTGCGGCGCCAGAGCCGCACCCTGCGGGACACGCTCGACGCGGTCGACGCCACCATCGTCGTCTACGATCGCGAGCGCCGGTATCTGCTGGGCAATCGTGCCTACCACGCGATGTTCCCGCATCTGCCGTCAGAACAGGATCTAACCGGCCAGCGCTACGAAGACCTGCTCGCGCGTTCGATTGACGCCGGCAGCGTTGCCGACCCCGAGGCCTACCGCGACCCGGCCGGCTTCATCGCGCGCCGCACGCAGGAGGTCATGCACGAGGACACGCGGCCGCGCGAGGTCTACAACCGCGCCAGCAAACGATGGTTCATGATCCGCGTAAGCCGCACGCCGGATGGCAGTCGCGTCGCATTGCGCGTCGACATCACCGCGCAGAAACAGTTGCAAGAGGAACTGGCCAAAGCCCACCTCGCCGCTGAAGCCGCAAGTCGTGCCAAGTCACAATTCCTCGCCAACGTCAGCCACGAAGTGCGCACCCCCCTCAATGCCGTGATCAACTTCGCCCAATTGATCGCCGAGGAGTTACATGGCCCAGCGGGCAATCCGACCTATGTCGAATATGCTGAAACGATCCGCGACAGTGGTCAGTATCTCTCGGTCCTGTTCAACGATCTGCTCGATCTTGCGCGGGCCGAGGCAGGCCAGCTCACCCTGGCCCGGCAGCCGATAAACCTACGCGCGCTGATCACGTCGGTGTCGCGGATGCTGCTGGTGGAAGCAAAGACCGGAGGCGTGACGATGGGCGCCAACCTGCCACCCACACTGCCGGCGGTGCTCGGCGACAGCACGCGACTGCGCCAGGTGCTGATCAATCTGATATCGAATGCAATCAAATTCACCGAGCCGGGCGGCACCGTGAACATCGCAGCCACCAGGGTGGATCGCTGGGTGGAGACCACCATCGCCGACACCGGTTGCGGCATCGCGCCGGGGGACCTGGAGCGTGTGCTGTTGCCATTTGAGCAGGTGGTCGATCCGTCGCGCCGGCGCAATCCCGGCGTTGGCCTGGGTTTGCCGCTCACCAAGCATCTGATCGAACTGCACGGCGGCAGCCTGGCGCTGGACAGCGCACCCCATCGCGGAACGACAGTCACCATCAGGTTGCCCGTGGCCGAGGCCGCGCCAACGGCATCACCACCAGGCTGACCGTCGCGCACGGTGCATGTTGCGGTGCCGTCCGCTCAGGCGGAGTCGCCACCACTCAGCCGCACGCCAAGCTCCTGCAACGCCGACACCAACTGTCGTGACGCGTAGGGCTTGCCGAGAAACCCAATCGCGGGATGCGACCGCAGACGTCCCCAGGCCCCTTCATCCATGTTGCCGCTGGCGATCACGATCGGCAGGGTGGCGTTGATATCCCGCAATGCCAGGGCCAGTGTGTCGCCCCGCTGATCGGGCAGCCCAATATCGATCACGGCGGCGCTGATGGCCGTACGCGCGGTGCGCAGCTTGTCGATCGCCTCTTTGGCCGACCCTGCCTCCTCGACGCGACAGCCTAATTCCGACAGTGTATCGACTGCGAGCAGGCGCACCAGTTTTTCATCCTCGACCACGAGGATACATGGCGCGCCGTTGTCCTTGTCGAGCGCCTCACGTATGCGCTGAGCCAGCACCGCGTAGGTGAAGGGCTTGGTCACAAGCTGCACACCCGCATCGAGACGGCCATCATGCACGATCGCGGCTTTTGCATAGCCTGAGGTGAACAGCACCTTGAGCAGAGGAATACGCCGCTGTGCTTCGTCGGCGAGTTGTCTGCCATTCATGCCACCCGGCAGGCCGACGTCGGTGAACAACAAACTGATTTCCGAGTGCCGGCGCAGGACGTCCAGTGCGGTATGACCATCCACCGCCTCCAGGACACGATAACCCAGCTCTGTCAGCAGGCTCGCGGAGTGCCGCCTCACCTCTTCTTCGTCGTCGACGACCAGGATGGTTTCGGAGCGGTCCCCCATTGGGATAGCTTCCGCCAGCGTGCCGATCTCCGGTTCCAGCTCCTCCCCGCGAAAGCGTGGCAGGTAGACCTTCACCGTCGTCCCCAGGCCGGGCTCGCTGTAAATGGTCGCGTGGCCACCCGATTGTTTCACGAAGCCATAGACCTGCGAAAGGCCAAGACCGGTGCCGTGTCCACTGTCCTTGGTGGTGAAGAACGGCAGGAACGCCTGGGCAAGCACCTCTTTCGTCATGCCGACGCCGGTATCGCTGATGTCGATCTGCACGTACTGACCCGCCAGCGTATCCGAGTCGCGACCAGGATATCCCTCATCAAACGTGGTGTTGGTCGTTTCGATCGTCAGCTTGCCGCCGCCTGGCATGGCGTCCCGCGCGTTGATCGCCAGGTTCAGGATCGCGCTTTCGAGCTGGTTCGGGTCAGCGTGCGTACGCCAGAGATCCGCGGCAAGCAACAGCTCGACCGTTACCTGCTCCCCCAGCGTCCGCTGCAACAGATCGGACATCCCACCGACCAGCTTGTTGCTATCGACCGGCTTCGGATCAAGCGGCTGGCGGCGCGAGAATGCCAGCAGCCGTTGGGTCAGCGCCGCCGCGCGCTGCGCGCCCGCCATGGCGTTCTCGACAAGGCGTTTCGCGCGGTCCGGGTCGACGGGCGAGGTATCGAACCACCGCTGCATCGTTTCCAAATTGCCCACGATGATCGTCAGGAGATTGTTGAAGTCATGGGCGATGCCGCCGGTGAGCTGGCCAACCGCCTCCATCTTTTGCGCCTGGCGCAACTGCTCATCGAACTCGCGGCGTTCGGTCACATCGGCGACCACGCCGGCGATGCGCGTCGGCGCCCCGCCGTCATAATAGGTGCGGCCCTTAATGTGCAGCCAGCGTATCGCCCCATCGCCGGATCGCTGTATGCGCCGCTCAAGTTCGATCGCGCCACTGGTTTGTGCCTCCGCGAATGCCTTGGCGACGGACTCGCGATCTTCTGGCAGGAACTGCTCCAACGTCGTCTTCAGACTCCACGCGGAGCGCAATTGCGTATGGCCAAATATCTGGTCATGCCGCAGCGAGCGACGCAGGATATCGCTCGCGATATCGAGATCCCAGCTTGCCATGCCAGCTGCTTCGAGGGTGAGTTGCAGGCTGTCCTCGGTTCGCCGACGCTCTTCGATCTCCTGCCCCAACCGTTCATTGGCCGCCGCCAATTCATGCGCGCGCATTCGGTTGTGCGACAAGTCCGTCACGACGCAGCACACCACCCGCGGCATGCCATCGTCGACCTTCAGATCCACCAGCGAGATATTCACCGGCACCTTGGCGACAGCAGTGGCGTGCAGCGTGAATTCACCGGACGCACCTGCACCGGGTCCCCGCGCCAGCAGGTGGCGAAACAGCTCGATCTCCTCGGCATGGAAGAACCGCGTCACCGAATGTCCAACGATCGTTTCGCGTGACCTTCCGACAATCAGCGCAAATCGCTGGTTGCAATACAGCACGGTCCCGTCGCCGCTCAGCGTGACAGCACCCTCCTGCATTTGCTCAATCAGCACGCGATAGGGCCGATCGGCATTTTCCAGCGTATATACCTGCTGGCCGGATGGGCCGCCAACGACGACCGCATCGACGTCGCCGTTGCGGATCGCGTCCAGTGTCTCCTCAGCCTCGCGCAACCGCGCCTGCAACTCGTCAACGCGCACGGGATCCTGCTTGATCGAGTCGGATGATAGTTGCGGCGGCCGAGGCGTCGACCGCGATGTCGGTGATGTCATGGGGCTGTCGTGTCGCTTATCTCTATCGGCGAAAGGTTCAGGCCGGCGAGCACCCGTTCCTTGTCAGAGAGATCGCCTATGATGCGGCGTAGCGGCTCTGGCAGGATCTTCACGAGCGTTGGCGTCGCCACCACCTGCATCTCGCGCGCTGCACCCGGGTCCTGGTAGACATCGATGACCTCGAGATCATAGCGGCCCTCCAGGCGCTCTTCGCAGATCTTGTGCATGTTCTCGATCGCGCGGGTCGAGCGCAAGGTAGACCCGGTCACGAACAGCCGCAGCTTATAGCGCTCGGCTGTCGGTATTGCGGCACCCGTCGCAACCTGGTTTGTCTCGGTCGTCATGATGCACGCGAGCGCTTGGGCCGAATGTCGAGACCGACAATCACCCGTTCGCTATCCGACAACGTGCCGATGACGCGTTTGAGCGGCGGGGGCAATCGGCGCACCAAGGTTGGTACCGCAACGATCTGATCGCCCGCGGCAAGTTGTGGCGTGACCAGCAGGTCAACGACCTCAATCGTGTAGCGTCCCGCGAGGTGTTCCTCGCAGATGCGTTTCAGGTTGGCTATGGCGGTCAGGGATTTCGGCGTCTGCCCGGCGACATAAAGCCGCAGGCTGTATTCTCCGGTCGGATCGGTGTCGTCGTCCGCGACATGGTCGGGTTGCGATCGCGGTCCGGTGCTTGGCAAAGATTCGCTCATACTGCGGCCTCCCCGCGCGTTGCCCCCCGATCACCACGTCCTGCTCTGGCATGATCCTGACCGGCCATGCCGCGACTGGCGGCCATGGCAATCCGATCAGCCCCGAACACCGTTTCGCGGGCCTTTTCCTGCTCGATCAGCGTTTCGATCTCGATCTCTTCCGCCTCGATACCGGCCCGCATCTCGGCGATCTGGCGCTCTATCATCGCACGCTTGCGCGCCAGCTCGCGTTGCCTTTGCTCCGTCACCTGCTGGCGCTTCAGCGCCTCGTCGCGCTCGCGCGCCTCCTGCGCCAGCCGCGCCGTGCCGGTCAGCACGCCACCGGAACCGATATAGGCGTCAATCAATCGAATGCCGCGCTCGCTCAACTCGTATTCGCGCATCTGATTGGAATGATTCATCCCGCGCGACTTGAGCAATTGCAGGACGCGATTGCGCTCGCCATTCGCATCCATATCGCGCAGCGATATCCAGGTATCCATCAGGGAAGATACACCACGCTCGCTCTCGTCCATCAATCGACCTGCCTCCGACAGGCTGGTGAACAGCGCGGTGATGCCCTTGGTCTTGCAGATGTCCGCCAACCGAACCAGCGTCGCGTGAATATCGGTGGAGGGACCGCGGAAGGCAGAGATCGGATCAACAACCAGAATCGAGGGGTTGAACTGTTCGATATCGCGATTCATGCGCGCCAGGTGCATCTCGAAACCGTACAGACTTGGCCGCGCCGCCTCGAAACCGAGCACGCCAGCCTCGAGATGCGGCGCAAGATCGATGCCGACCGAGCGCATGTTGCGCACAACCTGGTCAGGCGACTCCTCGAAGGTGAAATACAGGCAGTGTTCACCGCGTCGGCAGGCCGCATCGACGAACGAGACACCGAAGGTGGACTTGCCGGTGCCGGCCAGCCCGGAGATCAGAACACTGGAACCGCGGTAATAACCGCCGATACCCAGCATCGCATCGAGGTCGGGCACGCCCGTCGGCACCGCGTCCTGTGAGATGGCATGCCCAAGTCCTGCCGAGGTGATCGGCATGACACTGATGCCATCATCATCGATCAGGAACGGGTACTCGTTCGTGCCGTGTGCGGAACCACGGTATTTGACGATCCGCAGGCGCCGTGTGGTGATCTGCTCCTGCACGCGATTGTCGAGCAGGATCACGCAATCGGAGACATATTCCTCGATGCCGTAGCGCGTGAGCTGGCCCTCGCCGCGCTCACCGGTCACCAGGGCGGTCACGCCCTTGTCCTTCAGCCAGGCAAACAACCGGCGCAGCTCCGCGCGTAGGATCGCGGTGTTGGTCAATCCGGCGAACAGCGCCTCGACCGTATCCAACACCACACGCTTGGCGCCGATAACGTCAATGGCGTGGCCGAGCCGGACGAACAGTCCTTCCAAATCGTATTCGCCGCTCTCCTCGATCTCGGAACGTTCGATCCGGACATGATCGATCGCCAGCTTGCCACCAGCGACCAACGCCGGGATGTCATAGCCGAGCGAGGCGACGTTCGCGACGAGATCCGCGGCCTGTTCCTCGAAGCTCATGAACACGCCGGGCTCGTTGAAGTCGAGCGCACCGTTTACCAGGAAGGTCATCGCGAACAGGGTTTTGCCGCATCCCGCCGCGCCGCAAAGCAACGTGGGCCTGCCGGCCGGCAGGCCACCCAGGGTGATCTCGTCCAGGCCGCTGATACCGGTCGCGGTCTTGGGCAGCTGCGAGTCCGCCGCTCCGCGCGGCCTGATCACCTCGCTGTCATCGCCGCGCGCCTCTGTCCCGGCAGTGTTGCCACTTGGTTTATCCACAGCTTGCCTCAGCATTATGAATTACCGTTACGTCCAGCCTCGGCGTTCGCGGCATGACCGGATGCGTCGGGTCTCCTGCGCACCAAACGGCTGGGATGACCGGCCGCACTCGCCTCCCATTTGCCCCGCGCCTTGATGATGTGCTGCTTCAGAACCGTCTCGACGAAATTGGTCAGGGTCCGGTTTTCCACGGCGGCGCAGCGCCGTGATGCGGCCAACAGCTCCGGATCGATCCGAAGCGTCACTGGATGTTTCATGCTGTTCGCACCACCATCTTATAGTGCGCTGTTCGCACCACGATCTTACAACGCGGATGTATTGCTAATAGTAGCTGGCATTAATACACACTCACGCGAACCAACTCACAAACACGCCAGGATGTCGGGCGTCCGGCACGAGAGGCCATGGGGGGCCGAATGCCTCCCCATGACGCCCGATCCAACGATTGACCCGGTGCGCAACGGTGGCGGAATTGGGGCCGAAACAAGCCATCGGCGATCGCGCAGCGTCGCAACGATCACAAGATCGCGAAGCCTCAGAATGGCAGGACGATATCCATCATCTGCTGACCCCACCGCGGCGACTGCACATCCGTCAGCTGGCCACGTCCACCGTACGAAATCCGAGCCTCCGCCATCCGGTCGTGCGTCACTGTGTTGTCGGATGCGATATCCTGCGGCCGCACCACGCCGGTCACCTGGAGTTCCCGCAGTTCGCTGTTCACCCGGATTTCCTGACGTGCGGCGACAACCAGGTTGCCGTTCGGCAGCACCTGCGTCACCACGCCGGCCAACCGCAGGGTCACCGCCTCGCTGCGCTGGATCTGTCCCGTCCCGGCATTGTTGTTGGCACTGTTGACGGAGACCAGCGAGCTCGGGTTGATCGGCTTCGGCAACATCGACGGCAACAGATTCTCCAGTCCGAGCAGGTTCGGCATGCCGCCGTTATCGGCGCTGGTGCGGGTTGCCGTCGTCGCGTTCTGGACATTCGCCGAGTCGGTCATCGACACCACGACCGTGATCACGTCACCAACCTGCGCCGCGCGCTGGTCCTTGAAAAAGGCGCGCGAACCGGTGCGCCACAGCGCGTTGGCTTCGGTCGGCGCCACTTCGCGCGCCGGCATCGGCATTGTCAGCGGCCGCCATGTCGGATCCTTTGTGGGGTCCGCGGTGGCGGTCATCGCGGGTGGCCGCCCAACCTCCGACAAGCGCGACAGCGCGCCGCAACCGCCCAGCAACAGCGCGGCGGACAGTGGCGCAAGCATCGCAAGATGGTCGGTCCGCACAGTCATTCCTGTTGCGGATCGTCGCGAGCCGACGCCGATGGAACCACCTCGCCGGTCAAGACAACGCGTCATTGGGTGGCGACCTGATTGGCGAACCGGTTGGCGCGCGCGGCCATCAACCCGGGCGGGGCACCCGGCGCGACGCGGACCCGATCAGCGCCGACCACCTCGGCCTCGATCACCGCACGCGAAACGGGATTGAGCACGTGGATACGTTCGCCGATCGCGCCCGCCTCCATCGCCTGGCCCTGTGCGGTCAGCAGAATGCCAGGACTGTCCAGCAGCATCAAAACATCGGCGCCGCGCCTCACCAGCTCTGGCCGGGCCAGATCCGGCAGCGCCAGGACTTGCCCCGCCGCCACGGTATGGCGCAGTTGCAGGCCAATCGCATCTTCCGGACGCCGGGCCACCTCATGGCTCGCCGCACTGGCGTGAACCCGGGCCAGATGCACGTCCTCAGCCCGTAACACGGTCCCGGCCGTCAGCCGCGCCGTGGCCACCGGCAATTCGATCATCTCGTCCACGCGCCCGGTGAGCGCGGCGTTGATCGGTTCGATACCGTCACCGGTCACCGACAGCGTCGCGGTGAACCGGCCGGAGGTGCGGTCGTAGACAAGCTGGGAAACCAGCGGATGCGGCGCGCCGTCGAACGGTATCAGCGGCGCTGTGAAGCCGGCCAAATCGATCTCGCAGTCCTCCGGCCGCAGCCCCGATGCCGCCAAGGCCTCCCGCAGGGCGCCCATCGCCGCCTCCCGCGGCAGCGGCTTGCCCGGCCAATCCAGCACGGCTCGATCAGCGCTGGACGCCGGCCGCCATTCCACGGCGAACTGGCGCGCGATGGCGGCAAGTTGCGCCGCGCCGACAACGATGCGGCCTCCCGGCGCCGGGCCGGGACCCAATATGCGGTCCGCATTGGTGCCAGCGTCGTCGAACAGGTCGGACAGCTTAACGCGCGGCCCGTGCAGCGTGGTGATGGTGCGCAGCGTCGCCGCCTCGGACGACACCGCGGCAAACGCCAGACCGGCGGCGCCGGCCAGCAGTGCGGCGCTGGTCAGCAAGGTGGACAGGGGCATGAAGCGGCAACCGCGGTGCATCACACTCACCGCAGGTTAGTCAGGGTGGACAGCATGTCGTCACTGGTCGTGATAACCTTGCTGTTCATTTCGTAGGCGCGCTGTGCGGTGATCAGGTTGGTGATCTCTGTCACCACGTTGACATTCGAGGTCTCGACGAAGCCCTGCATCACCGTGCCAAAGCCTGTCGTCGCGGGATTGCCGGCGATCGGCGACCCCGACGCCGCAGTTTGTAGGTACAGGTTGTCGCCCTGCGCGGCGAGCCCAGCATCGTTGGGAAACACCGCGAGCTGGAACTGGCCCACCGTGGTCGGTGCGGTCTGGCCTTGCAATGTCACCTGGAGCTGACCGGAGGTGTTTACCGTGACACTGGTCGCCGCCGACGGCACCGTCAGCCCGGGCTGCACGATGTAACCATCGGCGGTGACGATCGTACCGTCGGGGGAAAGACCGAATGTGCCGTCGCGGGTATACGCGGTCTGGCCATCCGGCAGCGTCACCTGGAAAAACCCGCTGCCCTGGATCGCCATATCCAACGTGTTGGAGGTCTGTTGCAGATTACCCTGCTCGTCGATGCGATAGATCGCCGCGGTCTTTACACCCAACCCGACCTGCGCGCCGGATGGCACGATGGTTCCGGTGTCAGAGCTGTTTGACCCGACGCGGCGCAGGTTCTGGTAGATCAGATCCTGGAATTCCGCCCGCTCCCGCTTGAAGCCGGTGGTGGTCATGTTCGCAAGGTTGTTGGAGATGACTTCCACGTTGGTCTGCTGTGCCTGCATGCCTGTGCTGGCAATATCCAAAGAGCGCATATGTCGGTTCCTTTGATCACGTGCCTTGCGGCAGCAGCTTGTCGATTGCCGATTGCTGGCGGTCGTTCTCGGATTGCACCAGTTCACTGATGAACTGGAACTGCCGCAGCCCGTCCATCATCCGGCTGATCTCCATGACCGGCTGAACGTTGGATCCCTCCACCGCGCCCTGCACCACGCCCGGCGTGACAACCTGCGTGGTCGGCACGTCGGCGCGGAACAGCGTGCCGCCTTCCGCGGTGATCCGCATCGGATCGCTCGACTGCACCACGCCGACCTTGGCGAGCTGGCCGTTCTCGCTGGACAGGGTGCCATCCCCGGCGATGGTGACAGTGACGTCGGAGGGCGATAGCTGGATCGGCTGGCCGCCGTTGTCCAGCACGGCGTTGCCCGCCATGTCGGCCAGGGTCCCGTCGGGCATCAGGCCGAATCGGCCGTTGCGAGTCAGCCGCGGCCCGTTCGGCGTGGCGACGGTGAAATATCCATCGCCGGTCAGTGCCATGTCGAACGGATGGCCGGTGCGGGACAGCGCACCGTCGGTCTGGTCGCGCCAGGTGGCGTGGTCCTGCACGTAGGCGACCGAGGCCCCCCCGGGGATGCCACCGCCACTCGCACCGCCCTGGCGGCTGAGCCAGTCGGTGAACAGCACGCGCTCGGCCTTGAACCCTGGCGTGTCGGCGTTGGCGACATTGTGTGCCGTAATATCAATCGCCTGCTGTGCGGCGATCAGACGGGACGTGGCAACACTGGTGGCAAGGTTCATGGCGGGCTCGGTTCAATGTCCAGCCAGACCGTCCGCAACCCACATGCCAACCCGCGGCGGACCGGAAACCACCAATCCGGCTGTCATCGAGTGCCGACGGCCGGCATTGCCTGCCGAGCGCCGGAACATATTGCCCGGCATCCTTGGTGCCCGCGCAAAGGCTTCGTTAACCGCTCCGTGTCAGTTTGCGGGTTATCGGGCGCCACTTGTGGTTCCCGTATCGTGACGGGTCAGGACGAACTGGTGGCATGAGCACAACGGTAGCGGACGCGATCGAGGAGACCCCGGAGGAACCGGTCGTCGCGCCGAAGGCAGGCCTCGACCGGCGCAAGCTGATCATGGTCGGCGCGCCGCTGCTGGTCGCCGGGCTGGGCGCCGGGCTGTGGTTCACCGGCATTTTGCCGCGCCTGCTCGGGCTGACGCACAACGTGCCCAAGGCCGCCGAAATTGCATCGACGACGCCGCAGTTCATCGACCTGCCGGAGATGGTCGCCAACCTGAACAGCACCCCGCACCGGCCCAGTTACGTGAAGGTGCTGGCGCGACTTGAAGTCGGATCGGCCGAAGACGCCGAACGGGTGAAACAGGCAATGCCGCGGTTGCAGGACCTGTTCCAGACCTATCTGCGCGAGATGCATCCAGACGAGCTGCGTGGCGCCGCCGGCACCTATCGGCTACGCGAGGAACTGATTGGGCGCGCCAACATCGCCGCCGCCCCGGCGCGCGTGAAGGACGTGCTGTTCACCCAACTGCTGGTCCAATGAGCGGCACGGCAGCGGAACAATCGGACGAGGACCTTGCCGCCGCCTGGGGCGCGGAGGTCGACGGGACGGATGCCGCCGGTGCCGATGGCGCCACCGCGGATGGCGAGGCGGTCCAGCCCGCGCGTGTGCTCAACCAGGCAGAGATCGACAGTCTGCTCGGCTTCGACGATGGGCCGGCGGAAGGCGAGAACCGCAGCGGCATCCAGCGGATCATCAGTTCCGGCCTGGTCTCCTATGAACGCCTGCCGATGCTGGAAATCGTGTTCGACCGGCTGGTGCGCATCATGTCGACTTCCTTGCGCAACTTCACCTCGGACAATGTCGAAGTCGGCATCGACAACATCCTGAGCCTACGGTTCGGCGACTACCTCAATTCGATTCCGTTGCCGGCAATGCTCGCCGTGTTCAAGGCCGAGGAGTGGGACAATTACGGCTTGATGGTGATCGATTCGGCGATGATCTATTCGATCGTCGACGTGTTGCTGGGCGGCCGGCGCGGCACTGCGGCGATGCGCATCGAGGGGCGGCCCTACACCACGATCGAACGCACGCTGGTGGAGCGGCTCATCCAGGTGGTGCTGGCCGACCTGTCCGCCAGTTTCGACCCGCTCTGTCCGGTCACGTTCCGCTTCGAGCGGTTGGAGGTGAATCCGCGCTTCGCCACCATCTCGCGGCTGTCCAACGCCGCAGTGCTGGCCCGGCTGCGCATCGACATGGAGGACCGCGGCGGGCGGATGGAGCTGCTGTTACCCTACGCCACGCTGGAACCAGTGCGTGAGCTGCTGCTGCAACAGTTCATGGGTGAGAAATTCGGCCGCGATTCGATCTGGG
>Ga0182030_10017669_pt1 | contig 13742 bp, 10 predicted proteins | sample 812S3MmetaG_FD_121299 | JGI IMG/M metagenome (GOLD analysis project Ga0182030, IMG submission 121299) | Permafrost microbial communities from Stordalen Mire, Sweden - 812S3M metaG (Illumina Assembly) | ecosystem: Environmental > Terrestrial > Soil > Wetlands > Permafrost | place: Sweden... | reverse complement strand
GCGGGCTTTGTCACCTTTCACTACCAGCGCCAGGGATATGGCCACATCATCACCCTCGACGTGCATCCTGATGCGCGCCGCAATCGTCTCGGCACGCTGCTGATTGCCGCTGCCTGCGAGCGTCTGCGCAAGATGACTGCGTTCATGGTGGTGCTGGAGGTCGCGGTCAACAACCATTCCGCCCTGGCCTTTTATGACCGGCACGGCTTCAAACGCGTCAAGGTTCTGGAACGCTATTACAACCGCGATGTAGACGCCATCTTCATGACCAAGCGCCTGTAATCCCGGCCCAGCCCTAGCCCTCCGAGTTCGCGAATTGTCCCATGGCCGCCCTGCGATCTTTGCGTGCGCCGAAGGCAAGGCGAACTCCCGCCAGAGCCAGCATGATCAAGCTGAGAGCGCACACGCCGCCCCACTGCCAGCGCGCCCAGGCAGCCGTAGACAGGCCCGATCCAGCAGCGCCTCCGAGGAAGAAAAAAATCATATAGATGGTATTCACCCGGCTGCGAGCGCCCTCCACCAGGTTGAGGATTCGTGCCAGGTTGCCAATATGCATGGCCTGGTGTCCAAGGTCGAGAACGATCACGCCGACGATCAATCCTGCCATGTGATAGCCCGCAACCCACAGAATCAGATAGGCCAAGCTCATTAGCGCCACGCCCAATCCCACGACCCAGCGCGCTCCCCGGCGGTCGGCCAGGCGTCCGGCGCTGGAGGCGGCCAGGACTCCTAACGCGCCCAGCACACCGAAGCTGCCCGCCACTCCGGCTCCCAACCTGTAATGCGGAGTTCCCAGCAGAAACGCCAAATTCGTCCAGAAAGCGGAGAATGCCGCAAATTCCAGAAAGCCTACGGCGGCAGCCTCGCGCAGCAACGGCTGTTCCATCGCCAGCGTCCACAGCGAGCGCACAGCGTCCTTGTAATGCACCGCCTGTACCGGGGGCAGCCTCGGCAGTTTCCACCACAGCAGCGGCACAAACAGCGCAGTAATACCACCTGTCACCAGGAAGACCGCCCGCCATCCCAGCAAGGCTGCTAACCAGCCGCCAGCCGAGCGTCCCAGCAGGATGCCCAGCAGCATCCCGGTCATCACAATTCCAATGGCGCGCCCGCTCTCTTCCGGTTCCACCAGTTCGGGCGCAATCGGTACCAGCATATGGGTTACGGCTGCGGTCATCCCGATGGCTATACTGGCAACCCATAGTACCCACAGCGATGGTGCAAGTCCTGCTGCAAGCAGCGACGCAGCGATGGCGGCAAAGAGTTTCACGCTCAATCCGCGCCGCTCGGCCACGTCACCCAGCGGCACGAACAACAAAATCCCCACCGCGTAGCCCAGCTGCGTCGCCACCGCTACGGCTCCCACCTGAGCGGAAGTGGCATGAAAGGTGTGGCTCATCTGCAGCAGTAGCGGCTGGTTATAGTAAATGGCCGCCACGCTCGTGCCACACGCCATGCCAAGGAATGGCAGCAGTCCGCGATGCTTGTGAGTCGTCATCTGTGTGGGGCCATGCCGGTAAGGAACGTCACCTGCCAGTGTATCAGTTGACCAAATCCCAGGCAGAAGCCGGGAGCAAGCGGTGGCGCGCCACGGGCGCTTTCGGTGTTATGGTTTCCTTCATGCGGAATTCACTGCTGGGATTGCTCATCTTCATCGCATTGGCGGCCACAACCATCGCAGGCGACGTGCCTGCGGCGGTCAAGGATGCGAGTGGCGCGCAATGGGCAGACCAGACTCTTCACAGGATGTCGCTGGAAGAAAAGGTCGGCCAGTTGTTCATGGTCTGGGCCAAGGTCGATTCCATGAACTTCAGCGGTACGGACTACGCCAAGTTGCGCGATCAGATGAAGATGTACCACCTGGGCGCATTCGGAATCACATCTCCCACCGATGGCGGCCTGTTGCTGAGAGGAAGTCCGCTTGACGCCGCGGCACTCACCAATCAGTTGCAGCGGGACAGCGATCTGCCTCTGTTCTTTGCCGCCGACTTCGAGCGCGGCCTGCCCATGCGATTTCACGGCGGCACGGTTTTCCCGCATGCCATGGCGATTGGCGCCACAGGCAGCGTTGCCTACGCCTACCAGTTCGGGCGCATCACCGCCGCCGAGGCGCGCGCCATCGGCGTTCACTGGAACTTCTATCCCGACGCGGACGTGAACTCCAATCCCAACAATCCCATCATCAACACCCGCTCCTTCGGAGAAGACCCACAGGAAGTCAGCGCGATGGTTGCGGCCTTTATTCAGGGTGCGCACGACGGACACGGCATGGCCACGGCCAAGCATTTTCCCGGCCACGGAGACACCGACACGGATTCGCATCTTTCACTCTCCCGCGTCAATGCCAGCCGTGAGCGCCTCGATCAGGTCGAACTGGCACCCTTCCGCGCGGCCATCGCCGCGGGAGTGGATTCGGTTATGGTGGGGCATCTGCTCGTGCCTTCGCTGGAGCCCGATGCCAACCGCGTCGCTACTCTTTCCTACAACATCAGCACCCGGCTGCTTCAGGATGAGCTTGGTTTTAAGGGCATCGTCATCACTGACGCAATGGATATGAACGGCGTTACCCGCATCTTCGGCGGCAACACGCCGCAGAGTGCGGGGCGTGCCGCAGTCGAGGCCGTCAAAGCCGGAGCCGACTACGTCCTCATCCCCGGAGACCTTGCCGGAGCCTACAACGGAGTCCTCGGAGCCGTAAGGAGCGGAGAGATTCCCGAAAGCCGCATCGATCAGTCAGTCAGCAAGATTCTGCGCGCCAAGGCCGCACTTGGGCTGCACAAGAATCGCTTCGTCGATCTCAACGCCGTCGACGGCGCGTTGGCCCGTCCGGAGAACCTGGCTCTTGCGCAGACGATCGCCGACGAGGCCGTCACCGTCGTTCGTGAGACCCTTCGCGAAAATCATAAGTTGCTGCCCCTGGTTCGCGCCGCTCCCGTGGCTTCGCAGTACGCATACCACTCTGCCGTACCCGGCGGAGACCGCCTGCTGATTCTGATTTTCACCGACGATTCGCGCAACGATAACGGACGCGCCCTGGTGCGCGAAGTCCGCGCCCGCGTTCCTGACGCACGCGTTATATACGTGGACGACGCGCTGGCTACCTTGCTGGCTCCCCATGTGCTGGAAGCGGCCGTCGATGCCGAGCGCGTCATTGCAGCCGTGTATGTCATTCCGTCCGGGGGCCGCGCCGCAGCCGGAGATACCGGCTCACCCGCACTTGAGCATGGCCCCTCGATGGTTCTGGCCAATGTCCTCAAGGCTGCCAACGGTAAGACAGTGGTGGTAGCTCTCGGTAATCCCTATCTGATCGCCCAGTATCCTGCGATCAGGAACTATGTCTGCACCTTTTCCAACGCTTCAGTTTCCGAGCTAAGTGCGGTCAAGTTTCTCTTTGGAGAAATTCCCGCCAGCGGCCATCTTCCCGTAACCATTCCCGGCATCGCCGCCCGCAAGCCAATGCCCTCGCCAACCCAGCAGTGAGCTCAGCTTGCTTGACAGTTCGCCGCATCCCGGAGTAATAATTCGGCAAGCGGGTGAAGGAGTTCACCCTTAACCGCTGTCCCTCCAATAGCCGGGACGGCTGATGACTCCTGACAAGGATCCTTGTCGCGGAGTTCTAGCCCGGCACCGATCCATTAAAAACTTAAGGAGTCGCGTTCTATGGAGAACGTCTGGGTACTTGCCGCTCTTTGGGTGGGTCTGGCGCTGGTTGCCACCCTGTTGGCGATCTGGTTCAGAATCTCGACTGCGCTGTCCGAGATTGTTGTCGGCACGGTTGCGCAACTCATCATCGGCGCCTTCATCGGAGTTCATGGCAGCTTGGGCGCAAAGACCAACTGGATCGCTTTCCTGGCGGGCGCAGGTGCGATCGTCCTTACGTTTCTGGCCGGTGCCGAGCTCGATCCCGTGATCTTCAGGACGAAATGGAAGGAAGCGCTGGTCGTCGGCCTCGTTGGATTTATTGGGCCTTTCCTGGGCTGCACGGCAATTGCGCACTTTGTTCTGCACTGGAGCGTGCGCTCAAGCTGGCTTGCCGGTGTCGCTCTCAGCACGACGTCAGTGGCCGTGGTTTACGCGGTAATGCTCGAACTCGGCTTTAACACGACTGATTTTGGAAAAGCCATACTTGCCGCATGCTTCGTCAATGATCTCGCCACGGTGATCGCTCTCGGCCTGATCTTTTCTCCATTCACATACCGGACACTTGTATTCATCGTGGTCTCTGTCGTTGTCTTCGCGGTGCTGCCGTTCCTGACCCCTAGATTTTTCCGTCGCTATGGCGGAAGGGTATCTGAGCTGGAAGCGAAGTACATCTTGTTTCTCCTCTTCGCGATGGGCGGACTGGCGGTTTGGGCGGGCAGCGAAGCCGTACTGCCTGCGTACGTGATCGGCATGGTGCTTGCCGGAACTGTCGGCAAGGATCATTCCCTGATCCGCCGGCTGCGAACTCTGACCTTTGGATTGTTGACTCCCTTTTATTTCATACGAGCGGGTTCGTTTGTATCTGTCCCGGCGTTAATCGCGGCGCCGATGATCTTTATCGTTCTGTTCTTCGCCAAGATGCTGTCCAAGGTCATTGGCCTTCTGCCGACGGTGAGAGCGTTCAAGTATCAGCGCGAAGAAGGTCTCTACTACACACTCATGATGTCCACGGGACTTACATTCGGCACCATCTCCGCCTTGTTTGGGCTGAATCACAATATCATCGACGAGGCGCAGTACTCTCACCTGGTGGCAACGGTCATTGGCAGCGCGGTGGTTCCCACCGTAATCGCAAATGCGTTTTTCATGCCGAGGCATCTGCTGGCGCACAAGAAAGAAGCGGAAGCGCAATCAACCGTGCGTCGAGCCTCCGATGCGCCGGCTGAAGCGGATTAGGAGGAAACTGCATGGAAGGAAGACGGCAAAACTTATGCTTCCGGAAGATTCTGGTTGGCTACGACGGATCGGCAGCTTCGGAGCGAGCTGTGGATGTGGCAATCAGTCTCGCGCAATGCACTGACGCGAACATTCTGGTTCTGGCCGTCGCCCGGCCACCAGAGCCTGCGACACATGTGGAAGTGGATGCGGTACTCGATAACGCGAAGGAACACTTTGAAGAAGGCTTCACCAACGTACGGGGCCGCGCCAAGGCCGCCGAGGTTCAACTCGAAGCGATGATCGAGGTTGGTCATCCGGCCGAGCACCTGATCCACCAGGCGGAGCTGAATCATGCCGATCTGATTATCGTGGGGCGCAGAGGAACTTCTTTGTTTGAAAAGCTGCTTCTCGGGTCAGTATCCGAGCGGGTCATCCGCTTTGCGCACTGTCCCGTGATGGTCGTTAAGTGAAGCGTCAAGAGCCAGGGCTATTGTTGTCATCTCCCGCTCACAGGGCAACTAGGATGCTCTATCTGCTTTGCCCGAGTTTTGAAGTGGGCACAATTGTGCGGCGAGGAGAAGCGGCATGAATGAGGAGCGGAAGAGTCCTACGATCTCCTCGCTGAACGATTCGCAACGACGGAATCTGCGAATCGCATGCAAGCACATGGACGGGTTGCTGAAGGATATCGAAGACGCACTGAATACGGACCGTTCCCATTCCGCGTTTCCGAAGTACATGAATGACATTGAATCATTTGAGCGCAAGGCTATCGAGAACTATCTCGCCCTCATCCGGGCACAACTCCTGCATGCCCTGAAGGGTCAGGCAATTGAGGTTGAAAAGCCAAAGATCAAGGCCTCGCACGCAATCCATATTGCACTTACGTTTATTGAGATAGCGATTGAAGAGCTCAGCCCTGGCAGGATGCGGGGATACGGTCCTGTCTCGGAAAGCGGGGCGGTCGATCTGAACACCGTAATGCGGGAGCTTCAGTCGGTTGTGCAGCAGTTGCACGGTTACGTGCTGCAGCGCATCGCTCCCGATGCGCTTGACCGGCCGGCAGCCAGAAAGGCAGGGAAGCGAAGTTAAGCTCGTTTCTCTCCGAAGGCTTCAGCCATGCCGGAGTTTGAGATCATCAGGTGCATTCACTTGGAACGGCGGGCGCAAGTGGCAGACAGCGAGGCGATGGTGCAGATTTTCAGCAGGACGGGCGAGTTGGAATCGCTGCGCAAGCGGCTGGCAAGCCGGAAATCCACGCTTGTCCATGGGCCGTCCGGCGTCGGCAAGACGCTTCTGCTACAGCAGGTGATGCCTGAGTTCAGTCATGTTCTGTACTGCCCCGCTGCATCGAGTCCACAGGCTGTGTTTCGCTGCCTGGCTGAGTTGCTCGCCGCGAGACAGGATGCAACGCTGCTTCGCATCTGCAAAGGACGCCTCGATGCCCTTCCTGGCAAGTCTTCCGTCTCGCTGAAGGGGATCGTGATGGATGCGCTACGAGCGGCGAATTATCTGGTTGTGCTCGATCACCTGAACCGCCCATCCCCAGCGGTGGGAGCGATGGTAAGCGAAGTTATGCTTTTGTCTTCGACGCCGGTCGTAGCCGTGGCTCGATCGTCGCATATGGAGGATGCGGGCTCCGTATCGCCGCTGCTTCCGGATCGCAGCGAACGGTTGGCAATCAAGAACTTTGATTCGGAAACCGCGAAGGCATTCGCACTCGCGCTCTGCGCACAACAGCAGTTGGCGGCAGAGAATCTGAACAGCTTTCTTGAGAGCACGGTCAGGTCCAGCGAAGGAAATCCTGGAGCAATCCTTCGCATGATCGCGATGGCCACACAGTCGAAATACCGCAGTGACGATCACATTAAATGGTCGCCGCTCTATATAGATTTCCTCATGGAGTGGGCGGCGGCAAACGCCGTCTGAGCCTTGCTCACCGTGGTTACTGCCTGGAGATTTACGTGTCGGATGAGCCACAACTCGGAGCAGCGCAAGGCGGCGACGGCGCCAGCCGGCTGCTGGAACTGGCGACGCTGGCAACGGATCTGGGGAGTGAACATGTTGCCAACGAGGCAGGCGAACTCGCCGTGCGCCTCACCGAAGGCCGTTTCTTCGTTGCCTGTGTCGGTCAGTTCAAACGCGGCAAATCCACGCTTATCGGCGCTTTGATTGGCGAGTCGATTCTGCCGACGGGCTTTGTTCCCGTCACCGCCGTACCAACCGTGGTCCGCTATGGCGGCGTCAAGAGCACACGGATTCGATTTGCCGAAGACACATGGAAGGAAATCGCACTCCACGAGTTAGAGCAGTACGTCTCCGAGGAGCACAACCCGGAGAACATCAAAGAGGTTGCGGGCGCCGAGGTGTTTGTCCCCAGTCCGCTGCTGGCTACGGGCATGTGCCTGGTAGACACGCCCGGCCTTGGCTCCGTTTTTTCCGGCAACACGGCAACCACGCAGGCGTTCCTCCCTCACATTGATGCAGCGCTCGTGGTGACAGGGTTCGACCCTCCGCTGGCTGGTGAGGAACTGGCGCTGGTTCAATCTGTTGCCAAATACGTCGGCCATCTCATCGTCGTTCTCAATAAAGCCGACAAGGCGACGGAGGCGGAGAAGGCTGCGGCCATGGCGTTTACGCGGCGCTTGCTGGCCCAGCGGTTGCATCATCGTTCGGAACTGGTTCTTGAAGTGAGCGCGACGGAGGTGCTTGAAAAGCGCGGTCCCGAACGCGATTGGGGAAAGCTGGTGCATACGCTCGAACACCTGGTTCAGGACTCCGGGCGCGAACTTATTCAGGCCGCAGGCGATCGTGGAATTCAGCGCCTCAGCCAGGAGTTGCTGGCTATCGTTTTTGAAGATCGCGATGCGCTTCTTCGTCCAGTTGAAGAATCCGAGCAACGCATCGCAGCCATGAAGCAGACCATCGCGGAAGCCGAGCGTTCGCTCCGAGAACTTGGCTACCTCCTCATGGGAGAGGAGCAGCGGCTCTCGGATTTTTTCCTGAATCGCCGCAAAGCGTATCTCGCCTCAGTGATGCCCGAGGCCACTCAGAAGTTTGATAACTTTCTACGCTCTGCCCCTCGATCCTTCGGCCCCTCCTATCGTCGGCATCTTCTGCGCGAGGCGCAGGAAGTCGCACGCCGTTGTGTTACTCCCTGGCTGCAGGGCGAAGAGGAAGAGGGCGAAAAGCAGTACCGGATGGTTGCCCGGCGCTTTGCGCAAATGGGCAATGACTTTTTGACAAAGCTGGCCGAAGCCGGAGTCCCCGAGCTTGCGCGCATGATTCATGCACTCGACCCGGAGGCAGGATTTCGGGTTCGCTCTGAGTTCCGCTTCCGAGATTTTATCGAGATTGCGCAACCGGCCTCGCCACTCCGGTGGCTGGCCGATGCATCTCTCTGCCTCACGGGTTTCCGCAGTCGAATTGACCGGGATGCGAAGCGTTTTCTCGAATGGCTGCTTGAGGTCAATAGTTCGCGGGTGCAGAGCGACGTCCGCAATCGAGTGGAAGAGAGCCGCAATCGCCTGGAAGTTGAAATCCGGAAACTTCTTCATGAAGTCAGCCGCATCGCAGAGGAGGCTCTGGCGCGTGCGCGGAGGGTGCAAGAGGAGGGAGCCCCTGCGGTCGAAGCCGCGCTTTGCCGCCTCGATGGCTGGGAAAAGGAGATCAGTTCAATCCGGGCCTGTCAGCCGATTCGTTGAACATTGCGCGTTAACAAACCAGTCGAGATTATAGAAACGTTCTATCTTTCTTGCGTTTGCGTGAGTGCCTCGCTCCGCTTTGCGGGAAACACTATTTTTGTTTGCCTGTTGTGGGGCAAATATTGCACACGGCGCTGGGATGGCCAGCTATAATCGCCGGAACGCTGGGGTGGCACGCTGACCGACTCTGGCTGGGGTACTAAGATTGCAGATTTTCACCGCAAATGGACGAGCGGCGCGCTCCCCGTGGTATCGCTACGGCGTGCTCTTGCCCGGATACACGGTCTTGGCTGTTTCCGTCGCCGCCATGGCCGGCTGGATCGTCGATGCAGGCATGTTCACGGGGATTGTCTCTGATTTCGGTGAAACAACGCCGAATGGGGCCTTCGGATTCCTCCTTTTGGCGATTGCTTTGCTGTTTCTGGACAGTTCCAGTTGGCAGGTGCGTGCGCTGTCTCGCACTTGTGCCTTCTGCGCAGTGCTGCTGGGCGCAGCGGAGTGCGCGGGATACTGGGCCAGGATGGGCTCGGGCTTCGATCAGCCCTGGTTTGCCGGACTATTGAGCGCCAGGCATTTCCATCTGGGCCACATGGCTCCGGTCATTGCGTTGAGCCTGATTCTCATGGGCGCGGCAATCCTGTTGCTGGATCGGCGCTGGGGACGATTCTCAATCTCTCCGCTGTTGATCTGGATTACCGCTGGCTTCTCCTTTCTAACCTTGATTGGCTACGTATACAGTTCTGGCACGCCGCATCATCTGCGAATATTTTTTCAGGTGTCTCCCTACACGTCACTTACGTTTTTATTATTATGCACGGCGATCATGTTTGCCCGGCCAGAGCGCGGCGTGGCGGCAATTCTGCTCAGGAGCGACCTGGGCGGTGAGATGGCCCGGCGCTTGCTCCCGGCTGCAATCTTCATTCCGTTCACGGTTAGCCTGCTGATCCTGAGAATGTATCAGGCCGGCACTTATGGCTCGGTCCTGATGGTGTTTCTCTTCGTGTTGGCGCCGGTGATGATCTTTGTACCCCTGGTTCTCTTCGGCGCCACGTTGCTCAGCCGGACGGAGTGCGAGCGCAAGCGCAGCGAGGAACAACTTCGCGTCAGCACCCAGCGCTTTGCCAGCGTGGTGGAATCGGCGATGGACGCAATCATCACCCTGGATCAGGATCAGCGAGTCATAGTTTTCAACCAGTCCGCCGAGAAAATGTTTGGTTGCTCCTCCTGGGACGCACTTGGTAAACCGCTGGACCGCTTCCTGCCCGCCGAATTTCGCAACAGCCACCACGCGCATGTTTGCAGCTTTGGAGAGTCGGGCGTGACCTCCCGCTCGGTCACATTTCCCGGACTCTTGACCGCGCTCCGGGCCAACGGAGAGCAATTTCCTATTGAGGCGACGGTCTCTCAGGTGCAGGTGGCAGGGCAAAAGCTCTATACCGTGATCTTGCGGGATATCACCCAGCGCAAGCGCGACGAGGAGATCCTGCGCCAGAGCGAAGCCCGCTTCCGCTCCATTTACGAGCAGGCTGCCGTCGGTATTCAGCAGATTTCACTCGCCGGGGAACTGTTGATGGTGAATGCGGCGATGTGCCGGATGCTGGGATACGAAGAGAGCGAATTACTCGGCAAGAGAATCGAAGAAATTACCCAGTCCGACGACTACTTGCGCGAGTTCGATCTGATTTCCGCCATGCAGCGCGAGCACCGTCGTTCCTTTGAAATGGAGAAGCGCTACCGGCATCATGACGGTTCTCTGGTCTGGGCGCATGTGGCCTCCTCCCTGGTGAACGGCCTGGACGGAGATCCACTGTATCGGATCTCCGTGATTCAGAATTTGACCGAGCGAAAACGCGCCGAAGAGCAGGTAAAGCAATCCCAGAGGATGGAGTCCATAGGACGGCTCGCCGGCGGTGTGGCACATGATTTCAACACGCTGCTCAACGTGATGCTGGGCTACTCGGAAATACTGTTGGGCGAGCTGGCTCCCGATGATCCGCGCCGCGAAAGGGTATCGCAGATCAAGAATTCCGGCGAGGCCGGAGCCATGCTCACCAAGCAGCTGCTCGCCTTCAGCCGCAAACAGGCCATTGCACAGGAGATACTGGACCTGCGCAAAGTCGTCTCCGAAATGACTCCCATCCTTGGACGTTTACTGCGCGACGACGTCGAGTTGACGGTGAAGTGTTCCGAGGAGCCCTGTCTGGTGAAAGTGGATCCGGGCCAGATTCAGCAACTCGTGCTGAACTTGGCTGCAAATGCCGGGGATGCCATGCCCGATGGCGGCCATCTCGATATTGAAGTGAAGGCTGTCGAGTTGGATGAAACCAACGTGCGGCAGCATCCCTCGCTGAAGGTCGGCCGATATGCAACGCTGGCCATCTGTGATACCGGAACGGGGATGGATAGCGAGACCGCGGCACATATTTTCGAGCCATTTTTCACCACCAAGGAATCGGGCAAGGGAACCGGACTCGGCCTTGCGACCGTCTATGGCATTGCCAAGCGGAGCGGTGGAGACATCTGGGTTTACAGCGAGCTGGGCGTGGGAACAACCATCAAGGTGTACCTTCCTCTGAGTGTTGAGCCGCTGCATAAACCGGAGGCTGCTGTGCTCAAAGCCGCTGGCAAGCATGGAGGTGGCGAGACAATTCTCCTGGTGGAAGATTCCTCGGCCTTGCGCGAGCTGACCAGGGTCATCCTGTTACGCGCCGGTTACAACATTCTGGAAGCCGAAGATGGCATCGCGGCCTTGGAGGTCTCCAGTAGTTACCAGGGCGTCATTGACCTGGTGTTGACCGACGTGGTCATGCCGCGCATGCGCGGGCCGAATCTGGCCAGACAGATCGTGAAGCATCGCCCAGGCATCGCCGTCGTCTTCCTCTCCGGCTACACCGAAGAAGTGATCTCGCAGTTGGATGGAATTGATGGATTTACGCTCGTGGAAAAACCATATTCGGCCGATATGCTCTTGCATTCGATCCGGCGCGTGCTGGATGAAGGTGCGTCGCCCGAAAAATCCAAGGTTTGATCGCGAACTCCGTAGCGAAGCGTACTGCGCGAGACGAGGCGGCGAGACGCTTCACAAAACAAGGCTGAAAAATGGCTTGAGAAGTTGCATCGGCAAGAAGATGGCGGAAACCGGGCAGCATATAACCAGAGTTCATGGCACCTATAAGAATTTTTGATTTCCATCCCGGCTCGCAAACCACTATCTATGAGTGATCGTTTGCGGAGAATGTTCGTGACCATTTTGCAGGGCAATTCCCATTCGCTCTACCGGGGCGCACGCTGGTGCTGTCTCCTATTATTGTTGTTTTGTGGTTTGGCTGTCACTGCGCAAACCGTTTCTCCGCAGCAACTTGCGGATTTACAAAGGCAGGTTACCGAAGCCCGCAGCAATGCTGACAACGCATGGATGCTGGTGAGTGCGGCGCTGGTTCTAATGATGACCGGCCCAGGTCTGGCGCTGTTTTACGGCGGCCTGGTTCGCCGAAAAAATGTTCTATCCACCATGATGCAGAGCTTCGCCATGATGGGTGTCGTGACTGTTCTTTGGGGCATCGTCGGTTTTAGTCTCGCTTTCGGTCCTGGCAACGGCTTTATCGGAAATTTTCAACACCTCTTTTTACACGGTGTTGGCGCCGCTCCGGACCCGGCCTACGCGCCAACCATCCCGATGCAGACCTTCATGGTCTACCAGTTGATGTTCGCCATTATTACTCCGGCGCTGATCTCCGGAGCATTTGCCGAACGCATGAAGTTCAGCGGCATGTTGCTTTTTCTTTCGCTCTGGTCGCTGCTGATCTATTCGCCGATGGCGCACATGGTTTGGGGCAAGGGTGGACTGCTGAACGCTTCGCTCGGCGGTCGCTTCCCCTGCCTGGATTTTGCCGGCGGAACGGTGGTGCATGTCACTTCAGGCGTCTCAGCCCTTGTGTGTGCGCTTTATCTGGGTAAGCGCAAGGGCTATCCTAAAGAGCAGTTTCCGCCTCACAGCGTGGTCCTGTCGCTCGTCGGCGCATGCATGTTGTGGGTGGGCTGGTTCGGATTCAATGCCGGGAGCGCTCTTTCGGCGGGAAGTCTGGCGACCAGCGCGTTTGTTGCAACCCACTTTGCGGCGGCCGCTGCTGCCCTGAGCTGGATGTTGGCGGAATGGCTTATCGCCGGACATCCCAGCGCGCTGGGTGGCATCTCTGGCGCGGTTGCCGGACTGGTCGCCATCACTCCGGCTGCGGGATTTGTCGGTCCCATGCCGGCGCTTGTCATTGGCCTGGTCGCAGGAGCCTTCTGCTACTTTATGGTGGTCAAGGTCAAGGTTTGGTTTGGATACGACGATTCGCTCGACGCTTTTGGCGTGCATGGTGCGGGAGGAACGCTGGGAGCGATTCTGACCGGCGTATTTGCCAGCCGATACATCAATCCGATGTTCAGGGATGCACAGGGAAACCTGACCGGCTCCGGATTGTTCGATGGCAATGCCCACCAGTTGCTGAATCAGGCGGCGGGTGTTTTGATTGCTTGGGTGCTGGCGGCGGTAGGCACTTTCATCCTGCTGAAAGTAGTGGACCTCACGGTTGGTTTGCGCGTCAGCGAAGAGGCGGAAGCGCTGGGCCTTGACTTGACGCAACATGGTGAAGAAGGATATTCGCTGGAGTCATAGCCGGCGCTGCCGGCTCGCCTTAAACGGCTGGCCGGCACGCACGGAAGAGACGAGAAAACAATAATGACGAAACTAGAAGCGGTAATTCAACCATCCAAACTCGATGCCGTGAAAGAGTCGCTCATCGCCATCGGCATTGACGGACTCACGGTAACGGAAGTGCGCGGCCATGGCCGGCAAAAGGGACACACCGAGTTCTATCGTGGGCGCGAATACAGCGTCGATCTTCTTCCCAAGATCAAGTTGGAAATCGTACTGCGTGACGAGGTGGTGGATGACGTTGTAAAGGCAATACTCGGTGCGGCGCAGACCGGCAAGATTGGCGACGGCAAAATATTCCTCTCCCGCATAGATGAAGCAATTCGTATTCGCAACGACGAGCGCGGCTCTGACGCGCTCTAGCCACACTGGGGTTGATTGATGGCGTCAAGCATCGCGCTGAGTCTGAAAGCCGAGTACCTTGCAGGCTCCGAGCGATTGCGGTTGGAGTTCGAGCGCACCCGATCGGGCCGCTCCGT
>Ga0182030_10017667_pt1 | contig 13744 bp, 17 predicted proteins | sample 812S3MmetaG_FD_121299 | JGI IMG/M metagenome (GOLD analysis project Ga0182030, IMG submission 121299) | Permafrost microbial communities from Stordalen Mire, Sweden - 812S3M metaG (Illumina Assembly) | ecosystem: Environmental > Terrestrial > Soil > Wetlands > Permafrost | place: Sweden... | reverse complement strand
CCTCGGCATCCCAGGACCAAAAATCCCGCCCCTCGCAAGCCTCATCCGGCCAGCCCCCGCATAAATCCAACGTCGCTCGCCCGGGAATTTGCCCCGTTTACCAGATGAAGACCTTTCGCTTCGCCTCAATCTCTTGCTTCGTCTTGGCGTAAATCATGTCGTTGTAGTCAGCCGAGACTTCCTCGTGCAGTCGGTCTGGCGAGTGGGCGAGAAGGTTGCGGTGCTTGTGCACGGTGCAGCGCTGAACCGGCACGTCGGAGCAAAGCGCCGCGAGCGCCTTATCAAGGCCGGAACTGCCATCGACAGTAACGAGTTCCGGCATCTTCAAACCGCGCGCAACGAGATTATCGAGCAAAGGCCGCCAGGCTGCTTCGCTTTCCCCACCCATGTTCTTGATCGCCAGCAATGCCTTTTGGCCGTCGCTGCGCACGCCAAGCACCACGAGCAGCGAGATCGAAGTTGCCTTCTTGTCAAGACGCACGCGCACGGCTGTGCCATCAAGAATAAGGCGGATGATCGGCTCATCGTCCAACTCGGCTTCGAGAAGCTCCTCGATGAAGACCCGAATGCGCGTGCGCACCCCATTTTCCAGGGGATCGAACCAATCATCGAAAAGAAAATGTCCTCCTTCGGAGGAACCGATCGCTGACTTTGTGTTATCCATTGTCATGGCGTGATCTCCGTCGGCGCGCTAACGCCGATTCTGCTTGCTTTCACAAGCTGGAGATAACGCCACCCTCAAATTTCAACCACACCTGCTACGGCACCGTCGGCGTTGGACCTTCTTGCTGATTGCGAGCCGGAAGCTTTCGCCATTGATCTCCAGGATATGGACATGATGCGTGAGGCGGTCGAGGAGCACGCCAGTGAGCCGTTCCGAGCCGAAGACCGAAGTCCATTCATCGAATGGCAGGTTGCTGGTGGCGAGCGTGGCGCCGCGCTCATAGCGCTGGCTGAACACCTCAAAGAGCAGTTCCGAACCGACAGCCGTGAACGGCACGTAGCCCAGTTCGTCGACAATCAGCAGCTTGACTGTGTTGAGGTGCTTTTGCAACGCTCGCAGGCGACGTTCGCCACGCGCTTCCATAAGTTCATGCACGAGAGCGGCGGCCGTTGTGAAGGTGACGCTGTGGCCCCTCTGGCAGGCGGCCAGCCCCAATGCCAGGGCGGTTTTGCCCGTACCAGACGGTCCGAGCGCAATGCAGTTCTGGCGCTTCTCGGTCCATTCGCAGCGCGCCAGTTCCAGAACCAGCGCTTTGTTGAGTGAAGGCTGGGCGGTGAAGTCGAAGGTGTCGAAGCTTTTGGTCTGTGGAAAGCGCGCCAGCCGAATGCGGCGTTCGACGTTGCGCCGTTCGCGGTCGATGCGCTCTAGACGTAGAAGATAGCGCGGGTAGTCGGCGCGATCTTGCGCTGATTCCATCGCCACTTTCTCATACTCGCGTGCAAAAGTGGGAAGCTTCAAGGCCTTGAGATGATTGCCCAGCAGCATCTGAGGCGCGACGGCCGTCCAGCGTCGGGGTCTCGTGCAAGATTGTCATGCCGGGGCTCCTGCTGTCACTGGGATGGAGCCTGAGCTGGGAACGAGTTGTTGTCGCGACCGTGGCGGCCGGCAGGTGAGGGTAGGTGTCAGATCGAGCCGGACCGGCCGGTTCTCCAATCTGGCCAGCAGCAGCATCTTCACCGCACCGAGGCTGATGGCTCCTAGCCGCAGCGCTTGAGCGACGGCATGTTCGACCTGATGCTGATGGAAGTCCTCCAGCAATCGAAGCACCTGAATGAACTCGCGTCGTCCGGCATTCCCCATCCACAATCGTTTGTTGCAGACCGTGGCTTCAAGTGGCGATCAAAGCGTTACAAATTTAGTGTGACCGCGCTCGCCACCATGGGTCGTCATCTCGAAATCTAGCCAACAAATGAGCTTGATCAATTATTTAACAATATAGGCCGTCGGCTGGAAGGCGAAACCGAACGTCCTAAGGGGGCGGTCAGGCAGCATTTCCCGCACCGCCTGCGTCTCGCCCGGCGCAGTCTCGTGGTTCAGATTGTCGAGGATCAGCACGCCTCCCGGCGCCATCCGGGGCCAGAATTCGCGGATAGACTCCCGAACGACATCGTAATAGCCGCAATCGAGGAAGACGAGTTTGAATTGAAGATGTGGATAACGCTCGAAGAAGTCGGGCAGGTCCTTGGCGAGATCAAGGTCATGCACGCGCACAATGTTATCCAGGCCCTGCACTTGGACCAGTTTGCGGACCCATTCCAGCGACGACTGGTAGGCACCGGGGAAAACGATCTCTGCGTCCCTACCATTCGCGCGCGCGCCTCGGAACCAATCGAAGCCATGGACGAGTGTCATGGACTCGGGTTCAAAAAGCTTGGAAAGCTTCGCAAAATAGAGCGTACAGGTTCCTTTCCAGATGCCCGCCTCGGCGATATGGCCGACAAAAGGCAGAGTCATCTTGTAGGCCTCGTAGAGCGCGAGATAGCGGGCGATGTTAACGTGACCGGCGAAGGCGGGCGCATGGTGAATGAGGTCGGCCGGTTCGATCCCCATGCCGAGAATCTCCTGGATCCCATTCCAATAGGGCTCGCGCCGATGCGCGAACTTCTGGGATTCCATCGTGCCAACTGCGTAAGGGAGGGGCGGGGCGGCGTTCGACATTTCGTGTCCTGGGTGCGATTATGCATTTGCCTTTAGCACCGACCCGGCCCCAAGTCACGGCTGGGGAATGGCACCACTTGATAAGTTTGAAATTAATTTCTGTGAGTTATTGATTTCAAGAGATTTGCTGCGTTTCAAGAAGGCGGAGCGGGGCTAGTCTTCACTGCGCCAATCCGCTTTGACTGCGATCAACCTGATCCTTGACAATCATTCCGCCGACATCGATGATGACATCATAGCTGCCATCAACGAGATCAAGACACTCTCACGATTGCTAGCAGGGGCCTATTGGACAGGAATTGGCCTGCCGATTCCGACGACGGCATTTATACGACGGATATGCGGTGCAGGAGGCGGGACTTGAACGCTTAAACGTCGGTAAACAATCTCTCATCCGCGGGTCGAACCGCATACGCCGCATATTGGTAATTACCCACGCCCTTTTGTCAAATTTTTTCCTGGCGGCGTAAGCGTTGTATCGAGCGAGCCGCGGCCTTTGGCCGGTTGGCAGCGTTGGACGACAGTGCGCGGCCCGGCAAGACGGCGACGATCAAAGCCGAGGCCAAAGCATGGCTCGTGTCGCTGGCCTGCCAGAAAACGAGGGACTTTGGCTATCCACATGAGGTGTGGACGACGCGGCTCTTGGCTCGCCATGCGCGCGAATATGGGCCGGCTGCCGGGCAAGAATACCTCGCGAGATTGGTGCAAGGGACTGTATGCAAAATTCTCGACGCACATGCCATTAAGCCGCACAAGATACGCTACTACCTGGAGCGCCGCGATCCCGAATTCGAAGAGAAAATGACGCACGTCCTCTGCATCTACCGCAAGGTCGCGATTTTGAAAGAGGCCAACGCGCCAAGCGACACGGTGGCTATATCATTTCTTACGATGAAAAACCCGGCATGCAAGACGGCGCGGACTTGCCGCCGAAACCCGGCGTTCATGCGGCCTTCGCACGTGATCACGAGTATAAGCGCCATGGCACGCTAGCCCCTTGGCCAGGATTGATCTCGTGACCGGGAAAGTCCATGCGCTTGTCAAGGATCGACATCGCTCTGCGAGTTCATCGAGTTCTTAAAGCTCGTCGATTCTGCCTATCCGGCTTCACCCGCGATCAAGATTATCCTCGACAACCGTTCCGCCCACACTTCGAAGGAAACCAAAGTCTGGCTCATTATCCAACCAGAGGGCCGCTTCGAATTTACCTTCGCCCCGAAGCATGGCTCCTGGCTCAATCTGGTCGAAGGCTTTTTCTCCAAGCTGGCGCGCTCCGTGCTCCGGCACATCCGAGTTGCTTCCAAACACGAGCTCGCGGAGCGTATCTTGGCCGCCATCGAGGACATCAACCAGCAGCCCGTCGTCCATACTTGGTCTTACAAACTCGAAAAAACCGCTTGATATGATTCAATCTTTGGAAACGCTGTACTAGTCAGGCGCCGCCCATTCCGCCCAAGCGAAACCGTCGCGACCGAAGCCGTTCCCGTTGTACAACATCAGGATGCGAGACCCGATGCGTATGACGCAGGGGTAAGCGATCATCTCATTGTCGAAGCCCGCGTCGGACACGTCGATCCCGGCGGCATGATCGTCACGGCTCCAGTCCCACAAGTCGGACGAGCGGGCGAAGCCGATGCGATACGCGTCACCCCGGCTACGGAAGCCCCGGCTGCCGCGGTGACAAAACCACATGTCCCAACCGCCATCGTCGCGCTGCAGTACGGTCGGCCGGGTCAGGGCTTCCTCCGCGAAGGTTTGGGGCAGGGCCGGCTGCGGCGTTCGTCGCCAGTCGATGCCGTCGGCCGAGGTGGCGTGACGGATATCGTAGACATGCTCCAATTTTCCGTCGATCTCGAGCCAGCCGAGACCGGCGGAATAGAATGCGTGCCAAACGCCTTCGTGCCGTACGACGCAGGGAGAGGTCGCGGAGAAGGCTTCACCCGGCGACCGGTCCAGGACCGGCCCCGCACATTCCCGACGAAACGTCTGGCCGCCGTCCTCGCTGACCGCGAGACCGGTCGTATTGTGATAGGGCGCGCCGCCCGCGAGCCTGCTCCAGCCGCTGTAGTAGAGGCGCACGCGATCGCCATTGCGAACGACGGCGGACGGCATGATGCCGTGCTCGTCGAACGAGCCGGGCCCGCTCGGCTCGAGAATCGGGTGATCGGACACCGCCAGCACCCGGTCTGGCTGTGCAATGTCGAGGTCGACATAGCCGGTCAGGCTGAGGCCAGGCTTCGGTCTGCTGGCGATGAACACGCGGATTCGGTCTTCGAGCATAAGGGCGGTTGGAATCTGCGCATGACTGTTGATCCAGCCGCCCTGACCAGACGGCTGGAACAGCAGACCGTGCTTGCGCCACCCCGGACTGCTGCGGTCAGCCATCCTGCCCGTCCGCGTCGAGGACCCTGCGCGCCTCCCGCTGCACCAGGTCGTCGAGCCATTCGTGCATGCTCAAGCCGAGCTTCTCGCGTGCCTTGTGCGCGAGGTCCTTGGTCTCCGGCTTCACTCCCTCGAGCTGGCCGAGGTAGCGCGTGCGGTGCGTCCCGCCGCGGGCGCCGGGAATTGCGAAGTCAAAATCCGCCGGCGGTTCTCCTTCGCCAACCGTGAAATCGATGAGATAGAACGTACCGCCGATAATCCAGTGAAGATTGACGTTTCTCGCCTCGACGGGCAGGTGCTCCAGAGGCAGCGGGGCATTGAAATGAGGATTAGTCGTGGCCAGGATCCTGGCGAACGTGGTCTGGCGCAGCCAGGGGGGCATGCTCTCGTCACCTACAACCACACGGCCGCCAACCTTCGTCACGCGAACGACCTCTCGGAAGAACCCGGCGATATCGACGAATTCGCCGACGCCGCCGAACTGGAACACGGCATCGAACACGTTGTCCGCGAACGGCAGATGGGACGCGTTGGTGATTGCGAAATGAGCCTTAAGGCCCGCGGCTGTCAGGCGGTCGCGATTGCGCTCGAGCATCGAACGCGTGATATCCTGACAGAACAATTCGCCTGAGCCATCAAGCCGGGTCGCGATGATTTCGCTGTCGCGGCCGGTCCCGGCGCCGATCTCGAGCACGCGCTTTCCGGGGCCGATGCCAAGCCGGTCGACCATCGCATTACGCACGTCGACTTCGCGTTCGCCGAAGGTGGAGAATGTGAGCGGCAGATATTTGTCGTAGACGTCCGCCCGCCCGTCGTAGAACTTAATTGTCGCTGTCTCGCGATCGCTTAGCTCTTGTGGCCAAGTGAAGTCGGGAATGCCGTCCTCAATCGGGAAGCGGCTGCCGTCCGACGCGACGAGGGACCCGCTCACGATTTCGTCGCCGTCGCTCGATGCACCCTCGAGGGCGAGGGTCGCGTGCGAGCCGGGGGAGCGGTATATTGAGGTCAAGTTGGTCTTCATACAAGGTCCTCCCGATACTCTTCATTACGCCCGGATCGTCGCGAGGTCGGACGAGTTCTGTCGGAGCGTTGCATGTTCCTTTGCCAGAAGTTCGTACATCATATGATCGTGCCAGATTCTCGCCTTACTAAATTCCTCAAGTTGCGTCCCGACATAGCGGAAACCGAGGCGCTGGATCAATGCGCAGGAGGCCTTGTTTTCCGCGAAGTGACTCACTCGGACTTTATGCAATCCAATGTCTCGAAACGCGAAATCGAGCACGCGACGCCCGGCTTCAGTCATGAAGCCCCGGCGCTGATGCGAGCGGCTCGTCCAATAGGCCAGTTCGGCCTGGTCGTAGGTGAGTACACGATGCGCGCGCAGGATACCGATGAGACTCACGAGTCCGCAGAATTGATCGTTATGCAGGATCGCCCAGGTGACGCCGCGTCCGCTCTTGCGCCGCGCGATCTCATCGTCGACGAAGGCGGCCGTTTGCTCTTTCGTACTATGCGCGTCCCACGCCATGAGCCGTGAGATTTCGGGGTCCGCGATATCTGGCCACAGAAGGTCGACATCGTTGGTCTCGAGCGGTCGCAGGACCAGACGATCCGTTGAAAGGACCAGTTCCCCGGGCAACTGCACCGCAGCCATGATATCTACTCCGTCTCTGCTGTGCTGGACGCCAGCCGCCGCTGGAACCGACATTTCCCTAAAGCGCAAATCCATTTAGTATTCGAGTTGCTTCATATCACTAGCCGGGACGAAAAGTCCACGGCTGGAAAGTCGAACATCGCGGGGCGGATCCACACATGACAGACATCATCGTTTTCGGCATCGGCAAGATTACCGACGTCGTCGTCTCCCTTTTCGAAACGCAATCTGGTCTCACTGTGAAGGGCTTCACCTGCGACCGCGCCTTCGTTACCTCGCCAGAAAGTCACGGCCGACGCGTGGTACCATTCGACGAAGTCGAGGCCACATTTCCGCCGGCGACGCATCGGATGCTCGTCACGATCGGCTATCACGATTTGAACCGCGTTCGCGAGGACCGTTGCCGGGAAGCCGTGGCGAAGGGCTACGATCTCGTTTCTTGGATCAGTCCCGTAGCGCACGTCCCCGCGAGCTGCTCCTTCGGCGCAAACTGCGTCGTGATGCCTGGCGCGGCGCTGCAACCCTATTCGCGACTGGGCGACGGCGTCTTCGTCTGGCACAATGCCGTCGTCGGCCATCATGCTACGATTGGCGACCATTGCTGGCTGGCATCGAATTGCACGATTTCGAGCAATGCCACGCTCGGCGAACGTTGTTTCGTCGGCGTGAACGCGGCCATCGGTCACAATCTGACTATCGGCGCGGATAATCTGGTCGGTGCAGGCGCTGTCGTTACGCGAAGCGCGGAGCCGGGCGGCGTCTATATTGTGAGCAACACGCCACGTTATCGGCTCGACAGCCGGCGGTTCATGCGCATCGCCCAGATGACGTGACGAAGCTCACAGGTCTTTCAACGCCACACGATCGACCTTGCCATTGGCATTTCTCGGCAGGGTCGCCGTGACGCAAAAGCGGTTCGGTATCATATAGGCCGGCAGCAAGGCCTTCAGATCCTTTCGAATGCGCGCTTCATCGATAGCGCCATCTCGCGCGGCGATATGTGCGATGATGTGACCGAAACCGTCGCGAACCCGTTTGTAGACGACGGCAACCTGTGTCACATAGTCCAGACGCGTGATGGCCACCTCGATCTCGTCGAGCTCGACGCGGTAGCCCATGTGCTTGATCTGATTGTCCTTGCGGCAGACAAAATGGAGCTGCCCGTCGATTTCGCGGATAATGTCGCCCGTCCGGTACATGGGACGCGCAACGGCTCTGTGAACCGGGCTTCGAACGAAAACAGGCGCGCTGCGCTCGGGATCGTTGTAGTAGCCTTGTCCGACCTGCGGTCCGATCAAGCACAATTCCCCAGCTTCGCCGGCAGGCACGGGCTCGTTACCGTCGAGGAGGAGATAATCGAAGTTCGCCGCGATGCGGCCGAGCGTCGGCAAGCCTTGGCCGTCTGCGAGATCGGCCACGGACACTTCGTGGGCAGAGCAGATGCACGTGCATTCCGTCGGCCCGTAGACGTTGAACAGGCGGGCGCGCGCACCGTAGAGGTCCAGCAGATGCGACAGCTCGCGCTTGGGATAGCCTTCTCCGCCAAAAACGATCGCACGAACCGAGCGGAAAGACGCTGGCTGCAAAGCCTTCATGGTGATCAGATAGATGAGCAGTGAGGGCACGGAGAACCAGACAGTGCAGCCCGCCTCGTCGATCCGGCTCACGAGCAGGCGTGCGTCGGCGACCTCGGTCTGAGTCATTGGCGCCAAGCAGGCGCCGTTGAACAGCGCCGAATAAAAGTCGAACACGGAATTGTCGAAATAGAGCGGATTGACGCCTGCCAGGACATCGGTAGGGACGATGTCGAAGGTCGTGCGCGACCATGCAATGAAGTTCAGCACGCTTGCATGAGAGATTGCGACACCTTTCGGTGTGCCTGTCGACCCAGAGGTGAACATCACATAAGCAGTATCGGTGCCTGTTACCGCGTCATCATGCGCGACGGGCGCTAGTTGAACCGTCGCATCAGGCAACGCCTCGATAATCAGCGTGCGAATGTCAAGCGCTTCGGCGGCCGCCGCCACGGTTGCCGCAGGCGCCGCATCGCAGACGATCAACGCTGGCCTGCACACGGATAGGATACGTAGCAACCTATCAACTGGATTGTTGGCGTCGAGATTGGTGTATGTGACGCCGACCGTCAGGCAGGCGAGCATGGCCGCATAGCCGGAGACGGACTTGCCGTTCTGCAAAGCGACGAGCGAGCCGCGCGCGAGGCCCGCAGCCCGCAGCTGCGAGGCAATACGCCGGACCTCGTCGGCGAGTTCGGCATAGGTGACATCTGCAGATCCGGCTCTGCGGATGGCCGATCTCCACGCGTGCTCCCGTGCGACTGCAAAAAAGGTTGCGCCGAGATTATAGATGTAAGGCTCAACCGGCATGACTGCTTCCAACTTGCAGGAACAGCGCGCGACCGCACACGAAAGCGCGGCAGATATTGGCCTGTCGCTCCTGCAGGAGTGCGTCCCCAACCCGCCGCGGTCCATCGCCGTGTAACCAGAAGTAATCGTCAAGGATCAGCCAGCCGCGCTGTTTAACATGCGGAAGCCAGAGATCGACGTCCTCCTTAACCGCCAGATAGTCGTGGTTCCCGTCGATATGGAGGACAGCGATGTCCTTACCATAGCGAGTCGCGCCGAATTCAGGAGAGGCGATCTCATCGCGCGCGCTCCATATATGGTGAGCCGCACGGGACGTCATCGGCAGATAATTGAACGATCCTCCGCGCGCGATCGGCAGGAGCTGGACGAGGAAGGTCTCGAAAGGTACGCGCGCATCCCAGACGTCCACCATGGTCTGCAGATGGGATGGGGAGTCGTGCTGCGCGGATTCGACATAGGCCCACGGATCGATCGCGAGCACGGGCCCGAGCCGGTACCGGCGCGCCATCATCTCGAGCACCGACGCACTGCGTCCTGTAAGCACGCCAATCTCAACCACGTCGCCCACCGGCGCATCAGCGAAGATCGCAAGCATAGCGGCAATTTTTGTCTCGTCTGATTCGCCAAAGAACGCCATCGCTTTGCTCAGAACCGCAGCCGTTTCAATGACGCTTAGTTCCGAACGTCCCTCCGAGATGATACCCACCAATGCTAGACACTCGCGGGCCTGTTCCATGAGTTCAGCATGTTCGCGCGCGTGTTGCCGAATCGGCATTTCGCCGATGACAGGGACATGAACACTTCCGTCCGCGATCAGATTAGTGATACCCCAGTGGGCCGCTGACACGGGAGAAAAAATGCGGTCGATCCCATGTTCGGAAACGACGGCATTGAGACGTTCTGCAAAATCCTTCTCAAAGACGCTTGGGAGATAGAGCCACTCGTCAAATCGTGCTGCGCTTTCGTCATAGGCGAGCGACGAGGCAGCAATGGTCGCTTCTCCGCGTTGCCGCGCAGCGTCGGCATAGGCACGTGCGGCTGGCACTCCACAGGGGAAAATGAGAGTCTTGCCCACCAACTATCGCCTCACAGCGTCATTCCGCCGTCGATCTCGAGCACTTTGCCTGTCAGATGTTCGTTGTGAACGGCGAAGAGAACTGCGGACGTGATTTCGCTCGCTCTGCCGAGCCGCCGCAGCGGGGTCTTCTTCACCAAGTCCTTCAGGGCCTCCTCGCTCAGGGCGGCATGCGTGCTGGCGGTATCGATGAAGCCCGGGGCAATCGCGACGAACCGAATGCCGAGAAGGCCTAGCTCCTTAGCCCAGGCCAGCGTCATGGCGTTCACACCAGCTTTGGCTGCGGAATAGGCGGCCTGTCCCGCATTGCCCGCTGCGGCGACGGAACTGAGGCTCACCACGACCCCGCGTGTGCGCAAGGCGACCATTCGGTCAACGTGGTTGACGGTCGCCAGGAAAACGCTCGTCAGATTAGCGTCTATCGTCGAGCGCCAGGTCTCGAACGAGTGGCGACGATCGCCCTTGGCGGTCACGTTGACGAGGGGCGCGTTCTGGATCAATCCGACCGCATTGACCAGGATCTGGATCGGTCCAGCTTCGTCCCATGCCCGCCGGACCGCCACTTCCGTGGCGACAGGATCGACGAGATCGCAGGCTATGCGGATCACATCTGAATCCGACGATGGTGTGTCGACGACACAATCGAGGATCACAACTTTGCATCCTGCGGCACGAAGACCGGCCACTATATCCCGTCCGAGGAACCCGGAGCCGCCGGTAACGATCGCGGTGCGGTTACTTAAATCTGGAGCCATAGTGACGGCCTCCTGTCGCTCAATCCGCCGCGATGCCATGCCGTCTCAGAACGTCTCGGATCGCGCCGACGCTCGTCATCTTGACTACTTCATCCTGGGTAAACTGGATGCCGAACAGTTCTTCGAGACCGACGATCAGTTCTATATGCGTCAGCGAGTTCCATTTCGCGACATCGGTCATCGCTAGGCTATCAACGAGTGCGGACGAATCGACGGCGAACGTCTCAGCAAGCATTTTGTTCAGGGCAATCAACGGTCGAACCTTGTGTCGGGGCGCCACGCCGATGATCTACGCAAAAAAGGCCAGCGACGCTGCGTGGCAGGTAGTCCATTTTCAACCATTAGGCAAGCAGCGATGGCGGCGTAGGGCGTGCCGCACGGGCGTTGGCGTGCCCTCAGGACGAAAAACTCGCGAGAACTTCCGCGGCAACGCGGTCGATTTGCTCCAACGGCATGTCGACATAGAATGGCAGGCCGAGTGTCGAAACCGCGAGACTAGCGGTGACGTCAAGACACCCTTTCGGCAGAGCGCGCGTCGCCGGATGAGCATGCGCGCCCCGTCCCCACCAATGCCGCGTGTCAATGGAGCTAGCCGCAAGGCGGCTAGCGACCTGGTCGCCCATGCCATTGGGAAGTTTGACAACGCAGGTGTTGGCCACCCAACGGTCGCCAAATCCAGGCTGAAGTCGAACGACATTCGAACCGTGGAATGCCCGTGCATAGGTTTGCGCGCGCGCCACAAACGCTTTGCGCGCCTCATCCCATCCATCGAGCGCTGCCAGCCCGACCGCCGCATGATACTCGCTCATCTTTCCGTTGAAACCGGGAACGAGTGCTTGCCTACTTCCATAGAATCCAAAGCCCAAATATGTCTGGATGCGCCGCACGAGGTCCGCATCACGACTAGCAACGAACCCGCCTTCGCCGGCGCCGAGCGCCTTCGTCGCATGGAGACTGACGACGTTCGGTACCTCTCCCACTCGCATCGCATCAAACCCGGCCGCGGAATCGATGACGACGGCAAGTCCCGTATCACGCCGGAATTCGTCCCAAGCGACAACGTCCACCGGTTGACCGAAGGCGGCAATTGGCATTACGGCACCGACGTCGCCCGCCATGCCGGCGGCAATCTCCACGACGGCGGCTGGCCGAATGAGCCAATCTTCAGGCGCGACATCGACGAAAAACGGAACCAGGCCAGCCGCGACCGCAGCGAGGGGCGACGCCACGAAAGTCCATGCCGGCATAAGGCAAAATGACCCCGCCCGCGGGCACTGGGCGAGCAGCGCCGCCGTCAGAGCCAGCGTCGCATTTGCGGCGGTGACTACACTTGAAGGCGATAAATCCACGCGCGCGGCAAGCCGTTCCTCTAGTTCACGAACAAGCGGCCCAAAATTGCTGTATAAACGACCCTGATCGATGCGATTGAGATATGGCTTCAATGCTTCGGTCGTCGGCAGGCGGGGTCGAAGGATTGATATAGCCATGTATGACCGCGCTTGATAATGTTCGGGCCCGCAATGCGGGCCTCGATTGCCGCCCAAAATCTTGGAATTTTGATGCTCCAGACTGCGCCAGTAGGCAAGACAATATCGATTATGCAGCCTTATTTTATTCCTTATGCTGGATATTTCCGTTTGCTGGTAGGTGCGGACGTGTTCGTCATCTACGATTGCGTCCAGTTCCAGCGGCGGGGCTGGACGCATCGCAATGTGTTGCGCACCGCGAACGGCACCACGGAGTGGCTGACCCTGCCGCTTGAGAAGGCGCCCCAAGACGTGCTCATTCGCGATCTTCGCTTTCGTTCGGGGGCGCGGAAGGATATAGAGGCGCAAATTCCGCGGTTTCCCGCGCTCTCCGCGTCCTCGCCGCGCACAGCCTCACTTGTCGACGCTATCCGCGATCCAAGCGGCCGCCCCGTGGACTACATCATCGACCTGCTGCGCCTTACAACGGAAATAATGGGCCTCCCGTGGCGGGTCGTACGCTCGAGTGAGCTCGGCTTGCCTTCAGACCTGCGAGGGCAGGACCGCATCCTCGCTATCGTCAAGGCGTGCGCCGGCTCCCGCTACATCAACCCGCCGGGAGGGCGCAAGTTATATCACCACGCGGACTTCGCCGAGGCTGGCATCGAACTTTACTTTCTGAAGGACCATATGGGATCGTACGATTCGATCGTGCAGAGACTGTCTGCTGAGGATCCAATCGCTGTCGCAAAGGAGATTCGCGCCAATACGATCTGGGCGGCGTGATCGCCTCAGAGCCCGCCCTTCGATCACGTGCTCAAGTTCAAGGTTCTGTTCCTGCAGGCGAGTCATCACCCATCGGACGAGCGCTGCGAATTCCTGATCAAGGATCGCCTGTCGTTCATTCGCTTTCTAGTCTAGGGCTCTCGCTAGCCGAAGGGGTCTCCGACGCCAACACGATCTGGACGTTCCGCGAGGCTCTGAAGAGGGCCGGTGCCGTCGACGGATTGTTCCACGCCGTCGGTGAGTTGGTTAGAGACGAAGTCTAGGCTCCAACGCTCGTTGGGCGCCAGCGGAATCATCATCGGCGCTCTGAGGCCGATCGCCCGTTTGCGGCCGCCGCGACGTCGGACCAGCAGCTTCTCCTCACGGTAGAGCCGGACGAGCTTTTTGTGGTTCACCACATAGCCCGTAAGCGTGGTCTGAATACCGCGGGTCGTCATGCCGCTTTCTGCTGAGCGATGGGGCTCCAGGCCCATGGCATGAGTTCGTCGATGCGGCTGTTGGGCCATCCTTCGGCGATCTTCTGCATGACGCCGCTTATGTAGGCGAAGGGTTCGACGCCGTTCAGTTTGCAAGTTTCGAT
>Ga0182030_10017666_pt1 | contig 13745 bp, 10 predicted proteins | sample 812S3MmetaG_FD_121299 | JGI IMG/M metagenome (GOLD analysis project Ga0182030, IMG submission 121299) | Permafrost microbial communities from Stordalen Mire, Sweden - 812S3M metaG (Illumina Assembly) | ecosystem: Environmental > Terrestrial > Soil > Wetlands > Permafrost | place: Sweden... | reverse complement strand
GAACGGCCCCTACGCCGACACCATTGTTCTCTACGCCAAGCTCGACGACGGCAGCGGTGGCGACGTACGCAACCGCAAAGTACTCACCTTCGTGCTTGATAAGGGCATGCCCGGTCTCGATCAGGCCAAGCTTATGCGAAAGATGGGACAGCACGCTTCACCAACGGGCGAGATATTCCTCAGCGACGTGCGCGTCGGGCGCGACCGGTTGCTGGGTGAGAGCGAGGAGACCAAGGGAGGCGGGCGCGAAAGCGCGAAGGACAACTTCGTCACCGAACGCGCCAGCGTCGCCGCCATGTCACTGGGCATCATCGAGGAGTGTCTGCGGCTGAGCGTCGACTACGCCAAGCAGCGCACGCTCTGGAACAAGCCAATTTCTGAGTTTCAACTCATCCAACTCAAACTGGCGCAAATGGAGGTGGCCCGACTCAACGTGCGCAACATGGTGTTCGCACACATCGAGCGCTCGATCGACGGTGCCGTACCCACACTCGCCGAAGCGTCCGCCATGAAGCTCTACGCCGCGCAGGCAGCGTGTCAGGTAGCCGATGACGCCATTCAAATATTTGGTGGCAATGGGTATATAACCGAGTACCGAGTCGAGCAGTTAAGTCGCGACGCGAGAGTCTTACGTATTTACGCCGGGACCGACGAAATGCAGGTGGTGGCGATCGCGAAGGATCTCACACGCTCCTGAGTGACCGCCACGACCAGCGCACCGCGCTACTTCCCGCGACGCGTGCGTAGCCACCAGAATCCAGAGAGCAACACCACCGGCACCCCGATGACGACGACGCGAGCCGCCGGCAACGCCACGCCGTTATGTACTGAGTACACCGTGGTACTCGAGGCCCAGACAAGGCCCGCGGCCGGAAGAACGTGCACGGTCCATTATCCCATGCATCACGAAACTTCCCGTCGAGACCGTGGACTTCGTTATGACGAGGAACCCTTCCCTTCGGTCTGCGCCACCAACTTCTCCAATCGATCGAGGATGTTCGAAATTGCTTCATCTTGGACGTGCAAGTGATGTTGAATCTCCGCTGATTCCTTCAGCACGGCTTCGGCATCCTTGTACGTCTCCTCGGATCGCTTGTCCGCGGCCGCCGCCTGAATGTTCTGACCCACGATGATGATGGGCAGCAGCACGAGCTGTAAGAAGCTGCTCGAGAGCCACACGATAATGAAGTAAGTACCCTGCTTGATGGCCGAGGGCAGCGCGAAGAGCGCGAGAATCGTAAAGATATACGCGGCCCACATCGTGCCGACGACGAGGGTTATTTTGAGACCAAATTTGGCATTGAAACGCACCAGCAAGTTTTCGCTGTGGGTGTCCAGCAGGTCTTCGGTTTTGACGGGACCGTGCGCACGCAATTCGGCCAAACGGGGATGGCGGATGTATTCGTAGAGTGGAGACATGTCCAAATTCTCACACGTGCGCCCTCGCACATTCGTCTTTTACACCCTGTGGTTCACCGTGACGACTGAACCCTGATGGTCGGTTCGGGCTACTCCGACACCAGGTCCGGCGACGTCTCCATACCCTCGCGCCACACCGAACGAGCGATGATTTTCGACGTGTCGGCTCGGTCTCGATACTTAAAGGCAATGTCGCGCGCTTCTTCCAACAGGCCTTCAGAGAGCAATGTTGGATTAAGTCCCAGCGCCAAGAACTTGTCACGGCTCACGTTGAGTTCATTCTCGACGGCTTCGCGACGGGGGTTCGGCAGGTTGGCAATGGTCCCATCGGTCAGTTTGGCAATGAGTTCGGCGAGATCGCGAACCCGGAATGTTTCGGTGACCTGGTTGAAGACCTTCACCTTGTCACCGCGCTTGGGCGGGTTCTCGAGCGCAATCTGCACGCAGCGCACAGTGTCGCGAATGTGAATGAAGGCGCGCGTCTGTCCGCCCGTGCCGTGCACCGTGAGGGGGTGGCCAATGGCAGCCTGCATCAAGAAGCGGTTGAGTACGGTGCCGTAATCGCCGTCGTAGTCGAAACGGTTGATAAGGCGTTCGTCGAGTGACGTCTGGGGCGTTTGCGTTCCCCACACGATGCCTTGGTGCAGATCGGTAATGCGAAGCTGATCGTTCAACGCGTAAAAAGCGAACAACAACGCGTCCAATGTTTTAGTGAGGTGGTAGACCGAACCAGCGTTGGCGGGATGGAGAATTTCGCGTTCGATGTCACCGTCGGGCGTGGGTACCTTCACCGTGAGGTACCCCTCGGGAATTGGCGCCGAGCCGGACCAGCCGTAGCCGTAGACCCCCATCGTGCCCAGGTGCACCAGCGCGATATCCAGACCACTCGCCACAATCGCCACCAACACGTTGTGCGTCGCGCGCACATTGTTATCCACCGTGTAGCGCTTGGCCGCGGCGCTGCGCATGGAGTAAGGAGCCGCACGCTGCTCACCGAAGTGCACAATGGCGTCGGGGCTTATCTCTTCTAAAAGCGCAGCGAATCGTTCATACTCTTCAGCCAAGTCAAGATTCACGAAGCCAATGTCCTTGCCCGTCAATTCCTTCCACGCGCGAAGGCGCTCGCCCGTAGGACGGATTGGTGTCAAGGACTCGACTTCAAGTTCAAGGTCGATGGCACGACGGCTGAGGTTGTCAACGATAGTCACGTCGTGTCCGGCGTCTGAAAGGTGCAGTGAGGTGGGCCAACCACAGAATCCGTCGCCGCCAAGTACAAGTACCTTCATTTTGCTCCTTCAATGAACCGCTTCGCTGCAGGTTCGTAACCTGAAAACCTTACCAGTGCTTCTTGGAGGCCTTCGGCGCGTCCTCAGCGCAAAACCAAGCGCGGGTGTGGTTGAGCGAAAGGGCAACGTGACCATTCGCGTCGCCTTGCTCTTTCGATTTCACAATCAAACAAGTGGGGATGCAAAGTGCCATTAAAGCGAAATTCTTGACCGCCGACGAATCCTTTGCGACTGTGTCTTGGCGTAGCGCAGGTGCAGCGCAATCGCGCCGCTCAACAGGGCAGCGTAGAAACACCACAGCGACGTGAATCCACTCGCGCAAAGCAGCGCCAGCACCACGACGGCAGCGAGGTTGGCGACGCCGAACCACACCACGGACCTAAAACCCGACACCAGCAGCGGACCGCAGGTCGCCACGATGTAGCAACCAATAATGACAATTCCGTGGTGCAAACCAATGGAGTACGCCAGATGATACGTGCCTAATTTCGCGCTCGGGTGACCGACCAGCATTGCTTCTAACAACACGACCGAGACGGTGATACCAACGAACATGAAGGGCACAATGCGCCATCGTCGATGGGTGGCACGTTCGATAAAGAAGAACATTGTGGGCACCAAGGTTGGCAGCACCACCAGCGCGAATAACAAATAGATCCACATCGCCACGCGACCGACACCCTGGGAGACGTGTCCCTGCAGCCACCACCACACGAATGTCTCATCAATTTGATGCAGTCCTAGGACAATTGGCAGTGCGGCGATCACGAGGTACTCGGGCCTACCCCTCACGTGCAAGCAGGCATCGATACCAACGGCGACGACCACTGAACCACCTACGAGATCGCCAGTGGGCGAAAAGCACATGAATTTCCTCCCGCTGACCGCATCGACGCCTGGCGCCGTTCCAGACGCGAGAGCTCCCACGGCATCGCGTGAGAGCTTTCAATTAAGGATAGGGCCCTGAAGAATCGTCGAGCGTATTCGCCGTCAAATTGCGCTCGGTATTTTCCGATGTGGTAGTGCAACACGTCGAGCAGACCCCGAAAAATGGGGCATCCAGTTGGCGAGTGTCAAACTTCGACTACTCACCAACTGGATGCCCCAAATGTTTGTTACTTAGTTGCGGGGTTACCGGCGAAAGTTTCCGTGACTGTGTGATCCGCGACCGCCGAAGCCTTGGCTCTGGTTGGACTGACTTGAACCAGCACCTCGTGAGGAGAAGTGCATGTGCCCGGAGGCACTATGACCCAAGCCCCATGAGCCGCACTTGGAACCAATGTTCACGCTGGTGGCGTCCAGAGTGGTTGGCGTCGCGCCAATCGTTCCCTGGGCACTGATCGTGGTGCCCACCGTCACGTCGGTCAACGCTGCGGCGGCGCCGCCCTTGGAGTACGTGGTTGTCGTACCCACCAGAATCGTGCTCGTGACGTCCTTGTGATCGGTGATGGTAATGGTGTCACCACTCACTGCGGTCACCTGACCACTGACACGAGCCAGCGCAATGCTGATACTGGTAGCCGTTGTCGCGTTCGTTGACGTCACTTCAATGCCAACGCGGTCACCCACCACGAGGTCCGCGGCGGTCACCGTGGTTGATCCCTCGGTGAAGGTCGTCGTGGTCGTAATGACAAACGTGCTGGACGTGCCATTCCCACCGGTCACTGTGACCGAGGTAGGTGTGACCGCGGTTACGAGGCCGCCCAACGTAACGGGACGCGATGCCTCGGCTTTGATATTGATACTGGTGGCGGTGGTGAGTGCCGTCGAGGACACCTGAATGTCGACGTGGCTACCAACCACGAGGTCCGTCGCCGTGACGGTGGCGCCGCCTTCACTGAACGTAGTACCTGACGTAATCGTGTACGTCGACGACGTACCGTTGTGGCCAGTCACCGTGACTGACGTTGAAGTAACGGCAGTCACCACGCCACCCAACTTGATCGCCCGCGCCGCCTTGATGTCAATGCTGGTGGCGGTCGTGAGAGCCGTCGACGACGTTTGAATGTCGACGTGGCTACCAACCACGAGGTCCGTCGCCGTCACGGCTGTGGGACCCTCCGCGAACGTGGTCGCAGTGGTGATAACGAACGTTGACGACGTGCCATCGCGACCGGTGATAGTGACCGACGTAGGCGTGACAGCGGTGACGACACCTTCGGTGCCATCCGCCCACTGAGCCTTGAGTGCGGAACCGTGATGATTCGAGAGGCGTGAACCGTGCTCGGACGCGGCGGCGACGCTCACTGCGCTCGCTGCGAGACCCAATCCAATGGCCGCGGCGGCAGTTACCCGTACTGCTACTTTCGTCGTGTTCTTGTTCATACCAATTCCCTTCGTAAACCCTCGTTCAAGATTTCCCGAACAAAACCAGTCTCCTGCCCCAATCTGTGAGAATCATGTGAAAGTACAGTGCAGAGCATATGTACGGAGGTAACGGCGAAGGATTCCCTTACGTTTACTGGGCAAATAAATTTCGCCTAAAGACTAAATCGGCAATTCAACGAGCAGTATTCACGCGCGGAAAGGTGGGGTCCTAAGTAGACCTGGCGATCGAAAGTTACTTGGTCGGCGGGACGGGTTTGGGACCGAGCGCCGTAATCGCGTTTTGCTGGGCCAGGACGGCCTGCGTCACGGCGCTATTAAAAGCAGCCAGTGCCGCGCTCATCGACGCGGAGTTGTTGGACGCCTGGGCTTCACCATAGTTTTGCCACGCGGCCGCGACCGCTTCGGCGAGCGCGGCCCTGGCCGCCGCCTTTTCAGCCGGAGTGGTTGCCGCGGCGAGTGCGATCTTGTAGCGAGCCTGCGCGGCCGCGACCACTGCCTGTTGCGTGGCGGGTGGCGCCTTCAGGGCGAGCTTGTAGGTGGTGGTGGCCGACTGGATTGCCAATTGAAAGGTCAGATTGATGGCCTGGACTTCGGCGCGGTAGTTCTTGAGTTGCAACTCGTACGTGGCGAGGGCCTTTTTGGACGTCGTCGCCCCCGCGACCGTCACCGAACCGGCGAACAATCCGACGCTTACCAAACCAACGGTAAGACTGCGGAGGATCTTGCTATTCATGGAACTTTCTTGCCACTTCTCTTCAAGGTCACTTTGACCACTGCTACAAAACTACGGGCTGTGGGTGTGAAAAACCTGTGAATGCTCAGTGCGTCGCATGTTAACTAGAAAGTTCGTTCCCCACGGGTTCCTCACCGCCGGTACCCTTTAGAACGTGGCTCGAGCGACTAAGTCCCTTATCTTTGTGGTCGATGACGAAGAGGGCGTGCGTGATTTGCTGTGCGACGCTCTGTCAATCGCCGGATTTGACACGCTTTCGGCCAAGGACGGCGAGTCAGCATTGGTGACGCTGCGCACCGCCAAGCCAGATCTCCTCATTCTTGACGTGAACATGCCCTTTCTCAATGGCTTCGAGCTACTTGCCCAAATAAGGTCCAAGGGCAATTTGACCCCCGCACTCATGCTTAGTGCCCGCGGAGACCGCAGCGACGTGACCCAGGGCCTGCGCCTGGGGGCCGACGACTACGTGACCAAGCCCTTCGGGCTCGAAGAACTGCTGCTTCGCGTCAACGCGATCCTGCGCCGCACCCAATTTTTGGACACCGACGCCATCATCACGTGCGGGCCCGTGACCCTGGACGAAACCCAGCACGAAGTCTTCATCAATGACACGCTCATTGAATTGTCCCCTACCGAATTTCGTCTCTTGGAATATCTCATGGCGAATCAAAACCGTGTGGTCACCAAGTCACAAATTCTGGACGACGTGTGGGGCATTGACTTCGAGTCGAATACCTCCATTGTCGACACGTACATTTCCTACCTACGACGCAAACTTCACCGAGATGGTTTTGAAGGTATAACTACTGTCCGCGGCGTCGGCTATCGAATCGTGGACTCAACGAGCCACTTGTGAGGCTGAGGACCAGGTTCACCCTGGTAATGATTGTCGCCACCACGTTGATTTCACTCTTGATTGGCGGCTACGCCGTCATCACCACGAAGAACTCGCAACTTTCAATTTTGAACAACAATCTCAACGAGATCATCGTGAGTACCAAAGGTCCCAGTAGCGATGCGATTGGAGCGGCGCTGCTCGCGGTGCACCAGAACAACCTCAACGCAATCATTGACTTCGTTGACGCGGGCACGATCTCTCAACTCTCACTCGCGACGTTTCACGTCGCGACGTTGCCACGAGCGAGTTTGATCAAGGCGTCGGCGCATACCATTCAATCGTCCACCGACGGCGGTGGCATTCGATTCCGCACCGTTGCCTTGGCGGACGGCGACTATCTCTTCATTGCCGTCTCGACCGCCGACGTGCGCCACGACACCCACAATCTCATTCTTCGCCTGCTGCTGTTCACCGTCGCCGCCGATCTTCTGCTGGCCGGTTCGGTTCGATTCATCATCCGACGCGACACAAAGAAAATTGAAGTACTCATCGCGCTCGCCAACGACATTGCCGACAAGCACGAGGACGTCTCGCTACCTGAGAGCAGCGGTCAATCAGACGTTGATCAACTCTCGAGCGCGCTCGGGCGCATGGTAGGCACACTCAACGAAGCGGTGGTCCTGGAGAGAAACATCTCGCAACGAATGCAACAATTTCTTGGGGACGCATCGCACGAACTGCGAACGCCACTTACCGTCATACGCGGCTACACCGAATTGCTGCGAAGCGATCGTGTGCCGTCGCCCGAAGTGCAACTTCGCGCGCTCGACCGCATGGGTGAAGAAGTGCAACGGATGGAGCGACTCATTAGTGATCTTCTCCTGCTCACGGAGCTTGGCGAGCAACGCGCGGTGCACGACGAACGCATCGACGTGAGTGGCATCGTACAAATACATCTTGACGATTTCCGCACGCTCGAATCGGATCGAGATGTCCAATCCCAGATCGATCCAGAAGTGCGCATCGTCGCGTCGCGTAGTCGAGTGGAGCGTCTCCTGCAAAATCTCTTCTCCAACATCCGCCGCCACACGCCCTCTGATGCACCAGTGAAAGTGGTCCTACGTGAACAATCAGACTTGATCGAACTGTGGATTGAAGACGGCGGACCGGGTCTGCCCGAATCGGCCTACGAACGTGGTCCGCAAGGATTCATGAGATTCGATCAATCACGTTCACGCGAGTCGGGTGGATCGGGGTTGGGAATGAGCATCGTGGTTGCGGTGGTGAAGGATCTCAATGGATCAATTGATTTTCAACGCAGCGAACTCGGTGGACTCGCGGTATGGGTACGACTGCCAACCTCGCCCCTCGAAGTTCCTACGTAGGTCTACGCGGAACGACGTTGCACCACGTTGGTACCTGACACAAGACGCTCCATTGTCGTCGTACGAACGGATTCAAGAGAAGGGCCACTCGCGACAGCGTGACCGTTCGCAATAAGAGGTCGCTGCGGATTGCTCCAGGAGACATTGCCTTGATCGACGGGACTCTTGGCAAAGAGCACTTCAACGATCGTTGAATCATCCATCGCCAAGAAACCGAATTGCGCTGCCTCGGCGACCGACATGCGCCGAACATACGTCGTGCCGCCCACGTCTGCTTTTTCGGGGGACCGTTTCGCCACCGGCATCATGACGCCATCGTTGGACTCAATGGCTACCAACTTGTACACGAAGCCCGGGCTCGGGCAATTCGCACCGGTCACGAGACGAGTGCCGACACCAAAGGAATCTATTGGTGCACCCGCATCCAAAAGAGACGCAATGCGCTCTTCATCCAAATCTCCCGTGGCGACAATTTTTGTCTCGAAGGCGCCAAGTGAATCGAGCAGTTGGCGACCAGCGAGTGACTGCGTCAGCAAGTCACCCGAGTCAATTCGAATAGCACCGGGCCCAGCCGTATCCAAGTGTCGGGACGCTTTGATCGCACAGCGAATACCTTCGCCAGTATCAAAGGTGTCCACCAACAATGTGGTGCCCACTCCTTGGGATTTCATCTGGGCGACAAACGCATCGAACTCAGTCGCGTGCGACAGTATCCACGCGTGCGCTGCGGTACCCGCGGTAGGAATCGCGTAGCGAAAACCCGCCTCCAAATTTGAGGTGGCGTCGAAGCCCGCGATATAGGCCGCTCGCGCGGCGTGTACCGCACTCTCATCGTGCGTGCGACGAGAGCCCATCTCTATAAGGCGTCGACCATCAGCGGCCCGGACCATCTGGGCTGCGGTCGACGCAATCGCCGTGTCGTGATTAAGGATGGAGAGCAACAGCGTCTCCAAGACCACACCCTCGGCGAAGGTGCTCCGCACACGTAGCACCGGCGAATTCGCCAGGTACAGCTCTCCCTCGCCGTAACCATCAACCGATCCGGAGAAGGAAAATCCAAGCAGGACGTCTTGGTACGCGACGTCAACAACGCCTTCACGAACGAGCCACGACACCTGCTCCTCGGTGAAGCGAAAATTGACGATCGCATTAACCACGCGTTCAGTCCCCGCGACGATCCCAAAATCACGGCCCTCCGGAAGGAACCGGGTGAACACCTCGAAGACGGCTTTTCTTGGTGCCGTGCCATCACCTAATGCCGCGTTAAGCATGGTGAGTTCGTAGCGATCAGTATGCAGGGCGGTTGTGGTGCTGTTCTCCATGCGTAGAACTAACCGTAGTGAATACGAGAACGAATCATGGTGGTGGTCTTTCGTAGGTTATTTTTTGGCGTGGGTAATGTCAGGGGAAAAAGACCTCCGGCACTGCGGTTTGCATCCGACGTGCGCCAGATTGATTGAATTGAGGCGTTGTCGGCAGTGTTCAGCACTACGAGTCCGAGAGCGCTGATTGCGTTGCGCCGCGTCGCGTTCGCCTCGCTTTCAGTGCGGGACATAAGTTCCGTGACGACGGTGACGACGACGTCACGCAGCACGCTCAGGTCCCGACGAGGCTCGATCGGTGGGCATCGGCGAGGGCCACGTGGCAGGCGGCGAGCTGGTTGGGCGCCACCTCGCCCAGTTGAGGCGTGACGGTCTTGCACTCCTCGATGGCGTAAGGGCAACGGGGCTGGAAGCGACATCCGGGTAGCGGATCCACGACCTTCGGGGGCTCTCCCGCGTCGACCGTGGCGGATTCATCAAGGGGCCTGCGCGGATCGGGCACCGCCGAGAGGAGGAGCTTGGTGTAGGGATGACGGGGGTCGGTCAAGAGTTGCTCAGTCGGGCCTACCTCGACGACGTGGCCGGCGTACATGACAATGATCCGGTCGGCGATGTAACGAGCCGAGGCAAGATCGTGAGTGATGTAGAGGATAGAGACGCCCTCGCGTCGCCGCAGTTCGGCCATGAGGTTGAGGATGCCAACCCTGATGGAAACGTCGAGCATCGAGACCGGCTCGTCGGCAAGGATGAGCTTGGGTCGCAGCACGAGCGCCTGGGCGAAGCCGATGCGCTGGCGCTGTCCACCGCTCAGCTCGTAGGGGTATTTCGCGAGCATCGCCTCAGCGGGCTCAAGGCCAACGGCTTGCATCACGCGAACGGCCTCGGCACGCCGAGTCGAGGCATCGAGGTCTGGTCGATGCAGTTTGATCGCGCGCATAATCCCGTGCGAGACCCGATACGACGAGTTAATAGCGCTGTAGGGATCTTGAAAGACCATCGGCACCTCACCGCGGTAGGCCAGTTTCGCCTTGCGACCCTTGATGGCGTCGAGCGGCTGGCCGTTAAAGCGGATAGCCCCCGAGGTCGGCCGGTACACCGTCGCGAGCAGCTGGGCGATCGTGCTTTTGCCGCTTCCGCTCTCGCCCACCAACGCAACAATCTCACGCTGGCCAATCGTGAAACTGACATCGTCGACGGCGTGGAGAAGTTTCGTGGACCAGAATCCCCGCAGCCGGAAATTTCGGGTCAGTCCGGAAACCTCGAGGAGCGGGAGTTCGGTTTCGGCGCCGCTCACGCGCTGAGGCGTTAGCGGTGCGCTCGCCCGCGACGACGGCTCGGGCAGCGGCACCGCTTGCGTCCCTGGCCCGACGAGTGTCGCGGCGGCGCCGTCTCGGACCGTCCGCCCGGCCAGACTCCCCGTCTCCGGTGTTGCCTGCTGGTAAAGCAGGCAACGTACGTCGGCTCCACCCACCCGGTAGATCGGCGGCCCGGTAACGGCGCACTCGGGCATCGCGTCAGCACACCGAGGTTGGAAACGACACCCAGGTGGCGGCGAGAGGAGATTCGGTGGGGAGCCGGCGATGCCCGTGAGAGCGACCTTCTCTCCCCGGATCGAAGGGTACGCCTCCAGCAAGGCGCGGGCGTAGGGGTGGCGAGGTGTTTCAAAAAGTGTCGAAGTGGCGCCAAGCTCTGCCACCTGACCGGCGTACATAACCATGAGGCGGTCCGAGAAGTGCCTCACGAGCGAGATGTCGTGGGTGACGAAGATCACGGCGAACCCCAGTCGATCCTGCAAATCCTTTATCTGGCGCATGAGAGCGCGTTGGCCCACGACGTCGAGGGCTGAAGTTGGCTCGTCCATGACAACGAGGTCGGGCGTGAACAGGAGCGACATGGCGATCATGGCGCGCTGGCGCATGCCGCCGGAGAGCTGGTGGGGATAGCTATTGAGATGGATCGGGTCGATGGATACGAGGCGCAGCACCTCGGCCGACCGATTGCCGATCTCTTCATTTGACATTGCCGAGTGCGCCTTGCACGCGTCGCGCATCTGCTGGCCCACGGTCATCACCGGGTTCAGCGCGTTCATCGCGTTCTGCATAACCACCGAGAAGTCTCGCCAGCGCAGGTGGCGAAGCTCCTTGTCGCTCATCTGGGCCATCTCCTGTCCGCGGAAGGTGACGTTCCCGCCGATGATTTCGGCTGGCGGAGAAAGCAGACGGGTGATGGCGAACATGAGCGTCGACTTACCGCATCCGGACTCACCCACTACCGCGAGGAACTCTCCGCGATGCAGGTCGAGGTCGACATCGTCGACGGCCACGACAGGCCCGGCATCGCTGGAGTAGGCGACCGAGAGATTTCGAACCGACAGGAGCTGGCTCGGCGACGAAGTGTCCACGCCGTCACTCTGGCGCGCGGCTTCGGCCTCTTGGGGCTTTATGGAGACGGCACGTGGCGAGTCAGTGGCGGCGGGTGCCGTCCGCACGTCTGACGCATCCGGATTTTGGGCGGGGCCAAGGTTGGACCGAACGTTTCGCGGACGCGGCCCACGGCGCACGGGCCGCAGCGCCGGGTTGGAAATCTCGTCAAAGGCGAAGTTGATCAAGGCGAGCGAACCGCCAAAGAGGGCGAGACAGACACCGGGCATAATCGCCCACAGGGCGAGTCCCGACTGGAGCGCCGCCTGCTGATAGGACCAATAGAGCATCGTGCCCCAGCTCTGGGCGTTCGGGTCACCGAGGCCAATGAACTGCAGCCCGGCTGCGGTCAGGACGGCGAAAACCGCGTTTAGGCAGAAGGCCGCCACAATAAGTGAGCTCATGGACGGCAGCATCTCCGCCGTGATGATGTAACTGGCACGCTCGCCGCGGACCCCGGCTGCCTTGAGAAAGTCCCGATTGCGCATCGAGAGTGCTTGCACGCGCAGTTGACGAGCACTGTAGGACCAGTTGAGGGCGCCGAGGATGACGATGATGTCGAGAAGTCCGGCGCTGCGCAGGTAGGCAGCGATGACGATGAAGAGTGGGAAGATCGGGATGACGAGCAAGATGTCGGTGATGGTCGAGAGAATGCCGTCAGTCACGCCCCCGAGATAGGCGGACGCCACTCCTACAATCACGGCGACGAATGTGGCGATGAAGCCGGCCGCGAAGGCAATGATCAGGGACTGGCGGGCTCCCCAGATGAGCTGCGAGAAAATGTCCTGGCCAAAGGAGGTCGTGCCCAGCCAGTGGGCCGCCGAAGGCGAGAGGTTCGGCACAAACGTCTCCGCGCCCGGACTGTAGGGGGCGATCAGGCCGGGAACGACCGCCAGCACGAGGAAGAACAACAAGAAAACTCCACCGACTTGCGCCTTGCGATTGCGCAGAACACTTCGCCACATGTTGTCACCGCGCGATCGCTCAGCGGGCATCAGCGAGCGCGTGACGCCGTCCCCATTCTCGGTCGCGACGCCCGTCTCATCTTGGGGTAACGACTGGTTCGTCTGGTCGGGTTTCGACATGGCAGTTAAGAGGACTCTCTCGTTCGGGGGTCGAGGATGGCCGTAAGCACGTCGCAGAAGAGCAGGCTAAACAGCACCGCGAGCGTGATGAGAAGGAAGAGCGCCTGCATCAACGGGTAGTCGAGGCCTTCCACTGCTCGTAGCAACAGGCCTCCCAATCCGGGGTAGTTGAAGACGTACTCAACCAGGATGGCGCCGGACACCACGAAGCCGAGCGCCATGGCGAAGCCCGTCAGATTGGGAAGGATGGCGTTTCGTCCGGCGTAGGCCCACATGACCCTCCAGGGCTTGAGCCCCTTCGCTCGGGCCATGCGGACGTAGTCTTCGGCGAGCACGGTGATCGTGTTGTTTCTCATGAAAAGGATCCACAGGCCGATTTGGGTGATGATGATCGTCATGCCCGGGAGAATCGCGTGGCGCAGTACGTCGCCAATGAAGGTCAGGTTCCAAGCCGGGACGTCGGTGATGATGTTGTAGGCGTCCTCATAGGGCAGCCATCCGAGCGTGACGCTAAAGATATAGACGAGCAGCAGCCCGACCCAGAAGTACGGGAGGGCGAATCCAATCACGGCCATCGGAGGCAAGACATTGTCGAGCCAGGTGCCGCGGCGCCACGCACTTAACAGCCCGATGAACGTACCCAGGACGAAGGCGAGAACCGTCGTCACACCAACCAGACCGAGGGTCCAGGGCAGGGCGTTCATCACCATTGTCCGCACCGGCGTTCCGAAACTCGTCGTGATCGAGATGCCAAAGTTGAGCGTCACGACCCGCTTCCAGTAGTCGCCGTACTGCACCAGCACACTCTGGTGCTGCCCACCTCCGAGGAGGGTCGTCAGGGCACGGAACGCCTGGGGAGTGATGTGAGGGTACTGGGCAAGAAGAGCTTCGGCCGGGTTGCCGGGCATAAGCCGCGGCAGCAAGAAGTT
>Ga0182030_10017665_pt1 | contig 13745 bp, 13 predicted proteins | sample 812S3MmetaG_FD_121299 | JGI IMG/M metagenome (GOLD analysis project Ga0182030, IMG submission 121299) | Permafrost microbial communities from Stordalen Mire, Sweden - 812S3M metaG (Illumina Assembly) | ecosystem: Environmental > Terrestrial > Soil > Wetlands > Permafrost | place: Sweden... | reverse complement strand
TGGAACCGGTTTCTTCAGTCATATTGCCAGCCATCTCGGCCATGGTCAGCCGCTTTACTACGTTGTGTTTGTTGCCATGATCACTTTCTTTGCTTTCTTCTATACCTCGATCATTTTCAATCCTGAGGATACGGCTGAAAACTTGAAGAAAAACGGTGGTTTTATTCCTGGCTATCGCCCAGGACAAAACACGGCGGACTATCTGGACTATCTCTTGACGCGCTTGACAGTTGTCGGAGCCATATATCTTTCTGCCGTTTGCGTACTGCCAGAGGTGCTAATTTCGCAGTATAACGTCCCTTTTTATCTGGGTGGCACCAGCCTGTTAATTGTGGTGGGTGTGGGGATGGATACAATGTCACAGATTCAATCACACTTACTAGCGCATCAGTACGAGGGTCTAATCAAGAAATCTCGTCTGAAAGGCAGGAAGAATTGAACATAATTCTTTTTGGCCCTCCCGGTGCTGGTAAAGGAACCCAGTGCATTCATATTGCCGAAAAGTATGGTCTTTTTAAATTATCTACGGGTGATATGATTCGTCAGGAAATTAAAGAACAGACCGAGATCGGCAAGCGTGTGCAAGAAATCGTGGAATCGGGTCAATTTCCAGATTCAGTTCTCGTCAACCAGATGGTTGCAGCTTGCGTTAAGCGGCTGAAAGGTTCTAAAGGCGTTGTTTTTGACGGATATCCCCGGACCTTGGATCAAGGTCTATTTCTGGATGAACTGTTCGAAAAGATACAATTCAAGATTGATTGTATCATAATGCTTGATGTAGATGAGGAACAACTCATCCCGCGCATTTTAAGTCGGTTTACCTGTGCTACATGCGGTGCCATATATTCTGAAGCGAACCAACCCAAGACAAAGGGCGTTTGTGACAAGTGTGGTGGTACTGAGTTTGTGCAAAGAGCAGATGACACCGAGGAAGTTATTCGGACTCGATTCGATACTTATCGTCGAGAAACGGAAGGAATTATTCAGTACTATGACCAACAAGGCCGGGTGACCCACGTTGATGGTAACCAATCCATCGAAAAGGTAACCGCGGCAATTGATCGGATTATTGAAGAAAAGCAGGCTGAGCTATTGCGTGAGGTTTGTTAGATTGTAACCACTCACCATAATGGTGGATAAGATGGCATAAGCTCCAAACTTGTCATCTCCGTGTAGACGGGGAGCCTGCATTGGTTTTGCGTAGCAAAGTAGCGCTGTATGGAAGTACAGAGTTGCGATGCGAAACGTTTTGCGATGGATTACCGCCTCCGCGGGGAAGACAAACTGGGAGATGTTACCACCCCCGGCCGTATTTGGTGAGTAGTTACGTTAGATCATTAGGGTAACGCAGGCAGTGAGGAGCTAATCACTTGTCGGCCTGCGGAGACTGCTTGCAATTAGTAAGTGCGCGCGCCAGATTTGGTCATTTAGGGCTACCTTCTAGATAAATTCTAGGGCGGGATGCCGTGATGGATTTTGAGTCTGACGGGAAACTTGGAGGGGATGAGATGCCCTTTCACACTTATTTGTGCGAGTTTTCCCGAAATGGTTATGAATATGGTTGACTTTGAAAGTTAATCAGGTATACATTCGTTTAGATTTTTGAATAGAAAAAGGAGTATGCACGGTGGCGCGTATTGCGGGCATAAATATACCATCTGAAAAAAGGGTGGTTATTGGCTTAACATATATTTTTGGAATTGGGCGTAAGAACGCGACCGATATCTGCACTAAGGCGGGTATTAAGAGCGCTGTACGGGTCAATGAACTGAGTGACGACGAAATTGTCAAGATTCGTGAAATCATCGATGGTGAATATCACGTTGAAGGTGACTTGCGTCGTGAGATAGGTATGAATATTAAACGGTTGCAAGATTTAGGTTGCTACCGTGGTATTCGACATCGTAAGGGTCTGCCCGTTCGTGGTCAGCGTACGCAATCAAATGCGCGCACACGTAAAGGTAAGAAGAAGACCGTTGCGGGCAAAAAGAAATAGTTGATAGGTTTGTTCTATGGCACAAAAAAATACCACACGTCTTCGTAAAAGAGATCGTAAAAATGTTCCAACGGGAGTTGCGCATATCAGCGCAACTTTCAACAATACACTGATCACAATTGCTGATCCGCAAGGTAACGCCCTTTCATGGTCGTCCTCGGGTTCATGTGGTTTTAAAGGGTCAAAGAAGTCTACACCATACGCTGCTCAGCTTGCTGCTGAAGATGCGGGGCGTAAGGCTATGGAACATGGGGTCAAGAACCTGGACGTAGAAGTTACAGGCCCAGGATCTGGAAGAGAAGCGGCGCTTCGCGCACTGCATTCCATTGGATTCGTAATTACATCGATTCGTGATGTAACACCGATTCCTCATAATGGTTGCCGTCCGCCCAAGGCTCGCCGCGTTTAATTGATACTACCCAATGGGCGATATGCCTATTGGGTCGTCGATTTTCTTTTTCAGATGTTGGACATAGGTAGATCTTATTTACAAGCTGGCACGCTTACGGGTGGCCAGGCCTTTTGTAGAATAGATCTTACAAACTAGATAACGAGCCTCAAGTAGGCAATTGATTTAGAATTTATAATTTTTGAAATCGGAGACAGTAAGTTGATACAGAACAACTGGCAGACACTTATCAAGCCATCCAACTTGGATGTGCAGCCTGTACCTGGCGCTGCAAATCGGGTTACGCTGGTGGCTGAGCCTTTGGAGAGAGGTTTTGGAAACACTCTTGGCAATGCATTGCGCCGCATTCTATTGTCGTCCTTGCAAGGGGCCGCTGTTACAACCATTCAAGTTGAAGGGGCTCTTCATGAGTTCTCTACCTTGCCTGGTGTGTTGGAAGATGTTCCTGATGTCATTTTGAATATCAAAACTCTAGCTGTTCGTCTTCATAGTGAAGGCCCACGCAAAGTCCGTCTGAACGTGACGACACCTGGTCCGGTTTATGCCAGCCAGATTGTATGTCCTTCCGATGTCGAGATCCTGTCGCCCGATGTGTTGATTTGTACACTGAGCCAAGGCGGCGTTCTTAATATGGAACTGACTGTAGAGTTGGGTAAGGGGTACGTGACTGCGGATCAGAACCGCCGCGAAGATATGCCTATTGGTACAATCCCGATCGATTCGATTTTCAGTCCTATTCGTAATGTTTCCTATAAGGTGGATAACACCCGCGTAGGACAAGTTACGGACTTTGACAAGTTGTCTCTGACTATTGAGACCGATGGATCCATTAAGGCGGAAGATGCGGTTGCTTTTGCTGCTCGCATCATGCAGGATCAGCTTCAGATGTTCATCAACTTTGAAGAGCCAAAGACTGTTGAGCATAAGGCTGAAGAGAGCGAGATTCCATTCAACCGCAATCTGTTGCGCAAAGTGGAAGAGCTTGAGTTGTCTGTTCGTTCAGCCAACTGTCTGAAGAACGAGAACATCGTTTACATCGGTGATCTGGTTCAGAAGTCTGAGGGCGAGATGTTGCGGACACCAAACTTTGGTCGTAAGTCGCTCAATGAAATTAAAGAAGTTCTGGTTCAGATGGGACTCGAGCTGGGCATGAACGTGCCTGACTGGCCTCCTGAGAACATTGAAGAACTAGCAAAAAGAATAGAAGAACCATTTTAAGCGGTATTGAGGAGTATACGTTATGAGGCACGCATTATCAGGTCGTCGTTTTAACAGGCTTTCCGGTCATCGTAGGGCTCTGCTTGCGAACCTGGCTAACTCATTGATTCGACATGAGCAGATCAAGACAACTTTGCCAAAGGCTAAGGACTTACGTCCCTATGTTGAGAAGTTGATCACACTAGGCAAGCAAGGCAGTCTCCATGACCGCCGTAACGCTAACGCGATTCTACGGGACAATGAAAATGTTTCGAAGCTGATTGGCCCATTGGCTGAGCGCTTTAAGGATCGTCAAGGTGGTTACATCCGCATCGTTAAGGCTGGTTTCCGCTATGGTGACAATGCGCCCATGGCGATCATTGAGCTGGTGGACAACAACGTCGTTGCTGAAAAGCGCGCTCGCTACGAAGCCAACGAAGCTGGTGAATTGGAAGAGTCGAAGGCGTAAGGCCTTTGGGTTCTGCGAGACAGTCTTACCTGGTCAACGAGATCATATGGGGCTAGCCTTCAGTTCAGTTGCTTCCAGTCTTTCCTAGTTAAGAGACATACTTTCGAAAAGGCCAGCCTCGTGGGGCTGGCCTTTTTGTTTGTTGCAAGTGTTCCTTCCCCTAACCATAAATCTTTTATCTATTGTGAGTAACCGACAGCCTCTGTTGAGGGCAGATTTTACAGGGTGGCTGATAATACTAGGAGAAACGATAATCTCCAAGCCCGTCATTGTGAGGCACCGTGGCAATCCAGTGTGGTGGTCCGGAGCACGGCACTGGATTGCCACGGAGCTTCGCTCCTAGCAATTGTAAGATTTGCTTTCGCTATATCATAGGGGTTGAAGGTGGTTTTTGGGTTGGCTATCAGCGACACTAATGCCTGTTAGATTGTTGAGTATTTATAGGGCCCTTATGCAAAACGGGTGGGTTGGATGTAATCTTCTGCCCCCAGCAGACGTCATCCTGAACGGACGACCGCGAAGCGGGAGGTAGTGAAGGATCCAGTTAGACATGTGTCGCGCAGCGACTCTGCTTATAAATATACCCAACATACAAATGAAACAACCAGCTGTCTACATGACGTTAAAAATGGGGCCATCTAAAGCAGAGTCGCTGCGCGACGCATGTCTAACTGGATCCTTCACTACCGCCTGCTTCGCGGTCGTCCGTTCAGGATGACGGGAGACGGGTATATTCGTCTTGCAATGACCTTCACTCATGTTCACCTTAGAATACTGATTACCCATTACCCACCTGTTTTACATAAGAGCCATTTATAGAAATGAAATGGTGAAGTTCGTTATGAATCTTCACCATTTCATTTCTATAATTACTCAAATTGTTGTCAGCGGAAAAGTCTTTCGGGATTTATATGGGGGTAATTATTTTACATAGTTGATGACGGGCTGGTGGGTGGTTTTGCCGTACCCTTCACCCCCTTGGTCATCAGAAGTAACGGACGACCCAGGTGGGGTGGATTTTACTGGATGACTGGTAGGTTGTAGAGGTGCTGATGATCACCAGCCTGCCTTCCTTACGAAAGCAAGGATCCAGCGCAAAATGCTTCGCGAAGCGACTTTGTAAAGCTTTACAAAGCTGCTTCACAGTACATTTCATGGGCTGGCCCTCTGGCATCCGCAGGGGAGGCAAGCTGGGTGCAGCCATCCCTCTTTGGACTTTTTAGTCATCAGAAGACGCAAAGCGCCGTGGCTATCAAGTAAAGCACCTGCCGCTGTAAACTGGTTTGGGGCATCGCACTTGGTTGCCGTGCTGCCGCGCTTCTCGCAATGAAGCTTGACAGTCCTTAAATAGACACCTATATCAACTCAGAACGACCGTTGAGTTGCGAACTTATAATATAGGGAGGTTGCTTAAGATGTTAAACATTTTCAGAAAAACCGTATTTGCCGCATGTCTGGTAGCACTCAGTTCCGGCCAGCTTTATGCTTCCGTCGCTAATAACAATAATGCCATGGGGGACGAGAGTTCTGAAGAAAGCCACGTGACTGAACCTGTTGTGCAAAATATTCAGGAGCCGGCTACGGATCAGGGTTTGCTGCCTATGATAAACGAAGCTGCTTTAGATAATGTCACAGCTTTACAAACTCAGATGGACTCAATGCAGTCAGCCACCGCCGATGCGGCCCCCGCTGCGATTCAACATGATGAATTTCTTCCCGGACTCCCGATGGACCTAAAAATATCCATTGCCAATCGATTTCTGGCGCAAAAGCTCTCTCCCCATTATGCTTGGGTTTGTAGATCTTGGTGCCGCTTTTTCTTGGGCTCCGATAATATTTCCGAGGTAAAAGAAAAAATTCTTCCCGCTATTAAATTTGGTCACCCGCTAGACTGGGAGCCATACCTGAGACAACGACTTGTGGAACAAGATCAGAGAACTTTTGAAAACAGCATTTTTCAATATATCCCGAAAGATTCACCGGTAATTGAAGTTAAACTTTCGACTATGCTTGATAGGAACGGTGATTACGTACTTCCGGCTGAGTTGGATCCTCATTTGTGTGTCACGAGAAGGATAGAAACATTTGTAAGTCCGGCTGGTGAGAACACTGGAAAATTTCTGGTTCTTCTGCTTAGGTTGGGTCAAATGAAGGAATGCGCCCAACAGATATCTGCGAACGCTTCATTTTTAGAGAACGTCGCCCAGGCGGATTTATCACAAAATGCCGTTTGTGCGCTTATGAGGTGTGGCGAGTATGATCTAGAGAAGCGGGGGTTCAGATACACGATCTTAACATATAAGCAGATGACTGGATTGTCTCTATGGAAATTATACGTTCGTAAAGCAACGTTGTGCGCGGGCACAAAGGTGGCCTGGGCTTTGAGTTGTTCTGTCCGGTGGCCGGTATATGTTTATTTCCTTTTCTGAACAAACTTGAAATTCCTCACAAACGCCCTATATATAATGTATGGGCCCTAACCATAGGGCTTTTTTGTTTTAGGAGCTTATTGTTATGGGTTTGGATGGTAAAGTTATGAACAGCTCTCACTGGGCATTTATAGCCATGTTCATATATGCATTGTGGTTTACGGAGGTAGCTCATGCAAGCTACCCGGATTTCTATGTGGAAAAAAACCAATCTGGTCTGAGCTTTGTTCTTGAAAAAGTTGATTGCAACAACCATGACAAATGGACAAGATTTGAACAGGAGCAGACGGCCTATCGTGAGAGACAGCTTGGAAAAATACAGCAAATTGAGCTAGAGCTATCTGAGGGCACCAGTGTTGCAGACCTGCATCCAGAACTCCAAAAGATTTACCCTCACCGACATGTCATTCACGCAGCTGAAGACCCCCTTGAAAAGTTTCGAAATGGTTCGGGAAGGTTTTCAGCGGCAGACGTCTTCGTTTGCTACGCCATAGACTCCCAATTGACAGAGAAGATAGATGCTGCGGAGATGAAGAACATTCAAATTTTCATGTTGGTAATTACAAAATACGGGATACCCTTTCAAATACATATGGCTATAGGAAGAGGTTTGCGAGTGACTGAAGATGGCAAGGTCCATAATGGCCTAGCTGCTCCCCTCCACGGCTTTCCAGCCAAAATGTTCCGGCAATGGGATCCGGCAAAAATACTGTTCATGACGACGCCTGTGCCCGTCATGCGCGATATATTAGTTAAACGCCTCCCCATAGGTACCTACTGGCAGGACTCCTCTTGGGATGGGACAAGCAAAGACGAGAGTGTACTCGTGGAATATGATCATTCCAGTCCGAAAGATTTCCCTATGATCGTGAGGAATTTTGCTGGAAGTATCGTTTTTCAATACAAACCGGGTGAGAAATGTGGCTGGTTCTTTGGAAACTTACAGCTTAAAACACCCTGGTCGGCACTTATTGTCATCGATCTTTCAGCCTTGGAGAAATTGTTTCTCTAGGGATACTCCAGCACAGGTTGTCTCTTCCTTTATAAAATAACACCCAGGGCCCGTTTAAGTGGTTTAAATGCGAACTATGGGGCTTGGGTGGGTAAAACGAAGATCCATCTTTAAGGTCATCCTGGCACAGGTAGCTATCTCTTTGCTCCTAATGATTGTTGCGTGTAGGATTCCCTTACTTATCCTTAAGCTCTTTCACTTTTAAATACCTAAGCTTCTGGGTATTAATGAAGGTCTCCTCGTACAACCGGGGCAAAAGGAGGGCGCCTTCGATCATCTGGACAATGGTCTTCAATTTCGCCATCTGGCTTTGCTTCAAGGCGCTATCAGGCTCTAAAACCAGATCATTACATTTATCATTTATTTTGAGCATCAGATGCGTGGCAATCTCAGGTGTAACTTTATCCGCCCCATGCCAGTAAGGCTCCGCGAAGTGCTGCAGCATTTTCTCCGAAAGCACTTTGACTCGTTCTAAGGTTGCTTGAGGAAGAAAGTGCATAAAAGAATATTGTTTCAATTCAAGCATCTCAGTTATTTTGCTTATATGTATTGAATCATAGTCTAGGTGTTTTCCCACACAACTCGCTGATATGCTAGGGTTTGCTGTTTTCAACAATTCGCAATACGCACTATTAGGATAAAGTGGAAGACTTAAGTGGTGTATCGCATGCACGCTATGAACATATTTTCTGCCGAACGAAAATTTGAACGGAAACTTAATTGCTATAAATTGGGGATAAGCGGTCTCGCTGCGGTGGGTATAACTATATACTTTAGTGCTGAGGAGATCAGTTATTTCTTGTTTATGAGCATCCTCCAATCGTGTATGAAAAAGAGGACTGCTAAAAACATCTTGAACGGAATATACCGTCAGAAATGATAGCTCCTTGAGCGTGCCCTCAAGATTAGCAATTTGATCCTGATCATGAGTCGAGAGTGTCCCAATTGAGAATCCTGCGGCACCATCAAATTTATGTGTAGACCCACGAATGAGGGCCACCGATTCCAGCATACGATCTCGTAAGCGATCGCAGGTGTTGATCCATCTATCCAAGTGTGCCTTGGTAGCTTCATCGATAACACCATCGTAGCACTTAACTTCCACCGGCCGAATTGTAAGCCGCCCGTCCTCAGGTGCATCAGACGGTAAAGAAGCCATAGCCATTGACATTGCTATACAAGAAGAAACAAACAAGCTGAATAGATGGTTGATTTTCATGGCGAATTCCTTTGATGTAAGACTTAGATGATTCTAGATAAGGGCATACATCTTAGTCAATGGTTTTCAACGCTCATTTTCTTGACATCCTACCTCTGATTTAATATCTATTTATGAAGGCTAAATAAACCCATTTCTCTGGTTAGGTTTTTAAAATGATAAAGCAATTTCTCCTCGGGCTATCCTTGGCATCGATCTTGATCGTAACAGCCCATGCTAGTAATTTCGGTGATGACCCAATACTCTCGCCCTATGTCGCCGCGAACAAAGGTGAGCCGATTGATCACCTAACCGCCATATTAACAAGTCATGGGAATATTTATCACCTACAAAGCAAGGCGCTGGGGTATCTGAGAATTGAAATGATTAGGATCGAGGAAGCTAATATTTCAATTGTGCGGAGTGGGCAATTTGATCCCCTACTACCTAACGTCGTTTTCATCCACAACAACTCAGCCTGCAAAGAAGTCTTCATCAATTTGTTTGAGCATCTCAAAGGCAGGTGCAATTTTGTTGCCCTGGATCTTCCTGGCCATGGACAAAGCAGCGACGCGGCCAAGCCAAGGCAAACATATTCTTTTCAGGGGTATGCTGCTTGCGTGATAAAAGTCATGGATGCACTTGGAATTGACAAGTCCGTGCCCGTGGGGTGGTCATTGGGTGGTCATGTGGCACTCGAAATGATGCATATGTACCCCGACAGGCTTAAGGGAGTTATTACTACGGGTTCACCAGCCATGCCTAAGGGCCTCTGGGGCCAGTTTCAAGCATTCAATGTCTTCCGGATGTTATGGAAGGGCGTTCTTCCCATGATTGGCCAGTCTAAGAAATTTACTGAGGAAGAAGCTAAGTTTTTCATGGAAGCCGGTGGTATACATCAACCTGATGCTTTCTTTCTTCGTGCAACTATGCGCACACACGGCGAGGCTCGCGCGATCATGCATGAAAACGTGAATAAGGGGGTAGGGATGTGCGATGAGCAGGCTCTGCTTGCAACCAGCAATATCCCCGTAGGTATAGTGATCGGCAAGAATGACTCTGGCGTTAATGCTGACTATGTGCGCAGTCAAGACTACAAGAACGCAACCATACTCGAACTGGATACGGATCATGGAACCGTATGGAACATGCCTGACGTTTTCGCTGAATTTCTGCTGCTGTTTACGTATAACTGTGAGTAGCAAGCCTGTAAAAGTTTACATGCAACATCGCCGGCCTTCCACCAACGCTTGAGCCTATATCGGCTTGTGCACCAGTTGATATTTCCCCATCAACTCAGCTTGGGCCAAAATATGGCCTTCCATCGCTTTGAGTATTTGTGGCTTAGTGGCGCCATTGGCTAGGTCCAATTTGGTATCCAGGGCATAGAGCCGGAAGTAATAACGATGAACGTTTGACGGCGGGCAGGGTCCGCCATAATTATTGCGACCCCAGCTGTTGCGACCCAGGCCCGTACCTGCAGGATATTCCTTTTCAGTTATAGCCTTTTTAAGCCCCGTAGAGATAGGTGGCAGGTTGAATACCAGCCAGTGGTCCCAAACACCCATAGGGGCATCAGGATCATCGCAAATCATCACCAAGGACTGAGCCTTCGCAGGGACGTCCGACCAGTTGAGCTCGGGAGAAATATCTTCGCCTTCACAGGTAAATATCTGTGGTATAGGGCCTTCATTAACAAAGTCTTTGCTGGTAAATTTCATGGCCCAGGCCTCCCCCTGAAATAGTATGAGTAGAGATAAGAAGTATTTCAGCATTTCCCTCTCCCGATTTTTATTATTTTACATCATATATATAGGAGTTTGCAAGATTGTATCCTGAACCATATGTTGACTTTGTTGGCAGTTTCTATATTAATAACCTGTAACATCACCTGAAAAACTGGGGGGCTCATGAGAAAAGCGGCATTAATTGCGCTCGCACTTACAAATGGAATATACGTCGTTGTCGCAATTCTGGCAGCAAAGGCCATATGGAACATCAACCAAACCACAAACGCTGCCATCGGCGCATTGCATTTTTCTACCTTCGTGGAGGTGATTGGAGGCTGCATGACCATCCTTTTGATGCTTTCTTGCATCATTGCGGGCTGGACTTTGTTCAGGCGAGAAAGATTCGGATTGGCCCTAACTGTGACCTGTACCCCCCTGATCGTGTATATTATCTTAATTCTTTTGCCCGTCGTGATGGGGTCCAAAGCCTGATGCTGACTCGCATAATTGGCCAATACGAAAAAAAGTTGCACCTAATGTGCATTTAATCCTTGTCAAAATATATGCTTACCCTATATTAGTAGTGAGTGCATAATATGTTTTGACATATCCTGGGAAGACTAGTATTCTTCGGGAATCAGAGTTATAGATAACTCTTCTCAACCACAATACATGTTCCTAGTGGAATATGTAAAATCTCCAAAAGGATTTTCGTGTTTGATTAAAGAGTTAGGACTTCAGGTCTTGTTAAGACTCTATGCATGAATACCACACGGAACATAGTAAAGGAGAATTTTATGTCCACAGGTACAGTAAAGTGGTTTAACCCCACAAAAGGTTATGGATTTATCCAGCCAGAAGATAACGGCGCAGATGTGTTTGTACACATTTCAGCTGTAGAGCAAGCAGGCTTGCACACCCTTCAAGAGGGCCAACGCCTGAGCTTTGAGCTCGCCAACAATCGTGGGAAGGTTTCAGCCACTGATCTTAAGCTCTTGAGCTAAGTTCCAGACACCCATTTTTAAACTAAATAGAGGACCATTTCAAAACAGCCTATTTTGGAAGGATTTCTGAGATAGACGACGATGAGAACCACAGTTATGGACATATCTGCGGTAGGAATCACAGTCTAGACGTTGATCCAATCCATCACGGGCTGTTTGGGATGGTCCTTTTATGTGCTCCTAGAGCACACGTAACTATTCACCCCAGGTTGTTCGGGTGATTTGCGATTCCCCTAGTTCAGTCATAGTGCGTAACCAATACCTTCTGAGAGGGTATGATTTACGAGATGACTAATGGGAAACCGGCGTGGCAAATAGCCCTCGCAGTCTTTCATCCCCGTCTTTCGTGGATGACAAATTGCGATAGATCCTCGCAAACACAACAACCTGAAGTGAGTAGTTACACCGTAAACTTAACGAATACTACTTTTTGGAATTTTATATGACCGATTTTAAAAACATGAATGTGCCGGACCATCTTGTGCAAGCGCTTGAGCGTATGCACATAACTACTCCGACACCTATACAAAGTCAAGCCATCCCTATGGGACTTGAGGGCCATGACATTCTAGCATCCGCGCAAACGGGTACAGGCAAGACGATCGCCTATTTGATCCCGCTTCTGACGAAGCTGGGCGAAAATCCCGATCGTACGGCCTTGATCCTGACGCCAACTCGCGAGTTGGCAACCCAAGTCAGGGACTCTTTGATACAATTGCTGGGCCGTAACCCTGATTTAGGCCTAAGCCTATTGATTGGTGGTGAGGATATGAATAGGCAGTTCTTGCAACTGCGCAACCGCCCCCGCCTAATTGTCGGCACGCCAGGACGTGTTATCGACCATCTGAAGCGCCGTACGCTGAATCTTAACAAGACAAGTTTTATGGTTTTGGACGAGATGGACCGCATGTTGGACATGGGCTTTAATGAACAGCTGCAACAGATTTGTCAGTATCTTCCGGACGAACGCCAGACGTTCATGTTCTCGGCGACACTGCCCGACAACATTGTGAAGCTGGCGCACCAGTACATGAATGAGCCAAAGCGCATTTCTGTGGGTTCCACAACCAAGCCTATCGACAATATCCAACAGGATGTCAAGCACACCACCAACGCCGAGAAGTTCTCGCATTTGCTGGACGAGCTGGACTCCCGTGAGGGATCCGTTATCGTGTTTGTGAAAACCAAACGCGGTGCCGATGAGCTGGTATTGAAGCTACAACACAAGAACCACAAAGCGGAAGCCATTCACGGCAACCTGAAGCAAAGCAAGCGGGACCGTGTAACACGCGAGTTCCGTAACAAGCGCTACCGTATCATGGTTGCAACTGATATTGCTGCCCGTGGCTTGGATATTCCACACATTGAGCACGTAGTGAACTACGACTTGCCGCAATGCCCTGAAGATTACATCCACCGTATTGGCCGTACAGGTCGCGCAGGTGCAACTGGACAGGCGATTTCTCTGATTTCGCCTCAGGAAGGTTATCTGTGGAGCATGATTCACAAGCTGATGCACCCGGACAAACAGTGCGTTATGCCTGATGGCTATAATCTTGGGCCACGCTCCAAGAGCCGCAATCGTTCAGGTGGTGGTGGCGGCGGATGGCAAGGAAAGCCATCTTCCAGATCATTTTCTGGTGGTCGTGGTGAAAGGCAAACGGAAGGCAGGCAAGCTGCTCGCAAAGAATTTTATGGCCGCGCCAGCGGTGGTGAACGCCGTGATAGTGAGTTCGGTGATGTGGTAAGATCACCCCGTCGCGATGACAGACCTCGTGATGGTGCGCCTCGTGATGGTGCACCTCGTACAGACAGGCCTTACAGCCGTGATGACCGACCACGCGATGCGGGTCCCCGCACGGACAGACCATACAGCCGCGATGGTGCGCCCCGTACAGACAGGCCTTACAGCCGCGACGACAGACCACGCGAAGCGGGTCCCCGCACGGACAGACCTTACAGCCGCGATGGTGCGCCACGTACAGACAGGCCTTACAGCCGTGATGACAGACCGCGCGATGCGGGTCCTCGCACGGACAGACCTTACAGTCGTGATGGTGCGCCACGCACAGACAGACCTTACAGCCGCGACGACAGACCACGCGAAGCTGGTCCCCGCACGGACAGACCTTACAGCCGCGATGGAGCACCTCGCGAAGGTGGCCCACGCACTGACAGGCCTTTCAACCGTGATGGTGCACCCCGCGAAGGCGGCTTTAAAAAGCGCATCGGCGGATCTGGCGATGACAGACCTCGCGAAGGCGGATTCAGAAGCGACAAGCCTCGTGAAGATGGATTTTT
>Ga0182030_10017664_pt1 | contig 13746 bp, 16 predicted proteins | sample 812S3MmetaG_FD_121299 | JGI IMG/M metagenome (GOLD analysis project Ga0182030, IMG submission 121299) | Permafrost microbial communities from Stordalen Mire, Sweden - 812S3M metaG (Illumina Assembly) | ecosystem: Environmental > Terrestrial > Soil > Wetlands > Permafrost | place: Sweden... | reverse complement strand
AGCGAACGCCAGAGTTAGCCGTTTTCGGCGCGGTCTTTGATATCGGCGTAGGCTGCTTCGATGAGTCTGCTGAGTGCTGCGGCGTTTGTGGGCGTTCCGGGTCTTAGCTTCACATGGCGCATGAACTTGCCGGTGCCTTGCAACAAGCGGGCCGGATCCGGGAGCGCTGCGCCTTGAAAGAATCCGACGTTTACGTGCGAAGTGAATACGTTGACGTAGGCGAAGGGCACGTCTCCCAAACAAGCAGTGGGACAGCCGTCGTGCAAGAGTTCGCGGACTTCGTCGCCGCATTCTCGCATTTCCTCAAACCACTCGTGCGCGATGGCTCCTAATTCGCCGGGATGTGTCTTCATCCAGCGATCGATGGCGGGGTCGTTCTCGACGGCGCCGTTGAAGCGCAGTAGGTCTTTTCTCATCTGCGGTCGACTTCCTGGTTTTGAGGTCTGTAGCTACTTAGCATTCCTCGCTCGTCTCCAGCAAAATCGTATCGAATTATAAGAGGGTGCCGGGTTATCTGCGAAGCATTTCTGCAAAGTCTCCGGCACCCGCGTTGTTGCCTGCCGTTGCGTCGTCATCGGCGTTTTATCTGTTGAGATGGCGAGCCTGAAGGAGCGCCGTCAGGTGCAGCATGAGGAATGTTGGTACCAAGAAAGCGGGGATCAGCACGAGAGGCAGCTGCGCCATGGGAGAGGTGGAAACAGGTCCATAAAGACTGGGAGCGAGCAGCGGGACGAGCGCGCCAATGGTTACGGCCACAGTGAGATCCAAAATGCCGGAGAGGTTCCAGGCGACAAAGCTCTTGCTCGCCGCAAAATTTGGACGGCGCAAGAGTCTCGCGAGCACGATCGGAGCTGTGGCACCGATCGCCATATCGCCCAAGCCGGCAGGCCAAGCGAAGATTCCGGGCAAGATCCGGTAGGTGTACAAAGTCAGAAAGCCGAAGCCGGCCCATCTCCAAGCCTGAATTCCCACAATGAGGCGAAGGTCAGCGGAAAGGATGAATTGCCGCAGTGGCGGGATGGTCCGATAGGCAAGCAAGAAGAGGGTCAAGGGAGCCAAAAGGCCGATCAGCAGCGCGAGCGGGGGCGCCCCTTTTGGCGCGACGAAGACACCGCGTGCGCCAAGCGCGAAGATGAAAACCAACCAAGCCAGGAAGAAGGCCGCAACATAAGAGCCAGTGGCGGATGGTATTGAAGTTTTGGACTGATTGATGCGCGGGAGAATGTTTTCCATAACGTAGCTCCTTTCGAGTCACTTGCATTTTGCAAGTTACAAGGAAATGTAGCATACTGACTTGCAGTATGCAAGTGACCCATCCGAAGAAGGAAGCCGATAAAATGCAGCCGAAGGCGAAAGCGCCCGACTTCCTGCGCTCGCCTTGTGCCATCGCATGCACACTCGATCTGATTGGCGACAAGTGGTCGTTGCTCGTAGTTCGGGACCTATTGCGGGGGGATGTGACCTATAGCGAGCTGCAGAATTCGCCGGAAGGTATTCCTACGAACATACTTGCCGACCGGCTCAAAAAATTGGAGCAGGCGGGCGTCATTGGCAAGTCTGCGTATCAAGAGCATCCTGTGCGCTACGTTTATAGACTCACGGAAAAGGGCAGAGGCCTGAGTGAAGTTTTGGGCGCGGTGGTGCGATGGGGGCAGAAGCATATTCCGGGTACCGTGGCTCTGCTGCGTCCAGGGGGGCAGGTCGAGCCAGTGCAAAAGCTGGCTGGGAAACGCGAGCGAAATTCGTAGGCGCGGTCGCTGTTACGGTGCGACGGTGTATTAGGTGAGGTGCGATTTCTTTCCTGAGTATTATACGTCTCAAAATTTGTCGAAATTCTTCGACTCTGTCGAATTCGAGGCATCCCATCCGTCAATGAGGTAGGAGCAGCCTTACAATGGCTGCCCAAAAAAGCTCGTAAGGAGAAAATCGAATGCAATTTGCCCTGTTAGTCTACGAATCACCGGAGGCTTTTGCGGCGCGGAAGAGCGATGGAACGGACGCCTATACGGGGGCGTGGCGGGCTTACCACAAGGCGCTGGTGGAATCGGGCGCGTATGTCGGGGGGGATCCACTAGAGGTGCCGGAGACGGGAACGATTGTGCGGATTAAGGAAGGGAAGCGGCGAGTGCAGGACGGCCCGTTCGCGGATACAAAGGAGCAACTGGGAGGATTCATCATCATGGAACTTCCGTCGGTGGACGCGGCGCTGGATTGGGCGGCGCGCTGCCCGACGGCGTCGTCGGGTTGTGTGGAGGTGCGTCCGCTAGCGCCGGCAGCGAAACACCGGATCACGTAATGAGCGGGAGCAGATGAGCGGAAGCGAGGAGACACATCGGGCGATCGAGCGAGTTGCGCGTGAGTCGTACGGCCGGCTGGTGGCGTATCTTTCGTCGCACACGCGGGACGTGGCGAGCGCGGAGGACGCACTTAGCGATGCGTTGATCGCGGCTTTGAAGACTTGGCCGCGAGACGGTTTGCCCCAAAATCCGGAGGCGTGGTTGATGACGGCGGCGCGACGCTCGTTTATCGATTTGGTGCGTCACAGGCAAGTCGTGGAGGCGAGCGAGTCTACTCTGGTGCTGCTGAGCGAAGAGCGAAACGAGGCGACTTTGTCGGTCGAGTTCCCAGATGACCGGTTGAAACTGCTGTTCGTGTGCGCGCATCCGGCGATCGACGCGGCGATGCACACGCCGCTCATGCTGCAGACGGTGCTGGGGCTGGATGCGGCACGGATCGCGGGAGCGTTTCTGGTTTCTCCGAAGACGATGGGGCAGCGGCTGGTGCGGGCGAAGACGAAGATTCGGGATGGCGGGATTCAGTTTGAGGTTCCGCAGGATCGTGAATTGCCAGCGAGGTTGGATGCGGTGCTGGAGGCGATTTACGCGGCGTTCGGCATTGGGTGGGACGATATGGCGGGAGTCGATCAGCCGGGGCGCGATCTGGCCGAAGAGGCGATCTGGCTGGCGCGAGTGTTGCTGCAGTTGATGCCGCGTGAGGCGGAGGTCCACGGGCTGTTGGCTTTGATGCTGCATTGCGAGGCGCGACGGGCGGCGCGAAGAGGGCGCGATGGACGGTTTATTCCGCTTTCTGAGCAGGACACCGAGCAGTGGTCGATAGCGTTCATCGAGGAGGCAGAACGGCATCTGGCTGAGGCGTTTGAGAGCGGACGCACGGGCAGATTTCAACTTGAGGCGGCGATTCAATCGGTGCATGCAGAGCGGGCGCGCAGTGGAAGGACGGACTGGAGTGCCATCGCGATGTTCTATGAACAGCTGATCCGCATATCGCCGACGCTCGGCACGCGAACTGGATCTGCGGCGGCAATTGCGGAGGCGAATGGTGCGGCTGCAGGGTTGGCAGTGCTCGACGCGATTGCGGGGGAGGATGTTTCGGGTTATCAACCGTACTGGGCGGTCCGGGCTCACCTGCTGCAACGGCTGGGAAAGAAAACCGAGGCTTCAGAGGCATACGACCGGGCGATCGGATTGGCCGAAGATCCTGCGGTGAGAGAGTTTTTGCTTCAAAAACGGGGCTAATTTTTCCACGGCTCTGTCGAAATCGGCTCACGTTACCCGTCACCATTGTGAAGGAGCAAAACGATGAGCGATCAAAATTTCACGATTAGTTTTTTGGTAGACCAAACTCCGGAAGAAGCTTTCGCTGCCATCACCGATGTTCGTGGGTGGTGGTCGGGGAATCCGGGAATTGAGGGAACCACCGACCAACTCGGTGCCGAGTTTACGTACCGCTACGAACCACACCACTACACCCGGCAGAAGATAACGGAACTCATTCCTGGGAAGAAAGTGGTTTGGCTCGTTCTGGAGAGCCGGATTAATTTTGTTCGGGACAAGAGCGAGTGGAATGGGACGAGAGTTGTTTTTGAAATCGGGAAAAGAAGCGGGAAAACCGAGGTTCGCTTCACGCATGTGGGTTTGGTTCCGGACTATGAACGCTATGGCGCGTGCTCGAACGCGTGGGGCTCTTACATAAACGGTAGTTTGCGGGGCCTGATCGCTGCGGCTGGGGACAGCTCAAGCAAAAAGAAAAACAGAAGTGTCGAAATTGGCTCTGCTAGCGCGTCACCGATATAGAGGCGGCTTAGCAGGCTAGGTGGCTGCCAGAGAGGTGAACGATGTGTCCATTTTGCTTTGCGACGATGGGACTAGTCGTTGCCGGAGCGGTTTCTACCGGCGGGCTGGCGGCGTTGGCCGTGAAAGTCTCTCGCAAGAACCGAACAGGGGAAGTCCTGCCAAACTCAGAGGAAAGGAAAAATCAAAATGTCGAACACGATTAGCGAACGCACAGTTGACAATCCGAAGGTAGTGTCGCGAGAGGAATGGCTTACGGCTCGGAAGAAACTCCTGGCCAGAGAGAAGCAACACACAGACGAGCGCGACGCAATCGCGGCCGAACGCCAGCAGTTGCCGTGGATGAAGGTCGAAAAGAATTATGTTTTCGATTCGCCGAGCGGCAAGAAAACTCTCGGCGAACTGTTCAACGGCAAGAGCCAGCTCGTTATTTATCACTTCATGTTCGGCCCCGATTGGAAGGAAGGTTGCCCGAGCTGCTCATTCAATATGGATCACACGGATGGGGCGCTGGTGCATTTGGCGCAACGCGATGTCTCTTTCGCGGCGGTGTCACGCGCGCCATTGACGAAGATTGAAGAGTTCAAGAAGCGAATGGGCTGGCGATTTGCGTGGGTGTCGTCGTTCGGGACGGATTTCAACTACGACTTCCGCGCATCGTTCACTCCGGATGAACTGGCCAACGGCAAAGTTCAGTACAACTTCGATCTGGTGGAATTCCCCAGCGCGGAGGCGCCGGGAATCAGCGTCTTCTATAAGGATAAGTCGGGCGCGATCTTCCAGACGTATTCGGCCTACGCGCGCGGGACGGAAAACGTGGTGAACACGTACAACTATCTCGACCTGGTTCCGAAAGGGCGGGATGAGGATCGACTTCCGTTCACGATGGCGTGGGTTCGGCATCACGATCGGTATGAGAATGGATATTTGGCGGATGCGGATAAGCCGTACTGGCCGAAGGAAGCGTCTTAAGAGCGGCATTTGGGAGACCCAGGTTAGTGCCCTGAAGAACGGGCACGAACCTGGGGCACCGAGCTTTATAAAGCTTTAAGACAACGCGTATAGATATTCGACGAAGGAGCGGACGGCTCCGTCGATCCCCACGACTTTTGGGTTGGTGGAGTCGATCAGATAGTACTCGTTGGGAGCGTGGGCGCCGGTTCCGTTACCGAGTCCGAAATGTCCGGCGGGAAGATTGAGCGGTTCGGACGTAAAGATGTAACCGGGCCAGGAGCCGGCGGATCGAGGCCAGAGGACGGGATCGAGACCGAGCTTGCGGTACGTGGCAAGTTGCGCCTGGATGAGTTTGGAATCGGGCGAGGTCTGGGTGGGGTCGTAGCCGCCACTCATGTTGACCTCGATGTCGCCGAAGCCGTGTTTGGCAAGATGGTCTTTTAGAAGCGCGAGTGTTCCGGCAGCGGTCATGTCGGGCACCAGGCGCATGTCAACTTTCGCGACGGCGCGATGAGGAAGAACGGTTTTGCCACCGGGGCCGGTGTATCCAGCGACCAAGCCCTCGATGTTGATGGTGGGCTTGGACTCGAGGAGCATGAGCGAGTCGAACCAATTCTTGTCGTGCACCCAGTGCTCGACTCCTAGCTGCTTCTTGGCGGTGGCTTCACTGCGGCGACTGGCGACCTCTTGAATCATCTTTATTTGTGCGGGAGTGAGTGGCTTGGCTTGATCGAAGAATCCGGCAACGGCGGGCGTGTGTCCATCGGGCTCAATCAGCGTGTTGAGGGCTTGCACGAGGTGCCAGGTGGGACTGTCGACCTGCGCTTCGAGGCTGGAGTGAACGTCATGTTTGGGACCTCGTCCCCAGCGTTCTCCGCTAGAAACGAGTTCAAGTTCGACGACTCCTTTGGCGCCGAGTGAAATCTGGACGCCTCCATCTTCGTCCTGGCCCGCTTCTGGGATGAAGACGCCCATGCATTTCTTCAAGGCAGCGGTGACTTTGGGTTGATGGACGACTTCGGGAAAGTGTGTGGAACCAATTTCTTCTTCGCCTTCACAAACGAGCACGAGATTGACGGGGAGTTTTTTCCCGGCGGCCTTAAAGGCATGAAGAGCGCCGAGGAAGGCGGTTTCTGGACCTTTCTGGTTGACAGCGCCGCGTCCGACGCAGATTTTGCCAAGGCCTTCTTTGTCGACGATGCGTCCTTCAAGCGGAGGCGAAGACCACTCGGAAGGCTCGAACTGTTTCACGTCGTACATGAAGTAGATGCCGACAGTGGTGGCTGCTCCGGCGTCGAGGAGCCCGAAGACTCCGGGCTTGCCGGAAGTGGGAATGATTTCGACGTTCGAGAATCCGGCATCGCGAGCGAGTTGGGCCATGAATTCAGGACCCTGCGGATAGTTGCGATTCTCGGCCGCGATGGAGGGTAAGGCGATCCAATCGCGGAGGCGCTTCACGTTCTCGTCATGCAGCTTCGGTATCTGGCTGAGCACCGACTGCAGGTCGGAGGTGTCGGCGGAGAGAGCAGGGATGGGCAAAGCGGCGAGGGCGGCCCCGGCAAGTGCGCCCTGGATGAAGTCGCGACGATTGAACGCGTTGTGGATTGAGTCAGTCAATGTATCCTCCATTGCCCGAATAAGATTGCCCGAACAAAGATGACGATCCGCGGTTGGGGTCAGAGTTGATTCCAGAAAGAGAATCACCTGATTTATATCGAGGGGTATCATACCAGTTGCCTGCGAAAGGGTTTCGATGCCGGGCTATGAATAGGGTAGCGCGGGTCCGGAGAATGAAGGCTTCGTGAACATTCTGGCGCGACTAGAGCAGTGGAAGGCGCAGGGCAAAATATCGCCGGGGCAGCAGGCACATCTGGCCAGCTTCTCGCGGGGAGAACCCTTTTCGCTTTTTCTCGAGCTGAACGTTCTGCTCTACGCCGGTGTGCTGGCGTTCGTTGCCGGACTGGGCTGGACCGTGAGCACGTGGTCGCAGCAACTCGGGGACGTACTCGTACTGGCTGTCCTGTCTGCGATCCTCGCGGCCAGTTTCTGGTACTGCTTCTCGCGCGGGCCGGTCTGGTCTGCGGCAGAGACGGGTGCACCGACTCCGATTTTCGACTACGTGCTGTATCTGGGCAGCCTTGTTTGGTCATTAGAACTGGGTTACATCGAGAACCGTTTCCACCTGCTCTCGGGCAAATGGGATCTCTATTTGCTGGCGAGCGCAGTACTGTTCTTCTTTCTCGCTTATCGTTTCGATAATCGTTTGGTGCTGTCGCTTGGGCTGTCGTCACTGGCGGGATGGTTCGGACTCACCATCTCGCACTGGTCGGTGCATCCGGATGATGAGTATCGAGAGTATGCGCTTCTCTACTGCCTGCTGGTGGGCGTGGGCGGAGCGCTTCTTAAACGGCGCGGGCTAAAGCCGCATTTCTTCGGCACATATCTGAACATCTTGGCGAACGTTTTGTTTTGGGCGGTTCTCTCGGGCGTGTTCGAGCGGGAGGGCTACGCCGTGTGGTTTGTTGGTCTGTTGGCCACGTGCGGCGCGTCTCTTGCTTGGGGTCTGACGCATAGGCAGTTTGCGTTCGTTGCTTATGCCACCGTTTACGGGTACGTGGGGGTCAGTTCGCTGATTCTTCGTGGCATCAACGGTGAATCCGCTGTGCTGACCTATTTCGTTGTGAGCGGAGTGGCGATGCTAGTGGTGCTGGTGAAGATCGGACGGCGCTTCGGGAGGACGGCATGAGAATTTACGGTGCGTCGAGTGAAGAGACTCTGCGGGCCCGGAAATTCCTGAAGGAGTGGGTCGGCGAGGGCTTCGTCAGCAAGGAGCAGTATCAGTTGTTGGAAAAGGAAACAGTTTCTGAGCTGCGCACCACCAATATTTTCCTGCGGGTGGTGTTGTTCTTCTTCACGGTGATCATCGTCGCTGCGGGCGTCGGTCTGTTCTTCGCGGCTTTCCGGCCATCGGAGCAAGCCGGCGGCGTTATTTTTCTGATGTTTGCCGCGCTCTGCTACGGGGCCGCCGAATTTGCTGTCTTCCAAGCCGGGCTCTATCGCTACGGTATCGAGGAAGCGCTGGCCCTTTGCTCGATGGGCTTTTTGTGTGCAGGACTAGAGGACTTTCTTTTTATCGCCCACCCTTCTTCGCCGGCCGAGTTCATGGTTCCGGCCGCAGGCGTCCTCTCTTCGCTTTGGATATGGCGGCGCTTTGGGCTCTCCTATGCATTTCTTGCGGCGATGATCTTCGTCGTCTTTGTGCCGGGGTACTGGACCTCGTCGCATGAGGCGCAGCGACTGATCGTCGCGGGGTTCTATGCGATCGGACTTGGGGTCGTGTTTGCGGTACGCTCGCGTCACCGCTTCGATTATCTTGATGAGGCTTATTCGCTCGCCGAAGCGATGCTTTGGCTCGGCATCTATCTAGCTATCAATCTCAAGATTTTGTCTTTGGAACTGCCTGCGCAGCGGTGGATCGGTGGTTGGGATGACTCTGCGTTATTCGCGAGGCCGTTTTACTGGACGACGTGGGTGCTGATCTGGTGCCTGCCGCCGATCGTACTGGTGCGCGGCGTCCGGCAGAAGGACCGGTTCGTCATTGCGGTGGGCGCGATTATGGCCGTCCTGACGTTGGTCTGCAATAAACCCTATCTCGGCTGGGTGAGGCATACTTGGGATCCGATGATTCTGGGCGTGTTGTTGACTGGTGTCGCGATTTTTCTGCGACGCTGGCTGGCCGGAGGTCCGGATGGAATTCGACACGCCTTTACGGCTGAGCGCCTATCGGGAAAAGATAAACAGTGGAAGAACGTCGGGGCGATCGTGCTTGGGCAGATATCGCCGCAGTCCATCACGCCAAGCGCGCAACCGACTGGTCCGGACTTTCGGTTTGGTGGGGGACAAACGGGAGGTGGCGGGGCTGGTGGTGAATTTTGAGGGTGCGGGGTGCGTGGGGCATCGGCTGTCGTTAATTCGTCGGATTGCTAACTCGTCGGTTCACTTCAGCAACTCGTCGACGACGGCTTCGACGTGAATGATGGTGGTATCGAGGAACTCGATGCCTGGATTGGGCGCGTCGCGTAATAGTAACGGGAGTTCCGTGCCGGCGAGGACTAGAGCTTCGATCCCGTCTTCGTTCTTCATCCGTTGGGCGATGTTTAGGATTTCGGTTCTGGTTTCGGGTAAGAATCGGTTCTTCAGCAGTTCTCCGATGTACTTGGCGTGAATGAGTTCCTGCTCCGATGCAGTGGGACGAACCAGGGCGATGCCGGCGCGCTGGAATTCCTCGGGATAGAAGGTTGCTTGCATGGTAAATCGTGTTCCGAAGAGGCCGACCTTCTGCAGGCCGAGTGTTTTGGCGTGATCACAGGTGACGCGCACGATACTGAGGAGTGGGATCGCGGAGCGGCGCTGGATTTCGTCGAAAACGAGATGCGGCGTGTTGGCCGAGATGAAAGCGAAGTCGGCGCCGGCTCGGGTCAACGTCTCGACACCGGCGGTTAGGTAGTCGGTGAAGTCGCCGAGTCGACCCGCGTCAAGCAGCGCGAGGCCTTTATCGACGTCGAGGCTGTTGATGATCACGTGCGGATAGCCGGCGTCGGGCTTGCGGGCGCGAAAGCGGGCAATGATGGAGCGATAGTAGTCGACGGTAGATTCGGGACCGAGGCCGCCGATCATTCCGCCGACTATGCCGCCAAGCTTCCGACCGACGATCTCACCATCTGTACTGAAGGTTCCCATATTACCGGCTAGAGATGCGCGGCGGGCACGTCAGGATTCGACTCTTGATCACGAGTGATGATGAAAGCAACGGCGTGAGGCGATCGCATAGGGCAATCGGGGCATTTCTAATGACATTTGTCAGTCTCACACGCTTGCGCATTCGGTCGATCTGGTACCTGCCGCTTTTTGCGATTTATGCTGTTCGGTCGGTGCGACAGGTGAAGAAGGCGGCTGGATTCCAGTGTGGTGCGCTATTGAATGACCGCGATTGGACTTTCTGGACGATGACGGCTTGGGACGGACTGGAAAGTATGCGCCGTTTTATGACGACGGGGGCTCACAAGAGCGCGATGCCGCACCTGATGCACTGGTGCGATGAAGCGTCCGTTGCACACTGGGAGCAAGAGGAAAGCGCGCTGCCTTCGTGGGAGGAGGCGGACCGGCGGATGCGGGAGGGCGGGCGCGCTTCGAAGGTCAAGTATCCGAGCGCCGGGCACGCCGGCTTGAATTATCGAAAGCCGCGAACGTCGGGCGGTTCGAGCATCTGATAGCGTTGTCGAACTAGAAAAAACCCGACACGCCCTCCCCTGAGATAGTGCCGGGTTTCCAGTGTTGTTGCGATCACGTCGTGCCGGAAAGGATATGCTTCCTGGTCGCAGTCGCATTATGTTCTTATCCGGTCGCATTGTCTGTGACGTTTGGTACAGGGCAGCGTGAGCGCCGCGGAGATTCTTCGTGTCCTTGCAAAGTATTTGTGAAGTTGTGCCTTCCCGAAATCGTTGTGAATCGTGGCCAAACCCCTAAACGGAGCACTCGATGCCGTTGTTATAATCCGCGTGTGAGGGAACCTCTTCCTAGGCGGCAACAGCTTCGGACGCCCGTGCTGCGACGTTCTTTTCGCAAACCGTATCCCATCGCCGTGCGCGGGGAAGGCGTCTACGTTTGGGACGCAGAGGGCAACCGCTACCTCGATTTTTCGGGTTCGGCCGCGGTGAATTTTATTGGGCACGGAGTCCGCGAAATTTCGGACGCGATGGCCGAGCAGGCGCGGCAGCTGGAGTTTGTGCATACCAGCCAGTTCACGACTGCCGTGGCAGAAGAATTCGCAGCGGAGTTGTTGCAGTTTGCCGGAACCAACTTTGACGGCGGAGCGGTGTACTTTACTTCCGGCGGATCGGAGTCGGTGGAGACTGCGCTGAAGTTGGCGCGGCAATATCAAGTCGAAATTGGCCAGGGGAATCGGCATCAGATTCTGAGCCGGCAGCAGAGTTATCACGGATCGACGCTGGGGGCGCTCGGGGTTTCGGGCAATAAGAAGCGGCGCGAGATTTATCTGCCGATGGTGCGCGAGTTTGCGCATATTGGGATTCCGTATTGCTATCGCTGTGCGTTTGATTGCACGGATAGTTGCTACAACTGCGGACAGCAATACGCGGCGGAACTGGAGCGGGCGATTGAGGAGGCTGGGGGCGCCAGGCAGAGTGAGGTTGCGGGATTTATCTTCGAGCCGATGAGTGGAGCGACGCTCGGGGCGGTCACGCCTCCGCCGGGATATTTGCAGAGCGTGGCCGAGATTTGCCGGCGTCATGGCGTGCTGTTGATTGCCGATGAAGTCATGACCGGCATGGGGCGCACGGGGAGAAACTTTGCGAGCGAGCACTGGGGAGTCGCCCCGGACATTCTGGTTACGGCGAAGGGATTGTCTTCGGGATACGCTCCGCTGGGGGCGGTGATTGCGAGTAAACGAGTTGTTGATGCAATCGCCGGTGACACGGCGGGCGGGCAGGAATGCCCGCCCCACACGGGTTCGGGAGCGTTTCTGCATGGGTTTACTTACAACGCGCATCCGGTATCGGTGGCGGCGGGACGGGCGGTGCTGCGGCGGATCCAGTCGCAGAAGTTGGTCAACGCGGCTGACTCGCAGGTCGCCGGAACAGCAGGAGCAGCATTGCGAACTGCCTTGGAAAGTTTGCGAGATCTGGACGTGGTCGGAGATGTTCGCGGACTAGGGCTGTTGTGGGGCTTGGAGTTTGTTGCGGATAAGAAGACCAAAGCCGCATTCGCTCCCGAGAAGAATTTTGCGGGAAGAGTCGGGCAGGCTTCTTTTCGGCGCGGGCTGTTGGTCTATCCCATGCAGGGTTGCGTGGATGGAGTGGTGGGGGATCATCTGCTGATCGCGCCTCCGGCGGTCATTTCGGAAGAGGAGATTCAGTGGGCAGTGGCGGAACTCTGGGCAGCGATCTTGGAAGCGGCCGCCGAAGTCCGATGACCGTCCTGCGGCGGACGGACGAATGCGTCCGTCGCTACATGGTTCGCGCTTCTTCGAGATCGATACGCAGTCGACAACTTCTCCTAGATCTCTGAAACATCGGGGCTTGGCGGTAGATCTACGTTTTACCCACCCTGCATTGTGAAATTTTCCGGATCGCCCCAAAGTGCCTTCAGAACGGAGGCACACATGACGATTTCAGCTTCAACTTCTTCGTTATCGCTGGCCGAATTTGCCGAACAGGGCAATCCTAGAACGTTAGACGAGGCACGGCAGGCGGGATCTCAGTCGGCGAGTTTCCATTCGGCTACGCGGGTTCATGGAAGTGTTCTCGCGGCGATGGAAAAGCGAACCCTGGTTTGGACGGCGGAGCGGATGCCGCCGTGGGTTTCGTCCGATCAGCTGACGGTTCTTGGCTTTGTTGCGCAGATCGCCACCGGCGTTTGCTACGCCCTCTCCGTCTACGACCGACGCATGCTGCTGGCGGCGATTGCCTGTCTTGCACTGAACTGGTTTGGCGACTCGCTCGATGGAACTCTGGCGCGGGTGCGACTGCGGCAAAGGCCACGCTACGGCTTCTATATCGACCACATCATCGACTCGATCGGGGCTGTCACGATGATGGGTGGGCTCGCGCTTTCGGGATATATGCATCCCGTGATTGCGGTGGGATTGCTGATTGGATTCTTGCTGCTTTCCATCCAATCGTATCTAGCGACTTACACGCTGGGCGAATTTCATCTTTCTGTCTGGGGATTCGGGCCGACCGAGTTGCGCGTTTTGCTCGCGGTGGGCAATCTGGCCGCGTTTCACTGGGCTTGGGTGATGGGCGGCCGTTTCCGGCTGTTCGATCTTGGCGGAGCGATTGGGCTAGCGGTCATGGCGGTGATGCTGTTGGTTGTTTGTTGGAAGAACACCGTGCGGTTGTATCGGGAGGAGAGGATCTTATGAGCTCTCAGCCGTCAGCCGTCAGCGACCAGCCGTCAGCCATCAGCCGTCAGGTAAACCGGAAGCAAACCGTTCTGCGATGGATTAAGTTCAACTTCGTTGGTGGGATTGGCATTGGAGTGCAACTGGCGGCTTTGGCCTTTTTTCGGTCTTGGTTGAAGTTTGACTATCTGGTGGCTACGGGGCTGGCGGTGGAGATCGCGGTGATCCATAACTTTTTGTGGCATGAGAGATTCACTTGGGCGGATCGTCCGGCAGCGCGGCCGATGGAGTCGCTCATCAGGTTAGCGAAGTTCAATGCGAGCAACGGCGCGGTTTCTCTGGTGGGAAACCTCTTGCTGATGCGGCTGTTGGTTGCCGAGCTGGGATGTAACTATGTTGCGTCGAATCTCGTGGCGATCGGTGCTTGTTCGCTGGCGAATTTTCTTCTGGGGGAGCGGTTTGTTTTTCAGGCTGGGGCTGAAAATGCGGTCGGGTCCAGTTAGAACCTGCCTCGGCGTTGCTCGGCGGGACGGACGAATGCGTCCGCCCCTACGCGGGCGGACGAACAGGCAAAACGGCCCATTTTTGGCGGTTACTTTGGGGGTTACGCGGCGAACTAACTCGGGATATAATCTTTCCAGTCATGCGTTTGAACGGACACATTTCGCTGCGAAGCTGCTGGGTTGAGGGACGCGCTTGTCCCCGCCGGTATCTGTCCGTTCTGCCTTCGCACGTGCGCGCCAATCTCTTTGGCAGCGACTAATTTTCTTCTTCTCTTCT
>Ga0182030_10017662_pt1 | contig 13747 bp, 8 predicted proteins | sample 812S3MmetaG_FD_121299 | JGI IMG/M metagenome (GOLD analysis project Ga0182030, IMG submission 121299) | Permafrost microbial communities from Stordalen Mire, Sweden - 812S3M metaG (Illumina Assembly) | ecosystem: Environmental > Terrestrial > Soil > Wetlands > Permafrost | place: Sweden... | reverse complement strand
ATTCGAGCGGGCCAACGGAAAAGCGCAGTGATAGAAGATGTAGCGTCGGGTTTCCCATTTGGCGCGGCCACCACAGTTCAGGCCGGCGAATCCGCAGGCTGGGAAATGCATGCGGGGTAAATCGAACGGTGCGGCTTTCGCGGGGCGTGAGTTCCACGGGCTGGCGCAGCGTCTGGCCCTCCAGCTCGGCGATCAGGAGGCCGGAGCACCTGTGCGAAGAAGCGTTTTCGACAGTTGCCTCGACGGTGAGATCAGCGAGATCGAGGGAACCTTTCAGGAAGTGCGTTACAACCTGGGGATAGGAAATCTTCACCGGGCCGGAAACGCGCAGAGAGACGTCGCGCCAGAGTCCCAGATTCTTATCAGGAGGCGTAGGATTCCAGTCGACCCAATTAATTCCCAGATCGTTTTCGGACTGCGCGAAGACTTCAACCGCCAGCACGTTAGCACCGCCGCCGGCGAGAAATGACGTTACGTCGAACTCATAGGTGCGGTATGCGCCGGCGATCTGCGCCGAACCGGCAATCTTTCGGCCGTTAAGCCAGATGTTGGCGTGATTGTTGATCCCGCCGAAATTGAGCCAGACGTGACCATCGGGCGATTTCTCGGGAGTTGGGAATTCCGTGCGATACCACCAACTACAGCGAAATGGGCTTCCATCCGGCATGGGAAGCACGGAAAACATCTTCCCGATGGGATAGGAAGTGCCGGGAATGGAGCGCAGATTGTCTCCGAAATAGGGGTCGGGATAGGTGCCGTCCGCGACGAGAGCAGCCACAACCGTGGAGGGCACGGTTGCGGCGTGCCAGCCCTCCGGACGAAAACCGGCGCGCGAAATGGTTTGCCCATCCGAATGAACGACACAAGAAGACTGCAGCTGCCAAGCGGTGTGGAGAAAAATCTTGCGGTTTGCGGATGTGACATCCGCTGATGCTGCCGAAGAAAAAATTCCACAAAATAGGATGGCCAGGAAGAGGTTGGCCAAGCGCGCGATGGGTTTCATTGTGGAGGTCGCCGCATGAACAGCGATGCGGCAGGGAGAATCCTACAACGGGGGTGGCTCCTGAGCTACCCGCAAAGGCCGATTTTTTACAACGCGGGAATCTGGGAGACGTTCCAACCGCCGCCGAGCGCCTTGACCAGCAACACGCTGGCAGTCATGCGGCGGGTGAGGATATCGACGGCGGCGCGCTCATCGGACAAAGCGGCGCTTTGCGCAGTGGTGACCTCAAGGTAGTTGGCCACTCCGCCTTTGTAGCGGCTGTTGGAAAGATCGAGCGAATGCTCTGCGGCACTGACAGCGGCTTGCTGAGTTTGCGCCTCGGTCTGAAGAACGCGCAACGCCGAGAGATTGTCTTCGACCTCCTGGAACGCCGTCAGGGTGGTCTGCCGGTAGTTGTCCACGGATTGATTGAACGCGGCACGAGCTTGGTCGCTGACACCGCGACGCGCGCCGCCATCGAAAAGGAGCTCAGCTGCCGAGCCGGCGAGCGACCAGAGGCCGCTGGGGCCCTCCAACAGATTGCCGATGTGGTTGCTCTCGAACCCACCACTGCCGGCCAGTGTAATCGAAGGGAAATACGCTGCGCGCGCCACGCCGATCTGGGCGTTCGCTTCCTGCATGCGGCGTTCGGCGGCGGCAATGTCCGGACGGCGCTCGAGCAAATCGGAAGGCAGCCCCGGCGGGATCGCGGGAGGCGGCGCGCCGAGCGGCATGGGCGCTACAGCGAGCTCCGAAGGCGGCTTGCCGGCGAGGACGGCAATGGCGTGTTCAAAGGCGCTGCGCTGAACTTCAACATCCTGATCCTGGGCGCGCGTGGTCTCCAGCTGTGTTTGGGCCTGGGCCACGTCAACCGCTGAGGCGATGCCGCCTTGGTAGCGGCTGTTCGTGAGGTCAAAGGCCCGCTGGTAGGCGATCACGGTTGAATCGAGAAGCTGCTTCTGCGAATCGAGCCCACGCAACTGGAAATAATCGGCAGCCAACTCCGCGTGCAGACTGAGTCCCACGTTGGCGAGGTCCGCGGCTGTGGCTTGTGCCTCCGAGCGAGCCGCTTCGACACTGCGACGGACGCGTCCCCATAAATCGGGTTCGTAGGAGACGTCCACCGGCAACTGAAAATCCGTGTAGTTGATTGGCGAGTTGATGCTAGAAAGAGCCCGATTTTGCGACTGGCGATTTTGGCTCGCTGACGCACCAGCGGTTACGCTAGGAAAGAGAGGAGCGCGATTGATACGGATGGCGGCGCGCGCCTGCTCGAAACGGTCGGCGGCGGCCTTTAGACTCTGGTTCGCAAGAGTGACCTGCTCTTCGAGAGAATTCAGTTCGGCATCGCCATAGGCTTCCCACCATTTGCCCTTGGCGATGTCGTCGCGTGGCTGTGCGGTTTTAAACTCGGCCGCTTCCTTGTAGTCCGATGGAACTTCCGTGGCGGGTCGGACGTACTTCGGGCCGACGGTGCATCCGGCCAAGAGCGCGGCACTCACCACCGTGAACACCATGTGGGTGAATATTTCGTGTGATTGAATTTTCACTTCGGCGACGCTTCCGGCATTATTTTTTGGTGTAGTGGACTCGCCAGACCGAGTTGGAACCGTCATCGGTGACCATCAAGGATCCGTCTGGCGCCACCGCAACGCCGACCGGGCGCCCCCAGGCGTCCCCTTTAGGCGTGACAAATCCTGTGAGAAAATCCAGGTACTCCCCGGTGGCTCGCCCATCTTTTACCGGTACAAAGACAACTTCGTAGCCGGTGCGAACGGAACGATTCCAAGAGCCATGCTCAGAAGCAAAGATAGCTCCTTGATATTCCGACGGGAACTGTGTGGCTTCATAAAATGCCAGCTCGAGGGAGGCGTTGTGCGGCTCGAGGAGGACGTCCGGCACGATGACCTTGTCCTTCAACTCGGGATGCTTGCCCGCCAGCCGCGGCTCCTCATTTCCGCCGATGTAATACCACGGCCAACCGTAGAAGCCGCCTTCCTGAACGTGGGTAATGTAGTCGGGGGGAAGATTGTCGCCCAGGGCGTCGCGTTCATTCACAGAAGTCCACAACACGCCGGTATGGGGATCGACGGCGATGCCGACGGGGTTGCGAATGCCGGAGGCGTAGATGTGCAAGTTCGAGCCATCAGGATTCGCGGCCAAAATGTTGGCTCGCATCGTTTCGGTTTTATCCTCGTCGACGTTCGAGAAATTGGTGCGCGAACCGACGGCGACAAACAACGTCTTGCCGTCGAGTGAAAACGAAAGATCGCGCGTCCAGTGACCTCCGCCGCCTACTCTTTCATCTCCGCTGGGGATCTTGGCGATCACGGTTTCCCGCGGTCCACGCGCTTTCAAGTCGCCATTGGAATACGGAAAACGAACTACTGAATCCGTGTTTCCAATGTAGACGTACTGGGGATTGGCGCCCGGCGGATAAAACGCGATTCCGAAAGGACGGTGCAGACCGGCTGCGAAGGTCTCTACTTGGGCCGCCTTCCCATCAGCGGTGACGCCCCGGAAGACGAGGATCTTTCCCGGATCGCTTTCGGCCAAGAAGAGGTCGCCGTTCGGCGCAGTACGAATCAGTCGGGGGTTCTGCAAGTCGCGAGCGTATAGATCGACCTTGAAACCATCGGGGGCTTGAGGCCACGCATCCGCGGGGCGACGGACCGGATCGCTAAAAATAGCGGACGACTTAGTGGTGTAGGGCTTGGGAAGATCGGCAGGGATAATCTTGTGAACCCGTCCCGGCTGTTCTCCACGGAAATCGGTATAGGGATCTGCATAGCTGCCGCTGCTTTGCGCAAGAGAACCGGCTGGGCGCGCGATTGCAAATCCCAGAACCAGGGCCAAGAACAAACAGGCCAGCAATTGATGGATGTGCTTCATTGTCTCGCGGACTCCTAGCTCCTATTTGAACGGAGCATTTATGAATAATCTACGGGTTACCGCCAACGGAGGGCGCACTAGACATACCGCTGACGATGCGAACCGTTTCGCCGGGAATCAGCGAGTCCGGAGGATTGACGATTACGGAGTCGTCCGCCGACAGGCCCAACGATACTTCCACTTCGCTACCCAGATCGCGGCCTAGTGTTATTTTCACCAGCTGCGCTTGATCGCCATTCTGCACGGTGGCGACTTGCAAGCCCTCCGCGCGGAAAATAAGCGCGCTGACTGGGATAATCAGCGCCTGCGGCCCGGTGGGCACCTTCAGATGGACTTCCGCGTAGGAGCCGGGCAAAAGTTCACCGCTGGCGTTATCCACATCCACTTCCACCAGGAGAGTCCGCGAGGCGACATCGATAGCACCTGCGGTGCGCACGAGTATCCCTTTGAACCGGCGTCCCGGATACTCTTGGAGCGTCAAGTCCGCGGTGAGGCCGGGCTTCGCCGCCGGAGAATATTGCTGTGGCACGTTGACGTAAACGCGCAGCCGCCGGAGAGAAGCGATGTGAAACAGTTCCGTCGCGGGAGCGCCCGCTCCCGAATTGATTAAATGCCCGACGTCTGTATTGCGGGCGGTGATTACGCCTTCGAAAGGAGCGTATATTTTTTCGAAAGACTGAAGCTCTTCGAGGCGTTTCACGTTCGATTGGGAGGAGGCGACCATGGCTTTCTTAGCCTGGAAGTCGCCGACAGCGTTGTCCACATCCTGCTTGGATACGGAGTCCGTCTTCAGAAGATCCTGATAGCGATGGGCGGTAATTTCGGAAAGCTGATAGTTCGCTTGCGATGTGTTCAGATCGGCGCGGGCCTGATCGAGTTGTTGATCGATTTCGGGAGTTTCAATTTCCGCCAGCAGTTGTCCGGTTTTGACGCGCGCCCCGATATCCACGTACCATTTCTTCAAATATCCGTTCGTGCGCGCGTAAATGGCAGAATCTTCGAACGCCTGAATATCCCCCGGCAGAATAACTTCGTTCTGAGGCGCGCCCATCTTCGGGTGCATCACGGCGACGGTAGGAATGGCCAACTCGCGCGTCTGATTACGCAGCGCGGCGGTAGCTCTCCAGCGCGGGATCAGACCGGCCAGCACAATCGCGACAACGATCGCCAGTGCAATGACAGCAACCAGCACGCCGCGTCCGGATCGCCGTGGAGACAGCGGAATCGTTTTCGCTCTGACCGGGGTTCCGTCTTCTTCCGGTTGTTGGTATTCCCGTGTAATGGCTATTTCCTTTCCGTCCCAACCTTTTATAGATGAGTTTCCAATCGTTGCCGATTCATCGAGAAATGGGCGCCCGAGGGATCAGTCGGCGGCCATGCACGATCGAGAAGACCGTTGGAACAAAAAAAAGTGTGGCAACAGTCGCAAACAGGAGTCCGCCGATCACGGCCCGTCCCAGAGGGGCGTTTTGCTCCCCGCCCTCTCCCAAGCCCAAGGCCATGGGAAGCATGCCGATAATCATTGCCAGGGCCGTCATCAACACCGGGCGGAATCGCGTGAACCCGGCCTCCAGTGCTGCTTCGGCGGGCGTTTTACCGGCTTCCAATTTTTCCTTGGAGAAACTGATCACCAGGATACTGTTGGCGGTAGCTACTCCCATGCACATGATCGCGCCGGTGAGCGCCGGAACACTAATTGTAGTGCGCGTAATGAACAAGAACCATACGATTCCGGCCAGCGCTGCGGGAAGCGCCATCAATATAATAAAAGGATCAAGCCAGGATTGAAAATTCACGACGATCAAAAGGTACACAAGGACGATTGAAAAAAACAAACCCGCCAGGAGACCATAGAAGGAAGCGTTCATCGTCGCGATCTGGCCGCGAACGACCAACTCCGACCCGCGCGGCAAACTTTTCCTGCTGCGATCAAGGATCGGCTGCATTTCCCTGGCCACGGCACCGAGGTCGCGGTCCTGCACGGCGCCGTAAATATCGATGACCGGCTGAACGTTGTAATGGGAGACGATGCCCATTTCAGAGCCCCTGCTGAAAGAAGCAAGGTTGGCCAGAATTTCCGATTGCGGCGTTCCGGGCCCGGTGACGGGAATATTTTGCAGATCCTGCAACGTGTCGGACTTGTATTGCGGAGTCTCCGCCTCGATATTATAGGTCACTCCCGTGACCGGATCGATCCAGAGAGCAGGCGCGGTCTGAAAACTTCCGCTCAAGGAAATCAGCAGGTTCTGCGCAATGTCCCGCTCCGTAAAGCCCACTTGCTGCGCCCTGGTTCGGTCCACATCGATATGCAGGCGCGGCTGATCGAAGACCTGTTGTATTCGCAGATCCACCATGCCGGGAATGGTTTTTAGTTGGTGCAACAAGGCGTCCGCGGATATGCGGTTGCCGTCAAGGTTGCGTCCCATAATCTGGATGTCGATGGGCGCAGGGAGGCCGAAATCAAGGATTTGACTGACGATATCGGCTGGAATCATGTAAAAGGTGACGCCAGGAAAATCCTGAACCAGCTTCATCCGAAGAGTCCGCACATAGTCCGCCGTGGGACGGTGTTTCGGAGACAGCGCCACGTCAATATCCGCGTCGCCGGTCCCAACCGGAGCCGAGTTGCTGTACGACAGATTGAGGTTGCTGTACGGTAGGCCGATATTGTCGATAATGCTGACCAACTCCGAAGGTGGAATTTCCTTTCGAATTGCTTCCTCCACCCTGTCGCAAAGAGCGGCCGTTTCCTCGATCCGCGTCCCCGTCGGCGCCCGTAGATGCAAATTGAATTCGCCGCTGTCTACAGCAGGGAAGAAATCCTGTCCCACGAAGGGCACAAGCGCGAAGGAAAGCACACAGGCAGCAAAGAAGCAGACGGCAAAGATATTCCCGTGAGCGACGCAGCGCTCAAGCAGGCGATGATAGGAATCGCGGAAGCGGTCGAACCCTTTCTCGAATCTTGCCTGCATGCGAACCAAAGGATTACGCGATCTTTCCGTCTGCTCGATGCGCTCTTCCTCGGTACGTTCCTGGAGCAGATATCTTGCCATGGTGGGTACCAACGTTCGCGAAAGCAGGTAAGACGCCAGCATGGCAAAAACGACGGCTTCGCCCAGGGGTACGAACAGGTAGCGCGCCACGCCTGAAAGAAAAAACATCGGCACGAAAACGATGCAGATCGCAAGTGTGGACACCAGCGCAGGCACCGCAATTTGCGATGCGCCATCCAGAATTGCCTGGATGATTTCCTTGCCTTGATCGAGGTTCCGATTTACGTTTTCAATCTCCACCGTCGCGTCGTCCACCAGGATTCCGACCGCAAGCGCCAGCCCGCCAAGCGTCATTATGTTGATCGTCTCCCCCAGGGCGCTCAGCACAATCAAAGACGTCAGAATGGAAAGCGGAATCGAAACGGCGATGATCAACGTGCTGCGCCAATTTCCCAGAAACAGAAGGATCATCAAACCGGTCAAACAAGCGGCGACAACTCCCTCGCGGATGACACCGTAGATGGACGCCTTCACAAAAATCGATTGGTCGGAAAGCGGCTGAATCTTCAGATTTTCAGGAAGTCCCGCTGCAATCGCCGGCAGAGCCTGTTTGATTCCGGAAATGACATCCAGAGTGGAAGAACTGCCATTTTTAAATATAACCATGAGGGCCGATCGCTGCCCATCGACGCGCACGATGTTGGTCTGTGGGGGATAGCCGTCCCGAACGTAGGCGACGTCCTTGATGTAGATCGTGGAATTCCCAATCGATTTGATCGGGAGGTCATTGAGTTCCTGCACGGTTACCGGCGCGCCGTTTAAATCCACCTGATATTCGAAGGACCCGATTTTCGCCGTACCTGCGGGAAGAATCAGGTTTTGGACGTTGAGCGCATTCACCACGTCGAGCGGCGAAAGACCCTTCGACTGCAGCGCCGCCGGGTTCAGGTCCACCTCTACTTGCCGCTGCTTGCCCCCGAAGGGATACGGGATGGCTGCGCCGGGTATGGTGACCAGAGAGGTCCGGAGAAAGTTCGTGGCCACATCCCCCAACTGCTGCTCGGTCATGCCTGAGCCGGAAAGTCCGAGCTGCAGGATGGGCACCGACGAGGCGTTGTATTCCAGCGACAGCGGCGGCGTGGTTCCGGGAGGCATGGTGCGGATGACGGCGCTCGAAATAGAAGTAATCTGCGCTACGGCTGTGGCGATGTCCGCCCCCGGATGGAAATATATTTTGACGATGGCCCGGCCGTTCCAGGATTGCGACTCGATATGCTCGATATCGTTGACCGTCGTGGTTAGGGAGCGCTCGTACTGGTAGACGATCCGACCGGACATTTCTTCGGGAGACAGGCCATTGTAGGTCCAGAGGACGCTAATCACGGGAATGTTGATGTTCGGGAAAATATCGGTCGGCGTGCGAAGAATCGAGACAACGCCCAGGATCAGAATCAAAATGGCGGCAACAACGAAAGTATAAGGCCGGCGTAGCGCGAGTCGAACAATCCACATTGCTGTACTGCTCCAGTATCCTTCGGCGCACCACGACCGTACCGGGAAACATGGCGCCAGGAACTTTCATTATCGCACGCGGCGCGCCGAAGCGTAACTTGCCGGCCTTAGCGACATGCTCGCCCAATACGAAACGGACCGGCACTTCGCACCCGCAACTGTAGATTTAGACGTTCCCCATCGAAGTGGGTTACGCCTGGAAATCGGCACTGGACACCACTAATCCGGCAGCACGCTGGGCTTTCTGGCCTAGCAGAGGCGTGTTGCGGGCAGGCACGGAAATCGCGGCAGATAAAGGCCTTGGTGCTCGCGCCTTCAACTGCCACCGCCTGGTATCCGCGGTACCTGCATGCCATCCGGCGAGTGCCATTTCGATACACAGTCGAAAACTTCAGCCGATTGTGAGAAGGATTCTTCTTATCTGACCGCTTTCTGATCTTGCGCGCTGCCCTATGGGTATTGGATTCAGTGCCGATTTTCTGGTCTAGGGATTGCAACATTGTTGGAAGTACGAGGGCATAGAAAAAGACGCTTGACCCATGATGAAACACTCACATTCCAAAAGGGGCAATAGCAAACGATACCCCCTCATGAGGAGTTCTATCGTCAGACTGCTGGTTAGCTGCGCCGCATTGCTGGTCGTATTTACCGTTTTCGGGGAAAAACAGCTCCAACAAAAATCGAGCCTACCCGCGGACAAGTCACAGCCTTCTCAAACTACAGAGAATTCAGCGCCGTATATTCTGAAAGTATCAGGTTCGCCGATTTCCAAGATGTTGAGTCGACCTGTTTATCCATACTCAGTGATTCCCGGAGGAGTCGAAACCGTGAAGGAGCTGCGAAAGGCGATCAGCAACGATCTAACCGTCTCGCAGCACTACGCCGGCTTCCGTTTGGCAAAGGCTAGAATTATTCGGCTGAGCGACGCGCGCGAAGCGTACGTTGCTTACCGGAAGGATAATCAAATTTATTGGACGAAGCGGAAACTTACGCTGCCCGCCGGGGAAACCCTGATCACGGACGGCACACAGCAAGCAAGGACTCGCTGTGGCAACCGAATTTCCTACATTCCTCAAACACCTGTGTCGGCGATCGATCCACCGGAAAAAAGTTTTGAGAATGCTTTGTCCCCTACGGCCTTTGAGATTCCGGCATTCGCTCCGCCAGCCGAAGATGCGGTAGCGCCTTTGCTGTTTGCGGACTCGGAGAGTTCGCCAACGCCTTTTACATATTCCAACTTCGGAGCTGGCTTTCCCCCATTCGGTCCTCCGATTAACGGAGGCACGGGCGGAGGAATGCCGTCGACTCCTGGCGGCGGGGGTGCCACGCCCTCATCGCCCTCCGGAGACCCGCCAGTCGCGACGCCCGAACCTAGCTCCGCCTTGCTGCTGGCGATAGGGCTCGCGGGGATATATTTCTCACTGGTGCGGAAGCGCGTATTGAAGACTTAAAGGTCGACGAATCCTGCCCGAGGGTACGGCAGAACTATTTCTGCACGGCGATCATTCCCTCTTGAGCCGCTTCCAGAATGCGGGTCGTCGGCGCCAGATCGTGTTTTTCGAAGCACCGCGCGATGGCTTTTCCAATTTCGTCGTAACGCTCGGTGGCCAAGGCCAGCACGCTGGGTCCCGCACCGCTTAGCGCAACTCCCAGCAAGCCGGGCATACGCGGTATCGCGAGGGCCTGGGTAAGGCCGGGAATCAGAACCTGGCGCGCGGTCTGGTGGATGCGATCCTGCATGGCGTCCCATAAAAGATCGTAGCGGCGTTCTTCGAGAGCTGCGACGAACAGAGCGGTTCGCTGCAGGTTGTGCACCGCATCGGCGCGCGAGATGGTCTGGGGCAGCACGGCGCGTGATTTTTTTGTCTCAAGATTTACGTTGGGAGTAACAACGATCACGCGAATGACTTTTGGCCACCGCTTGCGGACGGCGGCAACGGTGCCGTCGCTGCGGCTGAAAGTGACCACCAGTCCCCCAATCAAAGCGGCCGCCACATTATCCGGATGGCCCTCCATTTGCGCCGCATAGCGAAGCACCGCATCCTTCTGAAGGGGCTTTCCCGCAGCTGAGAATCCCAATGCCACACCCGCTACCGTGGCGGCGGCACTGCTGCCGAGTCCGCCCGCAACGGGGATTTCATTTTGCACGGCGATACGCACGCGCGGCAAATCGAACCCTTCCTGTTGGGCGGTGTGGTGCATGGCACGAAAAATCAGATTTTGATCCGGATCGCGAGGAAGTTCCGACGAGCCGCGCACCCCACGGCTTCGCGCCTGTCTTCGGGCTCCGGGAGTGGAAAGCACCGTTGCGCGCACGCTCAGATACATTTCGAGAGCGAGGCCCAGGCAGTCGAATCCCGCGCCAAGGTTGGCGGTGGAGGCCGGCACGCGCACTTCAAAGGAAGCTTTGGGGGTGACACTCATAAAAGAGGGAATGGCGCGAATATTCCAGGCTGTGGCACGGCGGCCAATTTACCGTCGCCGCGCAAGATTTTCAAGGATGGCCGCCTTACTGGCGGCTACTCGCTCGGGGACATTCGCGAACGTGCTGGCGATGGGTCGCGAGGCTGCGCCATTTTTTTCTCCGATAGCGAGCGTGCCGTGATGATAGCGGCTGACGTAGTCCGGGTCTTTCAGGACATGGCCAGTAAGCACTCCCACCACGGATTCTTCGCGGCGCACGCGTCCGGCAGCCACCAGTTTTTTCATCCCCGCTACGGTAGTTGCCGAGGCCGGCTCACAGCCAATGCCATCGCGTCCGATGATAGCCTTGGCGTCCGCGATTTCCTGTTCGGTCACGCTCAGAATGCTTCCGCCCGAGCCCACCACGGCGCGCAGGCTTTTTTGCCAGGAAACCGGCGCGCCAATCTTGATGGCCGTCGCGAGCGTGCTTGGATTTTCCACCGTGGCCATCCTGCTGGGAAGGTGCGCGCCGCCGCGGAGGTCCCCAGGCGTGAGAGCGGCGAATAGGCGCGCGAGAGGCGCCGCGCCCTCTGCCTGAACCACCTGCAATTTAGGCAGCCGGTCGATCAATCCTAATGCGAGCAATTCCTGAAAACCCTTGCCGAGCGCAGTGCTGTTACCCATGTTCCCGCCGGGGACAACGACGTGATCGGGAACCCTCCACTCGCACTGCTCCATTAGTTCGAAGGCAACCGTCTTTTGCCCCTCGATGCGAAACGGATTGATCGAGTTCGCCACGTAGATGGCGGGGTCGTCGCCGAGCTCCTGAATCAAGCACATGCAATCGTCGAAGTTGCCTTCGATCTCGCACACGGCTGCGCCGTAATCGAGGCTCTGCGCCAGCTTGGCAGCGGAAACTTGTCCGTACGGAAGCAAGATCGCCGCTTGCAATCCTGAGCGCGCCGCGTACGCCGCAAGACTGGCTGCGGTATTACCGGTGCTGGCGCAGACCGCTGTGCGTGCTCCCAAAAGAACCGCTTGGGTAATCGCCGCAGTCATGCCCGTGTCTTTGAAAGAGCCGGTGGGATTACATCCCTGATGTTTCAGGCGCAAATGCGCCAATCCGCAGTATTCGGCTGAGCGGGGGGCGTCGTAAAGAGGAGTATGTCCTTCCAGGAGTGTGACCACGGCAGCGCCATCTTCAAACGGCAAAAGCTCCCGGTAGCGCCACACACCGCTAATATCGCGAGGGTCGTGCGAAGCGGCACGCGCCGCCCACAGCTTTCGAAGCTCGGCGCCCCGTTTTGCAGCGGGAACAGAGCCTATTTCGATTTCGAGAGGGCCGCCGCAGCGGGAGCAGACGTAAATCCGCTCACGGATACCGTAGGCAGCCCCGCACTCCGCGAGGATGCAGCGCTGAACGGCATTCTCGATAGCTTGCCCCTCTACTGAGGCCGGTAGGACTATCTTTTCAGCCATTTCAGTTTCTCGAAGCCCCGGTTTCCTGCGCGACTCGCGCGCCTAAACCAAATTCCCGGTGCGTCGCGGTAAGCGCCGCTTTCATGTCTTTATCCGACACCACGAAGGAGATATTGCTTTCCGAAGAGCCCTGCGCGATGGCGATGATGTTCACGTTCTCGCGGCCCAGGCTGTTGAAAGTGCGCCCGGCCACGCCGGGAGTACCGCGCATGTTTTCGCCTACCACGGCCACGATGGCGATATCGGAATGCAGCGTGATGTGCTCGACCTTTTCATGCGCCACGTCTTGCGCGAATTCCTTGCGCAGAGCGTCGACGGTGCGCGGCGCGTCTGAGGCGGCCACGATGAAGCATATGTCGTTCTGCGAAGACGATTGCGAGATCAGCAGTATGTTGGCGTGTAATTGCGCGGTGGTCGAAAAGGTGCGCCCCACCACGTCGGGCAAGCCGACAATACCAGGCCCTCCCACGGTGATGAGGGCGACGTCTCGAATGGCTGTTAGCGCCTTCACGCCGCCTCCATTGCTGCGGCCCAGCGGAGTGATTTTTGTTCCGGTGCGCTCAGGCTCAAAACTGTTGCGAATCCACACGGGAATCCCAGCCTTCGCTACGGCGCGCAGGGTTTTCGGATGCAGCACCTTGGCTCCAAAATAGGCCAGCTCGGTGGCTTCGCGATAGGAGATCTCCGGAATAGTGCGGGCTTCGGGCACCAGTCTCGGGTCCGCTGTCAGCACGCCGTCAACGTCAGTCCAAATGATCACTTCGCCGGCGTCCAAGGCCGCGCCCAGGATCGTCGCAGAGTAGTCTGAGCCGCCCCGGCCAAGTGTCGTGAGGATTCCATCCTGCGTCGCGCCGATAAATCCCGTGACCACAGGAATCACGCCCTGTTGCAAGAGAGGTCGCAAGCGGGCTTCCGAGCACACGCGGGTGAGATCCATCAGGGGATCGGCGCCTCCGTGAAAGGAATCGGTAACGATGAGTTCGGTGGCTTCCACTGCTTCACTGCGTGCTCCGCTTTCGACAAGCGCGCCTGCAACGATAGGAGCGGACAAGCGCTCGCCGAGGCTCGAAATTGCATCGAGCGTGCGCGAGGTCAGCTCACACAGGAGTGCCGTGCCGCGGCACAAACGCTCGCCCTCCTCGAAAATCTTATCGAGGCGCTTCGACAACGGGTCACGTTTTTCCCGGTCGCCGATCAGTTCTTCAATGGCCGAAGCGTGCTGCCTGCGCAGGGCCGCGAAAATATCGGTAGCCTTATCCAGATCACCTACTTCTGCAGCCTTGGCGGCTTGGATCAGGCGGTTCGTCACGCCGCTCATGGCAGAAACCACAGCTGCCACCGGACGCTCCCGCCCCGCCTCATGCAGGATCTGCGCGGTGCGCTGAATGCAGCGCGCATCGCCCACAGAAGTCCCTCCGAATTTCATCACTTGCAATGGCTTTTGCATTTTCTCAGGTCTGGCGCTGCGCGATTTGAAGCGGTCCCT
>Ga0182030_10017661_pt1 | contig 13748 bp, 14 predicted proteins | sample 812S3MmetaG_FD_121299 | JGI IMG/M metagenome (GOLD analysis project Ga0182030, IMG submission 121299) | Permafrost microbial communities from Stordalen Mire, Sweden - 812S3M metaG (Illumina Assembly) | ecosystem: Environmental > Terrestrial > Soil > Wetlands > Permafrost | place: Sweden... | reverse complement strand
GTCGTGCGGGAGCGATAGGGAGGCATGAGCGGTCTCTTCTCGTTGGCGCGGGCCCATTCACCCGGCGCGAAAAACGTGAAGATGACCTAGCCGAAGGCGCGCCGCCCCGCAATATAGCGCGGCGGCGAACGGAGTGCGAGCGTCGCCGCCGCGGTTAGGCGGCGCGGCTGCTGGCGATCTTGTCCGACGAGCCGACGAGTTCGACAAGGCAGGCGGCGATGGCGTCGATCGACGCGAAGCTTTGCCGGCACAGCATGCGCACCGGAAATTCAATCTCGAATTGCTCTTCCAGCGCCAGCATGACCCTGATCGCGGCGAAAGGGGTCAGCCCGGCGTCGTAAAGGTCCGCGTCGGACGACAGGCCCGCGACGGGGCTGTGCAGGCGGCCATGCTCCTCGAGCAAACGGCGGACGATCTCTTGCATCACACAATACTCCTTGGCCTTTTGAAGACTTGCCACCTCTACACCTGGGGCGCGGCGGGCGCCGTGCGCTTCCGCACACGAGGCAAGTCGAGGACACCTGGAGGGAAACATGGGCTATGGCGCCTGAACGGTAAATGAACTGTCAAAAATTGTATGCGGGCATGGTTTCCAACTTCTTTACGGGGCGGCGTTTCACGCGGCGGCGCGCAAGCCCGAGGCTCGGGAATCCACGATCGCGCCGTTGCAATTTTTCGTCCCATTAAATATAAATGCTGCCCATCGATTTTCGGCCTGACGACGTAGACCGGCTCCGGCGACGGGGCCGCTGACGACTCTCCCAAACTCGATCGATCCGGCCCCGCGCACGCGGGCCTTCTCCTTAAGTTTTGGAGAGACGACCATGGCTACCGGAACCGTCAAGTGGTTCAACGCCCAGAAGGGCTATGGCTTCATACAGCCCGACGATGGCGACAAGGATGTTTTCGTTCATATCAGCGCCGTCGAGCGCGCCGGCCTACGCGACCTGCGCGAGGGCCAGAAGGTGAGCTACGAGATCGCCCAGGACCGCCGCACCGGCAAATCCTCGGCCGACCAGCTCAAGGAAATCTAAAGTTCGCATTATCGCGTTCGCGCGACCTTTGACGTTTGAAGGCCGCCGCTTCCCGCGGCGGCCTTTTTTTTGCGCGCCGATTCGCCGACGCGCCGCTTAACGCCTGGTGAATGAAGACTTCAAGCCGCGTTCAGATCGAATCCTGCATTCTTCGGGGGTCGCGAGGGTTTTGCGCTTGCGGCGGCGAGGCCGGCGGCGGGAATGGCGACCGTCCGGCCGAGCCCGTCGAGAGCTGTCACGCTTAGCTGGAGACTCGTCCCAATGCAACAGGAGCACTTGCCATGAATCGCTTCATTATTTCGGCCGCCGCCGGACTCATTCTCGCCGCCGGCGCGAGTTTGGCGCCCGCGCAAGCCGCGCCGCTGCCCTCGGGCGTCGCGCAAAGCGTCATCGACGATCAGGGCGCGGTCGAACAGGCCCGCTGGGTCCGCTGCTGGCGTCCCGACGGCTGGCGCGGACGAGGCTGGGGCTGGCGCCGCGGCCACGGTTGGGGTCACCGCCACGGCGGTTGGGGTCACCGCCACGGCGGTTGGCGTCACCATGGCCACGGGCATTTCCACCACGGCGGCCACGGACATGGGCACGGCCACGGACATGGCGGTCATCATCGCTGACATGGGGTAGAGGGCAGTCGTCACTTCAGCAAAGGAGTTCACTTGATGCAAACCAGATTTCGCCGCCGGCTATCGGCTTCCCTGAGCTGCGCGCTCGTTGTCGCCGCCGTCTGCGCGGGGATGGCGCGGGCCGAAACGCTCATCGTCGAACGCCCGATGCCGGCGCCGATGGTCGAGCACGCGCCGCCGCCGCCCAGCGCCGGCTATAATTGGGTTCCCGGTCATTGGGTTTGGCGCGGCTTCGAATGGACCTGGGCGCCGGGCCATTATGTCCAGGCGGCCGTGGCCCCGATGCCCGCCGTCATCGTCGAAACCCGGCCGCCGCAGCCCTCGCCCGAGCATGTCTGGGTGCAAGGACACTGGGGCTGGCACGACGAGCGCCATGGCTGGAGCTGGAACCCTGGTATGTGGTTTCATCACTGATATGATGGACGTCGGCCGCGAAGCGGCGCGGCCGGCGGGCTTTCAGTCGAGGGGTTTTTAGCATGGATATGCCCGCGCCAGATTTTGCCGAAGCGGCTGCCCCGGCGCGAATTCCGGTAAATTCCCATAATGAGTGGGATCCGCTGGACGATGTGATCGTCGGTCGGCTGGAAGGCGCCGTCATTCCCTCGAATCACCCCGTCGTCACCAGCAATATTCCGGGCCTCGCCGCGCGGGCCGAGGCGCTGGTCGCGGGTTTTCATTATCCGGGCCTCATCCTCGAACCCGCGCGGCGCGAGCTCGACGGCTTCATCGCGTTGCTGCAATCGCTGGGCGTCGTCGTGCGGCGACCAGACGCGACGGACTATCGCCAGCGCTTCGGCGCGCCGGGATGGTCGTCGCGCGGCTTTTGCAACGCCTGTCCGCGCGACAGCATGCTGGTGATTGGCGACGAGATCATCGAAACGCCGATGGCTTGGCCCTGTCGCTATTTCGAGACTCATTCCTATCGCGCGCTGCTGAAGGAATACTTCCGCGGCGGGGCGCGCTGGACCGCCGCGCCGCGCCCCCAACTCATCGACGAATTGTTCGATCCGATTTATCACGTCCCCGAACAGGGCGAGCCAATCTCTTATATTCTAACGGAATTCGAGCCGGTGTTCGACGCCGCCGATTTCTTCCGCTGCGGCCGCGATATCTTCGCGATCCGCAGCAATGTGACCAACGCCTTCGGCATCGAATGGCTGCGGCGCTATCTCGGCGACGACTATCGCGTCCACGAGATCGAAAGCCGCTGTCGCACCCCGATGCATATCGACACGACGATGCTGCCGCTCGGCCCCGGCAAGATGCTGGTCAATCCCGAATATGTCGACATCGAGCGCCTGCCGCCCATCTTGAAAAAATGGGACATTCTCGTCGCGCCGGAGCCCGACCCGATCGAGGACCGCTTGCTGAAAATCACCTCGCTGTGCGGAAAATGGCTCAATATGAACGTGCTGATGATCGACGAAAAGCGGGTGATAGTCGATTCCCATCACAAGGCGACGGTGAAGGCGATGAAGGAATGGGGGCTGGAGCCCGTTCCATGCGAGTTTTTGCATTACGCGGCCTTCGGCGGGTCCTTCCATTGCGCGACGCTGGACGTGAGGCGGCGCGGCGGGCTCCAGAGCTATTTTTGAGGAGCTGGTGGTCGAAGTCTGACACTTGGGAACCCTGTTTTAGGAGGAGGATGCCAAGGTCAGCAATGCGCCAACAACGGCCGAAATTGCGCAGCGGAGGCGTCGTGTCTATAGTTTTGGGCGACCGCGCCTTTTGCGCCATCGTACACGGGACCGCCCCATGTCTAAGCCGGGCTTAGCGCCGCGGAAATTTTTCGAGCGCGCGGTCGCCGCTTTCGAACGCGGGGACCTCGACACGGCCGCACAGCTCTGCCAAGCGACGTTGAAGGCGGACCCGGCCTATTTCGACGCGACGCATCTGCTGGCGGTGGCGATGAGCCATCGCGGCGCTCACGCGGCTCTGCCCTTTTTCGACCGGGCCGCGGGGCTGCGCCCGCGCAACGCCGACGTATTCAACAACCGCGGCAGCGCACTGACCGAACTCGGGCGTTACGAAGAGGCGTTGGCCGATTACGACAAGGCCCTGGCGCTCGCCGCCAACCATGCCGAGGCCTTGAATAATCGCGGTTGCGCGCTGATGCGTATGAAGCGCTACGAGGACGCGCTCGTCGCTCACGGCAAGGCGCTGGTTCTCGATCCGAACAACGCGGAGATCGTCAACAATCTCGGGCGCGCGCTGACAAAATTGGAGCGCATTGAGGACGCGGCGCACTGTTTTGCGGACGCGCTCCAACTGCGACCAAATTATTTCGACGCCCTGATCAACCGCGGTGTCGCGCTCAACTGCCTCCAGGGTTTCGAGGAAGCGCTTTCTTGCTTCACGAGGGCGCTGGAACTCGATCCCAGCTGTACGATGGCCTTGACTCATCGAAGCAGGACGCTCGAAGGGCTCGAACGTTACGACGAGGCGGTCGCGGACTGCGATCGCGCGATCGCGCATCTGCCGCCAAATTACGTCCTCCTGATGCGTCGTGGGTCGTGCCTCAAAAAATTGGGGCGCTATCAGGAGGCGGCGGTGGATCTCGAGCGCGCGCTCGTCCTGACTTCGGCTCCCGATGAAACCGCGGCGTCCGACGCGGCTGGACCTTCGCTCGACGAACTTCCCGACCGGCTCCATCAGCGCGCCATCGCCTTGATGCAGTTGGAGCGAACCGCGGAAGCCATCGTTTGCCTTCGCCGCGCGCTCGAACTGCGCGAGGACAATCCGGAGGCCGCCTGGAACATGAGTTGCCTCTCGTTGCTGCATGGCGACTTCATCGCCGGCTGGAATTATTACGAGGCGCGCCGCATTCAAAAGGGGACGCTCTGGACGCGCCTCGATGGGCCCGAGTGGCGCGGAGAGCCGCTGGCGGGCAAGAAATTGCTTCTCTATGGCGAACAGGCTTTTGGCGACGCGTTTCAATACGTCCGTTTCGTGCGTTTCGCGGCCGAGATGGGTGCCGAGGTGATTTTGGGAATGTGGGCGCCGCTCGTCGCGCTTTTCGGCGACATGGAAGAAAAACCGGCGATCGTTCGCCACGGCGATCCGACTCCGGCTTATGACTTTCATTTGCCGTTGATGAGCGTTCCCTGGGCGCTGAAGTTGCAGCCGAAGGATTTCGCCACGAAGCGGCCCTACCTCAGAGCCGATCCGCGACGCGTCGAGACATGGGAGCGCGGACTGCCGCGATCAACCTTTCGTGTCGGCCTCGCCTGGCAGGGCAGCAAGTCGGACCCCGAGCGATGGATACGGCTCTCCGAACTCGCCCCGCTGGGCCGCATTCCCGGCGTCACTCTGATCGCGTTACAAAAGAAGGACGGTCTCGATCAACTCGCCGGCATCCCCGCCGATATGCATGTCGTGACGCTCGGCCCGGATTTCGACGCCGGCCCCGACGCGTTCATGGACACGGCGGCGGTCATGATGAGTCTCGATTTGGTGATCTCCATCGATACGGGCGTCGCGCATTTGGCTGGCGCGCTGGGACGCCCATTGTGGATTATGCTCAAGCGCGTGCCCGAGTGGCGCTGGCTGTTGGATCGCGCCGACTCGCCTTGGTATCCGACGGCGCGTCTGTTCCGGCAGAGGACGACGGGTGATTGGGGACCGGTCGTCGAAGACGTGGCTGGCGAACTGGCTCGCCTGGTCGCGACACGCGTGGAGACCGGCGCTCCGGGGCTCCAGCCGCCGCCCGCTTAGGAAAGGCAATCCTTGTCCAACGCCATCGCTCCCTCGCCGCTCCCCTATGCGCCGATTTCGATCGGCGAATTGGTCGACAAGATCACCATCCTCGAGATCAAGGCGCGAAGACTGCGCGACCCGCGTAAGCGCGACGCGGTTTCCAAGGAGCTCTGTTTATTGAACGAAATCGATTACGCCATGGGCGAGCGCGGCGTAACGATCAAGGCGATGAAGGACGAATTACGCCAGGTCAACGAGGCGCTCTGGGACATCGAAGACCGCATACGCGACTGTGAGCGGGAACAGAGCTTCGGGGAAGAATTCATTCAGCTTGCGCGCGCTGTCTACAAGACCAACGATCGCCGCGCCGAGTTGAAGCGCCGGATCAACGAAATCTCGGGCTCCGCGTTGATGGAAGTCAAATCACACGCCGTCTATTGACGCGCGCGCCGCGCCGGCGCTCGAACTGTATCCCATTTGCAACACCCGACGCAAAAAGTGAATTCGACAACTCCGATTATGGCAAAATGAGTTGAGGCGCGGTCCCGCTCATGTTCTGATGTGGACAATTCGCCGCCAACGATTCACTCGTTGGCAATCGAGGCGCTGCGCGGTGTTCATCACTCAGGGGAGCATCCCATGGAAACCCGTAAATCACTGGCCATTGCGCTCGCCGTGTCCGGCCTCGCTGGACAAGCGGCGCAGGCCGAGCCGGGGACATGGGCGGGTCCCTATGTCGGGGTTTCGGCTGGCGGCGGCACGGGCGCGCAAAGCCAGCACGGTGGCCTATTGCTCCTGCCGCTTCCCGCGGGCGCCACAACCGGGACCAGCATCGGTCCGACGAGCGTCCCTACGAGCACTTACTATTCCGACGGCGGATACGGAATTTCCGGGGCGCTGCTGGGGGGCGGCGTCGGCTTCAACTGGCAGCAGGAGCGCTTCGTGTTCGGCATCGAGGGCGACGGCTCCTGGTCGTCGATTTCGGGAAGCGGGACTTGCGGTTACTATTCGGCCGCGCCGCACGGCTGCGGCGGCGGGATCGACGCGCTCGGCACGGTGCGCGGACGCATCGGATACGACCTCGGAAATGTGATCGCGCCGTTCGGCAGTGTCCTCGCCTTCGTGTCCGGCGGTCTCGCGATCGGCGACGTTCACGCTTGGGATTCTCTCCTCGGGGCGTCGGGCAGTCAGACGATCGCGGGCTGGACCGTCGGCGGCGGCTTCGAGGCGATGATCATGCCGCATTGGTCGGTCAAGCTCGAATATCTGCATGTCGATCTCGGAGACCACGGCATATTCACGGCGCTCCCGCCGAATGTGGAGCACGTGTCGACGCATGCGGAAGTGTTCCGGCTCGGCGTGAACTATCACTTCGATGTCGCGCCGCCGCCGCCGCCGGTGATGAGCGCCAAATATTGATCGCCGCGCTTCCAACAATCTGAACCGCTCTAACGCCTCCGTGGCGGCACGGAGGCGTTAGAATCGCGGGAGCGCGACGATAGCGTCGCATCCGAGCCTAGATCCCACAACATTGTTTGCTTTTGGGTCAGCCGCTCTGAAGCCGAGAACCAACGAACACTCAAGTTCGTTGGAGAACCCCAAACTGGCGCTTACGGCTCCTATGGTACTCTCACGTATTGATCCGCGAGTTCTGGTTTGGGTTAAAAGCGGCTTAACGGCGACCGCTTGCGGCACTCCCTGTCGCGGGTATCAAGTGTTGGATTTTCACCACTAGGACCCAAGCCTTAATCCGACGATGCCCGCCAGAACGAGGCCGATGCACGACAACCGCCAAACGTCCGCCGGCTCGTCGAAAAGATAGATCCCGAGCCCCGCGGCGCCCGCGACGCCAATGCCGGTCCACACCGCATAGGCCGTGCCGACGGGCAGCGATTTGAGAGCGAGACTCAAGAGTCCCGCGCTGGCCGCCATCGCGGCGAGGATCCCGACGGAAGGCAATAGCGGTGTGAAGCCGCCGGCATATTTAAGCGCGACCGCCCAGACGATCTCGCACAGACCGGCGAGCAACAAAATCCCCCATGCCATCGAACTGCTTCCCTCTCGCCGCCAAACCGATCGCGTCATCAGTAGCGACGCGCGGCGGCCGCGACAATCGGCGAGTTTCGCGCGGGCGTTTGACCCCCTCGCGCCCGCGTCTTACAAACGCGCTACCCTCTAGCGGCGCGACACCACCATGTCCCATAATAGTTTTGGCCACCTCTTCCGCGTCACCACCTTTGGCGAAAGCCATGGGCCGGCGCTCGGCGCGGTCGTCGACGGCTGCCCGCCGCGCATTCCCCTGACGGCGGAAGAGATTCAGCTCTTTCTCGACAGGCGCAAGCCCGGGCAATCGCGCTTCACGACGCAGCGGCGCGAGGCCGACGAGGTGAAGATTATTTCGGGCGTGTTCGAGGACGAGAGCGGCCGCCAGGTCACCACGGGAACGCCGATCGCGTTGATGATCGAGAACACCGATCAGCGCTCCAAGGACTATGGCGAGATCGCGCGCAAATACCGGCCCGGTCATGCCGATTACGTCTACGACGCCAAATATGGCGTCCGCGATTATCGCGGCGGCGGGCGCTCCTCGGCGCGCGAGACCGCCGCGCGCGTCGCCGCCGGCGCCGTGGCGCGCAAGGTGCTGACGGGCGTCGCCATCCGCGGCGCGCTGGTGCAAATCGGCCCGCACAAGATCGACCGCGCCCGCTTCGACTGGGACGAGGTGGAGAAGAACCCGTTCTTCTGCCCCGACAAGGACGCCGCCGCGCGCTGGGCCGATTATCTCGACGACATCAGAAAGGCTGGCTCGTCCATCGGCGCGGTGATCGAACTGGAGGCTGTCGGCGTTCCCGTCGGCTGGGGCGCGCCGATCTACGGCAAGCTCGATTCGGAACTCGCCAGCGCGCTGATGTCGATCAACGCGGTCAAGGGCGTCGAGATCGGCGCGGGGTTCGCCGCCGCCGAACTCACCGGCGAGGACAACGCCGACGAGATGCGCCAGGGCCAGGATGGTTCGCCGACGTTCTTGTCGAACCACGCCGGCGGCGTGCTGGGGGGCATATCGACCGGCCAGCCGATCATCGCGCGCTTCGCGGTGAAGCCGACCTCGTCGATCCTCACGCCGCGCCGCACCATCGACAACAAGGGCGCCGAGACCGAGATCGTCACCAAGGGCCGCCACGATCCATGCGTCGGCATAAGGGCCGTGCCGGTCGGCGAGGCGATGATGGCCTGCGTGCTGGCCGACCAGTTTCTGCGCCATCGCGGGCAGGTGGGGTGAGGTTTTCGCGCCGCGAAGCGCTGGCCCTTGGCGCGGCGGCGCCATTGTCGGCGGCGGCGGGCGAGGCCAAAACGCTTCTCGTCGCGCCGCCATCGGCGCTTGTTTACGACCCCGGCCCCGGCCGCTGGGATCGCCCGGAGCGGATCGCGGCGATCGACGCAGCGCTGGCGGCCGAGCCTTTTGGCGCGCTGCTCCGCGCCGAGGCGCCGCGCGCGCCGAGCGAAGCGCTGCTCCGCGCGCATGACGCGGCCTATATCGCGCGGATCGAGGCGGGCCTGCCGACCGGCGTCGACGACGCGCCAATCGGCCCGGGCGCCTTCGAGGCCGCCGCGCGCGCCGCCGGCGGCGCGGTCCTCGCCGTGGACGCGGTCATGCGCGGCGCGGCCAAGAACGCCTTCGTCGCGACGCGGCCGCCCGGCCATCACGCCCTGCCCGGCGCGCCGATGGGTTTCTGCTTTTTCAACAACGCCGCCGTCGCGGCGCGTCACGCCATGGCGGCGCATGGCGCCGAGCGCGTGGCCATCGTTGATTTCGACGTGCATCACGGCAATGGCGCGCAGCAAATTTTTTGGGACGAGGAAAACGCCCTTTATTGCTCGACCCATCAAATGCCGCTCTATCCCGGCACGGGCGCGGTCTCCGAGCGCGGCGCGTTCGATAATATCGTCAACGCGCCGCTCGCCAAGGGCGACGGCGGCGCGGCTTTTCGCGCCGCGTTCAATGAGCGGATTCTATCGCGCCTAAACGCCTTCGGGCCGGACATCATTATTGTGTGCGCCGGCTTCGACGCGCGGCTGCATGACCCGCTCGGCGGCCTGCGGCTGGTCGAGAGCGATTTCGCCGAGGTGACGCTGCGCATCATGGAGATCGCCGCGCGCCGCTGTCGCGGGCGCGTCGTCTCGCTGCTGGAAGGCGGCTATCGCCCCGAAAATCTCGCGACTTGCGTCGCCGCCCATGTCGGCGCGCTGATGTCGGCGTGAGGTCCGAGCTACTCGACTAGCTTGGGCGCCGCCGAGTTGGTCGGCTCGTTCTCCTGCATGATGCCCAGCCGGCGCGCCACTTCGGTATAGGCCTCGACGAGGCCGCCCATGTCGCGGCGGAAGCGGTCCTTGTCCAGCTTGTCGTTGGACTTGATGTCCCACAACCGGCAGGAATCAGGGGAGATTTCATCGGCGACGACGATGCGCATCATCTCGCCTTCCCAAAGGCGGCCGCATTCCATCTTGAAGTCGACGAGGCGGATGCCGACCCCGAGGAACAGGCCGGACAGGAAGTCGTTGACGCGGATGGCCAACGCCATGATGTCGTCGATTTCCTGCGGGCTGGCCCAGCCGAAGGCGGTGATGTGCTCCTCGGAGACCATCGGATCGTCGAGCGCGTCGTTCTTGTAATAGAACTCGATGATCGAGCGAGGCAGTTGCGTGCCCTCCTCCATGCCCAGACGCTTGGCCAGCGAGCCGGCGGCGACATTGCGCACGACGACTTCGAGCGGGATGATCTCGACCTCGCGGATCAACTGTTCGCGCATGTTGAGCCGGCGAATGAAATGCGTCGGCACGCCGATCGCATTCAGGTTCTGAAACACATATTCGGAAATGCGATTGTTGAGGACGCCCTTGCCGTCGATGATCTCGTGTTTCTTGGCGTTGAAGGCGGTCGCGTCGTCCTTGAAATGCTGGATGAGGGTTCCCGGCTCGGGGCCCTCGTACAACACTTTGGCCTTGCCTTCGTATATGCGGCGGCGGCGGTTCATTGGCGTCAACCGAGGCTTGAGAAAATCCATGGGATGTGCCGCGGCTCCTTGGTTTGCGCTCCAACGGCGTCCGATGCGGGACTGGCTTGACCAGGCGCAAAAAGTCGCAATTCGTCGAGCGGCGCTGCCGATCGACCGCTGCCAACCGGTGGTAGCTGTTTCCCGCGCCCGTGACAACCCTTCAACGACAGTGTAGCGCAAAACTCTGGCGCCGCACAATGAATAACATCCCCCGCGCTCCCGGCGCTCGGTTAAGGACAATGACGATTGTGTTCTTTCAATTCGTTATATCAAGTCTCAATTCGTAAAATCGCATAACGACGCTCTTCCCGCCCGCGAAACGCGCGGGCGGGCGTCGAGGCTAGATTGGATGGATCAACCCCATGCCGGCGCGTCACCAGCAACGGCGACCCCAGCGAGTCCAGTAGCAGCGCCGCCAGTAGCGCCGATGCCAGTACCGGCGACGGTACCACCAAGCGTTTTCGACATTGCCCGCCGGCGCGAGAGTGTCGTGGGAAGGAAGACTCGGCAGCGCGCTCGCGGCACCCGCCGTCGCGGCGAGAAATCCGGCTGAAAGCAGCGCGTTAGTGATAAATGCTCGTCGATCCATGGACTCATCCTCCGGTCGGAACGCCGCGACGCTGAAATCCGTTCGACGCGGCGCGTTCAATTAACACATGAGCGGGGAAATGGTTCCGGTCACGTCAGCGCTTTTATGCCCAGGGAAGTCCAGCCATTCCCGCGAGGTGGTTGCTCCGACCGCGACGCGGCTCCATAAAGCGAGAGGCCATCGCGGCGGCCGCGCGCGGCGGCTTGCCAGGAATCATCGGGACGCCGGATGAAACGACAATTGCCAAATATTGTTCGCGCCGCCGCGGCGGGCGCCCTGCTGCTTTTTGGCGCGGGCGCCTCGCAGGCCGCCGAAGGAAAGCTCAAGGTGGCTTTCTTTGGTTTCGAGCTTATCAACACCTCGCCCGAGCCGGTCGGCGAAGGCGAGCGGCGCAGGATCGCGCTGATCGGCGACGTCTTCGCCAAAATGCTGGCGGACTCCGGCCGCTACGAGATCGCGCCGCTGCCGGAGGCCCTGCGGCGCAAGATCGCGCAAAGCGCCGAAATCACCGGCTGCAATGGCTGCGAGATCGAATGGGCGCGCGAGGCCGGCGCCGATATCGCCGCCTTCGGCACGGTGCAGAAGGTCAGCAACCTGATCCTCAACGAAAATATCTATATGAACCGCGTCGACGGCGGCGCGCCGTTTTTTTCGGGCAGCGTCGACATCAGAGGCAACACCGACGAATCCTGGTCACGCGGGATGAAATATTTGATGGGCGAGTATTTCCTGAAGCAGCGCTAGAGCAAGCTCCGAAAAAGTTGATAGACTTTTTCGATAAGAGCTTGCTCCAACATTTTGGTTTTGAGCGATTTCTTATCGTTCGAACGATTCCGTTCGAACGGAAAGCGCTCAAGCGGCGCGACGGATGCGCGCTCAGCCGCGCAAGCCGGGCGCCTCATGGCCCGTGCGCGCCACATATTCCGTATAGCCGCCGCCGTAGCTGTGCACGCCCTCGGGCGTCAGTTCGAGCACGCGATTGGACAGCGCCGCCAGGAAGCGCCGGTCGTGCGAGACGAACAGCATGGCGCCCTCGTATTTCGACAGCGCCTCGATGAGCATTTCCTTCGTCGCCAGATCCAAATGGTTGGTCGGCTCGTCCAGCACGAGGAAGTTCGGCGGGTCGTAGAGCATCCTCGCCATGACCAGCCGCGCCTTCTCGCCGCCGGAAAGCACCCGGCATTTCTTCTCGACGTCGTCGCCAGAAAAGCCGAAGCAGCCGGCCAGCGCGCGCAGCGAGCCCTGCCCCGCCTGGGGGAACGAGTCCTCCAGCGACTGGAACACCGTGCGCTCGCCGTCCAGCAACTCCATGGCGTGCTGCGCGAAATAGCCCATCTTCACGCCGACTCCCACGGCGACGTCGCCGTCGTCCGGCCGCGCGGCGCCCGCCACGAGCTTCAGCAGCGTGGACTTGCCGGCGCCGTTGACGCCCATGACGCACCAGCGCTCCCTGCGGCGCACCTGAAAGTCCAGCCCGTCGTAAATTCTTCGGGCGCCGTAGCCCTTGCGCACGTCTTTCAGGGTCGCCACGTCTTCGCCGGAGCGCGGCGCCGGCGGAAAGTCGAACGACACCATCTGGCGACGGCGCGGCGGCTCCACCTTTTCGATCTTCTCCAGCTTCTTCACCCGGCTCTGCACCTGCGCGGCGTGCGAGGCGCGCGCCTTGAAGCGCTCGATGAACTTGATTTCCTTGGCGAGCATCGCCTGCTGACGCTCGAACTGAGCCAACTGCTGTTTTTCGTTCAGGGTGCGTTGCTGTTCGTAGAATTCATAGTCGCCCGAATAGGTCGTCAGCGCGCCGCCGTCGATTTCGACGATCTTGGTCACGATGCGGTTCATGAACTCGCGGTCATGCGAGGTCATCAGCAGCGCGCCCTGGTAATCCTTGAGGAATTGCTCCAGCCAGATGAGGCTCTCCAGATCTAGATGGTTGCTGGGTTCGTCGAGCAGCATCGCGTCTGGGCGCATGAGCAGGATGCGAGCCAGCGCCACGCGCATCTTCCAACCGCCCGACAGCGCGCCGACGTCGCCGTCCATCATTTCCTCGGTGAAGTTCAGCCCGGCCAGCACTTCGCGCGCCCGCCCCTCCAGGGCGTAGCCGTCCAGCTCCTCGAAGCGCCCCTGAACCTCGCCATAGCGCTCGACGATTTTTTCAATGTCGTCCAATTGGTCCGGGTCCGCCATAGCGGCCTCCAGCTCCTTGAGCTCGGCGGCCACGAGGCTTACCGGCCCGGCGCCGTCCATCGCCTCGGACACCGCGCTACGGCCCGACATCTCGCCCACGTCCTGGCTGAAATAGCCGATGGTGACGCCCTGATCGACTGCTGCCTGGCCCTCGTCGGGGCTCTCCTCGCCGGCGATCATCCGGAACAGCGTGGTCTTGCCGGCCCCGTTGGGGCCGATGAGACCGACCTTTTCGCCCCTAAGGAGCGCCGCGGAGGCCTCGATGAACAGGATTTGATGGCCATTCTGCTTACTGATGTTTTCGAGACGAATCACGCGCGCGGACCCCGGGAAGACGTTGCGCCGCCCCTTACGCGATGTGGAGCTTCCGCGGAAGGGTGTTCAAAACGGCGAGCCGCCTGTCTTGACAGAAGCGCCCCGCCCGTGCGCTTTTCCGCGCCAACGCCCCGGCCGGAGCATCCGGCCCGCCTTTTCCTTGAGCAAGAAGACCGCAAAATGCATCGCTACCGTTCGCACAACTGCGGAGAACTCCGCGACGGCCATGTCGGCCAGAAAATCCGTCTCTCCG
>Ga0182030_10017660_pt1 | contig 13748 bp, 9 predicted proteins | sample 812S3MmetaG_FD_121299 | JGI IMG/M metagenome (GOLD analysis project Ga0182030, IMG submission 121299) | Permafrost microbial communities from Stordalen Mire, Sweden - 812S3M metaG (Illumina Assembly) | ecosystem: Environmental > Terrestrial > Soil > Wetlands > Permafrost | place: Sweden... | reverse complement strand
TTAACTTCTGTGATCGAATTTGGCATTGCTCTACCTCTTCTTTTCGAGCTTAACGTCTTGCGGCATTGCGATCTTAATGCTTCGCGGCGGGTTGGGCCGTCGCACCGGAACCGGATAGCCGGAGATTCCCATGAGCCCGCTTGTCTCCAATGTCTCTAATGTGGATACTATATCTCCGCAGGGTAGTTCGTGGGCGAATGCGGCCCGGAAGTGGCGTGCGTGGTTTCAGGAGCGGACTCCCGGGGTACTTAATATCCCCGACGCCGTATCTCGGGAGTTTGGTGCGGGCACTTCAGCTAGCGACCCAGTAGGGAAAGCTGCGTCCAGCGCGTAAATTTCCCTGCTGCCGGAATCCCGAAGCCAGGCCAGTCCAGTTTCCAGTGTGAAAATCATAAAGCTTCAACGTCTTTGAGTCGAGCGTCTCGGCGGCAAGGAAACGCCCGTCGGGAGACCATTTACGCGCCCACAAATCATTCGAACCGGCGACAACGAAAACCGCACGAGTGCGGAGATCCAGGCGACGGACCAGCGACGTCGCGTGGGGCGAAACCCCGATTCCACGGCGCGCCCGGCTCGGGTGAATGAGCTCTGGTTCCCGGTAAGCGGTAGCGCGATGTTCGGAGACACCACGCAGCCGCTGACAACGGGGATTCATTCGGTGCCGATTACCGGCCTGACGCCTGACGCGGGGTATAGCGTGAATGTGTCAGGCACCTGCAGCATCAGCGTTTTTCCCTGGCGGGACAAAGGCCACCAGCGATGCTGCCGGGGTACTGCAACTTTCGTTCTAACCGGCGGCGTCATATTTACTTCAGTGGCAGTTTCCCGTCCGGATCCGGCCTGAAGACCAGATACGACATGTCGCTTTCTATGTTGGCCCACAAGTGCGGCGTTCGTCCCGGCGTAATAATCACGTCTCCCGGAACCACGTGCCGGCTCGTTCCACCCTCAATTTTGGTCCCTGTGTAGTTGCCGCCTGGCCGCGCGGGTGGACGAGCGTCGGGAATGGTTCCGCCGGTAATCAGGTCCGCCGATCCCTCCAGGATGTAGAGAATCTCCGTCATATTCGTATCGTGATAAATCGCATCCTGGGGCGAGTCCTTCGGCCGAACCACCGCGAATACACCAACACGGTATCCGCCCACGTCAACCGCCCGGATCGGACTGTCCGAGATCCGCGCCTTTGGCAGCTCCGCAATGAAGTCCTGAATCTGGTCCTTCGTCACGTGTGTTGCCGGTGCCGTCTTGGGTGGCACGGGCGCCTGCGGAGAAGCCCCCGCGCACAAGCCCAGCCCGGCAATTGCGATTCTCATCGTACGCTTCATCGTTTTTTCCACCGTGAAAAGTATACTCCCGCCGCGTAAGGAGATGTAATGGACTGGAACTTCCGGGAAATCCGGGACAATACAAGCAGGCTTATTTATGCGTAAAATCGCCTTTCTTGCCGCGCTTGTTACCTGTGGTCTGGTACATGCGCAGAGTCCTACCGGCGTCCCTGCAGCCATTGTCGCCAGCGTGAATTCGTTTCTGAATTCGCTCGATGAAGGACAGCGCACGCGAGTCCTGTTCGACTTCAATGACGCGGCGCAGCGCGTGCGCTGGTCGAATCTGCCCACTGCGATGGTCGCCCGGGCGGGGTTAAAGATGGGCGAGTTGAGCGAGACTCAGAGATCCGCGGCGATGGGATTGCTGGCCGTCACGCTGAGCAAGAGCGGGTACGAGAAAGTGCTGGCCATCATGGAAGGCGACGAGATGCTCAAGGCGGAGGACGGCGGTCGCGGCGGGCCTCCCGGCCCCGGTGGGCGCGGTGGCCGAGGCGGAGCACCGAACTCAGAAATGTTCGGGCACGATCTCTACTACATCTCCATCCTCGGCAAGCCTTCGGTGAAAGATCCCTGGATGCTGCAGTTCGGGGGACATCATCTGGCGCTCAACATCACCATGGTGGGGCGCCAAGGAATTCTGACGCCCAGCCTGACGGCGGCCCAGCCGGCAAAATATACGGTCGCGGGCAAGACAGTGCGTCCGCTCGGCGCTGAGAACGACAAGGCGTTCGCACTTGTCAATGCGCTGGACGACAGTCAGCGCAAGCAAGCGATTCTGAACTACAAAGTAGCCGACCTGGTACTCGGTCCCGGAGAGGACGGAAAGACCATCCAGCCCGAAGGGCTCAAGGGCTCGGCGATGAATGCCCGCCAGCAGGCGATGATGATGGATCTGATTGGCGAATGGGCCGGGATCGTCAACGAACAGTCGGCTACAGGGCGCATGGCTGAGATCAAGTCGAATCTCGCGGACACATGGCTGGCATGGAGCGGTCCCACAACGAACGGGTCGGCAGCGTATTACAGAACTCAGGGGCCGACACTGGTGATCGAGTACGCGCCGCAGTCAATGGGCGGCGACCCGACGATGCATATCCATACGATCTACCGGGATCCGACGAACGACTACGGAAAGAAATCGGCGGCCCGATGAAGCTTGTTGCGGTGAGTTTGCTGCTTGCGATTAGCCTTGCGGGAGGCGCGGACGGGCACCGGCTGGATGAGTATCTCCAGGCCACTTTGATTGGCGTGACGCGGGACGGCGTGGACTTGGAGATCAACCTGACGCCTGGCATCGCAGTGCTTCCGGCAGTAATGGCGGAGATCGACCGGAATCGTGACGGCCGGATTTCTCCGGAAGAAGAACAGGCTTATTCGACTGAGGTGATCCGGGATCTGGGAATGCAGGTCGACGGAAAAGTTGTGCCGCTTCGGTTGATTGGGAGTCGGTTTCCTTCGGTGGAAGATATGCGGGAAGGTTTGGGAACGATTCGGTTGAACTTGCGCACGGGCAGTTCCGGACATGAATTACGGTTTGAAAATCGGCACATGCAAAAGGTGAGTGTCTATCTGGTGAATTGTCTGGCTTCGGGGGATAGCGGGTTATTGGCGGGGAATCCGGTTCGGGATGAGGCCCAGCGGTCCATCCGGTTTACATATTCGTACGCCGGTTCGTCGGGTTGGCCCGCACAAGAGACGTTCTGGATAGCCGGGATTGGGATGGTGACAATAGCCCGGCTGGCTTTGCGGCGGCAAACGGGACGCGGCTGAATCCGCGTGTACCGAACTGAATCAGCAGGCTTGGATCTGTCTGTACTCTGGTTGCCACATTGCGGCTTCCACTTGTCCCGCGATATCGCCAGGCGGGAGCTTTCCCAGACCTTCAGCGACTGCCGCCTCGGCTACCGCGATGGCGACCGTCAGCGACACCGCGCGCAGATCGTCGATATGCGGCAGCAACGACGCGCCTGCCTGCCCTACGGTCACAAGGCTCGATACAGCGTTGGCTGCCGCTGCCAGCATGCCGTCGCTGACCCGGCGCGCCCCTGACACGATTGATCCCAAACAGAGGCCTGGATACAACTTCGCGTTCGTGATATGGCCGATTACGTAAGTAACGCCTTTGTAAGTCACCGGCGAAAACGGACTGCCCGTCGCGATCAGAGCGCGTCCCCCGGTCCAGGCTATCAGATCGGCGGGCGTGGCTTCAGCGCACTGCTCAGGTTTTGAGAGCGGGAAAATAATCGGCCGGTCCACATGACTGGCCATATCCCTGACAATGGCTTCTGTGAATGCCCCGGGCGCCGACGAAGCGCCGATCAGCATGGTTGGCTGGACGCGGTGCACGGTCTCTGCCAGGGAGACCTTGTTATCCTTCACTTCCGAAGCGGGACGGGCATAAGCGGCCTGATAATCAGGCAGCTGATCCCTGTTATTACGGATGAGAAGCCCTTGTTTGTCGACGCACCAGATGCGCCGGGTCGCCTCTTCTTCCGTCAGGCCATCAGCCATCATGGCATCGCGCAACTGGCTGGCGATGCCGATGCCGGCGGTACCGGCACCGAAGAGAACGACTCTCTGCTTTCGCAGCGGCGTTCGGCAGATGCGCAGGGCGGAAACAACAGTCGCCAGAACTATGGCCCCGGTTCCCTGCATATCGTCGCTGAACGTGTGAATCCGATTCCGGTATTTCTCGACGATGCGGCGCCCATTCGCAGGCGCGAAATCTTCCCATAACATCAACGCCTTCGGAAACAGCTTTGTTATCGCTTTGACATAGGCGTCGATGAAAGTGTCGTACTTCTCTCCGCGAACACGGCGATGGCGGTTCCCTATATACATCGGATCTTCGAGGAGGCTTTCACGGTTAGTGCCGACGTCGAGCATGACCGGAATCGCGCGCGCCGGATCGATGCCGCCCGCCGCGGTGTAGATGGCTAGTTTGCCGATTGCTACTTCAATGCCGCCGATGCCCCAGTCACCAAGGCCCAGGATTTGCTCGGCATCCGTGGCAAGAATCAGATCGATACCATCGGGTTCGGCGCGGAGGTTAACAAAAGACGCCTCGATAGCTTCCGGCGCGTCGATCGAGAGGTAGACGCCTCGCGGGCGGCGGAACTCGTGCTGGTAATGAGCCAGTGCCATGCCGACCGTGAAATCGTTTACGATCGGGATCATTTCAGGCAAATGTCCGGTGAACAACCGGTAGAACAAGGTCTCGTTACGGTCGTGCAGGGCGGTCAGGTATATGTTCTTGCTTAGAGCGTCCGGCAATCGCCGATAGCTGGTGTAGGCCCGCTGCTGCTGATCCTCCAGTTTGCTGATGGAAGGGGGTAGCAGCCCCGTCAGGCCCAGGGCAATTCGTTCTTCCGCCGTAAAGGCCGAGCCCTTGTTCAGAGCAGGCGAAGTGAGTACAGCCATCCCGCGCTTTTCTGTCGCGAGGATTCTCCCGGCGTCACGGCGTTCTGAACGCATAACCGCCTTTGTCATGGTTCAATAGACTCGCTGGCTGTACGAGAATGTGTGCCTGAAGGGACCTGACAGTAGTCTCCGCCGGTCCGCTTCAGGCACAGCTCGTCTTGCGGCGGACACCCGGCCACCGCAAGAATTCGTTGTTTCAAGTCTGCTCACGCAGCGCCTTTGGCCTTCAAAACGTGCAGAACTCCGCGAGCGGCAGGCGCGGTCTGCCCGATTGCCGCAACGGTGAAACAGAAAGTCGATCCCGATCCCTTCCGCGATTCCACCCATATCCGGTCGCCGGCTGCTTCGACTATCTTCTTGCAGAAGGCGAGCCCTATGCCCGTGCCGGATATGTCGCGGCCATGCAGACGCGTGAACAGACCGAAGATGCGCTTATGGTCTTCGGGTGCGATTCCGATTCCATTGTCCCGGACGCTTATGACCCACCTGGACGCCTGTCGCTCGGCGCTTACATCGACCGCAGGGACGTTCCCGCCCCGGTATTTCAGTGAATTACCAATCAAATTCTGGAAAACCCGAACCAGGTGATCCCGATTGCCATGCACCTGAGGTAACGGACCTGTGGTTAAAACTGCATGGCATTCAGTCAGCGCCAGGGCGAGATTTTGTTTTGCCTCCGCGAGCGCATCTTCCAGATCGACTATCCCGGGCGGTTCATCGAGTCCTGTGCTTGCCAGTGAAAGAAGATCGTCGAGCAGGGTGGACATACGCCGGGCCGCATCCACGGCGAATTCGGCTATCCGTTTGTTCTCTTCATCCATTTCAAGGTTGCGCATAAGCATCTGAGTGAAGGAGGAAATGGTTCTCAGAGGTTCGCGCAAGTCGTGCGCAACGGTATATGCGAATTCCTCAAGGCGCTGATTGCACAGGACCAGAGATTCGGCTTCCTTCTTTGCCTTTGCTTCAGCCGCTATACGGGCGCTGATATCGCGATAGATCACGGCAATCGCCTTCACCTCGGGATCGAGCAGCATGTTGCTGGCTATACTTTCCACCCATACCAGGCTTCCGTCGTTCCGGCGAACACGCGCGTTCCACCGCGCGAGACCGGCGGGTTCGGCGAACAGTACCGGCAGCATTCCAAGCATGCGGTTACGGTCGTCGGGATGCAATAATTCCATGCTGTTCCGGCCTACGAGTTGTTCCGGGCGATAGCCGAAGATCCTTGCGGCCGAGGCGCTGGCGTACAGTATCTCGCCACGCGTGTCAATCAGTGAGACCGCGTCGGAACCATTTTCTACTAACGATCGAAATCCCTGAAACGTTGACGCCATGTGTCCGCCCTGTGGTCTCTTGCTCCTGGAAGTCGTCTTAGAAGCAATTGGAACTCCGAATCAGAGGCTCAATCCAGGCGTCGGAAAGGCCCGCTTTACCGCTTTCTGTATGGTTGGCGGGGCGTCATGTTATAGAAGCGTGTGTTTTCGGGGCGGCTATGCGGCGTCAAATGACCATATCCGGTCACACGTTAGGTAACGTGCGATTTAGGTGCTAACGTGGGTGAAGTCCGCCATTTTCGGCGTTCCCGGCGGATAGAGGGCACTTTGGAGTCCTCTCCGATTGCAGGCTTGCTGGGATCGACGGGGCGAAGGAGAAAGAGAAGTGCGCTATGCCCTCCCCGGCCTCACCGCCGCAAACTGCCAACTGGCTTGCGGAAAACGGTCCCCGAGAGCTTGAGTCGTTATTCGAAGCGATCGTCTATCACCCGTGTGCGCCCATCCTGATCGCGGACGATGGCCGTGAGTACCGGGGCGCGAGCGCTGGCGCCAGCAAGCTGTTGGGTCTGTCGCGCCAGAGTATTATCGGGCGAAAGCTGGATGATTTCACCGAGCCTTTTGCCAAACCCGAAATCCTGCGGATCTGGCGGGCTTTTCTGGAAAAAGGCGAGCACGAAGGCGCGCTGCGTCTGCTGGCCCCTGATGGAAGCCACCGGGATGTTCAATATACGGCAATTGGAAATCTGTTGCCGGACCGGCACCTGATCGTTCTTTCCGACAAGCCGCCGGATGACAAAAAAAACGGGCAAGCCAGAGCTGAGCCTTCGCCGCCTTCCTCATGGGTGAGGGACTACGCGCTTTTTCTAATCGATGCGGACGAACGCATTGTTGCCTGGTATTCGGGCGCCGAGCGCATTTTCGGCTACAAAACAGACGAAGCGATCGGGCAGCCATTATCCTTCCTATATGCGGCGGAGGAAAATCTTTCCGTCCGGCTGCGCGCGGAGTTGAAGCGGGCCGCCAACGAGGGCCACTTCGGCAACGAAGGCTGGCACGCAAGAAAGGACGGGTCGAGATTCTGGGCCAATATCATCACAATGGCCCTGAAAGACCAGCAGAGCGAACTGCAGGGATTCGCGCGGGTGGTTCGCGATTTCAGCGATCGGCGCGAACTCGATGAGAAACTGCGGCGGTCCCGTCCCCGCTTCAGGCCTGGCCAGGAATCGACGATTGCCGGCATCGTATCCGGAGAGTTCGACCGGATCCCCGAGGCGAACGACGCATTTCTCGACCTGGTGGGTTACAGCAGAGAAGACCTTCTGTCCGGCCGGCTTCGCTGGCCCGACCTCACGCCGCCCGAGCACATGCCGCTGGACGAGCTGGCTTTCGAAGAAGGATTGCGATTCGGCGCCTGCACGCCTTTTGAAAAAGAATTGATTCGCAAGGACGGCACAAAGGTCCCGGTCCTCGTTGTGACTGCTGTTCTTAAGCTATGCCCTTTCCGGTGGATCACGTTCGTGCAGGATCTGCGGCAGCGCGACCGGCTGGAAGGCATCGACGATGAAGAGTCTGAACACAAACCCTCGGAGTTCGTGGAAATTGTCGGAAACAGCAATGCCTTGAAGCGGCTGGTAGGGCAGATAGAGGTTGTCGCACCCACCGATGCCAATGTACTGATCCTGGGTGAAACGGGCACCGGGAAGGAACTGGTAGCGCGGGCTATTCACCGGACGAGCCCGCGGCGGAACCATCCATTTATCACGCTGAACTGCGCTGCGATTCCGACGGGTTTACTCGAAAGCGAATTATTCGGGTATGAACGGGGTGCATTCACGGGCGCGCTGATGCAAAAGATCGGCCGTTTTGAGATGGCCCACCGGGGAACGTTGTTTCTGGACGAGGTGGGCGATATCCCGCTGGAGCTGCAGCCGAAATTGTTGCGCGCGCTGCAGGAGAAAGCGTTCGAAAGGCTTGGCGGCACGAGGACGATTCCAATCGATGTCCGTCTTCTGGCTGCAACGAATCGGAATTTGACGCAGATGGTGGGGGATAAGCTGTTCCGCAGCGATCTCTACTACAGACTGAAGGTATTTCCCATTACTACGCCGCCGCTGCGCGATCACCCCGAAGATATACCGGCTCTCGCGCGGCACTTCACCCGAAAGTACGCGGGCAAAATGAACCGGAAGATCGACAAGATTCCGGGGGAAACGATGAAAGCGCTCGTCACTTGGCCGTGGCCAGGCAATGTGCGGGAACTTGAGAATTTCATCGAAAGATCGGTTATCTTGTCGCGAGGCCCGGCGCTTCGGGCTCCGCTGGCGGAATTGAGGGCGGAAAGTGCTGGCACTGCCACGGACACGCTGGAACAGATCGAGCGGGATCACATCCTGCGCATTTTTCGTGAAAGTAATGGGGTGATTAGTCTTGCCGCGACGCGGCTGGGGATACCGCGCACCACCCTGAACGCCATGATGAAAAAACTGGGGATTACGCGTCTCGATCTCTGAGGCTTTCCCTATCCGAGGGTTTAATACAGAAGAGATGCGGGTTTAATACAGGACCAGATGCGCAGATATTACCCGAACCTGAATCGGAAGCCGCTGTCTTGTCGGCGGCTTCTGTTCAGGTTCGGAAATCGGTCCTCCGGGTCCTGGAAATTCTACTGGCCGAACAACTTCCTGCGTCGCAAGAGGCCGAGGCCTAACAGAGCGCCTCCGAACAACACGAATGTCGCCGGCTCGGGCGCTGTGCCGGCGTCCGCTGTAATCACTTCTGTCGAGAACGTGTCAATTGTGCCCACGCCGTTGTAGGTGGCTTCCTTCGTGATTCCAAACGGAGAGAGAACAATAGGTATAGTGGCCTGGTAGGTCTCGTCCGCCAGTGAATCGGCGGATACCTGGGAACTTCCCACATATCCGCCTGTGTAGGTGGTGGTAACGACGGCCCCATTGTTCAGAATGGAGTTAAGCTGCACTTCAACGCCGGCAATTCCGCAGTTATCGCCGACAGGACAAGCAGTTCCCCCGGCTCCGTCAGTTGCGGCATTCGGATCGAAGGTCGCCGTATAGCCAATGGATGCACTCAAGGGATTGTTCAGGAAGCTATAAGTCAGGCCGAGGATTGCGCCTACCGGGGAGTTCGAGTAGCCGTCCACCGCCACCAACACGCTGGATGCCAGCATGGGGCCGTTGGTATCGGATCCGCTAAAATTGAATCCGCTAAAAGTAACATTGCCGATGTCGCAACTCCCCGCTGCCTCTAATTGGTCGAAACTGCCGTCACTAGCAGAAAGATACGACTGGCACGTCAGTTCCGTCGCAAAAGCTGACGACGATAACAGTCCGATTCCAGTTACAAATATTAAGAACGTAATTTTCATTCACTATCCTCCGTGGGTGCGGTTCGCCGTGTTGGTGGCTCCGCCTGGACAAAGTATAGCAGGCGGAGGGCCGAAGCAACGGGAATCCGGCCTTCCGGCTCATTCGTGTAAGAATAGGGAGCTTGAGGGCGACATTTGTCGCTTTGGGTGGGCTCAGTCTGTGTCAGGGTCAGACTCCCGGCGGTCAAGTGACCGTTGACGGTCGCCGCCAGGGAAGCGGTTTCATGCGACTCCAGTCGCGTCTTTGGGGTCCGTGAACGACATTTACTGGATCGCCACCGTGATTCCACTTTGCGTGCTGACTTTATTGGTCGTAAGCACTATCGTGACGACTGGGCCCGCCGGAGCGCCTGCCGGCACCTGAATGTTGATCTGCTGCAGTCCTGAAGTCTCTGTCGGAGCTTCGCCCGCATAAACCACATTCGCCACAACGCCGCCTATCGTCGCTGTCACGGGATACGTTAGTCTGCGCAGTCCGTCCGCGCTTGCTGCGTTGAATGGCCCGAATCCCGTTCCATAGACCGAAATGTAAGCCTTGCGCGACGCCGGCTTGCCAGCGCTGTTTATAGTGCCGTCCTGATTTACGATACTGCCGGGGCCATTGCCTGTGCCGGTCTGAGTGAAGATTGCTGGATTTACGGTCAGCAAGGGCATGGCCGCAGTCCCGATGACGGTGCCGTTGCAGGCCACCTGGATGGTCGCGGTTTGACCCGTGATAGCCCCCGGGGAGACGAAGTTGATCTGTGCAGCGCCCGCGAACAGAACCGCCGCGGGGGTTCCGTTCAACAGAACCTGCGGGTCCGGCGTGCAGCTCAGGGCGGGACCGAAGAGAGTCATGATAGTGTTCGGTGCCGCAGCAGCCGCTCCGAACGACGCGGCATTGTCGACAGCCGACTGTCCCGGCGCGCCGGTTCCGGTGATCACAAAACTCACCGGCAAGGAATAGACCCCGTTCGTTGCGGCCGGCGCTGACACCGTTATAAGACCCTGCCATGTGGCGATGCCCAGGCCGGAGGGACTTGCCTGAATATGCAGGGTCGCTGGCGTGGTGGTGCTGGACGAGCTGACCGTCAGCCATGGCACATTGCCGGCTGCGGAGAAAGCGACATTCGAACCGGTTGACGTTAACTGAATGTCCTGAGTCGCCAGGGTTGCGCCAAATGCAGCGGTAAGTTTGACCGTTGCCGACGCGCTCACCAGGGTTGGCTGCAACGTGACCGTCAGAGTCACCGGGACCTGTGGCGAGCCGCCAGGCGAAGAAAAATTTAGTGTCGCGGTGTAAGTTCCAGGAGCGAGCGTCGTGGGATCCAGCGTCACCCTGTATGTTGATGTCGCAATAGTGCCTGCGGGGGCGATCAGCCATTTCGCCGAAGAAGTGGCCGAATATGCGCCCGAAGGAGTCGAAGAAATCGAAAAACTCTGCGTGAACGGCACTGATAGCGCGGTTTTTACATACTGCAGGTTCAACGCCGTGGGGCTGACCGAGAAGGACGCAGGAAAGCCTTGCACGGTAAGCGTTCCGTTCACCAGCGTAAAACTGTAGTTGACTGCCGCCAGCGTCCCCAGAGCTACGGTGATGGGGTAACTGCCGACCGGTGAAGCCGACGTCGCGGTTGTCGATAAGCTCGGAGAGCCAGTCAGCACGGCGGAAGTCTCGGACTTGACGAAGCCCGTAAAGACGGCGGAGAGAGTCGGCAGGGCCAAACCGGTGTACATGGAGGCATTGCCGGCAGTCACGGTCAGCACCGCTTTCGACACGGTTAGAGTCTGCGGGAGCACGGGAGGAGCGGCGCTGTAGTTTGCATTCCCGGCCTGGCTGGCAGTGAGGACGCAATTGCCCGCACCGGTAATCGCTACAGTCGATCCCACAACCGAACACGGTCCGCTGGTTACGGTGAATGCGACCGGCAGCGCTGATGTTGATGAGGCGATCACGGTAAACGGCGCGTCGCCGTAAATATGACCCGCTATCGGCCCGAAAGTTATGGTCTGACCGATTTGAATTACCGTGACGCTGGCTGATGCGGTTGCTCCAGTGCCGCCTTCGACCGATGTTATTGCCCCCGTGGTGTTGTGCTGAAGGCCCGGCGCGGCGCCCGTGATGTTAACCGAAAAGGTACAAGTGCCGCTTGCGGCGAGACTCAACCCGGACAAATTCAAACTTCCGCTGTGCGCAACCGCAACAACAGTTCCGCAGGATCCGCTCAGGCCATTGGGCGTCGACACCACCAGACCGGAGGGAAGTGAGTCGGTGAAAGCGACTCCGCTCAATGACGTGGTGAGGTTCGGGTTGGTGACGGTAAAACTCATGGTGGTGGTTGCGTTCAGCGCCAGTGTCGGTGCGCCGAAGGAGGTTGCGAGCGTCGGCGGGGACGGCGGCATTGCGACCACAAAGATCGTGGACGAGGTTGCGTGAAGCGCAGCATTGGGTCCAAAGGTGTCTTGAGCGGAAACGGTTTGGTTGCCCGCGGTATTCAGAGTTGCAGACAACGTTGCGGTGCCGGTGAGGGAGGTCCAGTTGGCTGGCAGCACGGCGCTTCCGTCGGTGCTGGTGAAATGGACTGCGTCGCTGAAGGCGGCGGATGTATTGCCGTACGCGTCCTGCGCGGTGACCGTGAAGTTAAACGGTGTGCCGGATGCCACGCGCGCGGGCACTGCGAAGACCAGTCGGGCGGGGACGCCAGAAGAGACCGCGACCGACGTGGAGATCCCGGTTAGCGATGCCATGAGTGTATCGGTCGCCGAGATGGTTTGATTCCCAGCCTGATTCATAGTGAAGGCAAGGACTGCTGCGCCATTGGTCAACAGCGAGTCAGGAGGAGCGACAAAGCCCGGATCGGTACTGGTGAAATGAACTGTGCCGTTATAGCTGAAGCTGGTGGCGTTTGTGGAATCGAGCGCTGTGATGGTCACACTGGATGCCGTGCCCGAACCAAGCAGCAACGAAGCGGGAACGACGGTGAAATGCGTCGCCGGAAGTCCGCCCGGTAAGGCTGATGCAAGCGGGCCTTTGGTTGTCGAGTTGTTAACGCTCCCGCCAAAATTGAAAACCGCCGCGGAACTGGCGGTGCCAGCGGAGCCGGAGTGGGCGCCATTGCCAGGGAGTCCCGCGGTTGCTGAAAACGAGCTGCCGGTGCCGTTCAGGATGGTGACGCTGCCCAGGTTGACGAAAATCGCGGGTCCCGCCGCCGCACCGCCGCCAGCGCCACCCGGCGTTGCATTCGGGTAAGAGCCCCCGCCGTATCCGCCATAGCCTCCGCGAATTCCGCTGAGGATTGTTGCGTTACCATTGGAATCCGCACCTACTGCTCCGCCGGTACCGCCGCCGAATCCGCCGTTTCCGGGTTGAGATCCGGAGATCATGCGGTCACCACCACCTCCTCCACCAAAGCCGCCTGCCGATTCGATCGTCAGGTCACCACCACCACCGCCCCCACCCCCGAATCCGCCTGAGCCACTGTTTGGGACACCGCCCGTTTGGGCGCCTGTCGTACCCGCGTCATTCGTCCCGTAAGCACCGCCTCCGGTGCCGCCGTTGCCCGCAGTGGCCGCTCCCCCACCTCCGCCGCCGCCCGGGCCGCCGTTGCCGCCATTGTGGCCTCCGCCCGGGAGTCCGGTTCCTGTCATGCCCGCGCCGCCTGCGCCAACCGACGCAGCGGTCGACGCACCTCGAAACCCTCCCATGCTGCCTCCACCGCCGGATCCCATTGCATTATTACCGTTGCCGCCTGCGCCTCCCACAGCGCTGCAATTCAGGAAATATGTGCTCTGCAGGGATACCAGCGCGCTGGCCTGGTTGACAAACAGACCGGCTCCGAAGCCCGCGCCACCACCGCCCGGTCCTTTGCCGTCGGCTCCCGCGCCTCCCTGCGCCAGCGCGTTCTGAATCTGGAGATTGGCTAGCGTAATGGCGCCCGTATCGGCGAAAAATACCCGGTATAGACTATTGCCGTCGATAATGACCGTGCCGAACGTGCCGCCGTCGATGGTCAGGTTGGAGGTCAGAGGCGGAAGCGGTCCGCCCAACGTAATGATGCAGGGAGGAGTTCCGCATACAAACGTGATGGTGTTAGAGCCGCCTGTTGTGTTTGCAAGCAGAATGCTGAAGCGAAGATCGTTCGCAATACCCGGACCGTCGCCCGCACCAATTTCCGAGTTGCCGGCGGTTGGCGCCAAATCGGTGAATACGGTGACCGGGAACGTCGCCGCGTGGGCGTTTCCCGGGATCAGCATAACCGGAGCAAGCAGCAGGGACAGGTAATTCATTTGCCGGCTTAAGACAGTAATAGCTACTGAAGTCACAGTGCTGCAGAGGAGAGAAGTTCTCTTTTCTTGAGATAGACTGGC
>Ga0182030_10017659_pt1 | contig 13750 bp, 13 predicted proteins | sample 812S3MmetaG_FD_121299 | JGI IMG/M metagenome (GOLD analysis project Ga0182030, IMG submission 121299) | Permafrost microbial communities from Stordalen Mire, Sweden - 812S3M metaG (Illumina Assembly) | ecosystem: Environmental > Terrestrial > Soil > Wetlands > Permafrost | place: Sweden... | reverse complement strand
ATAAATATTAATTAATTTAATATAAAAAAAAAGCTTATATAATTATAATATATTAAATTAATATAGTAAAATATAAATATAAATAATAAAATAATAAGTAATATCTAAGATTATATTATACTTTAAATTTTAAATTCTTAATTCTTAATTCTCAATTCAAAATATTTAAATTCTTAATTGGCCGTTTGGTCGATAAAGCCTACGGTAGAAGTATATAAATTGATCAGTGTTCGGGATGTAAACTACATTCAGATACGTGCATCTTTGAGTTTGGCACAACACTTCAGGTATGGCACCTCGCTTACCTAGTTGCTGCACCTTTTCCTTCCTATAGAAACTTTCTCGGCTTATTCCAATACTTCAGTTTAAGTTACACGCAATTCCTTCTCCAATGAAATGTCAGCCCTAGTATCTCGTCGTGTCCTCGGCTGTATTCTCGAACGCCCTTCTACCCTTTTCTGTTGTGGTACAGAATTCGCGGCATAAGTTTAGAGACACGGGACATAATATTTTTTGCTAGACCGCCTGTTCCCTTATATTACTTATATATTTCGTAATTGCTCGCGCTATGGTTACGGCCTTTACAACTCGTTTTATCTCCTGCAACTGCCCCTACGATCCTCCTTCCAAATAGTAGTTCAACGAGTAATTTAAAAACGCACACTGTGGTACATCCAAAAATCCACTCTCAGTAGATGGATAATCCAGCAAACGAATTGGTCCATCGGATCCCCTAATACTCGCCCATCGTCCCGTCTGTTCCACGGCTTCCAATGTCGTCGTATAACCCCGCTTTTGCAGATATCTCTCCGAAGGATTAGGCTGCCCATCCTTCACAAACTGAGCAAAATAGCCCGAGTTCAACTGTGCTGCATGCAGGTCATCCGGGTCCCGGATCGGGCTCACGTTTCCGAAGATGAAGGGTGCCGTCGCTCCACTGTGAACGCGGAAGTAAGGAAGGTTGGGATCCCCATTTGGATAACCTGGTTTTATGGGTGGGCCGCCCAAGTTGTTGGGATCGTAGCCTCCTATGGTGCGATCTTGGACGTAGTAGTATGACGCAGCAAAGGCGCCAGTCACGGCGCCTGCGTACATGGTTGCTTGGTCTATACAGCGGAAGCCACGATCAGTGGAGACGCGTGCCGACACGTTGAAGGAGTCGAGGATAAGGTTACCAGTGTTGTAAAGGGGGAAGAGCCCGCTATTGATAATCTCTTGAGCGTAGTATGCGGAAATTCCTAAGGAGGCTTCGATCCCGGCAACTTCGCTTGTCACTGGCGTAGTAGGATAAGTAGCGCCGATAGAGGCACCATCGTCGTGACATGTGCCGAACATGGTTGGTACGAATGCTGTACTGCCATTTCTGTTTGAGACGTCGAGTTGCTCGGTATTGACAAAGGTTCCATCCTGTACAACGTAACGGGCAACATTCCCGAAGGCGTTCAGCGTGACTGCGGGCACAGCTTTGAGGCAGGCTATTTGAGCTTCGACAGAGGTTTGGTTGCAGCCAGCCTCTTTGAAAATGTTCTCTCCTGCGAGGGCGTACGAGCCTGGAATGGTAAGGTACGAGCTATAAGTCGTGGAGTAGCCGCCGTTTTGGCCTAAGTCTATATCGCCTCCCAAGTTAGACTGAGCTATTGCACCCTGGAATTTGCCTTTTGCAGGTGGAGAGCCTAGAAGGGTTCGAACGGAGCCTGCACCTGCTGAGTCGCCACCGACAGTAACCTGAGTTGGATCTCCGCCGAAACTGGCAATGTTTTTGATAATCCACTACGTTAATCAGCTCTAGTCTCATTGAGTTGGTGTTTGCTTACTTCTAAAGCATTGATCTGATCTGCGATGCCGTAGTTTCCTTTGACATCGGTTCCTGGGATAGCTAGGAAGCCCAAAGTGGAGAGACGATATTGGATCTGTACCACAACAATGTCTTCACGAGAAGCCAGGTTTCCCCCATCGGTACCAGGATCAGCAGCTGAACCTGAAGTGAATCCACCACCATGGATCCAGAAAAATACCGGACGCAAATCTGTGGTTGATCCTTGTTTTGGGAGGTAGGGGGTCTGGATGTTGAGGTAGAGACAGAATTCGGCACCAGCTCCATTTTGCGGGCATGTTGGGCCATACTTAGTAGCATTGAGTGTCTGACCATGAGGGGAGTACAGGGTTGAATATTCCCATCGCTGAGGAGGATTGGCGTACGGAATACCTAAAAATCGGAAGGATTTCTGGTTTCGGTATCCTATGTACGTGTTTCCAGTTGATGCTATGCTTACTAGATTGCTTGAAGTAGGATAGGAGTTGGTTGGCTGGTCTTGGTTGCTCGACTGTGTACATAGAACAGGCAGCGCTGGGTTTCGGGCCGGGTATGCTTCGAACGTAATTTCTGCTTCCGCTTCGTTGTATGTTACTACACCATCGGAGATGATGTATTGTTGTACACGATTTGTGTAAGTTGCAAAGACAAGGTAAGAGAAGGAGGCATTGAAGTCAGCCCGATGTGCGTTGATTTCTGAGCTAGAGACGAGAGACTCTCCCAGGGCTGCACACTGTCCTGCAGCTTCGTCGTGAGTGAAGGGATCCAGAAGAATGAAACCAATATGGTTCGCGTCGTCAGTGTAATTAAGGTTATTCTGGAACAGCAATGTCAGTGATGACCGGGCATTAGTGGCTGCTGCTGCCAGAGCGCCAGTTATCGAGAGAGCCGAAAACAGCAACGAGAGATGCATCTTGAACGACAAACTAGACTAGAAAAAAACTGTGAAGCTAAGAGCGTACAATTTTCCTCTTCTCTATAGACGCTGAGCCAAGCTTTATTGTTTTTCCATCCGCCGTCTCCCCCTTTCTCCCCTCCCCTGTACGCAAAAAGGTTAAACAGCTCCGAAGACATTTGCCCCGCAGCCAGACATTTATCCGATAATTAGGCACTCGGCATCCTTTCTGTAGTGTAATTGTTGGCCTTGCTGTCCTATTGGGGTTTAAAAGCGCTTGCAGATACGAGAGTGGTGACGTCGGTGAAAACTGGGATTTGGAGTGCTGGTTATGAATTTACGTTTCCCAGCTTGCTCAGGACCGGACAGCGGGGTCCTCGCTACACGAGTACCATGAATTTATCCGAGATTCTATCAATATAAATGCTGGCGATATCATTTCCGATAGTCCGGACGCGGATAGCGGGGTCGGCGGGGTCACGCTCCCACTCGCTGAATTTCCGCTTTAAATTCCAGCCCTGTGATTTTCATAGGTACCAAACAAAAATTTGTCCAATAATTTCACAGGTACCTGCAAGTTGGGAGCATTAGCTAATTTACTGGTACCAAATATACCTTCTTGCAAAGATTTATAGATTTACCCATTATTGGCTTAAGAGATGATCTAGTTTAACGGATAATCTCCATCAAGCGAGCATAACCGCCAGTATATATTATTAATTAAAAAAGAGGGAAGAAAAAAGGAACAATAATAGCAAATTTGAAAAGTGTTTCATTACTATATTGGGTTTTCAATTCAATTATTTAATACTCTGCTCTTTCAACTTCTAAAGTTTGCTTCTTATTTTGAAATATTGCTCTCGTGCCACTACTCGTCTATATACCCTTCGTCAGTGTTTTCTTCTCAGCCTTTTTTGATTCCTGCTTATTTATTTGGATTTGTAGGACATTTATTGGTGGATGTAGGCGAGCTCGCCACTCTCGACGTCCACGCGGAGCGCAGGGGGTGGATCAGCGTGAACGACGCAATGGTGGTCAAGAAGGCCGAGGCCATAGTATAGAGCGGAATGATAAGTATTAGCTTGCATTGGCGAGCTAGAACAGGCCCGTGTCAAGGATGCCGTTGTGCAGGTCCTGGTCAAAACCGAGAGTATCTTGGCGGTGACGAAGGCGGGGGAGGAGATTGTCACCACACACGAGCTTGTGTGGAGAATCGGAGTAGGGATACTGCCCAAAGCGGTGTAAAAAGTTGACGTGGTGAGACCATTGAATAACGTCTATATGGAGGGGGAGGGGGAATGATGTGAGGTTTCTGTATAGTGGGACGGCGGCCTGTGAATTTTGGGTGGATGAGCCAGGCGGCTTATGAGATATTCCTCGGATATATTTGCGCATAATACTACATACCTATTTAAAGAGGATCATCAAAGAAGTGGGCGGGCTGATAGAGGAATTAAGATGCTTGTTGACATGAAGTATATTCCAAAGCCTGTAAGAGTGGCAATAAGTGGAAGTGGAAATTTTATGTCTAGACAATAGGTGGATGGAGCTTCTTTGATTACAAGCTATTTCTATGCTATTTTTATGCTAATTTGATATTAATATCAGGTCCTTTTTGAAGAACTTAGACTATTACTAAGTTGTTTAAGCAACTTTCAGGAAGGGATTTCATCTCTAGAATGGCAAATTATACTTCAAATTACATCTCCTGTTCGAATGCCATAAGATTTATTATTGTAACTACTTTGAGAAAACTACCCGAAACCAAAATAATCCAACAAAAACTCAATTTGGCGTCTCATATTCTCATATTCCATCAAGCTTAAAAAGTATCTGAAGGCCCAAGATTTGCAATTTCAAGTTAGCCAATAGATTGGAAGAATACCACGAGGGTGAAGTTGACTCACCAAATGCTACTGAGAATCACCCAACCCTATTTCGGCCCACATCTTTCGCACCACCCTCGCTACGATATACCTGCACTGCTAGGTCTACCTCCACAGACTCTTCCCAAATAACACCTCGAATCGGCTCTGAGATCCAATTTTCAATCTGGGAGTTGGCCCATTATTGCGACTGGTCAAGTTTCTAGAGAGGGAGGGGTGTAGGGGGGTACCGGAGAGCTTGCCAAATATAGGTAGCAGTGACCATAGAAAAATACACAATCCCAGGCACTAAATTCCTGTTGAGGATTTTCTTCGGAAGGTGTTGTTTGAATTCACTAAATCCACCAAAATCAAGCCGCAGCGCAATCCAAATTACCCATAACCTTGAAATCTCATCTTGACCATCATCAAGAACCATATTTGACTGTCTTTCTAGCGCATCCAATTCTTTGAAAATTTGTGGGTTCTCTTTAAGGGTTTTGTTGCATATGAAGCGCAGACGCTGGCAAAGCACCTTTCTGAAGGCGACGACGCGTTTATCAATTGGCCGGTGAGGTGCTTGGAAACGATCCAGCTCCAGAGATTGGAAGTGGATAAGGAAGAGGAAGAAAATGTGTGCCTGGGATATCATGATGTTAGCTCTCTTCCCATTACAGATAAAACAAGAAAATGAATAAGAGTTATAAACCACATCTTGGGAGTTTAGAATAACAAGAGAATTTGACATGCACTCCAAGATGTACCAAATGAATAAGATACTTTAGGTGGAGAGAATTTGCATACTCGTTTCTGCTCTGGCGAACTGATCTTCAAAAAACCCCTCAGGTTGCCTGGTTGAAGAAATTTGTCCAGTGTGTGCAGTATATGAGTGCCAATTGTTGCATGCAGTTCATGAACAAATTTTTTGACATTACGGCTTCGAGATTTGATAATAGAGCCACTTTGAAGGACCACTCTCGTCTGGAGAAACAACGTCAACAAGCTGCTAACATTTCTAATGCCGCTGAGGTATTGATGGAGAAGTTTCCCTGAAGTGTCTGAGTCCTCAGTTGAGGGTGAATGCTCATCACGAAGGTAAATTATGTGGCGTGTTTGATTGTAAATCTCGGAGAACCGCTCGAGCACGGTCGCATTAGCTGTGGATAATGTAGCCATATCAACCGAATTTGGGATGGGGCAGAGCAGCCCAAGAACTCCTGATGGTACTGTTGTCCCTGTAACAATTAGCGACAATGTCTTGATCAGAAAACAGCAGATTTACCTTCAGCAAAGATGTTCCAATCCGCCAATGGTCTGAGGGACGAGAGTTCCCCTTGGGCAAAAATGTTCAATTGTGTCAAGAATTGTCGTGTGCAAGTTTCAGCACAGTTGGATGCCATGCAAGGCTCACAAATATCTCCCCCAGTGCACTTATGAAGTATTCAGTAACATATAATCAGTCTAGTGGTGCCGGAGGTCAACTCACCGGTTTAGCCCTCCACATGCAGTTATAGCATGCCCCACCAGCCTGGTGGGTTTGCTCCTTGCGCAGTCGATCTGCCTCAGTCCATCCCCGACGAGTCCTCTTCATCCGTATTGCACTGTTTTCATTGAGACTGAACTCACCATAACCAGGAATATCCTGCTCCTTTTTCCGTTTCATCCTAATTGGCATGGCATCTGTACTATTTGTTGGTCTCGTGACGGCATTGGGAGATCCAAATATCTGAGAGTGATTCCCTACAAGGTACTACAGGTTAACTACATCATGCTACTCACAATAGCAAAGTCCAGAAAGTGATTGTTAGGATTAGCGTGCTTGAGTTTGTACTTACTAGGACCTGGACTTTCGAAAGGACTCAAAGAGCCACCTGCAGCTTCGTTGATCTGGGGAGGAAGAGTCGGAAGGTCTTCCATCGTCAAGGTAGGGACCTCTATCATAAGCGGGATTGAAACATTAATGCCCTCTTTATTTCTCGTATTTGTTTCATATACCTATGAACATCTGCTGTCAGCATTGACTTACAAGGTATCAAAGCCATTGAGAGTTGAGATTTGACAACTTTTGCCATAGATTGGAGTGTTTTTCTTGGAAAATAGACCTACCTCCTGATTGATACTGGAAAAGTGAGGGGACTCGACATTTAGCGGGATGACTGGCACCTGTGTGCCAGAAATTGGAGAGGGGACATCCAAGTTGTTCGTAAACTCGTCAAATGCCGAGCGAAGCGATCAGTCAACACCTGGTGAAATGGTTTGTACATGTGGGCTCCATATTTGAGAGGATACACCCAACCCGTGCGTAGTCTCATTCGAGACAGATTCCCCCGGCCATCCAAACGAGCCATTGGACGTATTAAAATACTGATCAGGGATGAGAGATCCGCGCTGAGAAGTGCCGGCAAATGAGCCAAAAGCAGGTTGAGGAGAGTTGGTATTGCCACTCAGCTCATAGTTATCTCTTCTAATGAGATCGGAAGGATTGATAGTGCATGGTGGAGCCCGTACATTTGCCCCTATTCTCTCAAGCTCTTTTGCAATGCGTTGCGTCTCCAATAAGTGTCTGGTATCTTCATCGACAAGCTGCTGTTGCAGAGCTGTTATCGATAGTGCCTCAGAATAGCTTCCTTCACCTGATGATAAGATATCTGTGGCTGCGAAATTGACGGTTCCTGGGGGATGTCGTATGGCGCTTTCTTGGGGCTGAGAATGGCCATTCATCATGAAAATTCAAAATGTATACCAGATTAAATCTCAAAGTCAGATGAAATAAAAATGTGCAAGAGATTTGATCCCAAGCCTTCTCAAGGCTGCTTACATCTTCATGTTGTTGATATCCTGGCTCATAGCTAGTTTAACCATTTTTGGCCAGCGAGAGCAAGAGCGCTAGCCTTTTAAAGCGATCGAAAGAATGTGGTCTTGGCCCCCAAGATCACATGACTGTGAAACCCAATCAATCAATCAATCCAAACCAGTTTCTTGCCATGGGCTGGTAATATCCATTCATCTGCCAGATTTGCTACTGATTCTTATGTCCAGCCAAGTCCGCAAACAAGAACTTCTGTTCCATAACATGTGTGTACTTGTAGGATTCTCTACCCACCTACCTACCTTAGAAAGTCAGCAAGTCTATACCCACTCAGAGTCTAGGGAACCTTTTACTGGCCTATTCCATCTTCAAGAGCAAGACTGCTGGTGCAACTGTTTTATTTGATTTTGATCAGAGCAACTTTAAACTCTTGGTGCTCCCTGAGGAAGGGGGTGTATTGTGCAGCACATAACCTACTGTAAGATGACGACATGGAAAACCCAGGCTTGGAACATCATGAAGATAAACAATCTTTTAATTTGGATTAAATCATGAAATGATAGAGAAATGACACTATAACATCCCATAGCTGATTAAGGCCTTTTACTAATAATTAATTATATGGAGCTTGAAGAGTAAACGAGGGAAACATCCTGGCAAATCCCTGCCATGTCCCAGTTATGGCTGGCTTTGAACGCTCTTACACTCATCGAAACTTGACATATCACAAGTCGAAATTTTATTCACCAACGGTTTTTGGAAAATACCAGTGAAGATAGACTATCTGGGTATTCTGGAAACGGCTCCCTTGATTAGAACTGCTGGATTTGAACTCAAACTACTACAAATATCGAATACCAGCTTACTTTTATTGTCAATCTATTATTGTATCGTTTTATTGCCTTCCGTTCTCCAAGCACAATAACGAACTCCATTACAAAGTGAGCAGTCGCCGATTTCTGCATCCCCAAAGGCTGAGGCTTAGAAGGCTTAGAAAGTCTTGTACACGCCCGGTTGCGATCACGCCCGAAATCAACCTGCACTTCTCAACACATTTTGTATGTCTGCAACCCATTGGCTTCCTCCCGCTCTCCATGATGATGATTATCTCGGATTTCATTTTATAGCCGAGTAATCAACAACAACTCCCGAGGGAAAAAAAACAACCATTAAAATGGTATAGACGAGTGCGAGACGCACCCACCTCTAAAAAAGATTCATCTCTTTCATGTCCCAATTATTTTAGGGACGGAAAAGTTGAAGTATTTAGAAAGGGTATAATCTATTGTGCGAAAACATGTTAGCAACCTCATTGCTACCCCATGCCCTTGGAATATGCACGTCTTGGACCCGATCACATCACGTGTAACTTCTGATTTGCTAGCCTTGAACACCAGATTGACAGCCTGCTTCTATAAGATGCGTGGCCACAACATATCCGTACTTGGATTTCCAGCGCATTTTGCTACTCTATAACTCAGCAGTGCTCCCCCCACTTTATCTTCGATAAGGTAACTTACGAACACTCTAAGGCTATCATGATGACGAGCCCAATTCCTCCTCAAACACTCCAAACGAACCCTAACTTGACTTCTATTGAGCTTGGTTATCAAAAGCTATCTAAGAAACACTGTATGTACTGTTCTCAGTTCAGTCAATGCCACCACAGCCTCAGCCTGGGTTTCTCCCCATTCCTCATTAGTGGCTAAGACTTATTATACTAACCGCAACTTTTGCGACAGATGAGTATTATCCTCTTGGCTGGCCCCAGCTGGCCGCTTTCCTCAATACTTCCGACTGCTTTACTATCTTCAGGCGGTTTGGAACTGTCCACAGCCGCGTTCTTCTACATCTCCAATCCGAGATTACCAGCCTCGAGAAACAACTGGAAGAATTAGACTCAGTAGATTCGAGAACACCTGGTATGTTATGGCGTTTAAGGAGAAACGAGTGCCAAGAAGGGTGGGATTCTGCGCAGAAAGATTTGATAGGAACTCTACGGCGAAAGCTTGTAGAATATGGTACGTAATATTTCGGATACGACTAAAAAACTTTCACGGGTTTCGGTCATCCGGAGGTGCATGAACATGCGATGCTAATTCAAGTCGTGCACACAGATGAGCTACTTCTCAAAGATTCCCAATTACGAGCACTTCCACAAACATCTCCCCGCAACCACTTGAACTTGTTTCACTGGGTGTGGGGCCGCAAACCACTGGATGCAGGAGAATATGACTTTATCTACCACAGCGATGATTTCGTATCTATAGCAGGGGGCGCATATGAGAAAGACGCCATCGACAACTTTGTCGAGGCATTTCTGGTTAAGTGGGCATCTTCAAGCCTCCATGTAAGATCCTTTATGGTATATAGAGAGTCACGGTGACGACAGCTCATAATATGCAGCGTTTGCTCCAAAGAAGAGGCCATCGTCAACAAACCAGAGACGAGGAAGTCCACCTCTTCTCTGACGAGAAGGTGAAATTTATGGCCAGACTCATAGCTGTCACTGTTACATCAACGATCCTTCTTATACCTGTATTGATCCTATCGTTGGTAGCCATGTCTGGGAAAGCAGCTTCTATCGTGGTGCTCGTGTCTGTACTGGCTTTTGCCATTTTGATGTCGTCATTCAGCGGTGCAAGACTAGAAGGCCTGTTTATTGGGACTTGCGCGTAAGTATATACCCGATAAATATGTTAGAATACTTTTTGACATCTTCGAAAAGGTACTGCGCTGTTCTCACGGTGTTCTTGAATAGCGTTCAAAGCTATTCGGCTAAGAAATAGGGGCTGGAATCTCGGGTTAGGCTGTCAAATACCTATAGTATTCTGGGTTCTGCCTCAATTTCTAATGAGATGACAATGGAAATTTTCGCTTCGAACCCAATAAAATGGCAATATCTTTGCTATTTGTTGTTGATTGCTCGCAAGTCTACCATTCAAAGCATAGGCACGTGTCATCCTGAGCGAGCTTTCGACGCCCCGATTAGGCGATGGGAGGAGAACTAAACGATCCGAAGGATGTGCTGGCTCGGCAGAATGCATGGCGACCTCAACCACCCCAAAGGGGATTTCGTTACTCTCGACAGCCGGAATAGTATTAGCAGCAAGCACTGGACCAATTTGCACCATGAAGATGACCTCTGTTTGTGGACGTCTCTCGACCGAATCCAACTCTCTAGAACACGCAATATCAACAAGAAGCAAAAAAAATGAAACGGCAATAGCTTCCTTCAGACGAGATTCACCTTAAAGTACAATTTGGAAGCAATCGTGGTGCTATAGCATTCCTATTCGAGTCTTCCGCGGATGTCTGCATGAAGGTATGACTAATATTCTTCCTCTACCTCTCTGTTCTAGCTTAGCTAAACGCTAAGCAGCTTAGAAATCGCAAATTATCATGTCCCACCCACCACCTGTAGACCATGCGAAGGGTTATGGAGTAGTCTCCAAGCCTACTCAACCCAAGCCGGTGAGCTCACTGCCCACGGTGTTCTTAGTTGCATACTAAGAGGTTTAAGGACACTACGACTCCGACTCCGAATTCCTAAAGCCATCAAAGGAGGGATCTTTTCCTTGCTGAGAATGTATGCCCACGCGGTCGTTTCTCTCGAGGCGATAGTAGGGCGTGGGCTTGAGGCTGTTTGATTTTGGAGTCATACAATGTTATTCCGGAACTAGGAGACTCTCATCCTTCAAATTTCAAATCTTGAGTCAATAAGTACAAGGGATACTTTGTCTTAATAATTCATTGAACGCATGCCATGTTTCTGTTTCCTGTGAGGTTTGTTGTCAAGGAGAATCCCATTCCATCGCTGCTTCAGATGATCTCAACCAAATGCATTCACTGCTTCTCATCAAATTGCAAATACTCCTCTTCTCCAATCTTTTCCCTCTCATTATATGCACATTAATCCTCGCCGTATCCTGATCAAGTCTCTGACTGTGCGAATTTGCACCACGGACCATAAAACTCACTAGCCCAACACTTCTGAGCAACCTCTCCGTCCCTCAACCGCCTTAAAGATAATTATCAACAGCATGGATTCTGGTATGCTTAAACCAAAAATCCCCCTTCGCCCTGCTCCCAGACTGTAATTAGGGTTAACAATTTCTTGTTTAGCAAGAATTAATGGGCATATCCATCTGTCCAAGTTTTTAGGGGTTGATGACAGTGTTGCTTTATCTTCAGGTACAAGGATTCTCAGTTCAATCCCCTTACTATTTCGGTCTACGTGCGAAGGTTGATTAGTAGCATGTAGATCCGCACCCCTCAATATCCCTCTATAAGCCACTCGATTATCACAATTTACTCCACGGCTGCTGAAACTGAACGGATTAAGTTCCAGCACTTGTTTCTTTTGTTAAAGTTAAGGTAGGGTGAATTTAATACTTGTAATTATAAGAATATATTAAAGTTCTTTATTTCCTGCAGATATAAAAAAAATAACACTATAAAAGACCACCAACCTCGATTCTCCTCTCTATAAACTTGCAAAGAGGAAGAAGTGTACGAAGGCAGCTGAGGACCTCTGGAAAGACTTAATGCGTTTCAAACAAGTCAAATTTATTGAAATTGGAAATATTGCTAGTAGATCGATTCTTCTCTTTTGATCCTATTTCCTTCCTGTTGTCATTCTCCTCCCACTGTCAGTTCAACCACTATCAGCATCCCTTTCCTTGTCAACGTTTATAATTCAAATGCCACCATATCACGTTCTGTTCCAATTCAAGTTTGAAATAGCCACAACCCTCTATTTACACCATATTATCTCCATTCATTGCTATTTGATGTCTACTCTTCTTCTGCTAGGCTGACTTTGGGATTCAGGTAAGAGAAAGAATTGGAGAAGGGAGAAATGGGTTTATGTACCTGACTAAATCTCTTATGCTTCACCTCGATTATACGGGACGTGAGAGATATTTATTGAGATATAAAATTCATTGTGAAATTATGAAGAATAAGTAGAAGTGATTATTTGATTAGTAGCAAAACAATCTGTTCTGAAATTGTCTTGCATTTAGGGCATAAATATTCCCTTATTTCTATTCTAATCTCTACGATCTCGCTCTATACATCAAAAATTTGCGGTGGGAATTCATAAGTCATTAAAATATTGTACCAACTTTTTGAAAGTCAAATCTAGAAAACCGGTACACCACAACATTCGGTTTTCCTTAAATTTTTATTTTATTTCGTTTTATTTCTTTTATATATATATTTTTAGCAAATTCTTACTTTTCTATCACCTCACTCCTCGCTGTCATCTATTAACCTATTGTCAACCCCCCCTTACCATCTGCTTCAATCTCAAGTCTCAAATCCCACCTAATGACACACCTGCTTTCATATTCAAATAAATAGAAACAGCCCTATACTACCCTACCCATGCTACGATTATCAACCCACCTAGTTGACATCATAGTTCTCATCGATGCCTTGCGCAACTTTGAAACAAAACGAATGGGAGTGGAGGGGCTTAAATACCCTATTTTGAGTTAAGATGCCGAGAATGGTAAGGTAAGGAGTAGAGTGGAGGTGAATGCAAGATAGTCATGAAATAATTCGAGTCCTAATTAGAGTGATTCATCACTAGAAATTAATATTCATGGAATACTCCCTCCAGCTTATAAATATCTATCTATCTTTATTCTAAGCTCTGAAATCTCTTAATGATTATGTAGATCAAAAGGTAGAAGACGAAGTACTGGCGGGAAAGTTTCATGTATAATTGCCATATCTGTAATATCAATACATTTAAATATCTAATCTGAAATCATACCACATTCCTCCTGTTGATCTGCAGATGAAATTAATATTTCTTACTTATCACTGTCATTTTCATACCCACAGCCAATTCTCCTTTCATATTCGTCTCCCCGTTGATTTTCAATTTCAACAACTCCTATCACATCTAACCTTAAGCTTAGCCACATCCACACCCTGCCCAAAACACTCACTACCTAATCTCATAACCTCTCAATGACGCTCTCCACACTCCTTCCCACACCTCATGTGCTGACATCCTCCTTCGTGTACTGTTGAAGAGAATGAGTGGAGATATACGTATGCTTATATACCCAATTTAGAGATGAGGTGAGGTAGGTTAGGTGGAGGTGAATGAACACAATTGAAAAAGAAACTGCCAGAAGTTGGACATTTAGATAGATATATCATAATTCAATGTTCAAGTAAAATAACTTATCAACATATATCCATCTTCCTCGTTTCAAAACCCATAAAGGTCCCGTTGGTAATAACGACCAAACGGCCAATTGAGAATTTAAATATTTTGAATTAAGAATTTAAATATTTTGAATTGAAAATTCAAAATTTAAGAATTTAGAAATATAGATTTGAAAATT
>Ga0182030_10017658_pt1 | contig 13751 bp, 11 predicted proteins | sample 812S3MmetaG_FD_121299 | JGI IMG/M metagenome (GOLD analysis project Ga0182030, IMG submission 121299) | Permafrost microbial communities from Stordalen Mire, Sweden - 812S3M metaG (Illumina Assembly) | ecosystem: Environmental > Terrestrial > Soil > Wetlands > Permafrost | place: Sweden... | reverse complement strand
GGCAGATCAGCGAAGAAGGCGTGATCGACCTGGTGGAATACATCAAGAATCTCGATTCCGATTATCGCGTGCAGCAGACGACAGCTTCGACGACGCTGCTGCCTGAAGGCGAGGGCAAGACGAGCAAGGCTCCCGTTGCGCCGGGGGCGAGCCAGGGAGCGAAGCAAAGCGCACCCGAGGGGATGGTGAAGCAATGAGCGACGCAGTCACAATCGTCAATCTTCCCGATCAATCGACGGCCAGGATTCCGAAGATGAACTACCTGACCAAGGAGAATGGTCTTCTCAGCTGGCTTCTGACCGGCGACCACAAGCGGATTGCGATTCTCTATCTGATCTCAATCAGTTTCTTCTTCTTTGTCGGCGGCTCGCTCGCAGGTCTCATCCGTCTCGAGCTATTGACACCGCAGAGCGATCTGATGGCCACGGACACCTACAACAAGGTGTTCAGTATGCATGGCATCATCATGGTCTTTTTCTTCCTCGTGCCGTCGGTGCCTGCGACGATCGGAAACTTTTTCATCCCAATGATGATCGGCGCGAAAGATCTGGCTCTGCCTAAAATCAATCTCCTGAGCTGGTACCTTTACGTCGCCGCCGGCATCCTGGCGCTCTACACCATGGCTTCCGGTGGCGTCGACACAGGCTGGACGTTTACCACGCCTCTCTCGACACACTATGTCAATACGCACGTGCTCACCACAGGCATGGCCGTGTTTATCGCGGGCTTCAGCTCCATTTTTACCGGCCTGAATTTCATCGTCACGATTCACAAGATGCGCGCGCCAGGCATGACCTGGTTCCGGCTGCCGCTGTTTGTGTGGTCGCATTACGCAGCCAGCATTCTCATGGTGCTGGGCACGCCGGTGCTCGCCATCGCCATCGTGCTGGTCGCGCTGGAGCGCACGGTCGGCATCGGCGTCTTCGACCCAACCAAGGGCGGCGACCCGCTGCTCTTCCAGCATCTCTTCTGGTTCTACTCGCACCCCGCCGTCTACATCATGATTTTGCCCGGCATGGGCGTGATCTCCGAAGTCATCTCGACCTTCAGCCGCAAGCGCGTCTTCGGTTACACCGCGGTTGCGTTCTCTTCGGTGGCTATCGCGGTCTTTGGCTTCTTTGTTTGGGCGCATCACATGTTTATCATGGGCATCTCGAACTACGCGGTGCTGGTGTTCTCATTGCTGACCATGCTGGTTGCCGTGCCCTCGGCCATCAAGATTTTCAACTGGGCCTTCACGCTCTACAAAGGGTCCATCACTTTTGAGACGCCGATGCTCTACGCCTTCGGCTTCATGGGCCTGTTCACCATCGGTGGCATGACCGGCGTCTTTCTCGGTGCGTCGGGAACGGATATTCACCTGACCGAGACCTACTTCATCGTCGCGCACTTCCACTTTGTCATGGTGGGCGGCATGTTGATGGCGTTCCTGTCGGGAATCCATTTCTGGTGGCCAAAGATGACCGGGCGCATGTATCCGGAGAAGATCTCGCAGCTCGCGGCCGTGGTCACGTTCATCGGATTCAACCTGACCTTCTTCCCGCAATTCGTTCTTGGCACGCTCGGCATGCCGCGCCGCTACGCTTCGTATCCGCCGGAGTTTCAGATCTTGAATGTCTTCTCGACAGCGGGCGCTACTGTTCTGGGCGTGGGCTACTTGCTGCCGGTGCTCTACCTGACGTGGTCGTTGAAGTACGGCGAGATTGCGGGAAACAATCCATGGCAGGCGACGGGCCTCGAGTGGCAAGTGCAGTCGCCTCCGCTGACGGAGAACTTCCCCGAGATTCCGATCATGGATCACGAAGCCTACGACTACGAGTGGCTCGAAAATCAGAAAGAAAAAGAGGTAGCCAGTGTCGGATAGCACAGCCATTGCCCATGGCACGGCAGATGCGGCGCACCACGAGCACCCGCCGTATCAGCGCCACCACTTCGAGACGATCGCTCAGCAGAACGACGCCACGAATTTTGCCATGTGGCTTTTCCTGCTGACCGAAATCATGTTCTTTGGCGGATTGTTTACCGCCTACCTGATCTATCGCAACTGGTATTACCCGGCGTTTGTGCAGGGTTCGCATCAGTTGCAGATCGGCTGGGGTACAGCGAATACCGCGGTGCTGATTACGTCCAGCTTCACCATGGCCATGGGTGTGTGGTCCGCGGAGATGCGGAAGAAGGGCGCGCTGGTACTTTGTCTGGTCCTTACGTTTGTGCTGGGCCTGGCCTTTCTTGGGATCAAGTCCATCGAGTATTCGGAAAAGATCGAGAAGCATCACGTTCCGGGATTCCACTACAGCGTGCAATCGTTCGTGAATCCGTCATCCGATCCGGAAGTCTATAACGAATATCACGACAAGCCGCTTGCTTTGGACATGGCCCGGCACACGGAGCTTTACTTCTTCCTTTACTTCGCGATGACCGGCATGCACGCACTGCACATGATTATCGGCATCGCGATTCTGGGATTCATGATCTTCAGAGCGCGTGCCGGAGCCTACACCACGGGGCATGTCACATTCGTCGAGAACTTCGGACTCTATTGGCACTTCGTCGATATTGTCTGGATTTTCCTGTTCCCGCTGCTTTATCTGATCAGCCGCCATCAATAGAGGAGACACGGCATGACCCAACACCAAGAAACTCCGGAAGAACACGAACACGAGCATCACATCGTCAGCCCGAAGATATACGTGGTCATTGGGGCCTCGCTGCTGGTGTTGACCGGGACGACAGTGTGGGCCTCGTACCAGGAATGGGGCGTCTTCAATCCTATTGCCGCGTTAGGGATTGCAGTGCTCAAGGCTGTGCTGGTGGTGCTGTTTTTCATGCACGTAAAGTACAGCACCAAGCTGACCAAGCTCACGGTCGGTGCGGGATTCTTCACGTTTCTTGTGCTGATCGGCATGACCCTGGCCGACTACTTCACCCGCGCCTGGGGACGGTGGTAAAGTCCCGGACCGGCGTTCGCGCCAGGGGCTGCCCGATGGGCAGCCCCTGGCGCATTCGAGGATGGGTGTTCGCATGACAAATGGTGAACTGGGCGGCAAGAATCCAGCCGAATTAGTATGCCTCCATGCAGAGCGATCAGTCACTTCATCGGGGTTCCATGGCGATCACTAGGTCGAGGGAGTGGGAAAGTCTTTGCCGCGTCGCGCTCACTGGATTCATGGGAGCCGGCAAGTCCACGGTCGGTCAACTGCTGGCCAGCGAGTTGGACTGGGACTTCCTTGACGTCGACAAGCAGATTGAAGCTTCTGAAGGGATGTCGGCTAAAGAGCTCTTTGCCGCCCTGGGCGAAGCCGCCTTCCGCATCATGGAATCCGACGTATTAGTGTCTTGCATGTCGCGACCGAACGCCATCATCGCTCCGGGCGGGGCCGCAATCGACTTTCCCAGAAATCGGCAGGTTCTGGCAAGCCGTTCTAACACGTTGATCGTCTTCCTCGATGCGCCGTTTGAAACTCTGATTGCGCGGTGCTTGCTTGACGAGCAGCGTGGCTGCGCGACTTATCGCCCGCTCTTGCATATGACTGACATGGCGCTTGCTCGTTTTTCCGCTCGTCGATCGCTCTATTCAGCTCATGCTGATCTAACTATTGATGTCGCCGAACCGAGCCCCGATGGAATCGTATCTCTGATCTGCGAGACGATGCGCGGACTTCGTGAGCAGGCGTGAATTCATAACAAACCATTTCCCATATCCGAAGACCCGCAGCTTGGGGGTCTGATTTAGCGAGCGCCGTGGATTTTGGGCAATGAGATGCTCGATATCATCATTGAAGCCGGAATACTGCGTCCGTGGACGGTCGATGTTCTAACGGGTCGCTGGGAACCAACTCGTGTACCGCCGGTCACATGCCTTTAGGGTGTACTTCGTCCTAAAATGAGACACAATTCTCTTCCCGGAAATTGCGTGTTTTGCATTAGGTAATCCACTGGATTTCGTTCAAGTCCCCCTCGGATTTTTGGAGAGAGGGGAATGCGGATGCCGGATACCGGACGCGTGTGACCATAAAGTCCTTTAGAGACCTATTAAATAGAGCGGTTCAAAAGAAAAGCGCCGACACCCGCTGTCGAGCGTCGCTCCACGCAAGAGTCCGCGCCGAAAGAGGCTCCTCCAATTGGGGAGGACGGCGCGGCCTTCTTGCCGGGGTTCTTACCATTCTGTCAGCCTATAGTGCAATTGCGACGCTGGCGCAAAGCACAACTTCGCCGCGACAGCGCGAGCCTCTGCCTCCACGGGTCATCGAGGCCCAACGGTTTCTTGCGCGCCGAGGCTGGAATTCCCGCTCAGCTTCTGCAGTGCCTGGAATGCGCGGAACAGGGATGCACGCGCAAACCGCTCGAGTCTCGCCGCAGACTGCAACACCTGAAGGAACAGGATCGACTGCAACCTGGCAGCCGTTGGGGCCGTCGGCAGTCAACACCCCGAACTATGGCCTCGTGACAGGCCGCGTTTCGTCAGTCGCGTTCGATCCGGCGGACTCGACGGGGAACCGGGTCTATCTGGGAACAACCGGCGGCGGGGTCTGGCTCTCGCAGAACGCAGCCACCTCGAATACCGCCAGTGTGCAGTTTGCGCCATTGACCGATACGGTGGGCGCGATGAACGACGCATTCGACGCATCCATCAGCATCGGGGCCATTACAGTGCAGCCCGGTGGCACCGACGTGATTCTTGCCGGCACAGGCGACCCCAACGATGCGCTCGATTCCTACTATGGCGCCGGTCTCCTGCGGTCAGCCGACGGCGGCGACACGTGGAGCCTGATCCAAGTGACCAAGGACGTCGAGGACGGAGTCGGCGCAGAGGACTTTAGTTTTGTCGGCGAGGGCTTTGCCGGCTTTGCCTGGAGCACCTTGAATCCGCAGCTCGTAGTCGCGGCAGTGTCGCAGGCCTACGAGGGAGTGCTGACCAATGCGATCTATCCGAATGCAAGTTACGAGGGCCTGTATTATTCGAACGATAGCGGAGCGACTTGGTTCCTGGCCCGCATAGCAGGCAACGACAGCGGATCGGATGTGCAGGGGTCGAGCTACGCCTTTGCGGAACCCGATGGCAATGCGGCAACGTCGGTTGTCTGGAATCCGATTCGAAACCTCTTCATCGCGGCGGTTCGGTATCACGGCTACTACCAGTCAGCCGATGGTGTGACGTGGACGCGTCTGGCTGCGCAGCCTGGCACGGGCCTCACGACTCGCGCTTGCCCCACCAACCCAGGGTCGATTGGATCGCTCGGTTGTCCGATTTTTCGGGGGACACTAGCCGTGAATCCTCTGACGGGCGACACCTTTGCCTGGACAGTCGACATTTACAACCAGGACCAGGGGATTTGGCAGGACCAGTGCACGGCCAGCGGAGGCGGTTGCTCGAACCAGAACATCTACTTCGGCAAGCAATGGAATACGTCAGCGCTCGAGACCGACGATCCGAATCTGGGCCCGGTCACAATAGAAAATGGCGACTACAACCTGGCACTGACTGCGGTGCCTTCAGGGCAAGACACGCTGTTGGTGGCGGGCGCAAACGATTTATGGAAGTGCAGCCTGGCCGCGAGCTGTGTTTGGCGCAACACCACGAACGCGAACACCTGCATGAGCGCGCAGGTCGCCGGATACCAGCATGCATTGGCATGGAGTACGGCCAACCCACAGGAAGTTTTCCTCGGCAATGGCAGCGGCCTGTGGCGCTCGATGGATGCAATCGGCGAAACCGGATCCGTATGTAGCGCGAGCGACGCAACTCATTTTCAAAATCTGAATTCCGGCCTCGGCTCGCTGGCGGAAGTGGAAAGCATGTCGCAAGTCGTCGCGTCGCCGTACACCATGATGACCGGGCTGGGAGTGAATGGAACCGCCGGTGTGAAGGGCGCAAACGGGCCAACGTCGGAATGGCCGCAAATTCTTGGCGGCGACGGCGGTCCCGTGGCGATTGACCCCGCGAACGCCTCGAACTGGTATGTGAACAATGACGCGGGTGTTTCGATTCATCTGTGTTCGCAATCGGAGGAATGCACACCAGCGGCCTTCGGAACCACGCCCGTGGTGACCGACGCCGATGTCGGCGGCGACGGAGACACCATGACGACGCCCGCGCCGTTTCTGGTAGATCCATTGGACCCTTCGCAACTGCTCATCGCAACCTGCCGCGTGTGGCGCGGACCTGCGAACGGAAGCGGCTGGACTAGCGGGAATGCGATCAGCCCCTTCCTCGATGGCAGCCAGGCGGCCTCCTGCAATGGCGATGCACTCGTGCGATCAATGGCCGCGATGGCTTTGCCTGGCGGTGCGGAGGTCATCTATGTCGGGATGTACGGCGCGGCAGACGGTGGAACGACGGCGCCCGGGCATGTGCTGAGCGCAACATTCAATCCCTCTGCGAGCGGAATGCCTGTCTGGGATGACCTGACTCCCAATCCCGTAACCAATGACACCAACGGGATGAATGCGTTCGGTTTCGACATATCGAGTATCTATATTGACCCGCACGACACAACCGGAAACACAGTGTACGCGACGGTGGAAGCGATGCCCGAACCAACGGCGAACGCCCAACCCATTTATCGCTCGACCGATGGCGGAGCACATTGGCAATCGATGATGTCAAACTTGCCTTTCGCGCCTGCGAATAGCGTAGTTGTCGATCCCCAGGACGTGAATACGGTCTACCTCGCGACGGACATTGGCGTGTTCTCGACGCGGCAGATCGGCAATTGCACAAGCGGACCAGGCAACTGCTGGTCTGCTTATGGGATGGGTTTGCCGAAAGCTCCGGTAACTCAACTGAGCGCGGCGCCCTCAACCGCATCGCTGAACGTGCTGGTCGCCGCGACGTACGGACGAGGCGTATGGCAGATTCCGCTATGGACCGCAGGTACGCAGTTGACGACCGCTGAGGTCAGCCCCACTTCTCTCACGTTTCCAACCCAGGCGTTTGGCGTGCCGAGCAACGCGCAGACCATCACCGTAACGAACACCGGAGGGATCGGTCTGGTGGTCGCGTCGATCTCGGCGAGCGGGGACTTCAGCGAGACGGACAACTGCCAGAGCAGCACAGTGGGTTCGGGCGCGAATTGCGCGATCCAGGTTGTGTTTACGCCGACGCAGGCTGGATTGAGGACGGGCCAACTAATGATCGGCAGCAATATCGCCGGGGGCGAAATGTTAGTGGGGCTGAGTGGAACAGGAGCAAATCCTCCTCCGTTCATGCTTTCGCCCGCATCGGTGAACTTTGGGCAAGTAGAAGTCGGATCGACCTCGAGCTCACTGCAGGTGACGGTACAGAATGCAGGGTCCGCGGCAGTTCCAGTATCGAGCGTGACCACCAACGCCCCCTTTGTCCTTTCGGCGAATGCCTGCGGCACTTCGATTGCGGCCAACAGCGCTTGCCAGTTGCTGCTGGAGTTTTCGCCAACCCAGGCAGGACCAGCGACAGGGACGCTGACGGTTGTCGATAGCGCGGGAACTCAGACAGTGGCGCTGAGCGGGAACGGAGCGGCTCCGCCAACGGATACACTTTCGCCCATGTCGCTCACGTTTCCCGGAACCATCGTTGGTCTGACTTCAGCGCAGCAGACGGTCTCTCTGACCAACAGCGGAGGCTTGCCGCTGACCTCGATTGCGTTGGCGGCCAGCGGGCCCTTCCAGCTGTCGAGCAATTGCACCACACAGTTGGCAGGGAATTCGAGCTGCACCGTAGGAGTTGTGTTCGATCCGACCGCGCCGGGAGTTCAGACCGGAGTTTTGACGATCTCCGACCTGATCCGCACGCAAACGGTGGCGCTTTCCGGCACAGGTCTGCAGCCGCCTCAAATCAGCCTGAATCCAACGTCGTTTAGCTACCCGACGCAGGATCTGGGTGTAGCCAGTCCGCCTGCTACATTGACGATCGGCAACATTGGTGCAGCGCCCATGGCCAACGTTGGATTCCAAATCACAGGTCTGTCCTCCACCAGCTTCAGCACCGGCGCCACCACCTGCGGTGCCGCATTGAATAGCGGCAGCAGCTGCACGGTGCAGATCATCTTTACTCCCGCAACCGCGGGAGGCGCTGAAGCCACACTGACAATTTCTTCTTCTACGTTGGGAGTGAAGGCGATGCAGGTGGCACTGACCGGAACCGGGTACGCTCCCGATGGGGTTAATGTCAGTCCGGCGGAGATGTCGTTTACGGTTGCGGCGGTTGGGCAGTCGAGCGCCGCGCAGACGGTGACAATAACCAACTCGAGTTCGCTTGCCGCCAGCGGGTTTGCGATGACTGTTGGTGCGCCATTCGCTCTCACGCAGAATAATTGTGGGACGAGTCTTGCTGCGGCCTCGAGCTGTTCGGTCGGAGTGGTCTATACACCAACAACAAACGGAGCCTCTGCGGGCTCTTTGACAATTGCTTCTTCGGTGAACGCGGCTTCAGTCATTCTGAACGGAATCGGCGGCGCGGCGGGTTCACTCCAATTGCAGCCTTCGCTCTTGACCTTTCCCACGACGGGCGTGGGAACTGCGAGCAGCGTGCAGACGATCACCGTGACAAATACGGGGCCGGTCGCTTTCCAAGATCTTGCTGTCAGCGTATCGAGCAGCTTTCAATTGACGAGCACGACCTGCACTTCGACACTGGCGATCGGAGCAAGCTGCACAGCCGGAGTTACCTTCGATCCGGGTACCGCTGGACAGCAAACTGGAAACCTGACGTTGACGAGCAGCGCTCTGGCGACAGGTGCGCAGGCAGGGCTTTCGGGAATGGGATTCGATTTCGGGGTGGCGCTGTCAGGCTCGTCCAGCCAGACAGTGTCGAGTGGGCAAACAGCAAGTTTTACTCTTGTGTTAACGACCCTGGGTGGATCTTCGGGGACCTTTACATTCACATGCGGCACGCTGCCTGCGAATGCTCTTTGCACTTTCAATCCCACGAACGAGACGGTTTCCTCCGGCGCACAGGGCAACGTGGCGGTCGAAGTAACGACGGGAGGATCAGCGCGCAACGCGGGCTCGTGCATGTCCGGCTGGGGCGCTGCACCGATGTTTGCCGGATTGGTCTTGTTACCGATGGCATGGCGACGTAAGCGAAAGATTCTCATGATGGCAGCGTTGCTCGGAATTCTTGCCGGAGGCCTCTCAAGTTGCACAGGTTCCGGCTTAGGGCCGAGCGGTACATTGGCGAGCGGGCTGGGAAATGAGAGTGCGCCAGGAACTTATTCAATTCCCGTGAGCGTTGCTTCGAATGGAGTGGTGCACCAAGTGACATTGACACTGACCGTGGACTGAGCGCAATTCGGGGTTTCGCGGACGCGGCAAAGAGAGATGCCTGAGACAAACTAGAGTTCAACCCCGGGCTATACTTTAACTTCGGCGCTTTCATGCGAATTTCGCAACGTGGGCCAAGCTGGCCGCAATGGATCTGAGAATAGGAACCACTGGAAAATGACCGAAAAAGTCACTCTCGCTGATGTGGAGCGCGTAGCCGAGCTGGCGAACCTCGAGTTGGAGCCGGATGAGACCCAGAGCATGCAGCACGATCTCAACACGATCCTGGATCATGTGACCCAATTGAATGAACTGGATACTTCCGGAGTGGCACCCCTCGCGCAGGTGAGCGAGTTGGAGGGTACGACCGGAGCCAGCACGCTCAGGCCGGACAAGGTTCTGACTTCGCTGGATCGAGCGGCGGTCATGTCGCAGGCACCGGAAACCGACGGGGTTTTCTTCAAAGTGCCCAAAGTGATTGAGCGCTGAAACGTTGGTAGGAACCGACTGTTGCAGTTTGCGCCGCAACAAATGAGGTTCGTTGCGAGGCCTCGAGGAGAATGCGGAATTGCCAAGCGAAGTGAAAACCTACGTCGAGAAGCCCAAAACCCTCGCTGAACTGCGTAAGGGCGTTGTTGAGGGTCGCGTGAAGGCCGAGGAACTCGCCGGTCGCTATTACGACCGCATCGCGGAGATCAATCCGCAATTGAATATCTATCTGAGCCTCACCAAAGAGCGCGCGCTGGAGCAGGCGGCCCGCGTCGGCGCGATAGCGGCCAAAGGCGATCCACTCGGTCCGCTCGCCGGGATTCCTGTCGGGATTAAAGACGTGCTCGTGATGCAGGGCGCCCCGGCAACCGCGGGGTCGAAGATTCTGAAGGGCTATCAGCCGCCTTACGACGCGACAGTCGTGAGCAGGCTGGAAGCGGCGGGCGCCGTGCTGCTGGGCAAGCTGAACTGCGATGAGTTTGCCATGGGCTCGTCCAACGAGAATTCTGCCTATGGACCGGTGCGCAATCCTGTCGATATCGAGCGTGTACCGGGTGGCTCGAGTGGAGGATCGGCGGCGGCGGTGGCGGCGAACCTCGCGGCGGCAACGCTGGGGAGCGATACCGGCGGTTCGATCCGCCAGCCGGCTAGCTTTTGTGGCGTGGTGGGAGTGCTGCCGACGTATGGACGCGTTTCTCGTTATGGTCTGATCGCCTTCGCGTCGTCACTGGATCGCGTGGGACCATTTGCCGGCAACGTGCGCGATGCGGCGACCCTGCTCAGCGTCATTGCAGGCCACGATCCGAAGGACGCAACCAGCTCGCCAGCCCCCGTGCCGGACTATGCGGCAGAAAGCGACAAGCCGGTTGAAGGACTGCGCATCGGTGTGCCGACGGAATATTTCGGCGCGGGCCTTGACTCCGAGGTGCGCGCCGCGATCGAGAAGGGAATCTCGGACCTGCAAGCCGCCGGTTGCACCGTCAAGCAGATCTCGTTGCCGCACACAAAGTACGCAATCCCTACGTATTACTTAGTCGCCACCGCTGAAGCGAGCGCCAATCTGGCGCGGTTCGATGGGGTGCGTTATGGCTACCGCTCGCCAGCGTCAGATACTTTGTCGGCCATGTACAGGCACTCGCGCGACGAGGGGTTTGGCGCAGAAGTAAAGCGGCGCATTCTGCTGGGAACTTATGCGCTGAGCGCGGGCTACTACGATGCCTATTACTTAAAGGCGCAACAAGTGCGTCGCCTGCTGGCGGAGGAGTTTCTGCGCGCCTTTGCCGATGTGGACGCGATTGTGACGCCGACCGCGCCGACGCCGGCTTTCAAAATAGGTGAGAAGTCTGGCGATCCGCTAGCCATGTACCTGGCCGACATCTATACCGTGACCGCGAGCCTCGCGGGTATCTGTGGCGTGAATGTACCCTGTGGCGCGACCAAGGCCGGGTTGCCGGTGGGCATGCAGGTTCTCGCGGCGCATTTCAACGAGGGCACCGCCTTCCGTGTGGCGCGGGCAGTAGAGGCAGCGCAGAGTTAGGAGTCGTCATGCACGTGCGACGGCAGGGTGCGGCGTTTTGGATCGCCGCCGCAGTTTTTGCAATCGGTATTTCAACTGCATCGGCGGCAGGCCACAAGGTGCACACCGTATTTCTAGGTGCAGTCAAACGCGTGCCGTACTCGAAGGCTGGCGATCCAGCCGGGGCAGCGCCGGGCGAGAATGAGTTGAAGATTCGCGCGCTGATCGTGGATGGCGTTGTGAAGGAGTGGACCACCGGCGAAGCGCACGATGTGACCGATCGTAGCTTCGTGGTGCGGCGCGTGATGCGGCTGAATGACGCTTTGCCAGGCGACTCCACCTCAAAAGAGCACTGGGTATGGCAGCGCGGACCATGGCTGATTGTCGATCGCATCACTGGCCATGTCGTCGCTCTTAAGCTGCCCGATTACAACCCCGGCGTCAGCCAGGTGAGCTGGTTCCGCGACTACGGCGCGTATTGCGGGGTCACATCGAGCGGCAAAAGCCTTTACGCAGTCGTAGCGCAGTTGGCGGCACGGAAGCCGGTGATCTCGAAGAAGCTGACGGCCTTTGAGGCGGAGAACCATCCCGAGCCCATTTGCGCGGCAGCCGATTGGCAGCGAGAACCATTACGCGTCACCTTTCACCCAAGTGGGAAAGACGCCGTGAGTTTCGATGTCGCTCCCGGTTCTGCGGTGTTGGTGGAGGAATCGGACGACGAAGCAGAGACGGCTGCACCAAAAACGAATTAACGATTTGCACTTTAGGACAAAACATGGAATCACTTGACGAGCTATTGCACAAGGCCGAGGCCGCCCATGGACACATGTGCGCGGGACAGATCCTTGGCGTGCGGATGGCTTTACTTGGACTGAACCGGCTCGGGATCCAGGATCCGCGCGGCGCAGACCGGAAGCGGCTTGTCACGTTTATCGAGATTGACCGCTGCGCTACGGACGCCATCGGCATGGTGACCGGCTGCCGGTTGGGCAAGCGAACGCTGAAGTTTCGGGACTGGGGCAAAATGGCCGCCACATTCGTTGACCTCACATCGGGCCGCGGCGTGCGGATCATCGCGCTCGAAGATTCGCGTGAATTGGCCCAGAAGCTCTACCCGCACATCGAGAACAAGAGCGCACAACAGATGGCTGCCTATCGCGAACTTCGAGACGACCAGCTTTTCCGAGAACAATGGGTGCGCGTAGCCGTGGACGCGAGCGAACTCCCTGGATTTAAGAGCGAACGTCTCACCTGCCCACAGTGCGGGGAAGGTGTGAACTTTGGCCGCTTCAGCGAAGTGGGCGGCGAAAGGCTGTGTCTAAGCTGCGCGCGGCCTGAACTGCGCTACTGGACGCCGGAATGAATCGGCCTGCGCAGAATCTCACCGTCTGCCAATCTGCTTCGACAAATTCCAGAACACCCAAAGCATGAACGCAACCGCCAAGCCAGTTAGTAACACAAACAAGTAATCGAATTCCGGATTACGAATCATTGGATTCACCGCCAACGTCCCATAGCGTTCCTTTTCGGAAATCGCTGGGGACCAGAGACCCTCAAACCGCCAGAGGCTCTCAGTCCAAGGAGAGATCCGGCGTAGTAAAGACGGGGCACAGAATCCGTAAGAGCTTTGTAAGGGCGGAGCAGACCCTCCACACGCCGAGTGCGTGCGCGAATTCATGGCGCTCACCAGTGCGAGGATGTGCGCGCCAGCCTTGACACATCAGCGGCTACCCGTTTCTTATCTGTAGAGGACTTCCTTAGGATTTGGTACGGAATGTGGGCACAAGAAGCAGCAAACCTGCCGAGCCGAATCGAAAGGAGGACCGTGTCGAACAGGAAGCAGACGGTAGCTGGGTTTTTGGTTGCAAACAGGCGCGGGGCTTGAGACTCTGTGCCGGCGCGTCAACTCTTACCCTCCTTCCAGACCCTGAGCTGAATTGACTCAGAGCCAGGAACGTTCCCGGAGACAAATCTTGATCAGGCGATCGGCTCAAAGCCGGGTCCGCCTATGCCCTGAGCGCTGGCAGGCTTTGCGCGAGGGCGAGTAAAGGATGAGTGTGGCAACGAGTTTGGCTTGGTTCTTGGCAGCACCCGTGGGAGGCGGAAGCAGCATTCCGATGCTTCTGCCCCTGCTATTGATTCCGGTGCTTTATTTTGTGATGATCCGCCCGCAACAGAAGCGGCAAAAGCAATGGCAGCAGATGCTGGGAAGTATTAAAGCGGGCGATCGCGTCACCACGGCAGGAGGAATTCGTGGCATGATCCTTTCCATCAAGGACGATGTGATTATCATCCGCGTGGCTCCCGACAATCTGAAGCTTGAAATTGCCAAGACCGCGATCGCGTCGGTGACTACGCAGGAGAGTTCGTCTGACTCATAAGTGCCGCCGGAACTCGACTCCCGAACAGAGAATTGGAAAATGAAAAAGAATCTCAATGGCAGAATTGCCCTGATTGTTGCGGTCCTCGTGATCTTTATTTACGGCATCTTTGGGGTGCCGTCGGG
>Ga0182030_10017657_pt1 | contig 13751 bp, 11 predicted proteins | sample 812S3MmetaG_FD_121299 | JGI IMG/M metagenome (GOLD analysis project Ga0182030, IMG submission 121299) | Permafrost microbial communities from Stordalen Mire, Sweden - 812S3M metaG (Illumina Assembly) | ecosystem: Environmental > Terrestrial > Soil > Wetlands > Permafrost | place: Sweden... | reverse complement strand
ATGTGCAACGGCAGCGTGCCGAACGAGGGGATCTGTCACTGGATCAAAGATGTCAAACAGCTGTAAGAACCCAGGAGCTTGGGGACGGGGATGCGGGTAGCCTCTCCTACGTGACGAAGGACAAACTTCTGGGATCCGAGGAGATACAGGATACGGTCGAAGGAAAACAACTCGGATGCGAGCTGGATGAGGATGAGGAAGCTCAAGGTATGGAAAGATTTGAAATACTTCCAACTTTTCCAAGAAACACGTATAGTTGTTGTTACAATGATGAATCTCTATGATACGTGATAGAAAGGTGTTCCAGGACGTGGTTCAGTCGAAGGTGACGGGAAAAGGGGGGCTAAATGGCCAAATGCAGATCGAGAGGGGAAAGAATGCAGTGGGGTTTGGGAGAATAGTGGATATACTCACTGCAGCAGATGCATATGCATTTTGATACATTCGCGCAGGAGTTCATGCAGGAGGTAGAGGTTAAGCTATGGAAGTACGTGAACGTGAGCGTAAGCGTGAGCATGAGCATGAGCATGAGCATGAGCATGAGCATGAGCATGAGCAAACACTTCCATTTCTCCTCTGCTCAATTCAGCTTCTCCTGTTCGTATCTCATCGATGATCGATCGATGATGCTGTACATCATACCCCAAAGAAAAAGCAAGCGCATTGTTCAGAGAGTGTCCACCAATATTTTTTTTTTTGGCTGTGGCCAGTGAATGCGCCGAAGCGTCCGAGTCACCCCTCCACGAGGCTTTAGGCGGGACGTGACCGACCAACAGGGCTGTACATCCAGGGGTCGACAGGGGATGTCAGGGTAAGTCAGGGTATCTCAGGGTATCTCAGGGTATTCCACCAGCGGCGAATCTTCTTTTTCGGCAACTAAACACAACTAAACACAACTAAACACACCTAAACAATCCTTGGAAGCCCCCCCCCCAAAACCCCCCCTGTTCAGTGGCTCATGTTCCCCCAGCTCTCAAGAAAATTGAATCCCGCTCTTCTACCCAATTTTTTTTTTCCCCCTTCTCTCCACTCAACATATTCAGATGCAACCATGCATTGTACTTCATTCAAACCTGCCCTCCTTTTCAACTTGCCAGATCTCCTCCAAGGATTATAAGTAGAGGCGTGCCCATTCCTAGGCCATGTCTTGAAATGTCCTTCCTCATGCCTTGGTCGCATGAGCTTCCCCAAGTGCATCCTTTAACCAAGCTTGTTGGATGAATAGTCAAAGCGCCCTCCACCCCACCACATCCCGATTCACCTTGGTGGCCAAAGAATTGTCGTCGGCTTTCAAGTTTCGAGTGAAAGACGGCAGCTATATAATATTGAAGATAGAGGTGAGTATATCTGTTCCAGGTCCGGTGGTGCGGTGCGATGCTCTTCAATAATGCATCTGCTAATTAAGCTTCCCCGCCTAGAAACCATGGCTTTCCACCCTCAATCATCCTCATACCAGCAACACGCAGCCTTCGCAAACTATGGGAGCTCTTCTTCTTCGAACTTCGGTCAACGACAAGCCAATGCACAATTCGATATCGTGGAGTGGTATCCGCAATTCCAGTCCTGCCATCGCTACTTCATCGACCACGCCCAACACAGCAGTCCCGTTCAAGCAGTCGCAGCCTTCATAAATATCCAACTCCCATATCAAAAGATGCAATTCCCGGTCATGTCATCTACGACCTCCTCGCCACGTTCATCGGGTCCCCACGATACACATCTACGACCGAATCCTTTCTCCACAAGCAGCGGCAACGCCGGGCACCCCTCCGCCGCCTCTCTCATACCATATATTAGACGCTTGATCGTCACCGGCCACGATACCGCTCCCATACTACATGGTTTCTTCGGTGATGACTGGGTCAAGGGCATTGGATCTTTGCACGAAATCGAACGAAGGAATTATCTGTTTGCAGCAAAGAGCACAAGTTGGTTAAAGGTCAAGCAGGCGTATGATATGTCTCCGGACGAGACATGTCCCTTCTTGAGCCCTTTAAGAGATGCGACGGAGGAGGAAATCCAAGCCGCAGAAGCCACGTGGAGTGACTGGCTGGCAATGCAAGATTGGATGTTAGGGCCCAGGTCGCCAGATTCCCCACGAGTCAAGAGAGAGCCCCGAGAATGATTGTCGTCGTTGCTGGACTACGATGATATAGAGGGAGGATGTGTTATGACTGATGTGTGTTTGATCTGTGGCATTTGTGGTTGGGGTTGGATGTTGCGGCGTGGGACCTGTTACTATAGGGCATACGGAACCTTGTGTGTTCAGCTAGCAATAATACTATACTCCACCGTTTTCTCTCTATAAGGAGTTCTCGATACAACAATTTCTAGTTTACTTATCATTGTTTTGCGCACTCACTCCCACCATGCAGGGACCATCACAACGAGGCTGCGGGGAGGCTTTTTCGGCTGATTCCGCTGTGCGACAAACGTCACTTCCGCCCTCACCATGGTTTTCCATGTCAATCCACCACGTATTGTACACGTATAACCTCAATCTGCGCTCCAGATCTTCTCTCCATGATGTGAAACAATCCAATTCTTCGCTCTCAAATCACCATGTCCGCCGTACAAGCATGGGCGAAATTTCTTTCTCACAGCCTTGCGACGCGTCTCGATCCCGAAACCTTCGAATCTTACGTTCAGATCCTCTCCACCAAGCACGCTCTCTCTCCTGCCAAGATTAGCGACGTCTTCTTGCGGCCAACGGAAGACAATGATGCGACCCTCGACCCTCGAATACCGCGGTATCTGCAGTCGTTATTGCGGCTCGAGCTTCTCGATCTCCCCGCCATTCTCAAAGCGTTGCAGAAGTATTCCACGTTCGGGGTCCAGGATGGTGATGTAGATATGAAAGACGCCGAAGATGCAGGGGAAGAGAATCAAGTCGGGAAACACAAACGGGTTCATAAGGGGGCGAGATGGGCAAATTCGTATGCAGCGGAGGAGATGCTCTTCTATCGAATGGCCAAACACATCTCCTCCGGCACATCACCCAAGAACTCGCAAGAAGCTGTAGAAGTGCTGTTGGCTTCGATTCAATGGATGGATCTGGTCACACCCGCCCTTCAAAAGGCACACGAGATCCTTAATTTGGATGGGCACAAACACGCGGAGATCAATGCGACCACGATGGCATTAGGGACCCTGATCGTAGCTGTGGTAGACAACTCTTTGATCCTGAAGATATTGAGCAAAGGAACTGCACCAAAAGGGACTGGGAAAGAGCTCTCAAAGACATTGGCAAGCTTTGTGCCTTTGCTGTTGCAGATCAGTCCTCAGAGTGCAGCACGGTTGGAGCTCTTTCGAACACAGATTTTGGTTACTATTGAGCCAATTGATAAGAAGGAAATTGCCGCTAGTAAGGAGATTGATGAGATGCTGGGTAGTGAGGAGATTGAGTTGGGGATTGAGAGTATTGTGGTTGCGGATCTGCCCGTCATGAATTCGAGGGCGGGCTTGTATGTTTATTTGAATTCATTGGTAAGTCTTCCGGCAAGACCCAGAGGATCTACTAACTTTAGAATAGCTTGTTGGAAGACCCTTAATTGACGACAATGCTATATTTGGATATTTACAAAATCGATACGAGGTAAGCTACCTGCAAACGTGTGGAGGGCGTGCTAATCAGTCCAGGGCGATGTACAATCTACAACTATTGATCTCATTCTTGCATCTTTTGATATATTAGCGAATGCTACGTTTCGTAACGAACGTCCGCGGTCTGTCACAATCCTCCGGTCGTTCCTGGTCAACAAAGTACCTCTCCTCATATCCACACTCTCCGCCTCCTTCTTTCCACCTCTCACTTCAGAGTACTGTATCACGGAGGCTCTGGGTCATGTTGATACCAATGCTTTCCCCACGCTCTCAACACTATTTGATGAGTCGAGCAACAATGGAATCTTCTCTGACTCTGTAAGGCAAGACTTTTGCTTCGCATGTTGCTTACATGGTTTGCTTGAGGAAGCGAGTATCGAGACTCTCCTTGGTGATATACCAATGCAGAACTTGCCAGCTGGAGGAAGGTATGTAAAGGATGATCTTGTGCAGCAATGTCTGTCAGATCCACAGAAAGCGGAAGACATGATCGATGAATTGGAACACATGGATGGGAATGTTGGGGCCGTCAGCCAAGCTATCACAGAGGTATAGGGTTTGGGTTCCTATGTATTCCCCGTGCTGACTTCATGCAGGTCATCGGACGGCTTTGCCGGAGTAAAGAGACCATGTCTCTAAAATCTCTCTGTAGGAAGCTTGTTCGGAAGCCTTCATCCCTGGATGTTCTGCTACTTTTCGACAAGCCAATCACAATACTTCAGCCAATATGCGACCTCCTGGATAATTGGCGTTACGATGAAGACCAGGGAGAATATCAACCAGTATATGAGGAGTTCGGGTCGATTCTTCTCCTTGTCTTGTCTTTTGTTCACCGCTACAACCTGTCACCCGTTGATCTTGGAATCTCTTCACCCACATCTTTCATCTCTAAGCACATCAACCAAGGGCATTTATCACGTGCCACGGAGAACCTCACCGAGCAAGAGCAGAACCACTTAGACGGCTGGATACGTGGTCTTTTTGATAATGACAGAGGTGGTCTTGGGGACGAACTCATGTCTTCTTGCCCACCGCAGGATTTCTACCTGCTCGTCCCAACGCTATTCAACCACATGGTTCTCGCCTGCTCGACAAATAATCTCTCCGATGAAGGTTTGAAAAGCGGCCTCGAATATCTCGTTGACACATTCCTCCTCCCATCACTTATCCCTGGTATCACTTGGCTCTCATCACATCTCTGGGAGTCTCGCGGCGATGCCAACGCGGTTTTGCAAATTTTGAGTGCATTGATAACTAACCCGGCGAATATTTCTAATAACCCCGAAGCTTCGCAAATGCTGAACGCCATCTTAAATATCGTTGCCAAGAACCTAGAACATTCTCTCCGTTGGCTTCAACGCGCAGAACCTCAACGCCAAGATGTCGAACCTTTGTCAAAAGCTCTACGCGGCAACCTCGGCTGGGAACGTCGAGGTGCAAGCGATCACACCGAACTTGAAGGGTGGACCTCGACCCCTGGTGGGGGCCTGGCAATCGCCATCAAGAATACAATAGGAGGACTAGTACAATGGGGCCTCAACTCCGGAATCAACATCAACCCCGCAAATTATACCCACCGTCAAATCCTCGTCGGCCTCAACATCCTGGGTGCAAAACGCCTTCTCCAAACCATCATCGAGGAAGTGAAACAACAAACAGAGCTCGGAAATGGTAGTGTCGTCGTCGACATCGCAACTGCTCTTATTTGTGCCCCCGATGCTTCATCATGGGATGGAAACCTCCCTATCATAAGCGATACGCATATCCAACCCCTACAGCGGCGGATGAACCTCCGCGAGGCTCTCAAACTCGAAGCGGAAGCCGCTCCTAAAATCCATAAAACGGATACCTTCCATGCCGAAACAGTCATAAGACTATTCAGGAGAGTCGAAGCGCAAATGGTGATACAGCAACCGATCCTGTTGGCGCATGATGGGATGGATGAGTTAAATGTCGGATTACATGATGAGTTGGGTATGGGAGCCGCGAGTCTGGTCGGTGGTGGTGCCAGCCAGATCATTGAGGATGTGCTGAGTGGTGAGGCGGATTTCCAGATGAGTGGGGTTGGGATGATGGCTGCGGATATGGGAGGGACGGATTTGTTGGATGGTTTTGGTGATGGGATGGGCGATGGGATGGGTTTTTAAGAAGGGCGGTTGGTGGGTGTAGGTAGGGTGGTAGAAGTGGGAGATTGTGAGTGCGAACCGGGTAGCTGGATATCTTAGTCTTGAAGGAGAAATTATAAGCATGAAAGAAGAAAGATTACCAGGTACCAGGAACTGAATGGATCTGTGTTCTTTGTCCAGATGTATCACAGTAAAGCTGTACTGCATATGTTGCTCAAATATATTTGTATGAATTAATATTTACGAAATTTGGCTACTTTGATTATAAATTATAAATACTACTATAGTAATTACTTAGGAAGTGCAAGCTCTTATTATTACCTAGATAGGCTCTTTTTTATTTTTAAAGAACTTAAATATATAACTAAATTTTTGTTACAGAGGAACTTGGTATAGACTATAGAAATAGAGTAGAATCTATTCTTAGGAAATAGGTACAAAAGAAGACAGTATTGCAAAAACTAAGTAGTTCTACTAGTTAACTACTAGTGTATTAGTAGCTAACTAGTAGGGATTAGACTAGACTAGTACTTAGAATATACCTAGAAAATAGACGAGTGGATTAGACTAGTTAACTACTAATATATTAGTTAAAACAAGATCTTTCACATTTATTATTGATTTGACCAAATCTTGTTAAAAGTTGATACTTCATTGTCTGACGATATTGCTATAGTAATACTGTCGACTTGTAGTATATTAGATGATAATAATTATAATGTTATATCTACAACTTACATATCTACAATGTCAGTTTTTACATTAATTCCAGAAAACATAGACATATTAATAGTCTATATAGAATATCTTTAAACTCTTAGATTAAGCAACTAGAGATTAATATATGTCAGTATGTAGTACCATAGAGATATATTGTACAGGTATATCATAGTGAATGAGTATAGACTAGCCACTTTGAGACTAGCCCCTTTGTCAGTCAGGATTATATAGCATCCCTAGATGTAGTCTTCTCGACTACAACAAAATGCAATTTAACCACAATTAAGTCTTATAAGATTATAAGGCGTGATCACCCTCTGTGATACTGACAATGTAATTTATTGTACTATATAGATTTAGTATACAATTCATCTAAAAAAAAATATCTATGCTTTACTGTAACCTCTTTGTATGGTTTGCCTACCTACAATAACCCTCTGACACTTATCGAACATGCTCTTAGTCCCCTTTGAGAACCTATCTTCGTATCTTATATTGTGGGTGTATCTTTAAGTCTTAGATATTCCCAGTGCTTCCCTGGGCCCAAACCCTGCAACAGGTTTTCGTTGCTGCACTGTGCATTTATGTCTCAGATCTTATCATATCAGAGAAGTTATACCATAACCCATGTATGCTCCAAGTTAGTAGGCACAAGCCAGAAAGGCGATTTGGTTCTAGAGTCCCCGATTTGGGGTAGGATGGGTGCCGAGTTGAGTTCGGGCATATGGATATATATTGGAATATAAGACTTCTGTCAATTCGACAAACAATCTGTCTATATCATCTGGAAGAGAAATCATCCTATTCACCTTATGAAATAGAGCTGTGAATATAGTCACGGGATTTGGAGGTATAGCGTGAAAACAAGTATTGTCATTATTTCTGCCTACTCTCAAGCTCAAAGAACAATAAAGCGTAGTCGTACATTACTTCTCACCATATTTCATCCCGGGACATCAAAGACTGGCATTCTTAAAAAAAACCCCCAACTATGTATACCCTGCGCACCTCTAGCGTCCCCCCTTCTTCTTCTTCTTCTTCTTCGTCTCCTTCTTCTCAGGGCGATGGCCATCACAAGTCCTATAAACCTCCCCATCCAACTTAAAACTGAATAAAGACCAATGGACCATGTGGGGTGGATTGTCTTTGGCACACGGTAGTCGTAGAATGCCGTCTTTGCCCTGCTGAAACCCTGTTGCTGTTAAGTATTTAGAGCCTGGAGGTGGCTGATCTAGTGCATCTGTGGAGTGCTTGTGGAGCACTGCCACATATTTCGGCGGGTCGAAGAGGACTGGGGTCTAGGTTAAGATATATTAATTAGTATGGCAATTCTCTATGGATGTTAGGACAGGAAGTGACCGAACCGTTGACTCAGAAGCCTCTCCTTCAGCGTAGTAGAAAGCATCTTCGTGAGAGGGACCGTCCTGCTGCATTTCTGTGATCACTTCTGCAGATGGCAGCTCATCGTCCAGTGTCCGAATTCGATAGTAGTCCAATAGATACGTATACACACACCCCTCTGGATGTTCGGCAGAGCATTCGAACCCAACTACCTCATCTGGGAAGAAGATAGAGGCGAATCGTCTGAGTAAGTTCTCGCGCGCTTCCTTGGTTGTGATCTCAAGGTATTTACTTGGGATGCCCATATCCGAAGCCGAGGGTGCTGGAATAAAGAATCTTTGCTTCTTGAACAAGCTCGGGATTTCCTTGCTAGACTCGGAATTGGGGAAAGCATACGTTCGAAGGACCAAACAGTATGGTGCGTTGGCGAGATTGTTGGAGCCTCGGGCGAATTCAACAGGGTTAAGAGGGAGAGCCGGGTCTCGGAAGTCGTCGAGGAAGCTTTGAATGATTTCATCGTAGTAGTTGAAGTCTCTGCCGGGCTCAACGATCAACTTGCAGCTTTCCGGCTTGGTTATTTCGTCGCAGCATACTAGTGGTTGGTTTGGGGTGAAAGGCCCATCTGGTGGGACTTGGGGTTCGGCATTGGGTGCCATGTTGGAGGGTTGTGGGTCGGAATTTGGAAGTGTTGGTCTGCAATCGTACTTAGTACTCGAGCAAGTAATCGTGGATTGAATGGGTAGTAGCACGATCTTGTACCACTGAAAAGGAAAGTGAGAGAAGTTAAGCTCTTCTGCGAAAGATGGAGTTGCAAAGGATGAAGTGGTTGTGCAAGAACAACACAACTTTTGGAAGACTGTGAGGATATTTGGTATTCTTCTGTATCGTTTCTGCAACTCACTTTTAGATATGGCGCTAAAGGAAGCCGTAGCTGGAATTGCTTGATATCGCTTCGTGGGTATCAGTCTTCTGGTTGGTTCGTTTAAGATGTTTACAAAACTGTTGTGAATTTAGTAGATGAATGACAATATTCTCTAAACAAAACAAACAGTTCTCCCCCATTTCATGACACCAATTTGTCTGTTACCATTTATTGATAGTACTATACAACACTAGTACTGTACAACACTTCTGTCTTCCTGCCAAATGCTAGTATGATAGAAAACGGACAGCAGCACAGCAAAGGATATGTGAGAAGAAAAGGGAAACACAGTGAGGTAATTCTCAAATATACCTAACCATCTATTCATTTATCCCCAACCCCCTCTAAGATGGATCTAATAACTCCTCTTCTTCGGCGGCACACTCTTACACTTCCCCTCATCCAACGTCCCCATCATCACGCCCCTGTACCCCACTGTTACCCCCTCTCCTCTCTCCCAACTCAATGTATGCTTCATCCATACCCCATCTTCCCTCTCCGGGAAGTCCTCTCTCGCATGACTCCCCCTACTTTCCTTCCTCTCCAATGCACTCTTCGCCGTCTGACCCGCACACGTCAATAGGTTCCGCATCTCTAGCGTCTCTATCAAATCACTATTCCATATCAAACTCCGATCGGTCACCTTTAGTCTATCTCTGAAGTCTTGCTTCACTTGTTGGACTGCGGAATACCCTGCTGCAAGAGAGTCATGTGTGCGGAAGACGGCGGCATCGCGCTGCATTGCTTTTTGCATTTGGAGGCGGAGAGTGGAACTCGGTGTATCGCCGGAAGCGGTGCGGATGCTCTCGAGGTCACCCAAGGATTCTTTGCCGATATCATCTGGCACTTGGAGATGTGGTGCACCTTTGTCGTTATTTTCCGCGATGTGGAGAGCGGTGGCACGGCCAAAGACCACAATATCGAGGAGGGAATTGGCGCCTAGTCGGTTCGCCCCATGGACGGAAACACACGCGCATTCGCCAGCTGCATAAAGGCCTTCCACAATATTTTCTTTGCCAGACTCAGAGATGGATATTACTTGGCCTTTGTAATTGGTTGGTACACCGCCCATACAATAATGTACCGTAGGCAACACAGGAATCGGTTCCTTTGTGATATCGATCCCAGAGAAAATATTCGCGGTTTCTGCAATACCTGGTAGTCGCTCGTGGATAACATCAGCCGGAAGATGCGAGAGCTGGAGATAAATATGGTCTTTTTCCGGGCCACAACCGCGTCCCTCCTTAATCTCTAGGTTCATAGACCGGGAGACTACGTCTCGGGATGCGAGGTCTTTAGCGGTTGGTGCATAGCGTTCCATGAAACGCTCTCCATTACTGTTGAGGAGATATCCACCTTCGCCGCGAGCTCCCTCAGTAATTAGGACTCCTGCGCCGTAGATCCCGCTGGGGTGGAACTGGACGAATTCCATGTCTTGATTTGGGAGGCCTGCGCGTGCTACCATCGCATTCCCATCTCCGGTTGAGGTATGAGCGGACGTGCATGAAAAATACGCTCTCCCGTATCCTCCAGTAGCAAGAACAGTGTTCTTCGCAAACATGCGGTGGAATGTCCCGTCTTCCATGCTTAGGCATAGAACACCTGCACATTTCCCGTCAACCATTAGTAAATCTAGAGCAAAATACTCGATGAAAAAGTTAGTATCCTGTTTTAAACTTTGACCGTATAAAGTGTGGAGCATAGCGTGCCCGGTCCTGTCTTCCGCGCAGGCGGTCCGGTAGGCTTGCCCGCCTGTTCCGTACTTGAGGGACTGGCCCCCAAGAGCACGTTGGTAGATAGTGCCATCAGAGGTGCGGGAGAATGGCATGCCGTAGTTTTCGAGCTCGTAGATGGCGCGGGGCGCCTCGCGGGTCATGTAGTGGATTGCATCTTGGTCACCGAGCCAGTCGCTGCCTTTGACTGTGTCGTACATGTGCCAGCGCCAGTCATCTAGAAAAATTTAGTGGGGCTTTTCTATATGAAGGTGGGCTTGGGGAAGAAACCTTCGGTCATATTTCCCAGTGCAGCATTGATTCCCCCTTGTGCTGCTACAGTGTGGGATCTTGTGGGGAACTGAGATACGTTAACCGTTCAGCGCATTTTTCACGTGATCGAATATGGTTTCTCGAGCTTCTACTCTCACTTGAAACGCAAGAGAAGGCACAGCTGGTGCTGAGATTTGCCTTCAGGCAAACAGAATATCAGAGAGCCTACCAGTTTGCTGATGCAAGCGGTCTCCAACCCACTCTCCGCTAACCCCACAGCCGCTCTCAAGCCAGCTCCTCCAGCTCCAACAACAATTGCACTGTGCTTGATCAGCACCAACTTTTCCCCCAATGCTTTCTAGGTATTTCTACAGACGTACTCATAATGATGATCCACCATAGGGAATCCCAATCCGCCACCCGCGCTTGTGGTCGCTTTTCGCCGCTGCGCTTGCGTGATAAATGTTCTTCTCCTCGCCTGTCCCGCACTGGCGTTGAAGAGATTGCGGACTCTTCGGCATGGTCGTGAGAATGCTTTCATTATTCACTTGAACGGAAAGGCAATATGGAGGAGAGGACGACATTGTGATGTTTGGTGTTGTTCAGTTATGGGGTCCCCGCGTCGGCTCGAGCGGCTATACTAGTAATGGATTTGGGCCGGGAATAATGAGCCGACCATGTGTCAGTGGGGGCGCGGTCATGGAGAATTTAATGTATATTTTCCTTTTCTTTTTAATATGAGAAGAGCCACTGCAGTCTTTCATGTATCTGCGTCTTGCATTGTTCGAGTGTGAAAGAAAAGTATTAGAATTTGAAACATCCTGTTGAGCAATCGCGATAAAGCTAGACAAAGGCGGACTTTTGTACGCCTGGGTATCGAGCTGTTGCAATTAATCCATACTCCCAGTCCCATCCTTAGAGCCTAGTCATGATACTTTGTATATGTGCTTGGGTGTCCATGCTTCTTCGCATAAGACTTGACCTTGCCATCGAGATCCCTCCCAACAAAGCCCCAAACGATACTCGTAATCCATGTCATCGCCGTATCAGTCACCCAATTGTTCCTCGCCGACCCTCCCCACGCGCATCCCAACATTGCAGACCCGAGCCATCCCACGGTAATCAAGTACTCTCCATTCTCCAAACCCGTTATAGCTTTCCGAGCAACTTCTTCCGGTGTTTGGACGGGATCGGATTCCTCGAGTATATGTGTAATAGCCGGCTTCGTCTTATTCTCCTCGACCAATCCCGGGCTCGAGATAGTTCCTGGGAAGACAGTATGAATCTTCACGTCCTCCCCATAAAGTAGTACCTCCTGTGCCAAACAATCGCTCAAGCTCTTAATGGCCGCCTTGCTCGGCGCATAGGGAGCATATCCTGCAACTGGATACAACCCCGCTACCGAGCTTGTAAAAATCAGATGTCGCGGTGTACCCTTGCTCTTGGAATCCGGGGAAAGCCATTCGCTCAGGATAGCATGTGCCATGTCCGCGCAAGACCAGAAGTTTATATCCATTTGGTGGCGCATTTCCGCAGTGCTGGTTTCAAGGAATAGCTTTGAGCATGCGGCGCCCGCGATGCACCACACAATGTCGGGCGCTTGGTGGTTGTTCCAGGCAATGGTATCAGCAATGACCTTGAGGGCGCCATCTTTTTCGGAGAGGTCGGCACTTATGTATTGGAATCGTTGGGTTGAAGGATTCGCGGCTGAGGACTGGTCACAGCTGTCAGGTTGCAGCCGCGTGTGGTGGGTGGTGGGGTGAGGGATTACCTTGATGTCTGCGAGAGCTTCTTCGAGCTTTCCAACGTTTCTGGATACAATTATAATGTTTGCCCCCTTTGCTGCCAATTGCTTCGCAACGCTTCTGCCCATTCCCTCCGACGCTCCGGTGAGAAGGACGGTCTGTTGAGTTGATTAGAGCTAGGTACGACATTTGGGGTAGTTCCACGCACCTTGCCTTGGACATTGAACTTGTTGCCGCCGAAGAGTCCCATGGTGAAGTTGATGAATACTAAGGTTGCAAGAACAATACCAGCAATGATCCACGAGTTCATGCTCACGGCCATGGTGAATAGGGGGGGTCGTAGTCAGCGTTGTGAGGTCGTACCAGGCTGCTGTCCACCAGCAAATTTCCCAAAAGGGAAGAGCGTGTTTAAGCGAAGCTCCGACCTCCGCCACCAAGAGAATATAAGACGATGTCTGCGAAGCTGCTTCTTCCTCTTCTCTCGTGCCCATCTCTCCCTTCAGACTCTGTTCTATCTGAAGAGTGCGTTGAGATAAGCAAGAGGCAGTTCGCATACGGTCCGCGTATGATCCGTGAGCGATGACTGGGAATATATACGAGCAATATAAACGGTTAAAGTCTGGACCTGGAAGTTGACCGTCAGACGGGACGCGTTCCTGTGCATCTCGTAAGCCTAGATAGGCTTGTAGGACAGACTGTAGGAATGGATGAGTAGCTCTAATTGTTCGGTCTCGTTATCGGTTTGTTTCAAGCATATTCTCCCTGCTCGAGTGAGTGGTAGAGCCAAAGGACTTTGGCTACCCAGGCAAGCACTCTATTCAGGCAGACCGAGCAAGAAAAGCAACATTTTTCTCTCAAGTTGAATTTCACGTGTATCTCACGCCTGTGATATGTGTTCAATCTATTCGGCTTACCATATAATCGTTTCTGTGTCCCATCACCGGATCCCTGGAATCTCAATTTAGAAAGGAAGGCACTAAGCAGAGCCAATGCACGTTTCTGCCCGTCGATCCACCTTTTTATAGTGTCTTACATGATGTGCGGCGGGAGCAATCTATTACCCGGGTCCCAACAAGTGTTGTTGATTATTCTCGGCCACTAGACCCAGCCCGTTGCACGCTGCATGCACTGTTGAGATGTACGTCAAGGCACGAACACCGACTTATTTGCAGAACTTCACCTCCTCAGCCTTGTGCTCTTTACTCATGGCTGGTACGGCGAAGGTATGGTTGCGGATCATCCAATGGTATCATTGGGCAGGGTTTATAGTGGGTGTTATTTCACGAGTACTACACCGAAAGACGAGTAT
>Ga0182030_10017656_pt1 | contig 13751 bp, 11 predicted proteins | sample 812S3MmetaG_FD_121299 | JGI IMG/M metagenome (GOLD analysis project Ga0182030, IMG submission 121299) | Permafrost microbial communities from Stordalen Mire, Sweden - 812S3M metaG (Illumina Assembly) | ecosystem: Environmental > Terrestrial > Soil > Wetlands > Permafrost | place: Sweden... | reverse complement strand
GGACACGCTGATCCCGGACTCCCCCAACCAGCCGTACGACATGCACGAGGTGATCACCCGCATCCTCGACGACGACGAATTCCTCGAGATCCAGAACGGCTACGCGACCAACATCATCGTCGGATTCGGACGGATCGACGGCCGGCCGGTCGGAATAGTCGCCAACCAGCCCACACAGTTCGCGGGCTGCCTCGATATCAACGCCTCCGAGAAGGCGGCCCGATTCGTACGAACCTGCGACTGTTTCAACATCCCGATCATCATGCTGGTGGACGTTCCGGGCTTCTTGCCCGGCACCGAACAGGAATACAACGGCATCATCAGGCGCGGCGCCAAGTTGCTCTTCGCCTACGGCGAAGCGACCGTCCCCAAGATCACCGTCATCACCCGCAAGGCCTACGGCGGCGCCTACTGCGTGATGGGCTCCAAGGACATGGGCTGCGACGTCAACATCGCCTGGCCCACCGCGCAGATCGCGGTGATGGGCGCCTCTGGGGCTGTCGGCTTCGTCTACCGCCAGCAGCTGAAGGAGGCCGCCAAGGACGGCCAGAACGTAGACGAGCTGCGGCTGCAGTTGCAGCAGGAGTACGAGGACACGTTGGTCAACCCCTACGTCGCCGCCGAACGGGGCTACGTCGATGCGGTGGTTCCGCCGTCGCACACCCGTGGCTACATCGGCACGGCGCTGCGCCTGCTGGAACGCAAAATCTCCCATCTGCCACCCAAGAAGCACGGGAACATTCCGCTATGACCGAAGAGACCCCGCAGCCCAAAGAGCCGCATATCCGGATCCTCAAGGGGCGACCCACTGACGAAGACGTGGCCGCGCTGATCGTCGCGCTCAGCAGCGTCGGCGGCACACCCGAGCCCGCCCAGCCCGAGAGCAGCCGCTGGGGGCTTCCGGTTGACCGGCTGCGCTACGCGATCTTCAACTACCAGCGAGTCACGCTGCAAGAGCGGATGCACATGCAGCGATGACCCGGCTGGTTCTCGGGTCCGCGTCCCCCGGTCGGCTTAAAGTCCTACGCCAAGCCGGCGTCGACCCGCTGGTCATCGTTTCCGGTGTCGATGAGGATGCGGTCGCGGCCGGCCTGGGGCCGGAGGCTTCGCCACAGCAATTGGTCTGCGCGCTCGCGCAGGCCAAAGCTGAGCAGGTGGCCAGCGACCTGGTTAGCCTGAACAACGCTGTCGCGGCGAATTGCGTTGTCATTGGCTGCGATTCGATGCTGTACATCGACGGCCGGCTGTGTGGCAAGCCGCAATCGGTTGCCGAGGCACGTGAACTCTGGCGGTCAATGGCAGGCCGCGCAGGCAACCTCTATACCGGGCACTGCGTCATCCGGTTGCTGGACACCAAAATCGTCTACAGCTGCAGTGAACCCTCAAACACCACAGTGCATTTCGGAAGACCATCGCCGGAGGACCTGGAGGCGTACCTGGCCAGTGGCGAGTCCCTGCGGGTCGCCGGCGGATTCACCCTCGACGGCCTCGGGGGCTGGTTCATCGATGGTGTCGACGGCGATCCGTCGGCCGTGGTGGGGATCGGATTGCCTTTGACGCGGTTGCTGCTGGCCCGGGCGGGGTTGTCCATCGCAGCGCTGTGGGCGAACAATCCCGTCACCTAGTTTCGGCCGCTCCAAAGGGTAGTAGCGGCCGGCTCTCCTCAATGACATAGCAGGGCTCACCAGCAACGTCGCGTTGAGTAGGCTTTCCGATGTGCCGCTGCCCCCAGATCCAAGCCCCTCCCTCTCGGACTATGCCCACCCCGAACGGCTCGTGACCACCGACTGGCTGTCGGCCAACATGGGCACGGCCGGTCTGGCGATTGTCGAATCCGACGAGGACGTGCTGCTCTACGACGTCGGTCATATCCCCGGTGCGGTGAAAGTCGACTGGCACACGGACCTCAATGACCCGCGGGTCCGCGACTACATCAACGGCGAGCAGTTCGCCGACCTGATGAACCATAAGGGCATCGCCCGTGACGACACGGTGGTGATCTACGGCGACAAGAGCAACTGGTGGGCGGCCTACGCACTGTGGGTCTTCACCTTGTTCGGCCACCCGGATGTGCGGCTGCTCAACGGTGGGCGCGACCTGTGGCTCGGCGAAGGCCGGGACGTGACGCTCGAGGTCCCCACGAAGACGTCGACCGGCTATCCGGTCGTGCAACGCAACGACGAGCCGATCCGTGCATTCAAGGACGATGTGCTCGCCATCCTGGGCACCGAGCCGCTGATCGACGTGCGCTCGCCGGACGAGTACACCGGCAAACGAACGCACATGCCCGACTATCCCGAGGAAGGCGCGTTACGCGCCGGCCACATCCCCACCGCCCGATCGATCCCGTGGGCCAAGGCGGCCGACGAGAGTGGTCGATTCCGCGGCCGCGAAGAGCTCGACGAGCTCTACGGCTTCATTAGGCCCGAAGACAAGACTGTCGTCTACTGCCGCATCGGCGAGCGCTCCAGCCACACTTGGTTCGTGCTCACCCACCTGCTCGGCAAGCCCGGAGTGCGCAACTACGACGGCTCGTGGACCGAGTGGGGAAATGCCGTGCGCGTGCCGATCGTCGCCGGTGAAAACCCAGGAGCCATACCCGCCTGATGACTCTCCCCGCGCCGCTCGCCGAGGTGGTGGCCGACTTCGCCGAAGTCCAGGGCCAGGACAAGCTCAAGCTGCTGCTGGAATTCGCCGACGATCTGCCGGCCCTGCCCGACGATTTGGCAGAGGCCGCCATGGAGCCGGTGCCCGAGTGTCAATCCCCGCTGTTTCTGCATGTCGACGCAAGTGATCCCAACCGGGTGCGGCTGCATTTCAGCGCGCCGGCTGAGGCACCGACCACCCGCGGGTTTGCCTCGATCCTGGCCGCCGGCCTCGATGAACAGCCCGCGGCCGACATCCTGGCGGTGCCCGAGGATTTCTATTCCGACCTCGGTCTGGCAGCTCTGATCAGCCCGCTGCGGTTGCGCGGAATGTCGGCAATGCTGGCCCGGATCAAGCGGCGATTGCGCGACGCTCCGTAGAACCGTCAAGAGAACCCTCAAGTCAGAACATGAAATCCGGCACCGCTTCGTCGGGCTCGCGGCGCGGCGCTTAGACTTCCCTCCGAGTTGTAAGAAACTCTCTTAGACAAGAAGACTGCAGATATGCCAACAGGAGGCGCAGTGGCTAGTCACGCCAGCTCGAGGATCACCAAGGTTCTCGTCGCCAATCGCGGCGAGATCGCTGTCCGGGTGATCCGGGCGGCCCGCGATGCGGGCCTGTCCAGCGTGGCGGTCTACGCGGAACCCGACGCCGAGGCGCCGCACGTTGCGCTCGCCGACGAGGCGTTCGCGCTCGGCGGTCAGACGTCTGCGGAGTCCTACCTGGACTTCGGAAAGATCCTCGACGCGGCCGCCAAGTCGGGCGCCAACGCCATCCACCCCGGCTACGGGTTCCTGTCGGAGAACGCCGATTTCGCCCAAGCCGTTATCGATGCGGGCCTGATCTGGATCGGACCCAGCCCACAGTCGATCCGCGACCTCGGTGACAAGGTCACCGCCCGCCATATCGCCGCCCGCGCGCAGGCTCCGCTGGTGCCCGGCACCCCCGACCCGGTCAAGAACGCCGATGAGGTGGTGGCCTTCGCCAAGGAATACGGCGTGCCGATCGCGATCAAGGCCGCCTTCGGCGGCGGCGGCCGCGGCATGAAGGTGGCCCGCACCATCGACGAGATCCCCGAGCTGTTCGAGTCGGCCACCCGCGAGGCCGTCTCGGCCTTCGGTCGCGGTGAGTGCTTTGTGGAGCGCTACCTGGACAAGCCGCGCCACGTCGAGGCGCAGGTGATCGCCGACCAGCACGGCAACGTCGTCGTCGCCGGCACCCGGGACTGCTCGCTACAGCGCCGCTTCCAGAAGCTGGTCGAAGAGGCGCCCGCGCCGTTCCTGACGGACGCGCAGCGCAAGGAGATCCACGAATCGGCGAAGCGGATCTGCAAGGAAGCCAACTACCACGGCGCCGGCACGGTCGAATACCTGGTTGGCCAGGACGGGCTGATCTCGTTCCTGGAGGTGAACACCCGCCTGCAGGTCGAGCACCCGGTCACCGAGGAGACCGCAGGCATCGACCTGGTGCTTCAGCAGTTCAAGATCGCCAACGGCGAGAAGCTGGACATCACCGAAGATCCGACCCCCCGAGGGCACGCCATTGAATTCCGGATCAATGGAGAGGACGCCGGACGCGGATTCCTGCCGGCGCCCGGTCCGGTCACCAAGTTCGAAGCGCCCAGCGGGCCTGGTGTCCGGCTGGACTCCGGTGTCGAGACCGGTTCGGTGATCGGCGGCCAGTTCGATTCGATGCTGGCCAAGCTGATCGTCTACGGCGCCAGCCGTGAAGAGGCCCTCGCGCGCTCGCGCCGCGCCCTCGACGAATTCCACGTCGAAGGACTGGCGACCGTCATCCCGTTCCACCGCGCTGTGGTGGCCGACCCGGCGTTCATCGGCGACCACGACGGCTTCACGGTGCACACGCGCTGGATCGAGACCGAGTGGAACAACACCGTAGAGCCCTTCACCGCCGGCGAGCCGCTCGATGAGGAGGACGCACGGCCGCGACACAAGGTGGTCGTTGAGGTCGGCGGCCGCCGGCTCGAGGTTTCGTTGCCGGGCGACCTGGCCCTGTCCAATGGCGGCTCCGACGCGGCCGGCGTCGTCCGCAAAAAGCCGAAGCCGCGCAAGCGGGGTGCCCATGCCGGCGCCGCGGCTTCCGGTGACGCGGTAACCGCGCCGATGCAGGGCACCGTGGTCAAGGTCGCGGTCGAGGAAGGACAGCAGGTCGCCGTCGGCGACCTGGTGGCGGTCCTCGAGGCGATGAAGATGGAGAACCCGGTCACCGCGCACAAGGACGGAACCATAACCGGACTCGCCGTCGAAGCAGGGGCCGCCGTCACTCAGGGCGCGGTGCTCGCCGAGATCAAGTAGGTCCGGCCGCTCCCTTCTGCGGCTCTACTCCAGCTGGTCCCGCAGTCGCGAGAGCGACTTGGCCAGGAGCCGGGAAACATGCATCTGTGAAATGCCGACCCGGTCGGCGATCTGCGTCTGTGTCATCGACTCGAAAAACCTGAGTACCAGCACCGTTCGCTCCCGCTCGGGCAGCGACTCGAGCAACGGGCGCAGCGTCTCCTGGTCTTCGATCCGGTCGAGGGCGGCGTCCGGGTCACCCAAAGTGTCAGCGATGGCGCGGGCTTCGTCATCTTCGCCGCCGCCGCCACTGTCAATGGACAAGGTGTTGTAGGAGCTGCCCGCTACCAGGCCTTCGACGACCTCGGCGCGGTCCATTTCGAGCTCGGCGGCGAGCTCGGTCGCGGTGGGCGCCCGGCCCAGGCGTTGCGACAGCTCGGCAGTGGCGGAGCCAAGTCGCAGATGCAGTTCCTTGAGCCGCCGGGGAACCTTGACCGACCAGCTGTTGTCGCGAAAGTGGCGCCGGACCTCACCCATGATCGTGGGCACCGCGAACGAGACGAAGTCCGACCCGGTCTCGACGTCGTAGCGAACGACCGCGTTGACCAATCCCACCCGCGCGACCTGAACCAAGTCGTCGCGTGGCTCGCCCCGGCCTTCGAAGCGGCGGGCGATATGGTCGGCCAGCGGTAAGCACCGCTCCACGATCTTGTCCCGGTGGCCCTGGAATTCCGCCGAGTCGGCGCCCAGGTGGGCCAACTCACGGAACATCTCCGGAACATCGGCGTATTCGTTCGGGCGTGAAGCCGAACTGCCGCTAGTTCGCACCGTCACCTGCTGGTGGCTATCCGCCGCGCCGTCAATTTGATACCGAAAACACTGCCGGACCCATCGGGTTCGCGACCGTCATGGAAGGTTTGGACGTCGTCAGCCAAGGATGTCAGGACATGCCAGCTGAAGCTGCCGGGTGACACGACGTCGTGTGTTTCGCACGCCGCGGAAGCCTCTATCACCAACTCTTCCTCGTGCGGATCGACGACCACGACGAGCGTTGCGTCGGGTGTGGCCGAACGGATCAACCGGGTGCACACCTCGTCGACCGCGAGCCGCAGGTCCGCCACGGCGTCGAAATCCAGGTCTTCGAAGGTGCCGATCGCGCCGACCAGGGTGCGCAGCATCGCAAGGTTTTCCAGGCGTGCAGCAACGTGCAGTTCGACGGCCCGGTGGCCTCGTTCGCGCTTGCTAGCGCGCAATGCTGCATCGGTCATATGGTCTCCCAGCAATGTTTTAGTGAGACTACTCCCGCTCGGGAGTCCGCCTTGGCCTTTACGTCCGAGCCCGTTAGTCATGAGGACCTGAGCGCATTCTGTGCCGATGACGGGGTAGCCACGCCAACGCAAAATTGCCGGAATTCATCATTGTTTAGACCTAATACCCGCTGGAAGAGTCCGGTAACCGCGGATTGGGAATATCCGGCGAGTATTGCGGCCCGCTGCTTTAGGGGCCGAGTACCGGGCCGGCGATTGGGGGCGCTCCCATCGCGAGCGCCACGATCATCAGCGTCAATAAAAACCAGCCGGCGCCGTGCCATGCCCACCAGACTCCGTCGCTGCGCCAAACGCGGCAGGTGCGCCAAAATGCCCAAAGCCCGCCGACCAACAGGATCAGCGGTCCCCCGAACGCGAGCAGCATGCGCTCGGGACGACCGCACGCGACTGTGTCGACATTCGATTCCCCGCAGCCGCTCACCCACGACGCGGCAACGATAAGAAATACAAGTCCCGCGGCCGCGGCCAACACGGCAAACCGGACGGCGGCGCGCACTTCGCCGTCGTCTTGACCTAGGCGATCCCCACGTGATCGTTCATCTGCTGTCGGCATCCTGAGTCCCATATTCCGCGTCCGGGTGCTTCGTGGCCAGTTTCGTAGGAATTTCGGGATCTGCACCGCCGACCTGCGCTAGGCGGAGCGGCATCTCAAACCGCAATATTTGCAGGTCCGGTGCTGAGATCGGCGGCAGTAAGAAGCCGGCTGCGGTCCGCTGGCCCAAGGATTTGAGTTCGGATGAAAACCGGACGCTTCCTCAATCGTCATGAGTACTATCTGACGCATGGGGAGCGCCAGAAGGCGATTATCGCCTGAGGACCGCCGGGCTGAGTTGCTGGCCCTGGGGGCGGAGGTTTTCGGGAAAAGGCCGTACGACGAGGTCCGCATCGACGAAATCGCCGAGCGGGCCGGGGTATCGCGCGCGCTGATGTACCACTACTTCCCTGACAAACGGGCGTTCTTCGCCGCTGTTGTCAAGGACGAGGCCGATCGGCTGTACCAGGCCACCAATAGGGAGCCCATCAGCGGACTGACGATGTTCGAAGAGGCGCGGGTCGGTGTGCTGGCCTACATGGCTTATCACGACCAGAATCCAGAGGCCGCGTGGGCCGCGTACGTTGACATGGGCAATACCGACCCTGTCTTGCTCGGCATCACTGAGGAAGCCAAGACCCGCCAGTTGGAGAACATCATGACCCGCATCGGCGAGGTCGTGGCCGGGGTGCAAGAGGCAAAGCTGGAACCGGATGTCGAGCGGGACCTGCGGGTAATCATTCACGGTTGGATCGCGTTCACCTTCGAGGTGTGCCGACAGCGAATCATCGACCCGACGACCGATGCCGAACGCCTTGCCGACTCCTGCGCGCACACGCTGCTCGACGCGATCGCCCGGGTACCCGAAATCCCGGCGACGCTGGCCCACGCGATGGCGACCGCGCGGCACGTACCGCAGTAGTGAACTGGTGGATTGTCGGTGCCCCTTGGCACCATGACTAGGTGGCTACCGCGCAATCGAACCCGATAGAAGACCCGTTAGCCCGGTTCAGCCCAACAACTCGGGAATGGTTCGTCAGCACTTTCGACGCACCCACGGCTGCACAGGTCGGCGCCTGGGAAGCCATCGCGGGTGGTCATAACTCGCTGGTCATCGCGCCGACCGGTTCGGGCAAAACGCTGGCGGCCTTTCTGTGGGCGTTAGACAGCCTCGCCCGCCTCGCAGGAGCGCCCGACCGGCCGTCCGGCACCCGCGTGCTCTACGTGTCCCCCCTTAAGGCGCTGGCCGTCGACGTCGAGCGCAACCTGCGCACGCCGCTGACGGGCCTCACCAGGATCGCCGAACGCCGCGGTCTGCCCGCACCCGGCATCAGCGTGGGTGTCCGATCCGGTGACACCCCGCCCGCACTGCGGCGCCAGCTCATCGCCAAGCCCCCCGACGTGCTGATCACCACGCCCGAGTCACTGTTTCTCATGCTGACCTCGGCCGCGCGCGAAACCTTGACCGGCGTGCAGACCGTGATTGTTGACGAGATTCATGCGATCGCCGCAGGCAAGCGCGGCGCGCACCTGGCCCTGTCGCTGGAACGGCTCGATGCCCTCTTAAAAGACCGGCGTGACGGGCCGCCCGCGCAGCGCATCGGGTTATCGGCAACGGTGCGTCCGCCCGAGGAGCTGGCGCGGTTCCTGTCGGGCGGAGCCCTGACAACCCGGACAACCGTAGTGGCTCCCCCGTCGGCCAAGACGTTTGAGCTGTCCGTGCAGGTGCCGGTGCCCGATATGGCCAACTTGGCGAACAACACCATCTGGCCCGATGTCGAGGCACGTCTGGTCGACCTGATCGAATCGCACAACTCGACCATCGTGTTCGCCAATTCGCGGCGACTGGCGGAAAGACTTACCGCGCGGCTCAATGAGATTCACGCCGAACGGCTCGGCATCGAGCTCGCCACGGACCCGAACCCGCGCGTGGCGGGTGGAGCGCCGGCGCACATCATGGGTAGCGGCCAAACCTTCGGTGCCGACCCAGTGCTGGCGCGCGCCCACCACGGTTCGGTCAGCAAGGAGCAGCGCGCCCTGGTGGAGGACGACCTCAAACGCGGACTGCTCAAGGCGGTGGTGGCGACCTCGAGCCTGGAACTGGGCATCGACATGGGCGCGGTCGACCTGGTGATCCAGGTGGAGGCACCGCCATCGGTGGCCAGTGGTCTGCAACGCATCGGTCGGGCCGGACACCAGGTCGGTGAGGTCTCGCGCGGTGTGCTGTTCCCCAAGCACCGCACCGACCTGATCGGCTGCGCGGTCACTGTGCAGCGCATGCTCGCCGGCCAGATCGAGACCATGCGGGTGCCCGCCAACCCGCTCGACATCCTGGCGCAACAGACCGTGGCGGCTGCCGCGCTGGAACCGCTGGACGCGGACCGATGGTTCGATACCGTACGCCGTAGCGCACCGTTCGCGACGCTGCCCCGCAGTGTCTACGAGGCCACCCTGGACCTGCTGTCTGGCAAGTACCCGTCCACCGAGTTCGCCGAGCTGCGCCCGCGACTGGTCTACGACCGCGATACCGGCACCCTGACCGCGCGACCCGGTGCACAGCGGCTGGCCGTTACCTCCGGCGGGGCTATCCCCGATCGCGGACTCTTCACCGTCTACCTGGCTTCTTCTGTTGAAGAGTCCCAAAAACCGTCCCGGGTAGGCGAACTCGACGAGGAAATGGTTTACGAATCACGTCCCGGTGATGTCATCTCGCTGGGGGCCACCAGCTGGCGGATCACCGAAATCACCCACGACCGGGTGCTGGTCATCCCCGCGCCGGGTCAGCCGGCCAGGTTGCCGTTCTGGCGCGGCGACAACGTCGGGCGCCCGGCGGAGTTAGGCGCCGCGCTCGGCGCCTTCACGGGCGAGCTGGCCGGGCTGGGCCGCGAGGCATTCGATAGCCGTTGTTCGGCTTTGGGTTTCAACGAATATGCGACGGACAACCTGTGGGGGCTGCTGGACGAGCAGCGCGCCGCCACCTCGGTCGTGCCGACTGACGCCACCCTGCTGGTCGAGCGGTTCCGCGACGAGTTGGGCGATTGGCGGGTAATCCTGCACTCGCCGTACGGGCTTCGGGTGCACGGGCCGCTGGCGCTGGCCGTGGGCCGGCGACTGCGCGAACGCTACGGCATCGACGAGAAACCGACCGCGTCCGACGACGGGATCGTGGTGCGGTTGCCCGATACTTTCCCTGATCTTGGGTCGGGCCCGGCCCACGACACTCCCCCGGGCGCCGAATTGTTCGTCTTCGACGCCGACGAAATCGACCCGATCGTCACCGCCGAAGTGGGTGGTTCGGCGCTGTTCGCGTCGCGGTTCCGGGAATGCGCCGCCCGCGCGCTGCTGTTACCCCGCCGGCACCCGGGCCGCCGCTCCCCGCTGTGGCACCAGCGCCAGCGCGCCGCCCAGTTGCTGGACGTGGCCCGCAAGTACCCCGACTTCCCGATCGTCCTGGAGACCGTCCGGGAATGCCTGCAGGACGTTTACGATGTCCCAGCGCTGGTCGAGCTCATGACCGGTATCGCCCAGCGCCGGGTTCGGGTGCTCGAAGCAGAGACCGCGAAGCCCTCGCCGTTCGCGGCGTCACTGCTGTTCGGCTACGTCGGCGCCTTCATGTACGAGGGCGACACCCCTATCGCCGAACGGCGCGCCGCGGCGCTGTCGCTGGACAGCACGCTGCTGGCCGAGCTGCTCGGCCGGGTGGAGCTGCGCGAGCTGCTCGATCCCCAGGTCATCGCCGCGACGGGCCGCCAGTTGCAGCACCTGTCCGATGACCGGGTCGCCCGCGATGCGGAAGCGGTCGCGGACCTGCTGCGACTGCTGGGCCCGCTGACCGAAGACGAGGTCGCCGCCCGGGCGCGTGGCACCGGCGGCATCGATATTGGGGGCTGGTTGGAAGGCTTGCGGGCCGCCAGGCGCGCGCTGACGGTGTCGTTCGCGGGCCGCAGCTGGTGGGTCGCCATCGAAGACATCGCCCGGCTGCGCGACGGTGTGGGCGCGGCGGTCCCTGTCGGCGTGCCCGCCGCCTTCACCGAGGAGGTAGCCGACCCGCTGGGCGAGCTGCTGGGCCGCTACGCCCGCACCCGCACCCCATTTACCACCGCGCAGGCCGCCGCCCGGTTCGGCCTGGGACTGCGGGTGACGGCCGACGTGTTGGGCCGGCTTGGCGGTGCCGGCCGGCTGGTGCGTGGCGATTTCGTCTCTTTGGAACCCCCCGACGGGGGCGGCGGGGTCGGAGCCGAGCAATGGTGCGACGCCGACGTGCTGCGCATTCTGCGGCGACGTTCGCTGGCCGCGCTGCGGGCCCAAGTCGAGCCCGTCAGCACCGCCGCCTACGGGCGCTTCCTGCCGGCCTGGCATCACATCGGCGACTCGGGGTCTACGGGCGCATCGGGCTACGCCGGGCTAGACGGGCTCGCCTCGGTCATCGATCAGCTGGCCGGCGTTCGGATGCCGGCCTCGGCGATCGAGCCGCTGGTGCTGGCTCCACGGGTCCGCAACTACTCACCGGCGATGCTCGACGAGTTGCTCGCGACTGGAGAGGTCACCTGGTCGGGCGCCGGTTCCATCTCGGGTAGTGACGGCTGGATCGCGCTACACCCGGCCGATACCGCGCCGTTGACCCTGGCCGCCCCCGTCGAGATCGATTTCACCGACACGCACCGGGCGATCCTGGACGCACTGTCCGGCGGCGGCGCGTACTTCTTCCGCCAGCTCGCACAGGGCGAGATCGGCGAGACAGCACTCAAAGCCGCGCTGTGGGAACTGATTTGGGCCGGCTGGGTCACCGGCGACACGTTCGCACCGGTGCGCGCACTGTTGGGCGGCGCCGGTGCTCGGAAACGGTCAGCGCCCGCGCACCGGGGGCGCCGCCCGCCCCGCCTGAGCCGATACAGCGTCGCGCACCCACAGTCCCGCAGCACCGAACCGACGGTGGCCGGCCGGTGGTCGGCCCTGCCGCGTCCCGAACCGGATTCCACAGTGCGGGCCCACTACCAAGCTGAGCTGCTGTTGAGCCGGCACGGCGTGCTGACCAGGGGCGCAGTGGCGGCCGAGGGAGTGCCGGGTGGGTTCGCCAACCTCTACAAGGTGCTGAGCACCTTCGAGGACGTGGGCAGGTGCCAGCGCGGCTATTTCGTCGAGTCACTGGGCGGCGCCCAGTTCGCGGTCTCATCGACCGTCGACCGACTGCGCAGCTACCTCGACGGTATCGATCCGGAACGGCCGGAATACCGGGCCGTTGCCCTGGCCGCCGCCGACCCGGCCAACCCCTACGGCGCCGCGCTGCCCTGGCCCACCTCCATTACCGCGGGCAATGGCGCAACCGGCGCCCGACCGGGCCGCAAAGCCGGGGCGCTCGTGGTGCTGGTGGACGGCGAGCTGGCCTGGTTCCTCGAGCGCGGGGGGCGGTCGTTGCTGACGTTCACCGACGACCCCGCAGCCGGCCATGCCGCGGCCATGGCGCTGGCCGAGTTGGTCGCCAGTGGGCGCGTGGCATCCATTCTGATCGAGCGTGTCGACGGGATCCCGGCACTGCAGCCGCGCACCGGCCGGGAACCGACAGCGCTGGCTGGGCTCTCGGACGCGGGTTTCATCCGTACGCCACGCGGGTTGCGGCTGCGGTGAGCAATGCCCGAGGGTGACACCGTCTGGCACACGGCGGCCACGCTGCGCCAGCACCTGGCGGGACGAACGCTGACCCGCTGCGATATCCGGGTGCCGAGGTTTTCCACCGTCGACCTCACCGGGGACGTGGTAGACCAAGTGCTCAGTCGGGGCAAGCACTTGTTCATCCGAGTCGGGCGGGCCAGCATTCACTCGCATCTGAAGATGGACGGTAGCTGGCGGGTCGGCCCGATGATTCAAGGCCGGGTGCCGGTGGACCACCGGGCGCGAATCATATTGGAAGCAAACGGTGTTCGAGCTGTCGGCGTCGACCTGGGCATACTGGAGGTCCTTGATCGCGATCAGGACGGCGACGCGGTCGCGCACCTGGGACCCGATCTGCTGGGCGAGGATTGGGACCCGCAGGTTGCCGCCGCGAACTTGACGGCACGCCCGAACCGCTCTATCGCCGAAGCGCTGTTGGATCAGCGAGTGCTGGCCGGTGTCGGCAACGTCTATTGCAACGAATTGTGTTTCGTCACCGGACATCTGCCCACCGCGCCGGTCAGCTCCATCACCGACGCACATCGCCTCGTCGCCCGTGCCCGGGACATGCTGTGGGCCAACCGGTCGCGATGGAACCGCTGCACCACCGGCGACACCCGGGCCGGCCGGCGGCTATGGGTCTACGGTCGAGCCGGACAGGGCTGCCGGCGCTGCGGCACACCCATCAGCTGCTGCGAGAACTCCGGCGAGCGGGTGGCGTACTGGTGCCCGGCCTGCCAGGCATGAACCCAGTGGAACCAAGTACCTTGCAGCAGCCCGCCGCATTTTAGGCTCCGTTCACCTTTGAGTCATCTGCGCGATGGTTTGTCTAGGCACTCTTGGTGGCAATGATCGCAAAGTCAGCGATCATTGAGTGGCGCGGAGCCGTACGTGCTTGCAGCATTGGCGACCCGGGCTTGAATCTCAAAAAGACATCCGCTCTTTTGTTCCACGGGAGTATCCGAAATGACGAGTACCCGTACCGGCAGTCCCAGCCCGCTGCGATCGTTGTCGGCTGTCGGCTTCGCACTGGCGGCAGCCATGCTTGGCGCGCTGGGCACAGCGTCGACCGCGCACGCTGACAACACCGATCAAGCTTTCATATCAACGCTGCGGGCCCACGGCATCGAACACGAGTCGGAACAAACCGAGATCATGGCCGGCCATCTGGTCTGCCATCAACTCGGGATGGGCAAGACGCCGCAACAGGTCGCGACCGACGTCATGAACAGCAGCACCCTGGACGGCGACAACTCCGGGTTCTTCGTCGCCATTGCCGAAGAGGCGTACTGCCCGCAGTAT
>Ga0182030_10017654_pt1 | contig 13753 bp, 9 predicted proteins | sample 812S3MmetaG_FD_121299 | JGI IMG/M metagenome (GOLD analysis project Ga0182030, IMG submission 121299) | Permafrost microbial communities from Stordalen Mire, Sweden - 812S3M metaG (Illumina Assembly) | ecosystem: Environmental > Terrestrial > Soil > Wetlands > Permafrost | place: Sweden... | reverse complement strand
CGCGACACGCGGGCCATTCCCATGCCCGCCCGCAATAGCCAAACGGACACTAAAGAACACACGGAACACGAGAAACGCAAGGCCCCGCCGGGGCCGAAACACCTAAAGGTGATGGTGTTGGGATGGCGGCGGTTACCACGGTTGCAGGTGGTACGGCTTCGTGAGATGTCGACGGTCCACTGGATCTTCCCGTCGATCGCCGTGCCGAGTTGCTCGGTGACGGAAAGTTCGATTACTTGGTGTGATACCGATCCAGACGAATGCGCGCACGTAACCGCCTGATGCGCGTCTTGGAGATGCTCGGCGCTGCTCAGGCGGCAGCTATAGAACAGATCGTTCTGGAAGGTGCGTCGTGGGGAGAAGGCCAGCAGTTGGAAGTTGGTGTCGGCTGAACTCAGAAAGGGCATCGGCGATAGGCCGATTATCGGGGCGCGGCCTGGGCGATCTTGCTGAACGAGGCTTGCAGTTGCTCGACCTCTTCCCGCGCGGTGGCGAGCTGGTCGGCGAGGTCGAGCAGTTCGTCGACGTCGCCTCGGTGGTAGGCGCGCTGCTCGGCGACGCGCTCCTTGTTGACCTCCCAGGCCACGCGGGCTGGGAGGACAATGACGTCGTCAAACGGGATAGGCGACGTCAGGTGCCAGATGCCTTCTTCGCCGAGCTTCTTGGCGACCTCTTCAAGGATTTTCCAGCCGCCTTCGCTCATTATGCTTCTAAGCGGCTTGGGGAGCCGCTGTGACCAGCCTTTCGGCCGCGTGCCGTTTGCGTAGAATTCGAGGGCGGCGTTTCGGGCGGCGTTGAGGTCCAGGTACTGATTGCCGGCGTCGATCATCGTGCCGGCGAGGCCGATTACCGCGGTGAACCGCGCGATGCGCTTCTTCGATTCCTCGTCTGCGTTGTCGATGGCGTCGTCAACCGCCTCGGAGGGATTGGACATCTCGGCGATTCGCCTGGTCTGATCGCGAAATTTGTCTATGGCCTCGCTGACCTGCTCCCCTCTCAGGAGAACCAGCTTCGAGATCATCGTGTTGGCGGTTAGCCCGTAGGTCGCGCCCAAGCTCGCCCGCGACAGCTCCAGGCACTTGATCTCCTGCTCCACCGTGGAAGCAGTCTGGCGAATCAGGGGGTGGCGGTCGTTTTCTGGCAGCTCGTACCGGCTCGCCAGGTCCGTTATCTTTTTATGGCGGGCGGCGCCCTCCGCATCGGTAGCGAGGCCGAGCTGGCCGATCGCCCCTCGGGCAGCGGTCAGTTTTTCGATCAGCTGATTAATGGTGGCGGCGACGTCATCGGAGAACGGGTCAATCTGGCCCGTTTCGTTTTCGCTTGAGTCGTTTTGGTCGCTCATACTGGCCCCCTCTTTGTCATCCTTATCTTATGCATATCAGGTATCCACGGTGCTGTCGCGGCCGAAAAACCACGCCGCCTACTCTGTGGTAAACGAAGCCAGGCCGGGATAAGGGCACTCCATGTCCGCGCCGCTAAGAGCTGGGACGGTGCGCCTGATGCCCTTACCGAAGTGAAGGTGCTGGTCGCGGCCCGCCTGGTTGATGGTTGAACCGCCGGACGCGGTCGCTTCCTGGTGAACGCTATCCCCGCCGTCCGGGGACTCCGAACCGCTCACGAGCCGGTTACCCTCTGGTCCCGGCCCGCCTGATAGACGCGGCTGCCTCCCGATGCCCGAGCCACCATTACCACCGAGCCCCTCGGCGCTTCGGGCAGCAACGGCTGGAACTCCTCCACCAGCTGGCGTACTTCGGACTGCAGTGTCTCATCCGAACCCGCCAGTCGCCTCAGGCTGCTCCGCCACTCCGCGGTGAGCTCGCCCGCAGCCTCCTCGTCCCCGTCTCGCCCGACCGTGAACGCCACGGCCCGCGCCGACTCCAGGTCAACCGCTGCCGCCTATGAAACGCATCACGGCATAGCGCGGGGACCCGTCCCAGACAAGCTGCGTGGGATTTGGCGAGCGATCCTATAAGCGCCAGAATGAACATTCTGTTCGTAACGCGTCGCTTCTAGCCCAACCAGGTTGACAAGCGCCGATTCGGCGGTATGGAGCTTTCCCCGGGGTCGCCTGACTTGTCCGGGCGCTCCTTCATCGGTGGCATGGCGTGACCAGGCGGGGGCGGCTTACGTTTGGTTTCCGTTTAACTGCTGGGATCGTCTGGCCCAGCCTTCCCGGTTCCAGCCCGGCCGGGAGGTGCCCCATGTCCACTGCCGCCCCATCCACCGCGCTCGCCACGATCCAGCCCGCCTTCACCAACCCAGAGCGGCTCGCTCTCGCCGGGTACCTGGCCGGGTACCGCGGCCTGACCCGCGAGGCCTACGTCCTGGACCTGCGCCAGTTCACTCGCCCGCCTAGTGGGTGACCGGGCTTCGCATCTATGCTCAGAGTCCGCCGAGTTTGATGTTCACATTCCAGCTGCCGGAGTTGCCGGAGACGCTGTTGTCGTTGATGCCCAGGTACAGGACACCCGCGGCGGCGTTGGCGACTAGAAATCTAGTCCCGATTTCGAACGGCGTCCCGTTGCCGATGCGGGCTATCAGCGAGTAGCAGGGGAGGTCCGGGGCGGGAAATGCTTTCCCCGGGTATTGCTGTGCGGGCGTGCATGACGGGTCTCCGGCCGGGCCGACGGTCTGGGTGGGGCTGACGCTGATCTGGCCATCAGCGGTGATGCCGATGTCGTCGCCAGCTGAGACCGTGACCTTGGTGTTCGTCCATTTCTGGGTCGCGGACAGGACGAGGCCGGGTGTGGAGATGCACCCGTAATTTGACCATGGCGATATGCCGGCGTTATTAACGGCTTGGACCCGGAAGCACTGGTAGGAACCCGGTGTCACGCTGAACATAGTCGTGTTCACCGGTCCGGTTGTCTGGGCCAGCGTGGCGCCCGGACCGCAGGACCCGACGGGGCATCCGTTATCGATATTGAATTTTGTGACGTCGGTTGACGCCTCGGTCCAGGTCACCTGGATTTTGTACTGGCTTGTCGCCACGGCCGTGACATTGCCCGGAATATCAGGTGCCGTTGGCGGCGGCAGGAGCAGCTGGAGGAACCCGGCGGCTTGGGCAGTCTCCGTGGGGGAATTGTTCTCGTCGTAGTAGAGGTGGCTGCACGGCAGCAGAGGAGACAGCCCATTCGCGATGGCTATCCCGTCGGCCACGCAGTCATTAAACTCACCTTGCCAAAAGGGATTGGGCGGGCCCTGGCAGATCGGGTCATCGGTGAAGCACCACGACCCAACCGTGTCGGCCGACATGGATGAGGGGATCCCGAGGTCCGCAGGATCGACGGTGACGGCGAGTCCCGGGAAGGCGTCAATAGTCTGGTTAATAGGCGAGGAAGGCTGGAAAAGCGGGTCACCGAAAAGTGTCACCCCGATGATCTCGTTCAGTTCGGCAGGACCGTTCTTGTTCAAGAGGTAGAGGGCGTCGTGGACGGCCCAGGCGCCTAGCGAGTAGCCCGCAAGAATGTAATGAACGTGGTTTGCGCCGCATGTCGTGTCCGTGTCCAGGATCTCCTTGGCGATACTCAGCGCGCCGATCTGCGCATACCCGAGATACTGCGTAAGGTTTTTCGGGAGCGCGGCTAGCTTCTTTCCGAGAATGGTCGGAAATACGACCGGTTCCAAGCTGAAGACCAGTCTGGGGTTCGCTGCGTTCAGCTTTGAGAACAGGTCATCTATGGTCGCACCTACTCCGTGATCATTATCCTTGACGTAAGCGGGCAGGCTGTCCCAGTTATCCGGTCCCTCATTGGTCCCGCGTGCCCCGATCAGCATGACATCAGGGCATGCCGGGCCATCGACCACAGACGAAACGGGCGCAGCCGCCTGCAGTTCAGCCACCGGCGTCAGGCTCACGGCGCTCGAGGAGGGAACAGTGCCCGCCATGGCCAGTGCGGCCAGGCCTATGCCGAGGAGCATGGCTGTTGGCTTGATCATCCTCATTGATGGACCCCCACCTCGACGCAAGCTGCATGCGCTTGATGCACGTTTGGCTCATATTAGAGTGCCATGGGCGTGCTCGCGCAAGGGTTTGCAAATAGAGACGCTCGCCGGCCGTATCAATCCGGTATTCTGTGACAGAATATCTCATGATGCTCATATCGTGAAATACCGGGCATGTCTAGCAAGCTTCCCCCATTTGCTTTAGGGCTCACCGAAGAAGGCGGGTGCCTTGCAAACGTTCAGATGAACCGGGCTCTTACTCTCGCCGCTTGTTGAAGTCGGACCTGCAGCCGGCCCAGGGACCCCCTCTCTGTCAAACTCAAGTGAGACACGGGGTTGACGTGAATCTCTGAGCAAGCAGGGGGGCGCCGTGCGTCGTCGTCAGCGTGATCCGGAACTGGACGTTCTGCGCTCCACGCGTGATCCTTCGGCGGGATTGGTTGCTCGCGACATAGTCGGCGATCGGCTCGGGAAGGCTTGGGCGGCGCTTGTCGCGCGGCGTTATCAGCGCTTATTGGGGTAACGCGCACAGGACCCTCTGCTGGGCACGCTAACGCGGTCTTCCATGTGGCTCCTGGCGGCTGACGCCGGCAGGACCGTCGGGGACGGGCTTCAGCGTCCGGCGAGTTCCTCCACCACTGGTGCTAGCGCGTCTAGGTCGTCGATGAGGAACGAGCTGATGCCGAAGCGCTCGCGCAGGTCCGCGAACTTGCGCGTCAGGTCCTTGATGCTGCCGATGAATACATGCGGCGAGTCCAGGATCTCCTCGACGGTCAACTCGACGCCTGTCTGGGCACGGATGCGGTCGGCGCGGCGGCGCGCCTCGGCGCCCGGGTTGGCGGTGATGACCGTCGGGCCGCCGGTGGGGTAGGTGTTGAGCTCCAGTTCGCCGAAGCGGTCGCCGGCGGCCTCGCGGATCCAGCTGATTTTCTCCTCGGTTGCCGCGGCCGTCAGGCTCCGGGCCTCGACGCGGGGCGGGTCGCCCTGCATCAGCCGCGGTGCCAGGCCGATGATCTGGGCTTCGCGTGCGGCCAGGGTCAGCAGGCGCTTGCCGCCGCCGCCCAGGAAGATCGGCGGGTGCGGGCGCTGCGCCGGCGTGGGCGTGCCGTCATGGCCGGTGACGGTGTAGTGCTCGCCCGAGAAGAAGAACTGCCCTTCGGCGAAGCAGCCCTTGAGGATCGCGACTGCCTCGGTCAGGCGCTTGATCCGGACACCGGCCGCCTCGAAGGGAATGCCGATGGCGTCATGCTCGGGCTTGTTCCAGCCGGCGCCCAGGCCGATCTCCAGACGGCCGCCGGACAGCACGTCGAGCGTGGCCAGGTCCTGGGCCAGGACGGCCGGATGGCGCAGGCAGGCATTGAGCACGAAGGTGCCCACCCGCAGCCGCTCGGTCGCCGCCGCCACCACGGCCAGCAGCGGAATCGCGGCGTGCTGCCCGATGAGATGGTCGGGCAGGACGAACGCGGAGCAGCCGACGGCCTCGGCCTTGCGGGCCAGGGAGGTCAGCTCGGCGAAGCCGGGGTAGTCACCGGCCGTCGCGAGAAAGCGGAAGGGACGCATGCCGGCCATCCTCCTGGAGTATTGAACATCTGCCGCCAGTGTGCCTCAGTGCGCCGACGGGCGGGGCTGGCGTAGACGGCTTCGGGGGCGGGGATAATTAGAGCGCACCGGAAGACCGGCCGGCTCTGGTGTAGCCAAGCTCGTAGTACACCGCCAGTTCAAGACCGCACGGAACGCCTTCGGCAGCCCGCGGCAGCACCACCCAGGCCCGTTACAATCTGTGACGCCACGGGCCGCAGGCGCGCACCATAGCCGCCGTTAGGTATGCATTGTCAGCTTCCTGGTCCGGTCGGCTGCGGGCTGCATAACGGGCTGCCCGGCGCGTTATCCGGACCGCTCGCCTTGTCCTGCCGTTCGCGGCCGGAGTCGGTATCGACGAGCCTTTGCTTCGCGAGCTTGGCCAGGCGTGGGCCGAACCGGCTGCCCGCGAACCCGTGCAGCGCCGCGATCAGCTCGGTCGGAATGGCGGAATGGGACTTGACCACGAACGCCGGCTCCCCGTAAATGCGAAGCCAGGCAGGTGCGGGTGCCGTCACACCCGGCCGCGGCAGCAGCCGCAGCCCACCACCGCCCCACGGGCGCAGCTCCACTGTCTCGACGTCGCCAGGCGCCAGGCTGGCAGCAACCCCGTCCATAGTGACGTCGAGACGATCAGGGGTGACGCGCAGCGACCAGGCCGACTTCGCTTCCGGCTCGGCAGCGGCCGAGTATTCGGTTGCTGTCGCCTTCCAGACGTCGGTCAGATACGCGCCGAGCAACTCGGCGGGGAACCAGCGGATCACCGCGCGTAGCTGCGGATCCTTACGGCTGATTGGGTATTTCACAGTGAGCCAGACCAGCGGAAGCCACCGCTCATGGACCGGCAGCGGGACGTCAGCGTCAGGACGCAGCCGGGCCTGCAGCGCGATCCATTGTGTCGGCAGGCCGTCTGGGGTACGGACTCGCCTGGCTGCGACGCGCTCGATGTCGGCCAGGCCAACGGACGCGGTCGCATCGTCGTAAGACACGAGCAGGGTCTCCGCCGTCAGCCGCACCGCCCATGTGCGCGGGCCGGCGGCCAGGCCGGTGCGGTAGCGCTGCCGCCGGAACCAGGTCCTGGCCGGCAGCACCAGGGCGATCAGCAGCCAGGTGAGCAGCGGTGCGTACCACCGGATGATCCCGGTGCCGATGGCCAGCAGCGCTGCCCCCGCTGCGAGACCCGAATCGGAATACAGCTGATACCTCGCGCTGCGGGCCAGCGATCCCGGCGCGATAACGGCAGACACCGAATCGGGCGTCACGCTGACCGTCTGGATGTCGTCCGCCGCCCAGTTGGCCACGCTCTCACAGAACCGCTGCCAGCCGGCCGCTGCGGCGGCGCGGGCCCGGTCGACCAGCGGTGCCAGCAAGGGCGGCCAGGCCGAATAGCCGGCGGCCAGTTCCTTCTGCAGCAGGATGTGCCGGAACTGGTAGACAGCGCCGAGCTGGCGCAGCACCCCGCGCCGGTGCGCGTCGGCCAGGAACGACTGCGTCCGCCAGGGCAGCCGGCGCCGTACCGCCAGCCGGAACCGCGCCTCCCGGTAGGACGGCCAGGCGTCAGCCGGGCCGCCGAGTACCGTCCGGACCCCGTATCGTGCCACGACGATCACCCCTATGGCTACCGCGAGGGCCGTACCCAGCCAGAGCCAGGCCGACGCTACTGCTGTCAGCGCGCGGAGGAACCTGAGCAGGTAGACCCACCTGGTCCGCCGCAGCAGATCGGCCGGCCCGGACGCCGAAGACACGTTCACCGGGACCGCCAGCGCGAACAGGACCCAGCCCGCGCTGAGGATACCGAACCAGATCAGCAGCAGATGCGTGCGCCACAGCGACGCGATGACGGGAATGGGCTCGCGGCGGTCCTGGACGAACCACCACAGGAATGCCAGCACCGCGATGAACGCCCAGCGGCGAAGCATCGACTTGACCAGGGCAGACGTCACCCGCGGCGTGAGCGGCCCCGGCGCGACCCTGATGGTCAGGCTCCAGTACAGGCCCAGGCCGGCCATCAGGCCAGCCGTCACCGGAAGACCGAGCACCGCCACGCCGCGCATGAATTTGTCTACGTTACGGTCAAAACCAGGCGTCTCCCTGAACAGCCTGAGCGTCAGCGGAGCGACCGACCTGCCGAGCGGTCCGGCGAGCACCAGGGCACGGTAGTGGCCATGCCCGGTAAAGGCGCCGGCCCGCCAGTAGCCGCGCCGGGTCAGCGCCCAGGTCACCGCCCACCAGGCTACGCAGGTAAACAGCGCGGTACGTGCGACGACCAGCAGCCGTGACCAGGCACGTTCCGCCCGGCCCAGCCGCCACCACGCGATGTCCTGGCTGCCTGCCCGGTCCTGCCAGGCGGCAAGGAAACCGAGCCACCGCTGCGCTTGCGCGGGGGGGCACCTGAACCCGGCAGCCCGGCCTTCGGGTGCATAAGCCGCCGGGACGAATCCGGCGAGCAGGTGCCCCTCGATGGCTTCCCGCTCGGCGAAAAGGCTTGAAACGGTCAGCTCCGAGGGGTCGCTAGCCCCCCGCTCGTAGACCGTCCGCGCCAGCCACACCATCAGCGGGTTGGTCAGTACCTGGGCTAGCGGCCCGTCAGGCTCGGCATCGAGCGCGGCGAACACGGTGTCCCAGCGAGCCAGCGGCGCCTCGGTCGCCGCTTCCAGGTAGCTGCGCACGGCCTGGGTCGTCAACGGCTCAAGCAGGATCACCGACGCCAGCGCGACCGTGCGGGCCGCAGTCGCAGCATCGTACTCGCCGGGCCGGCTGGTGAGGACGACCGGATAGTTCGACCCGTACCGGTTGATCTCGGCGACCACCTCGGCGCGGCGGTACTCCGGCAGCTCGTCGAGGCCGTCGATGACCGGCAGCACCCCGCTGGCCGCGATGCTGGCCGCCAGCGGCGGGGTGTCACCGGTCCCGGCCTTCACCCGGACGGCTAAACCGGGATGATCTAGGGCGAGCTGGGTGGCGACCCATTCGGTCAGCGGCACGTCATGGGTCCAGGTCGCGGCGGACAGCAGCACGGGCACCGGGTCACCCGGCTGCCGAGCCCGAAGCAGCTGCCTGACCAGCTTGACCGCGAGCGCGCTCTTCCCGGCGCCAGCCGAGCCGAGGATGACCATCCGACGGGACAGCAGCCTGGCGAAGACCTGGCCAATCTCCTCGAACTCCCCCGCGTGCTCACCCGACCACCGCACCGGCAGCGGCCACGGGTCGTTGACCCGGCGCAGCCGCTCCTCCTGATCCCACTCAGCCGCCAGCGCCTGGGCGAGATCCTCGCGCGCCTGGGCCAGCGTCGTGTCGGCAAGCGGCAGCACGCCAGACGCCTGTCGCAGCAGCCGCCGGACCAGGGCGGCACCGGGCAGTACGACCATCACCACCAAGGCGGCGATGATGCTGAAGCTGACGCTCCAGTTCAGGCCCTTTACCACATTGAGCCTGACAATCCAGTCCAGGCCGAACACGAGAACCAGCAGAGCCGCTATCGCGGCCAGGCGCGACCCGAGCACGTTGCGCACAGCACTCATCATCTCTGAGTTCGCACATCTAGCGCCACCATGGGCCGCGGCTCAACCTATCCAGCCGGCGGAAGGGAAGTGACCCTCTCAGCGCCATTATGCCGCGACGAGGAACGCCCTGCCTCCCGCCGCACAAAGACCGAACAGAACCGGATGTTCTAGGGGCGGCATACCCGTACGTCGACGAGGCGAATAGCGGCGACAGAGTCGGCGATCAGGATTTACCGTCTGGGGCACGGCGTTCACGCTAGGTAGCCTGCACTTGTCCTGGGTGAGTTCGCGCTATGTGGTGGGACCGCCTGGCTAGATGATCTGGCCCCGTGGCGTCACTCACCTATCGCAACAGTTCGCGGTCTGCGTCCCAGCCGATCCAGCCGACCCGGCCGGCAAGGTGCCCGCCACCCGCGGCCCGAGTACACGCTGCTGTCAGCGCTGGGCGACCCAGGGGCCCACACCCGAGACCCGATCCACCGTGATGTGAGTGATATATCCGGGCGGCGGGCTGTCCATGGGCGGAAAGCGGACATCGGGACCAAGATAGGTACGGGCGAGCCGCTGGAGAAGTTCGGCCGCGCCTCCCTCGGTGATGCGGGCAGTGCCGTAGATGACGAGGTATTCGTTCAGGCCCATGGCGTTGCGCCTGTCGGTTTCGATGGACAACGCCACCCGGCTATCGTTGCGGATGTTGCGCACCTTGCGGTGCTCGGGAAGGTGGCCCGCCACGAGCTCGTCCCCGTCCAGGCCTACCCATACGAGGCTCACCTGGGGACTGCCGTCCGGGTTCAAGGTGACAAGGTGCGCTAAGGCTGGGGACTCCAGCACAGCCCGGGCGCTGTCGGGCAGCGACGTCATAAGGCGACGCTAGCAGCAAGCGCCGCCGGTCAGCATCGCAGGCCAGCCGGGAAACGCGCAGGAACCAGCATCACGTCCGCCGTTGCCACACGATCGCCACGCGGAGCGGTGCCGAGGTGCCCGGTTCGGCTGGTGCGCGTCCCAGCGGGCCCGGTGTCCGCTGCGGTCTCCCGGCGACGCAAACGTCACGGCAGGTAACTGAGGACGTTAGGGTGCGGTCGCCGGATCCGCCGATCTGGCGTCAGCCCTGGCGGTCTGCGTGGCCCTCCGCGACACGACTGAACGAATGTTTTGTATGTTGCGCACGTGGGATGATTTTTGTAGTAAAATGACCAATTTTAACCTATAGTCGGCGGATTAGAGCATTCCTTAAGTATGTCTCGTGATGTAAGTCCTATTCGTGTTCCCGTGCCCGGTTGCCTCGTCGCCTTCTTTCGGGAAGACACTTCGCTTCAAGGATTGCCTGTTGACCCTGCGGGCGTATGATTGCCTTGATCGAGGAGGGGAGCCATGGAAACTGCGCCATTTTCGGCTGAAGAGCCCGTCGAGGTCGATGTCCTGACGGAGCTGACAGCATCCAGGCCAGAGCATCCTGCGCTGGGACGGCTTCATGATCGTCTCATTGGGGATTCCCCGGATCGCGAGATCACTAGCTACGACAGGATGCACCACAGGCACAATCGTCACTGACTGCTCAGGGGTCGATGTGCCTGTCACCGTTCCGCCGGTTATCCGGTGTTTCCTGCTCAAGGTTGCTTCACGTTGCAATCTGGCGTGCGACTACTGCTACATGTACGAACACGCTGATCAACTGTGGCGCTACCAGCCTCACTTCATGTCTCCGGAGATTGCGCGCGCAACAGTCACGCGCATTAGTGAGTATGCCGCGGAACAACGCCTGCCTGACGTAAGTGCCGTCTTCCATGGGGGCGAGCCGCTTTTGCTCGGGACGCAGCGTCTCGTCGGGCTGGCCGGTGAACTAAGGCGCGCGATGCCAGACAGCACTCGTTGTGACGTTTCCCTGCAGACGAATGGTACCTTGCTGACCGCAGAAGCTGTCGAAGTGCTTGCTGAAGCCGACATCGGCGTTTCCATCAGCCTCGATGGCCCGGCTTTCATTAACGACCTTCATAGGCTAACCCCCGCAGGTCACTCCAGCCAGGAGCAGACGGAACGTGCGCTTGCCATGCTCTCTGCAAGGCCGGAGATCTTCGCAGGTGCCATCGCAGTCATCGATCCTTCAACTGAACCCCGGGACGTACTGTCCTACTTCGCCCAGCATCGGGTGCCTGCCTTGGATCTGCTGCTCCCAGACGCTACGCACACCCGGCGGCCTCAAGGCCGGGATGCCGACCCAGACCTGTACTCACGGTGGATCATTCGTGCATTTGACGTGTGGTTCGATGAGTTCCCGGAGCTTCCGGTCCGGACCTTTGACTCGTTGCTGGGCTCTGTCTGCGGCTTGCCCAGTCCTACCGATGCGTTTGGACTCGGTAACGTGAGCCTTCTTACTGTCGAGACCGACGGCTCATATCATGATCTCGATGTACTGAAAATTACACATGAAGGACGTACCGCGCTTGGCATGAATGTGCGAGATCACGCGATCGCCGAGGCGTGTACTTCTACAGTTTTCGTCGAGCATTCCCGGTTGTTGACTCTGGATGGCCTAAGTCAGGACTGCCGGTCTTGTCCAGAGGTCCGCGTTTGTGGTGGTGGCGCAGTCCCTCATCGTTACAGCGGTGATGGATTCGATCATCCCAGCGTCTACTGCGTGGAACTGCTGGCGATGATTCGCCATGTTCGCCGACGCTTGACTGACGCCGTTACGGAAGCACGACCCGTCGCCGACATGAGACGCACAGGTGCGGACATCGACCTAGCCGCATTCGAGTCGGCTAGCACTGGAGTTACTCAAGTCACTTTCATAAAGCGCGGCTGGGCTGAGGAAGCCAGCGTCGCATTCACCGCGGCGTTGGCCACACATGCCGATCTCGATTCCACTGACAAATCCGTGGCCGAACTGCTTGGCGCCTCTGCGGCCCAGCTTCTTCAAGTAGCCGTTACCCCATCTGCGGTTCTTTGGGCGCGACTCACAGCAGCGGACGAAGCGGGAAGGCCGTTGCGAACGCTAAATGGTGGATATCTGCAGGCCGACAGCGTACAGTCAGCATCTCTGGCATGGCTACTACGACATTGCGACGAGCCACGTCCGTATATCCACCGCGATGACGAACTGCTCCGTTTGCCGTTCGGCGACCCGATCGTTTTCCTGCCCTACCATGGAATTAGTGCCGATTCCGGTCGCGGGACAGTGAATGAAGCACTCACCCTCATCGGCGAGTACAGCGCCGCCCTGCTGACGGAAATTCGCACTTTGTGCACCGATATCCAGCTGATTCAGGACACTGCGGCACATCCAGACAAAGCCGTGTCGTTCAGCGACGATAGCGTGCCGGGCTCACTATACGTCGCTCCTGCCACAGGCCAGGGCAAGCTCGGCCTTCTCGACCTAGCCGACAGTATTATCCATGAGCATCGGCATCAGAAACTATATCTGCTATGCCGGGCCGTCGACCTAGTCGCCACTGACCGACCGCTCGTGCGCTCTCCGTGGCGGGAGGAACCGCGTCCGCCAAGCGGCGTGCTTCATGCGGTGTTCGTATTCGCTGAGCTCAGGGCATTCTGGGACTGGGTGCTGACCGCCGGTCCAGCGTCAACCCGCAAACGCGCGCAGCAGGAAGTCGACAGTATCACGAAGCGACTCCGGGAGGGCCTTACGGTCCTTGACGGTACTGCGCTCACACCCGCAGGTAAGCGTCTCGCGGGCATTCTCGCGAACCGCGTGGGACTGTAACCGTGACCAGGGGTGCCGATGCACATTCTCGCATGCCTGTCGTACGGGTGCCCGTTAGCCGCCTGCCAGATAACGCGCGAGAACGTGACGACATACTCCAGGACTACGTCGCTGAACGTGTGCCCGAGGCGGTTCGTTCTGGCGATAACTGGGAGATTCAGATCCTTCCACCGCCTATGGCCGATTACTACATAGACCCTCGACTGGCCGAAGGCCTTTCGTGGTGGTCGGACTTCGCGGAACCCACCCTGGTTGCGGATATCCCATTCGCGGTTTGGCGACAGTCCTCTGCGCAGGTCAGCCTCTCCGATGCATGGACTATCGAGTCATGGAGTCGTCTGCTGACGGCACGGGATCACGCAGTTCGGCCTGCGTCCCTTGTAGTACTGCATGTGGATGATCACGATGATCTGATGTCTCCTAGGCTGGTCACTAGGGAAGGCGCGCTAGTAGATCTTGTGACCGGCAAACCTGTTGACCTCTACCGTCCCGCAACCGTGGCCGCCGCCCTGAAAAGCGGTGCCATAGGGATGGGAAGTTTCATCGTGCCAGCGCTCGCGTCCGGCAGGCAGATGCAAATACGCCATCTGCGCAAGCCAACCGGGCGACCGGGCAGACCTGGCCGCTATCACCTGATCCAGGCGAACGAACCGGACACCCTTCTCGCCCCAGGTGAATCTCGCCCTGCTGTCCGTATTACGGAGCCCAGTCACGCAAAACACGATGAGACAGCAGTCGGCACTTACACCTTGACCGAGACACCACACGGATGGCTCGATGATCTACCTGCGGATGCGCTGATTCTGCTGCACGTGGACTGCGATTACTTCAGTAACCGCTACGACGGCGACTCCGATTGGCGTAGCCACTCGCGCTCCCATGACCCCAGGGATTCGTCAAAGTCGGTGTAGCAGTGCGTGACTGACGGGGTGGCTTGACGCAGCCTTCCGGCGGGGTTCCAGGGGGTCCGGGCCAGCCGTAGCTGTTACTTTAGGTGACGGTTTCCGGG
>Ga0182030_10017653_pt1 | contig 13753 bp, 14 predicted proteins | sample 812S3MmetaG_FD_121299 | JGI IMG/M metagenome (GOLD analysis project Ga0182030, IMG submission 121299) | Permafrost microbial communities from Stordalen Mire, Sweden - 812S3M metaG (Illumina Assembly) | ecosystem: Environmental > Terrestrial > Soil > Wetlands > Permafrost | place: Sweden... | reverse complement strand
TTGTGTTTAAGACCAGACAAGGCAAAGAACAAATTGTCACGATTGATCCTAAGGCGCTAGTTGCAGCCAACAATTATTTGGAGACGTATCGTCAACTTTTTGAAGACCGCCTCGATAACCTAGATAAGTATTTAAAATCAATTAATTAGAAAAGGATAAAATTATGACACCAATTAAAGAAGTTGAGTTTGAACGAATATATAATGCTTCACTTGAGAAGGTTTGGAAGGCGTGGACTGATCCAGAAATGCTAAAGCAATGGTGGGGTCCAAACAATGTCATTATTCCAGAGTGTGAGGTTGATCTACGTGTGGGTGGAAGAATCTATATTGTCATGGAGGCTGGTGAAGCAATGGGTCCATATAAAGGTACAAGATGGCCTATGGATGGTACGTATACGGTGGTAGAGAAGAATTCAAAATTAGCGTATACAGCAAAAGCTTGGACTGAAGGTCAAGAAGTAACTACACAAATTGACCATGTAACCGAGCTTTCGCTAGTTGATGACAATGGCAAAACAAAGCTGAAGTTGAAATCTACGATCAATAAGATAGGATCTGATGCAAAAATGGCAGTCGAGGGTATGCAAGATGGCTTTAATCAACAGCTTGATAAGTTGACCAAGTATTTATCGTAATCGTTCTAACCTAAGCCAGTGTGGTGCACCATTAGCTTGATGTGATAATGCGTACAGAATTATTTACGAATAAGGCTTAAACTGGGTTTATTAAGGAGTTAATATTATGGTTGGACTAGAAGCAGTCAAACATTACTATCACGAAAGAAAATTAATCAAAGAAAAACTTAGCGACGAGAACCATGATTTTTGTTGATAAGAGCTCTCCAATGACGTATTAAAATAGCTCTAATCTCAGCCAGAGTGGTGCACCACAATATTGACAATTCAACTAACTTATGCTAATATTTTAGTATGTTAAGTGAATCATCTCCTAAAACAGAAATATCCAATAACCCACAACAGGTAGCCGAACAACAATTAACATTGGGCTCGGAATGGGCTGATATTTTTGCAGCTACAGGAACGCGTGACCAGGCGAAAACTGCCGAGATTGCACTTCGTAATCCTGCAGTTTATCTACATGATGTAAGGTCGGGACAATTACCAGAAGCAATACGCTTAAAATGGTCTAAATTACTTGAGTTAAGCGAAGCTGTAGTAAAAGTAGCTGGCACAGAAGATAAGGGATGGAGTGAGTCAACTTCTGGGATAGAAAAATTGCAAGGCTTAATGTTTGCAGGTAGTATTGACGCTAAATATCGAGGCTCGATATCAGATGTGATACGCTTGTCATCTGAATTGTTCGCTGAATCTACAGCGATAGTTCCGGGCAACACAAACTATTACAAAGGCAACGTACTGGGTATGCAATCTTGGATTCGCGGTCACCGTCAATCAGTAGAGTAATCTAAATTCCCTTTTGAACATACCAAAACGGTTCTAAACTCAGCCAGCTTAGAGAATTTTATGTGCTTAGTTCGATATTTTTTCTGCAACTTGTTCGCCAATCCAAATGGAAGAACGGATTGCACTTCCACAGTTTGCCGCGAATAACCTGTTTTTGTATGATTTAATTTTTAATTCTTTATTACCAGCATCTATACCCCAAAGTACTTTCTCAACTTTAGCCGATTTCATAAAAGGCATCATTTTGCCTAAACCTGCATCTAGTAAATGTTTGAAAGTTGTAGATGAGTTTAGGTCTTCGGGTGTTTCAACCACATCTTCTTGTCCAACTAGATAGCGAAGTCCTTCTGGCATTTTCTTAATAAAACAATAAACTACTCCCTTTCCAAGTGGAAAAATCACGTGTGGAAAATCACGTGAGTAATCATCTACTGGTACATCAAGGACAAACAACTGACGCATTTCTTTCTCTAGTTTGTAGCTAGGCATAAATAGTTCATTTGCTACTCCTAAAGCCAATAAAACTTTTTTAGCCCTAAATGTCTGTTTATTGGAATTAACTACACAATAGTCTTTATCATTTTTGACACCAGTTATTTTTGTCTTGTTATAGATCTTGACCCCTTGTTTGACAGACTGGTCTAAAAGCCAATTTACTAATTTAGTCCCGCTAACATTTAACGAAGGAACAAACTTGCCACGGTGTAGAAAAAGATAATTATCATTTATCTCTGAAAGATCTACTCCTTTTTTTAGTAAGTCTTTAATAAAGTTTGCAGTTTGAGTAGTCATTTCAGTTTTTAGATCATCATCCCAGAACCAACGTATCGAGCCACCTGCATTTGTATAAGTAGCACCATGGTCATCTGTTGGATCCTGCGAGATAATTCCGATACTATCGAACTTCTTACTTTCCGTAAGATGATATGCTGTTGCAGCAGCGATTGGACCACTGCCTAAAATCAATAAATCATAAATTTTCATCAAGATAGTTCCTCTAAGGTTTTGATAATATCTTTATTTTTATTATATTCCTTCAGTTGGCGATCAGCTATACAACTACGGCTAATAAGTTGTTGTTTAAGAGGCTCGAGAAGGTGTACATCCTGGGGTTGTAAGGCTGCTTCACAAGCACGTAGTATCTTCTTGGCTTGCTCTAAAATGTAGTCATCGTGCAAACCAACCTTGGAACTCTTCTGGTGCATATCGGAGTCGGGTATTACAGCTCTTCGAGTTAAGCTTGTGTCAAGTACTAAGCCTTTTATCAATGCTAGCAACGAACCATAAAGATTTAGATCTGTACAAGCATCGAATGCCTTGAATTCAATTCTTCCTACCTCAGAAGGTATTCTAGCCAGATCAGTGAGAGTTGGATAAGAGCTAATAAGTTGTGACTTTTTGCCAAGAAAAACCAAAGTGGCCGGACGTTTCCCAGTTCGATAGAATGTGCGTCGTGATAGTCCACCCCATGGTTCGCCGGCGTAAAATGGAGACGAGTAACTAAAGGGCACAATAAACGGGCTATAGTAGGTTAATTTTTTACCTATATCTATAATTTCTTCTACCGTTAGATCAGTATGGGAGATATTTACATCTGGACCATAGGTAATCATATGTATATAACTTGTTTGTTCTTCAGGGGAACTGCGGTGATCAATTTCCCAAGGATTTAACTGCGGATTTGGAATAAATTCTTTTGTGAATGGATTTAGAGATACTGCAACTGGAGTATATTTAAATTCATTTGCTACATTCACAAGTTTGGCGTAATCATCTTTCAAAATCTTCACGGCTTCTTGAATGCTATGTGCGATCGGAGTTCGTATTTCTAGACCTTTAATGTCAGTTCTTAAATAGTCACCATCTTTGCTAAAACGTTCGTAGCCTTCTATATACCAACGTTTTAATTTTATGCCAAGATCACCCACTCGTAAACTTGGATAGTCACTTTCGTAAGTTGGTAATTTATCTATTATTTGGTTGAGTTGATCATAAGTTGTATTTGTAAAATCAGAAAACTTTCCATCTGGGTTAATCATGGCTAGTTCATGTTCGATTCCATATCTGAAACCTGATTCGTTGAGTTGTCGGTTCATAGATATATCTTAACAATGATGCATGAAACTTACGAGAAAGACCAAGACTATCTTTTACGAGTTAGTTGTCGAGATATGACCTATTCATTATCACTTCTGGGAAATTGTCTTTACCGATACGATGAGGAATAATAGAAAAAACTATCCAACCTTCACTTTCAGCTCGCTGTAAAACTCCCTCAAGGTCATTCCCGTAGCCGTCCGCTCTTACAACATGCCAAATACGGCGTGGACTATCTTTACTGTCGTTTTGTTCAGCGGTGCTAGATATATCTACTGCAACCTGTCTTCCTACTTGGTCAGGCTTCCTTGCTTGATGAGGTATTATTTCCCTGATTGTTTGACCTTTTTGGTCCAGATCGTTGAGTGCTTTCTCTAGGTTATCTTCAGTAAATTCATCTAAAGTTTCAACATGCCATTCTCTAGTATTAGCGTCGTGTTCTGGAGAGTGAATATGTTGCTCTGTCATAACAATACTATAGCATCTATTGACCTATAAATCAATCTAGTTCATGACAGTTTGTTAATCTATCACTGAATTGACAAGCTAGCATCAATAAGGTTTACTAGGGCTATAATTAATCAAAAATAAGGTAAATCACAAATGAAAATATCGAGAAACAAACTAAGCTCAAAAGGCTTTAGCTATATTGAGTTGATCCTAGCATTAGTAGTCGTAATTGGAGTATCTAGTATTGGTTATTATGTATATAGACACGGTACTGCACATGCGGCTAGTACTTATACTACACTTTCCCCCATCCAATCCGATGGATATACCTTTACGGAACAGGCATGTATAACTGCCCAGACTGGCAGTTCGTCTAATTATACTGACACAGTAACAGCTTTGATATCTGTAAATGCCGAAGCAGGACCAAGTACAATCCAAACTGGTAGACATCATACTACAACTGGATATAACCCGCTTGCCTACTACAGTATTAACTCAGGAAAAGTGGTCACCGAAGATAATTGGATAACTGGCTCGACCTCGACGATAAGTTTTAATCTGCCATCAAAAGTTGCAACTACTAACTTTACTTTAGGTGTTGAAGGCGTACCTGGATCTAGCGCTACTTCTCCTGGTTCAACTCAAACCCTAGGCTCGATAAGTCTGTGTAATCCACCGGTAGTGGTAGCACCTACAGTTTCGCTCAGTGCATCACCAACAACAGTTAACTCTGGCTCAGCTTCTAAACTTACCTGGAGCAGTACTAATGCAACAAGCTGTACTGCAAGTGGTTCTTGGAGTGGTAGTCAATTGATAACTGGAAACTACACCACCCCACCCCTTACCACTACATCAAGTTACACACTAAGCTGTACGGGGACTGGTGGAACGACTAGCGCTATGGCTACAGTAACAGTTAGTCCAGTAACTTCGCCACCTCCACCAACAGCTTGCCAGACAGTTACTATTCCGGCATATTTTTATCCAATTAGTACTAATAATCCTTGGGTAACTGCGTCCGCAGATGTGCCTGGGGGTATTATGATTGCTGATATTACTACAAGTGGTCCAGGTACTAGTGCCAATTCTGATTACACATCAGCAATTGCTACAGCTCGTGCGGCTGGCATTAATGTATTTGGCTATGTTGATACTAACTACACTTCAGTGAGCATTGCTACAGCCGAGGCAAATATCAGCCTATGGAAAAGTTTTTATAACGTAACCAATATCTTTCTTGATGAGGCTTCATCTACAGCCGCCCAAGAATCCTACTATCAGACACTAACTGCATATGTACACCAACAAACTACTGGTTCACTGACTATCTTAAATGCTGGCGACGTTCCAGATCAAAGCTATATGAATGCAGGAGATATTATTGTAACTTTTGAAGGGACCTATTCAACCTACCAAGCAACCACATTTCCATCTTGGTTAAGTAGTTATCCTGCTGGCCGCTTTTATAATATTGTCTACGATGTACCTACAGTAGCTAATATGACAAGCGTGTTGTCTCAAGCGGCAAAAGACGATGTCCAATACATCTACGCGACAAACCAAAATTTGCCAAATCCATATGGTGCACTACCAACACCATCGACCTATTTGCCTGCCGAACAGAGTACGGCACTTGCTAATTGCTCGTTATAACATCAGAAAAACAAAGTCTTCAAAAGACGTACCCTTAGATTTCTCATTGACAATTAATTAGGCTTAAGTTTAACTGAGTCTATAAATATAAGTTGTCGATATAAAAACAATGCAAAATCTAAAAAAGCTAAATTCTAAAGGCTTTTCTCATATTGAACTTGTGATCACTCTAGTAGTAATAGCTGTTGGCGGAGTAGGAGCCTACATTTTTCAACAAGATAACATTTCACAAGCGGCAAGTGAGACTTATACATATCTTGGAGAAAGTATTCAAAACCCAATAATCAATACTGCTTCAACTACTCTACAGGATGCAGAGAGTACACTTACTTCGGACCAATCTGATTATAATAATGACTTGTCTATTCTCACTATCCAAGAAAGTATAGTTCAAGCCGATCAAACGGCTGTAAACGCGGCAGCTACTGCACTAGCTAATGCAAAAATTGCTTACGCATCCGGGCCAAATGCAGGTAACCCTAATATTCTAACTAGAGTTAATACTGATCAGGCAACTTTAAATAGTGATGATGCTACCCAGAGCGCTGACCTCGTCACTCAAGCAAATTTAGTGGCTACAGTTGAGAAGGTTAATGCTAAAATCGTTGTCGATCAAACTAATGTAGCTACTGATGCAGCCGCCGACAATATACCGTTTACAAGTTCTGATTTTTATTCCTATGCCTGCCAGAGTCCTGGATCAACTGCTGGGACTATAGATGTTCATGTTGCCATGATTGCTTCTAGCTATGTGTCTCAGATGCAAACTGGAGCATATATACCACATGCAGCAGCTATGATAAATAGTAGTAAAATTATTGATCTAGGATCGGATTGGAATTATTCCGGAACATTTTCAACTGGAACATCTGAAAACCAAGCAGGTGCTTGGCTAACACCAACAAATAGTTCCCTCAATAATCTTGCCTCCGCGGATACGATTGAGTTAGGACCACTACCAACCTCCAGTTTTTCTGCTGCCTGGGTTAGCCCATTTTCTATCAAAAGTCTTAGTGATTGTACAGTTGCAAGTACAGCGCCCTCAACAACCAAAACAACATCTAGCGCGGCATCATCTACTGGTAGTACAACTCTAGTTACCTCAGGTTCTACTACGGTCACTAACTCAAAAACTACTTCTGCCTCAGCAGCATCTCTAACAGTCAAACCTCCAATAATTACGAGTTCACCTATATCATCAACAGGAATTGTTTCACACGCAGTTACTGGTACTACATCTACACCTGATCTAACTTACTCCGATAATACTTACTGGTTTTGGCCATCGACTCCTTTAGGTATTACTGAAATTGACACTGACATTACTCCTACTGTTGATGGATCACCAGATGGATATTATTTTGCCAACCAATTTTATTTCTCAAAGGCTTCTGATGCTTATACAGGATACCTAGGTCTCGAAACAGAAAGCGGTGCATTAACTGGTAAGATTGCTAAGTTTACAATTTGGGGAGCAATATCTTCAAATAGCTCAGGTTATTATGCAACTAATACCGACGCTGGAGGTACATACTCAACAGCACAGATACCGTATAGTTGGATAACTACACACCACTATGATCTAAGGGTAACTCTCACAAATATTTCCTCAAGTACAAATACTTGGACAGCGACGGTAACTGATCAAACAACTGGTATAACTGATACAATCGGAAATATTATTACACCACTAACAATTGGTACATTATATAACCAGACTGTTACATTTCAGGAGCGGTATAGCGGAGTAACAGCAGCATGTACTAACATATATAAATCCGCAGTAACTTTTTCGAATCTTACTGCTAATAACGGTGCACTCAACCCAACATCACATCAAACCATGCAACCAACCAATACTTTTTGTAACGGTAATTATGAGACGCAAGATATGCCAGAGTCACTGGTCAATACCATGTGGCAGTAATAATCTGTTGGTAGTGAATGGTCAGCATCTTATGTGATGTATACTTTTAGTAGATGCGGAGTATTAACGAGAAGTGTGCGGTTATTGGCGTAACTAATACTAGAGATTTTGATGTCTCAAGATTGGTGTACTTGGGATTATGGGCACTACAACATCGTGGACAGGATAGTTCTGGTATTGCTAGTTATGACGGATCAAAATTAAATTTTCATAAGAAAAGTGGGCTCGTTAGTCAAGTCTATGACGAGGATTCCCTAACTAAACTTAAAGGTCAGATTGCGATCGGACATAACCGATACTCTACTTCTGGTGGTGATGATGAAGCGTTGAACCAACCTTACGTCGATCAGAGTTTATCATTTGCTTTTGCTCACAACGGCAACTTACCTACGACCAAAAAACTCAGAAATTACTTGTCGGATCATAGTATTACTACTAATGACACCAATGACTCGGGTCTAATGGCTCTAGCTCTTGCTAATGAACTTAAAAAAACTGGTTCGATTGAAAAAGCAGTTAGTTCTTGTTGGTCACTCTTCACCGGTGCATTTTGCTGTGTAGCAATTTATAAAAATCAATTATTTGCTTTTCGTGATCAATGTGGAATTCGACCTTTGGCACTTGGACGCACACATAACGGATATGTAATTGCTTCTGAAACAGCAGCTCTCGACATTATTGGTGCGGATTTTATACGTGACATCAAGCCAGGTGAGCTTATCTTAGTTGAAGGTGATCAAATCGTAAGTCTCCAAATACGTAGTGGAGTGGAAAGATTGGATGCTTTCGAATTTGTATACTTAGCAAGACCTGATAGCCGATTAGCTGGGCAGAGTATATACTCAGTTCGCGAACGATATGGTATGGCATTGTCCAAGGTGGCACCAATAAGAGCCGATGTGGTCATCGGAATACCAGACTCTGGTACTCCTGCTTCAGTTGGCTATTCTCATGAATCGGGCATACCTTTTGAGTTGGGACTGATTAAGAATCGATATATCGGTAGGACTTTTATTGAACCCGAAAAAATTCGTAAAAACAGCGTAGAGCTAAAATTCAATGTAATGGTAGAAATTATTGCCGGAAAAGATGTGATATTGGTGGATGATTCGTTGGTTAGAGGAAATACTCTAAAGTATGTAGTCAAAATTCTACGTGAATATGGTGCCAAGAGTGTTCATGTCAGGATCGCTTCACCACCGGTTAAATACCCAGATTACTATGGTATAGATACGCCTAAAGACACTGAATTAATTGCTAGTAATCACACGCAAGATGAAATAGCTAAAATCATTGATGCTGATAGCCTAGCCTTCTTAGGTTTAGACGATTTTGTTAAAAGTACAGGTTTACCAGCAGACAGGTTATGCTTGTCTTGTTTTAACGGTGAATATCCAATTCCGATTGAATAAAATATTAAATTAGACTCTTTTCAGTTCGTAAATAATGGCAGGTATATCCATTTGGGTTTTTCTGGAGATAATCTTGATGATATTTTTCTGCAGAGTAGAATTTTTTAAATTTTTCGAGTGAGGTAACTACTGGTTTATCATACAAACCTGAAGCATCTATCTTTTTAATCATTGTTTGAGCAATTTTAAGCTCATCCTCATTTTGATAAAATATTGCTGATCTATAAGAACTTCCCACATCACCTCCTTGTCTATTTAGGGTTGTGGGATCATGGATTCTAAAGAAAAAGTCTAATAATGCCATATATGACGTCAGTTTATCGTCATAAGTAATTGCGATTGCTTCAGCGTGTCCTGGATGATTATGATAATCTGGGTTGTCATTATCCCCTCCTGTGTAGCCAACTTCAGTATCGATAGCACCTGGCTGATCTCTAAACAATTCTTCAACTCCCCAAAAACAACCCCCTGCAAGATATATTTTTTTCATATATTAATGATAACAAACATTAAGAGGATTAGTCAGTTAAAACAGAGAGTGATTCCATATTCAAAGTAATAGTTGCTATTGTTAAACCGCAGCAAACATAAGCAGTCTTTTATTGACGAAATATATAAATATTAGTAGAATACCGATAGAAAGCAAAAACTAAAATTTAGCAATAACTAGAAAGGTTCACAAAATGAATAGTAGCGAACAGCCATCTACACCAGATGAATTACTACTTGAATCTGGAAATGAACAAGTGCAGCAACCAGATTCAAATAGCCAAAATTTAGAGACACCACCACTAAATACTAGTGAAATTACGGATCAGGTCGTTGAAGAACTGGAAACTGTTGGTGAGACTATCTCAAATAGACTACATGATATTGGCAAAACAGCCGCTGAACAACAACAAAATAATTTAGTGGAAGTATTCAAAGCCTTTATCCCTAATGCAAAAAGTATAGAAGTTCAGTATGGCTATGTTCAGGACAAGGATCAAGGACAAGCGCCGTTTACTAATATAATTCTTGACGTAGACCCAATTGATCTTAGCCGATTAGCTGAAAATCAGGCGATGGAAATTAACCTAGGTCTGCCAACTGATGCATCACTCTCAGCTAGCGTAAACTGGTTGGGGATGAAGAGTGCGGTGAGCAAAATTGTCATTAAATTACCTCTAAGTCGTGCCAGTACAGATGAGATGCTTAAGGGACGAAAAGATATTCCACCGATGTTACAACAAGCCCTTGATGCAGCATTTGTAAAAGATACTATTAGCAATTTGCCTGGACCCATTAACTAGCTTCAGTTTAAAATATAATACTGCTGATGTTTGACATCTATAAACTGGTGTAGTAGTTTATAGCCTTATGGCAGAACTAGAACTCAAATTTGATCGTGAACGGTGTCTAGACTGTGCTGCCCAACCACACTGCAGTGCTGGTAAACTTGCAGCGGATTTTGCTGAACACACCATCTCGGCTGAACTTGCTAAAGGCCACCTTTCCTTAAATGAAATAACTAAAGAGATAATCTCATATATAGGCGTTGAGGAGACGGTAGGATTTGAAGCTAGCTTAGATCTATATATACATGTAGCTAAGAGTCTACAGGAAAGATTTTATCTATTGAGTAGTAGTATTGATCAACTATTAGATGAAGGCATAAAGGCATATGGACAATTTTCTGACGAATTTTTATATGAAGGTCAACTGGAGCAAATTTGTGATAGATTTGTAGACAAGACCAATCTTGTTCCAACCAGGGTCCCTTCTAAAGAACTATTGCGAGTGGCAGTTATCGATGTTGTTGGTTTTAAAGAAATGGATGAGTGTGCCCAATATTTTGGACCTTAATAACAATAAAATTCTATTGATTCAGATATAATAATCATATGGCAGATTTTCGTTTTGATGTAGTTAGTGAGTTCGATAAAGCTGAGATGAATAATGTCTTTGATCAATCCCAGAGAGAGATTAATACTCGTTATGATTTTAAGTCTGCAAATATTACTCTTGAATGGCTAGATGGTGATAAAACAGGCATAAAGATTATAGCTGAGAATCAGTACCAGCTAGATGCTATCGTTGATATATTTAGAAAAAAACTATCTCTACGAGGCCAAAGTCTAAAGGTTTTAGACACAGAGATTAATACGCCCAATGAATCTAATTTTAAAATTACTTGGGAACTACCTTTCAAGAAAGGATTAAATCAGGATAATGCCAAACAAGTGACTTCACTAATTAGAGATTCATTTCCTAAAGTAAAAACTCAAATTCAAGGTGATAGTGTTAGGGTAACTTCTGCTAAAAAAGATGATTTGCAGCAAGTTATGACTCTACTACGCACTAAAGATTTTGATTTTCCACTAAGCTTTAATAATTTCAGATAAAATCTTTATTTTTGTGTCTTGTAAGTTATAATAAGCATTACAATTAAGGTTAAATAAGGAAGTATTATGTCTAAAGATAAAGGCCGAAAAGAAATTAAAAAGCCAAAAAAAGCTAAAACTGCTTAGTTTTAGCCAATAAATAAGGTGTAGATTACTGCTACTCCGGAAATTGTCATCATCAAGGTTAAAATCCATCCTAAAAATGAAGATATTTTTCCGTTTTTCCACTCACCCATTATCTTTTCGCTTCTCGCGATCAAAAGGATCAGGATTAAAATGACTGGTGCAACTATTCCATTGCCTACCGCTGAATAAATTAAAGCTTTAATCGGATCTAGGCCAATAAAATTTAGTCCTAACCCGATCAACATTGAGAAAATTATAATGCCATAAAAAGCTGAGGCTTGTTTTAATTTAGAATTTAGCCCTTGGCGCTTGCCGATACTTTCACTTACTGCGTAGGCACTAGCCCCTGCCATCACCGGGATTGCCAATAAGCCGGTTCCGATGATCCCAATTGCAAATAATAGATAGGTTGAATTTCCAGCAAATGGTCGAAGCGCCTGTGCAGCCTGTGCAGCTGTAGTTATATTAGTTATCCCGTGAGTAAACAGGATACTTCCACAGGCAGCAATGATAAAAAACATTACTAAATTAGAGATAAACATTCCAGACCAAACATCAATTCTCATTGATTTAATCTGTGGCTCAGAAGATCCAGCCCTTTTGGCTATGGTATTGGCACCAGCGGCGATTTCATCATCGATTTCTTGAGATGTTTGCCAGAAGAATAGATATGGGGTAATCGTAGTTCCTAGTAGGGCACAGATTAAAAGAATTTGATCTTTGCTAAAGGTAATGTGCGGTATTATTCCGTGTCTAATTATATTGCTCCAGTCAGGGTGAGCTAAAATTGCTGAGGCAATATACACAAATAAAACTAAAGCCAACCACTTTAAATACTTAGCGTATCTGACATAGGGTGTGAGGATTTGTAGTAGTAATATAAAAATACTAAAGCCAATAGTTAACATACTAAAATTAAGCTGAGGTGCCAATAACTGGACGGCTTTTGACATTGCACCGATATCGGCACCGATATTAAAAGTGTTAGCAGCAAATAATAAAATAGTACTGCCATATAAAACTTTTTTTCCAAAATGTTTTCGAATGTTTCCAGCCAGTCCTCTGCCAGTCACAAGGCCAATTCGAGCGCACATTTCTTGAACGACAGCCATAAACGGAAAAGTAACGGCAGCCATCCAGAGTAGACTTAAGCCGTATTGAGCTCCAGCTTGAGAATAGGTGGCGATACCCGACGGATCATCATCGGATGCGCCTGTCGTTAGGCCTGGACCAAGGTTGTACCAGTACTCTCGGGCTTTTTTATATGGATTGATTTTAGAGCCAGGTACTTTATCAGCAAGTTTTTTGCCCCCTTCGAAGCTACTTTCTAAGATCTTGGCTGGTGCCTCGATTGTCTCTTCGATAATGTTTCTTTTTTTTGCCCCCATTTGAAAATAATTATATCATTTTGTTTTTGATTATTTTCAAACCTTTTAATCGGATTTAATTGATATAATAGACGAAGATGAAAATAGCAATTTTAGGATACGGTCTTGAAGGCTCGGCTGCCTTGGATTATTTCAATCACCCTGACAATTCACTAACCATATGCGATCAAGACTTAAATATAAACAAAATCGATGATATTAATTATAAATTAGGCCCAGATTACTTAAATAATCTAAGCTTATATGATCTAATCGTTAGATCGCCAGGAATTAATCCAAATCTTATCTATGATAAAAATCCCCAAATTGATAAATCTAAAATAACCAGTGGAACAAATTTATTTTTTAAGCTGTCTCCTACTAAAAACATTATTGGTATTACCGGCACAAAAGGTAAGGGCACAACCTCAACGCTAATCCATAAAATGCTACTAGAAATTGGAAAAAAATCCCATTTAGCTGGCAATATTGGTGTCCCAGCGATCACCCTACTTAGTAGTAATTTAGACCCTGATGATTATGTTGTGCTTGAGATGTCTAGTTTTCAATTATCAGATTGTAGTTATTCACCACAAACTGCAGTTTGCTTAATGATTACTCAAGATCATTTAGATTGGCACGACAGGATTGAAGAATATCTGTCAGCTAAACAAAATATAGTTGCTCATCAGAGCAAAAACGACATAGTAGTCTACCTTGCGACAAATAAGCAATCAAAAGGACTTGCCGAGACTAGTCTAGCAAGAAAGATTCCATATTTTGAAAAACCAGGAGCAATTATTGTTGATGGCAATGTGGCAATTGAGGATCAAATAATCTGTTCAGTTAATGAAATTGGCCTAATTGGTGAGCACAATCAGCAAAATGTATGTGCTGCAATAACTTGC
>Ga0182030_10017651_pt1 | contig 13753 bp, 12 predicted proteins | sample 812S3MmetaG_FD_121299 | JGI IMG/M metagenome (GOLD analysis project Ga0182030, IMG submission 121299) | Permafrost microbial communities from Stordalen Mire, Sweden - 812S3M metaG (Illumina Assembly) | ecosystem: Environmental > Terrestrial > Soil > Wetlands > Permafrost | place: Sweden... | reverse complement strand
TGCCGATGCGGTAAAGGCATCGGGCAGCCCTCATCTCGTCTACTCATCGGCGGAGGGGGTCGAGCGGAAAAGCGGCCTCGCCCACTACGAGAGCAAATGGGCGATTGAGGAACATATTCGTGATCTAGGACTCCCGGCGACGATCCTGCGTCCGGTCGGTTTCATGGATGCGTTTGGCGTCCCAGCGATGCAGCGCGGAATGTTCCTCGGAATATTCAGGGCGAACTTTGGAGTTTCACTCCCCGTCCAATTCGTGGCGACCTACGACATCGGTTGGTTTGCCGCGCGCGCGCTCGAAGATCCAAAGCGCTACGCCGGACGCGTTATCCCGCTCGCGGGGGACGAGTTGAGCATCGGCGAAATAATCAGGACCTTCAAGACCGTCACCGGGCGCAAGCCTTGGGTGGCGCCGATTCCCGCCTTTTTGGCCAAGAGGGCGATGCCGAAGGAGTTCTTGGACATGTTCCGCTGGATTCGCGAAAAGGGCTTCAAAGCGAACATTGCCGAGGTGCGGCAAGAATATCCGCAGCTGCTAACATTTGCCGGTTGGGTAAAGAAATACACCGAGGAACACTGACCGACGATCGTGTTTTAGGCCTGTCGCGCGGCAGCGCATGACCATCACGGCAGCTGGTCCTTTGTGGATCACTTCCCGCAGCGGACCAAGAGCCGATGCGGCCAACGAAAGGAATATTCAATATGAGCAAGCTTGCAGGAAAAGTCGCAGTTGTCACAGGGGCATCACAAGGCATCGGAGCGGGCATCGCCAAGGCCTTGGCAGCCGAAGGCGCAGCGGTCGTCGTCAATTACTTAAAGAACAAACAAGCAGCAGCCTCAGTTGTGGAGGCCATCACCCAAGCCGGCGGCAAAGCGACCGCTTTCGGAGCTGATGTCGCCGACGTCGCAGGTGCCGAAGGGATCATCGACGCTGCAATCAAGAACTTTGGACGGCTCGACATTGTTGTGAACAACTCTGGTACGTCCGAGTCTACGCCGCTGGGATCGATCACTGAGGAGTCGTTTTATAAGATCTTTAAGGTCAATGTTCTTGGGGTTCTCCTAACAACTCAGGCGGCCGCTAAGCACCTGAAAGAAGGCGGCAGCGTCATCAACATCGGCTCGAGCATCACGAGCATGACACCGCCGACCATGGCCGTGTATGCCGGAAGCAAGGCAGCCGTCGAGAGCATCACAAAGGTCCTCAGTAAAGAGCTGGGTCCTAAGAGAATTCGCGTGAACTGCGTGATGCCGGGAACGACCGAAACCGAGATGTTCCGGAGCCAGGTAGGGGGCAATGTGGAACAGCTGCAGGGGATCGTCGGCATGACTCCTCTCGGACGGATCGGTCAGCCAAGCGACATCGCTTCCGTTGTGACTTTCCTCGCCTCAGAAGATGCAGGCTGGGTGACAGGCGCAATGATACTCACCAGCGGCGGTCTATAAACTTTCTTTCAGTTTTCGCTTCGGTAGGTAACGGCGACGCACACTTGACAAGTCGAACCGACTCTTCGAGAGCCGACGTCAACGCGCTCCTCGCCGAATAGGTGAACGTTCAGATTATTTAGCCAACAGGTGGGAACTCGTCCCGACGCTCGCTGCACAATAGATCGAATGGAGGACCAGGTATCTGCACGTCATGGAGCCGAACGAGGAGGATCTTAAAACCGGCTCGGTGCAAATCGAGCACACGACTGCAGCGCTGCGACCGTCGTTTCCTGGCGTGATGACTTCCAACGGCGGCTATGACAAGGCCAAAGCCGAGGCGGCGCTTGCCGCCGGCACGGCCGACCTCGTGTCTTTCTTTCGCGAGCGAAATGATGAAGGGTTTCGTTCAAGGGGCCGATCGCCAGCGGCTCCAACGGACCCGTTGGTAACCCAGGATCCTTTCTGCTTAGGTGATGGACGTCGCTCTTCAGGAAGGTGAGCAGCTCGTAGGCTGGATTATCGACGACTCCGAGAGCGGAGCAGGGCCAACCAAGCTCATATCCCGGTCAAACCCACTCTGCCGGACATGGCCTCCAATCTCGTGATCAACACCGATCGTCGGACTTAACTTTTGGACCTCCGCTCAGTAGAGAAGACCTATATGGCGTCGGTCACCGCCGTGCAAGTCGGGGCGAGCTTGTGGAAATGGCAATTCCAAATCGGCGATTCCGTTGCGACCGGCAGAACCCACGCGAAACTCAGAGGAGCGGAGGAGGCCGCTCCGCTGCGTTGCGTCATCTGCCATGAGCCGTCGCTGAGCCCACAGCAGCGATTCCTAACAGATTGAGGAAGGTCGAGGAGAAATCTGAGAGAAATCCTGTCCGCCCCGGTACTCAGGCTAGCCGTGCGGATGAGCTCGGCCGTCTAGATTAGCGGACTCCCGCCGGCAAAGTTCGGTCTTGATCTCCATGAGAACAAGACGCGGCCGAATTGCCTCGTGAAGATCACGCTTGTTTCTGCTTAAGCTTCGAATTTGCGACAATCGGCGCTTCAAGACAGCTCTGCTTGTTGGTTTGTGTGTATTTCGTTGCGTCTGCCGCTCCTCACTCGACACTGCAATTCAAGAAGCTGGCTCTTTCGTATACAACGTTTGAGAAGCTGCAGACATGAAGTGATCGCCACGGGATCAATCTGAAAGCGGGTGGCGCATCAGCAAAAGGGTCATGTTTGCCAAAACCTGGGTTGAGATGACGACGGAGATAGACGTTATTTCGCGCCTTACATTAGGGCGGGCTGTTGCCTTTGGGGGGCGTTGTTCTCGATCCGCGTCGATCATTCAGCATCGGCGAAGCCGATTACGATAACCGTATCTTCCCATTTTGGCCGACCTGTCGGGCGTGCTCTATTTGTTGCAATGCGAATTGCCTTGCGATCGCGACCGCGGTTTGCAGATAACATCTTATGATCTACGGCAACCGTGCGCGTGGGGACGCTGGGCGTTTTGATTTGGGCTTTCCTGTTCGTTGTTCTCGTCTTCGCTGCGTTAGCAATCCTATTTCTCAATCGTTTCTACATCAAGGCGAGCCGCGAGGTTGCGCTGGTGCGTACCGGTCTCGGTGGCCAGCGGATCGTACTCGATGGCGGCGTGCTTAGCCTCCCGATTGTACACAAGGTAGCAGAGATCAACATGCGCACGGTGCGGCTGGAGACCGTGCGTGCGGGGGAGCGGTCGATCATCACACAGGACCGTCTCCGTATTGACGCGACTGCTGAGTTCTACGTTCGGGTTGAACCGACCGACGAGGGCGTTGCGACTGCCGCCCAGGCGCTGGGCAGCAAGGGGTTCCGCGCGGCCGATCTTGCAGACATCCTGGAAGGCAAGCTCGTCGATGCGCTGCTTAGCGTGGCCGCTCAATACACCATGGATTCGCTGCAGGACAATCGCGGCAAATATGTTGCGGAGGTTGGGGCGGCTCTTGCCGTTCGGTTGAAGCAGAACGGATTGTTGCTGGAAGCGGTCTCGCTGACCCAGCTCGACCAGACGCCCTTTCATGCGCTTGATCAGAACAATGCCTTCAACGCAGTCGGCATGCGTCGGCTTGCGGAAGTCATCGCAACCAACAAGCGAGAGCGTGCCGAAATCGAAAACAATGCCGATGTCGCGGTACGCCAAAGCCATCTCGACGCGACCAAGCGGCGGCTGGTGATCGAGCAAGAAGAGGAAGAAGCGCAGCTGTCTCGGCAGCACTCGGTCGAGATCTATCGCGCTCGTACCATGGCCGAGACAGCCGAGGCGCAGGCAACAGCTGAAGGAAGACGCGAACTGGCGAGGATCCAGCGCGATTCCGACGTTCGAGGGCAGCAGATCGAGTACGACCGTGGGATCCGCGAGCTCGAACTGCAATCGGATACGTCCGTCAAGATTTCGAAGCATGACACCGAAATCAAGCTCGCTGCGAAGAAAGCCGAGGAAGCCGCAGCCGAAACCGTGGCTTATTCCAGCCTCTCCAAGGCAGCCTCTGCTCGCGAAGCCGTGGAAACCGCGCGTGAAACCGCGATGGCCGAGAGAAGCAAGGAGTTGGCCATTATCAAGGCCAAGATGGAAGCCGAAGTCGACGACACCAAGGTGCAATCACAAGCGGGAACCGTACGTGCGTTGGCCGCGGCGGATGCCGAGGCGACTGAGACCAAGGCTCGTGCCCTGCTGGCCGAACTATTGGCGAAGGCGGAGGGCGACGCGGCGATCTTCACGGCCGAGAATCAGCAATCAGAAGCTATCATGCGCATGAAGACGGACCTCGCCAAGATCGATGCGTTGCCGAACATCGTTCGCGAGATGGTGAAGCCGGCCGAAAAGATCGACTCGATCCGCATCAACCACGTCAGCGGTTTCGGTCCGACCGCCGGCGGCTCGGCAACCGGCGCGAGCGGTCCGGTGGTGAACCAGGTGATCGACGGTATCCTGTCGATGGCCTTGCAGTTGCCTGCGGTGCAGAAGCTCGGCGAAGAAATCGGAATCAACATCTCAGATGGGATCGATCGGGTTGCCAGCGGTTTGTCGCGAGATGCCTCGTCGAAGCCAGGTAAGGTCGCGTCCGTCGACAAGGAATGACACCAACCGTCTAGGCGGGGATAGCCTCGACCTCGGCATGACACAGGAGCGACAGATGATCACAAGCCGCAGAACCGTATTGAAAGGCGCAAGCATCGCGTCTCTCACCTTGGCCGCGCCGGGGATAATGCGAAAAGCATGGGCCGCGGAGCCGATTAAAATGGCGGCACTGCTCGACCAGTCAGGCGGGTTGGAATTGCTCGGTACGCCAATGCTCGAGGCGACCAAGTTCGCGGTCAAGGAGATCAACGATGGCGGCGGCCTACTTGGGCGTCAGATCAACCTAACAACTTACGATCCGCAGACGACGATTAAGTTTTACACGCAGTTTGCTACCCAGGCAGCGGCAGGCGAGCACGTAGATGTCGTCCAAGGCGGCATTACGTCGGCCTCGCGCGAAGCTATTCGGCCTGTATTGAACCGCTTTCAAACTCTCTATTTCTACAACACCTTCTATGAAGGGGGTGTCTGCGACTTTAACAACTTCTGCACCGGATCGACGCCGGCGCAGACGGTTGAAAAGCTGGTGCCCTACGTTATGAAGAAGTGGGGCAGGAAGGTCTATGTCGTGGCGGCCGATTACAATTACGGACAGATCACGTCTGATTGGGTCAAAAAATTCGTCAACGACAATGGTGGCGAAACCGTCGAAGTCGAATTCTTTCCGCTCGATGTTACGAACTTCGGGCCAACCATCAAGAAGATCCAAGCGGCTAAGCCGGATTTCGTGATGTCGGCGCTGGTTGGCGCCGCGCACATAGCATTCTATCGTCAATACGCTGCCGTCGGCTTGACCAAAACGATTCCGATCGCCTCGACCGTCTTTACCGTGGGCGGCGAGCACAAGCTTGTTGCAGCGGAGGAATCGGAGGGAATGATCGTCTGCTTTGCCTATTTCGAAGAGATCGATACTCCCGCAAACAAGAAATTCGTCGCTGATCTGCGTGCAAATTCGAGCACTAAGATCAACTACGTGTCGGAAGTCACGGCGCGGTCTTACGAAGGCGTGCATCTGTGGGCCGAAGGCGTCCGCAAGGCGGGTACCACCGACCGCGCGGAAGTGATCAAAGCGTTGCGTAGTCCGGTAAGCTTCGCCGGCCCAAGCGGCACCGTCACCATCGAGCCCAAGACCAATCATTTGGTGCAGAACATCTATCTGGCCGAGGTCCGTAACCAGAAATTAAACATCATCGAATCGTTCCCGGCGCAGCCGCCGACCGATACGCTGTTGGTCTGCGATCTGAACGCCAATCCAAACCAGTCGAAGTTCTACTTCGAGAATGGGCTGAAGGCGGCCGGAATCAAGTAACGAGCCGGGGCCGTCGCGCTAAACACAGGATCTATCTTTGTGGACTTCATTCTCGCTCTGGTCTTGCAGATCATTTACGGGATCGCCAACCTGGCCTTGATCGGGCTGGGTCTGGCGATCATTTTCGGGATGATGCGGGTGATCAATCTCGCACATGGCGAATTTCTAATGCTCGGCGGGTATACGGTCGTGGTATCGACGAATCTCAGCGCCAACATCTGGATTGCGATGCTTGTGCTCGCGCCGGTCGTGGTAGGCATTGTCGGCGTTATCGTCGAGCGGCTTTTGATCAGGTTCCTCTACGGCCGGACGGTCGATACACTGCTGGCGACATGGGGGCTCAGCCTGCTGTTGGTCGGGCTGGTCACCGCGATCTTCGGTCCGCAGACTGCAACCACGATTTCGGCACCGATCGGTGCAATCGAAATCGGAGCCTATGCCTCTAGCGGTTACGAATTATTCCTGATCCTGCTGACGCTCGCCGTTTTCGGAGCGGTATACGCGGTCCTGCGATACACGAAGCTCGGGCTTTTGGCCCGGGGCACGATGCAACGGGCAGACATTGCAGCAACGCTCGGCGTCTCCACCAGCCGCATCTACATGATCACATTCGGACTTGGCTCGGCGGTCGCTGGGCTCGCTGGCGGCGTGCTGGCGCCGATCACAGGCGTTGTCCCGACCATCGGCGCCACCTATATCGCCAAAGCCTTCATTACAGTGATCAGCGGCGGCACTGCCATCCTCGCCGGCACGGCCGCCGCTGCGAGCCTGCTTGGAGCCATGAACGGTATCGTCACCTTCCTGACGGGCCCGACCGTGGGCGAGGTGGCATTGCTTGGTGCCGCAATAATCTTGCTTCGTTTGATGCCGAGCGGGATTACGGGCCGCTTCTTTCGAAGAAGCCTATGAGGCAAAGGCGCGAAAACATTGCACTGGTCGCGCTCGGTATCGTCGGGCTCGTCGTGATGTTGGGCGGGCCGCACGTCCTGCAGCTCTTCACTATCATCAATCTGACCACGGCGATCGGTCTGGCTGTGCTCGCTCTGAGCCTTGGGCTCGTCTGGGGCCACGGTGGCATTCTCTGTTTCGGTCAGACCGCGTTTTTTGGTACCGGAGCTTACGTCTATGCTGTGGCCGCGCAAAGCTTCGGCGGCACCACGGGCGCTGCGCTGTTGGCCATCGCTGCAGCTGCTGCGGTGGCCGCCATTCTCGGTTACTTTATGTTTTACGGGCGGATCAGCGACGTTTATCTCGGCGTGATAACATTGACGGTGACGCTGATCTTCTTCAACCTGCTGCGGCGAACTTCTGGCCCGGAATACAAGATCGGCAGCGCGTTGCTCGGAGGCTTCAACGGCACGACTGCTCCGCCGCTCACTTTGCCATGGGACAGCAATGCCGTTCTGTTTCCCCAGCAAGTATTTTATGTGGCGATGGGCGCGCTCATCATCGCCTATTTTGGTTGTGTCTGGCTCTCGCGCAGTCATTTCGGCCGCGTATGCGTCGCCATCCGTGAGAACGAGATCCGGGCGGAGCTGCTTGGTTACGATGCGCGCCTCTATAAGCTGGGTTTGTTTACCGTCGGCGGCGGCTTGGCGGGATTGGCGGGAATCCTGATCGCGAACGGAATCGGAAGGGTTACCCCCGATCTGTTCAACTTGTCCTATGCGGCCCAGGCGATCATCTGGGTCATCGTCGGTGGGCGAGGGACTTTAATCGGTCCCGTGCTCGGCGCCTTCACGATCTTCTGGCTGACGTCCTGGCTAGGCACCCAATCTCATTTCAACATCAACATTGTGCTGGGCATCGTGATGATCCTGTTCGTATTGCTGCTGCCGCGCGGTGTGGTTCCAGCCTTGATCGACTTGGTCGACCGATGGACCCGTCGCAAGATGAACCAGCGCGAACGCATGCGCGCCCGCCGGCGGACCGGCCGGCGCGCGATGCAGCAGGCGGAGTAAGCGGATGCGGCAAGAGGTAGTGGTTCAGACCAGGGACCTCTCGATGCGGTTTGGCGGCGTCGTAGCCAACGACCGGGTCAATTTCGATCTGTATGCTGGTGAACTGCGATGCCTGATCGGGCCAAACGGAGCGGGCAAGAGCACGTTCTTCAAGTGTCTGACCGGCCAACTCAAGCCCTCCGAAGGCGTCGTCATGATCCGCGAGGAGGACACTACCGGATACGATCCGCACGAGGTCGCCCAGCTTGGTGTCGGCATCAAGACCCAAATACCGAATGTTTTTGATGGCCTAACGGTCGAGGAGAACGTTCAGCTCTCCTGCCGTCGCTGGCATGACGCACGGCGGACACAGGTGCTGACCGCCGAAACGCTGGAACGCGTGCGGCTGGGAGACATCCGCAAACGAACGGTCGGCACGCTTGCGCATGGCCAGCGCCAATGGGTCGAACTCGCGATGGTGATGACAGCGCAGCCCTGGCTCGTTCTGCTCGACGAACCGGCGGCCGGCATGACCGATGAGGAAACCGTGTTTACCGCCGATCTGATCCGCGAGATCAACAAGACGGCGAGCATGATCATCGTCGAGCACGACATGAACTTCATTCGTTCCATCGCGAACAAGGTCACGGTATTCCATCGCGGTGCGATCCTCATTGAGGACACGATGGATGTGATCTCGGCCGATCCAGTCGTTCGTGAAGTGTATTTGGGGCACAAACATTGAGCGGAGCCGCGCCCATTCTCCAAGTCAAGGGTCTGCGTGCGGGATACGGGAGGGTTCCCGTGCTGCACGGACTGGAGTTTTCCATTGCGGAAGGTCAAATCGTGGGCGTGCTTGGCCACAACGGCATGGGCAAGACGACATTGCTCAAGTCTCTGATGGGCCTCACCCCTGCTACAAGTGGCGAGATTATTTTCGACGGCATCGACGTCACCCGCCTGCCGACTCACGAACGATCTCGTCTCGGGATCGGTTACGTGCCACAGGGACGCGGCATCTTTCCGATACTTTCGGTGCGCGACAATCTACGCATGGGGCTTGCGGCTCACGGAGCCGGGAACGAGGAAGAGGCACAGGCCGGTATTTTGGAGGAGTTCCCTCAGCTCGCGCGGCTTCTAGATCGGCAGGGCGGTGCGCTTTCCGGAGGTGAGCAGCAACTGCTCGCGCTGGCTCGATGTCTGATCAGCGATCCGCAGATCGTGCTGCTCGACGAACCGACCGAGGGTATCCAGCCTTCCATTGTCGATTTGATCGAAGAGAAGCTTAGCGAACTTAGAAGCAAGCGTGGCCTCTCGATCCTTCTTATCGAGCAGAACCTGGAATTTATTACCGGTCTGTCGGATCGCGTGCTCATCCTTCAGAAAGGCCAGATAGCGGGCGAGATCGAGAAAGGCGGGGCACCATTTCTGTTGCAAAACGCGGGCGAAGGCGCCCTGGCTCTCGACGTAAAAGCTCGACCTACGACCGCGAGGGAGTGCGCAGGATATGTGACAAAAAGGCCAATTCGCAAAAGCGACTGGCTACGTGGCGCGGCTTCTCATCGGGGGCAAAGCGTGCACCGAATCAAAAGTCCCCGCCAAAGGCGGGGACTTTGTTCTCAGTCCGAGCGGCTCGAAGGCGCTCGTCAATTTGAATGGGCGTTAGGAATTAGGCGAGGCGAAGCTGGGGCCCGTTCTGTTTACGACGATAGGCCATGAAGCCGACGCCGAAGAAGCCGAGGATCATCATTGCCCAGGTAGTGGGCTCTGGAACACCCGTAACGCTTAAAGTGATATCGGCACCCACGTCAGCGCGATCGGCATAAAAGATCTGAAGGTACCCGCTTCCGTTCTGGGCACCCAAGTCTAGCGTTGTCGTGGCGTCCGGATGCACTCCGGGATTTCCGCCAATATATTTCCCGTTTAAATAAACCAACGTATCATCATCCGATGTCACGGTAAGCTTTACGTCGTTTCCGGCCGATACGTTTCCAAATAGAGTTGCCGTCTCGAAGTTGGTGGCGTCGTTACCACCGACTCCGTTCACGTACATGGTACCGCTATAGGGCAGGGTGATCGAGCTTGTTCCGTTGGTAACGATGCCCGATTGGCCGGGGGTCCACCAAAGGATCTGTCCGCTCCCATCGACCATTTTTACGTCATAGGTCCCGCCAGTTGTGGTTACGGGCAAGCCGTCCAGGCCGAGGGCGGCTCCTAAAGCAATAACGGGCAAAGTTGCTGGCGGAGAAGAGCAGCACGTCCCAAAATCAGGTAGTCCAGTCTCCGGCACCGAATAATAATTGACGCTTAGGGTCGTCGCGCTCGCAGCGCCACTTATCAAAGAGAATAATGCGAGCGCTCCAGTGAATGCACTTTTCATCACGGACTCCCGTTTAAATATATAATAATCTAATAATCTCGAAAAAATTTTAACTTGTCAAGTTGTTTCATACTTTGCCGAGAAGCAGCGCCCGCGTCCTCCGGGGCGTGTGGAACAAAAGTTCCAAGTTGCCTAGAAGGGGGCTTTGCCCCTGACAGTCGCTTCATTTAAAATTATACGGCCCGAACACCGGGGTGGGCGCACCAGTCCGTTGCCCGACGGCTCACTGCGCTCTTAAAGAGAGGCCCTCGCTGGAGGCCATCTATGTATTTGCAAAGTACTGCGGCATCGGGCGAAGCGAATGGTTAATTTAATTCAGCCCGCGAAGAAACCCTGCATGGATGATTAGAGGCGGAGCGGCGGTCTTGTAGAACTCGGCTTCTGCATCCCAGGTCGCGGCTTCGTTCCAATCAAACGCAGCGCTGTCGATACGGTCAGTGTTGATCCGCACCATCGGGTTCGCCGAACTCGCTTTGCTGGAGCAGGGTGGTCGGAGGGAGCTTCGAAAGACGACCGCCCTCAGGTCTTTGCTTCGAGCCGGAAATGCGGAAATGCAAAGAAACGCTGTGTTCACCCCTTGCGGGCTAGCCTGCTTCTCCCGGTCACAAGAGAGAGCTCCGCTATGCCGCAAATTTGGATGACATACCGCGAGATCGCGGAATTGATTGGCTGCCGTGCAGAAGACGCTCGAGACCACGTCTTACAACGTTCGCTTGACAGGAAACGAAGCCGGGATGGCTTCACCCGGGCGAAGCTTGACGCGCTTTGGATAGCCAAATTCTACGGCACGATTCGCAATGGCAACGCTGCACTTGATCAGGCCATCCGTGATCTGCATATTGTTCATGCCGAGATGAATCGAGGAGATCAGGAAATCCTCGGGCCTAACCGGGCCGCGGGTTGATCCGTTGGAAGCCGGTAGCTAGGCCGCCTGAAAAAAGCCGCCCGAAGGCGGCTCCTTCAATTTCACATCCCGGCCAATTGATCAAACTAGGCGGAACAAATCGCTACCCTTCCTGCGGTGGGCCATGAAGCCAAGGCCCAAGAAACCAAGAACCATCATTGCCCAGGTTGCAGGTTCGGGAACGGCAGACGCAAACCCCGTGCCGATATATCGGTAGCTTCCACCAGAAGGCTGGGTGTAGCAGCTGTACGAACCAATGCATTCGTATGACGGTCCGCCCGATCCGCCTACAATCGGATTGTTCAGATTGGGGACGAGCAAGCTATCTAAAAATGCCAGATGAAGGTCCTGAACATATCCCGGCTGAGCATCAACGTAGAAATTTCCATTCGAATAAAAACTATTGCTCGCATTATAGGTAAAGCCCGAGAACCCGCCTCCCGCAGTTGTGGTCAGGCTAAAGTTATTCTCGAGATACCCGTAGACATTAATCGTGAAGGTCCCGGATACGTCACCGCCCCCGATAAAGCTTCCGTCGACCGTCCAGACGACGTCCGCTTTGGCTCCCGAAATATTGCCAATCGCGGAAAAGCCCAAAGCCGTCACACAAAGAAACAAACCTTGCAAAATCTTACGCATTCCGCGCTCTCCGTCGATCGTTGCCAACCAAATTAAAACACAATTTTAACTCCTCGTCAAACCTGTTAGATTCCTGGTGGATTAATTAAATCACCCAATCAATAAGCGGTTTAATGCGACCGATACCGGCGCAGCCCTCGCGAGGGAACTTCGCTCGACAATCGACGTTGGTCAGTCTCCTGTTTGGGAGCCGCGCATGGTCGCGAAATCCGGCGCAAGCTTAGCGCTATTGCTATTGGCCTTCTCGGGAGCGCCTTTGATGGCGCAAGAGGCACAACGTCCGCAGGACGGATTTTATTCGGGGCAAGTGAACGGACTCGTGGATGAACGAGTTGATGGCCGGGCAAACAAGAACGAGGGCTTGCCTCCCAGTGCAGCAGACAAGGCGAATCGGACATTTGACAATCCGCTCAACCGGGATGATTGCGCCGAGGTTGATACTTTGAAACCGGATGCCCGCCCTGGATGGCAATTCAGAGTTCGTTCCGAGTGCGATCAGAATTAACGTCGAAAACTGTTGCGCTTCCTTTCTCGACCCAGTGATCGCCGCCAGAAGCCGCGTCGCAGATTCAGCCCAGCACGATTGCGGACGCAAGCAAAAAACCTGGGATCCGTGCCAACCTCGTTTGAGCCTTGGGTCAATGTGATCAGCAGATCGCGATCAATCCCCGCCAGATCTGCCCCTCGGCTTTGCTAGCGTCGCCCGCAATTTTGGTTGACGCAATCTTGATAGCCATCGTCGCATGCTTGCAGACATGTTCCCGAGCCGTTGCACTTGATACGGCAGGCCGTCGCCCTGTCGGCACACATTCTGCAATAGCTTTGCGCGACCACAAATCGTCCATTCCGGATCGTTAGGCTTGTTGCGCTGGCTTCCGCGGACGATGTACCCGTCGTAAGGAACAGCAGGCAGAAAGCGGCGACTATTTTCAAATCAGCGGCCTCACATCACGAGGGCGCTACCATAGGAGAAAAATGCCAAGCCGTAAACGCCATGACCGGCAAGAGCTGGCTTACGCACGGTTATTTTGTTGATCGGCTCCCCTGTAGGGGCGAACTGGTAATATCGAGCGCGCATTCGATAAGAAGATCTTTGGACTTCGGCTACGCTCCGCCCAGCAGGTGCGCAAACGCAATCACCAAAACTGTCGCAAGTTGGATAAGCGCTTTTTGTGGCCGAAACGCCATCGCCTGCTAGCCGCCATTGGTGGTATCAAGTCAATCATCCGTGCCTAGCATATACGTCAAGCTCAGCGTTGAGGGCCTCCTGCCAGGCCGGCATTTGCACGCCGAGGACCTGTTCCAGCCTGGTCATGTCCAAGCGGGAGTTGAGCGGGCGGGCGGCCTTGGTCTGGTAGTCCCCGGTGCCGATTGCGGTTATGTTGCGGGCGGCAAGTTGATGGCCCCGGTGGCGTAAGCCGTCAACAATGGCAGTAGCAAAGCCGTGCCAACTAGTTTCGCCCTTGTCTGCGATGTGGATCAGCCCGTTGACCTCGGTAAACCTGCGCTTGGCTAAATCGATCGTTGAGCCGCCCTCGGGCGAGGGCCGGATGATCGAAATCAGGGCCTGTCCTACGGATCGCGCCGATGTTGGCGCACCAATCTGGTCGACCACGATGCGCAGTTCTTCTCGCTCTCGCGCCAATCTGAGAATCGTCGTCAGAAAGTTTTTACCCTTCGAGGCGTAAACCCAGGAAGTGCGGATGATGAGGTGACTGCCGCCTGCCTCCCGAATGGCGGTTTCGCCTGCAAGCTTGGTCGCTCCATAGGTGGACAGCGGGCCGGTCGGATCATCCTCACGCCAGGGACGGTCGCCTGATCCGTTAAAGACATAATCAGTTGAGAAGCCGACCAGCGGCACGCCATAATCGGCTGCCCAGCGCGCCATGATGCCCGGAGCTTCGGAATTGACGCGATAGGCCAGTTCGGGCTCGTCCTCGGCCTGATCCACTGCGGTATAGGCAGCGGGATTGATGATCAGGTCTGGCGAAAGCCTGTCCAGCGTCGGCAGCAGCGAATTGGGCCGGCTTAAATCGAGGACGCC